>VYKW01000223.1_pt1 | contig 23929 bp, 21 predicted proteins | sample 5114451 | NCBI WGS metagenome assembly VYKW01 (sample SAMN12291784, study PRJNA351875) | freshwater metagenome | isolation source: freshwater lake | place: USA: Michigan, Gull Lake | collected 2013-08-08
TGGCCTTTGGCGAACCCATTGCCGTCCTCGCGGGCGACGCGTTGATCGTCATGGCCTTCGATTGCCTCGCCGTCGCGGCCGCCGCCTCTCCTCTGCGTCTTCCGGGCCTTCTCACCAAGATTGCAAGCTCCGTCGGCATGCCCCACGGCATAGTCGCCGGCCAGGCCTGGGAATGCGAACCCGAAGTCGAACTGGCCAAATATCATCGCGAAAAAACCGGCTCGCTGTTTGCCGCCGCAACTGAAGCCGGCGCCATGGCCGCCGGCCAGTCGCCCGATCGCTGGCGGCGCCTCGGCGAATGCATCGGCGAGGCCTACCAGGTCGCCGACGATCTCCACGATTTGCTGGGCAAAGCTGCCGACATCGGCAAGCCCTCCGGCCAGGATGTCGCCCACCATCGTCCCACGGCCTGCAGTCTCGGCATCGAAGGCGCCACGAAGCGTTTGAAAGACCTCTTGAAAGAAGCACTCGAGTCGATCCCGGATTGCCCTGGCTCGAATGAGTTACGCGCCATCATCCTTGCCGAGTCGACACGCTTTGTACCCAAAGAACTGGCCCGTCAGGCCGCATGACCCGCCGGGGCGCCATTCCCCACGCGGACGCCCCCGGTCCGCCGCCTGCACAGGAACTCTCGCACGTGTCGTCCCTGGCTGAGCGTTGGCTCTCGATCCGCAACCGCCTGCTCGCCAATCCCCGCTTCCAGAAATTTGCCTCCAGCACACCGGGCATCCGCACCATCGCCCGCGGCAAGGCCCGAGCGGTCTTTGATCTTCTTTCTGGTTTCATCTATTCGCAGGTTCTGCTCGCCTGCGTGCGGCTAGATCTATTCCGCCTCCTCGAAAAGCAACCGCTCACTCTCGAGGCGATTGCCGCGCGCACGAGCCTCCCCCTCGATCCCGCCCGCCGTCTTCTCGATGCTGCCGTTTCGCTCGATCTCATGTGTCGAGTGAAAGATGGCCGCTACGGCCTCGGCATGAATGGCGCCGCCATTCTCGCCAATCCCGGCATCGCCGCGATGGTCGAGCACAACACGATTCTCTATTCAGACCTCGCCGATCCGGTCGACTTTCTGCGCAATCCCGACCGCGAAACCGCGCTGTCCCGCTATTGGGCCTACGCCCAATCGGAAGATCCCTCCAAGCTCCCCGACGAAGCGGTCCGCGGCTACAGCGCCTTGATGTCGGCCTCTCAACCCCTCGTCGCCAGCGAAATCCTCGACGCCTACCCCTTCCAGAATCATAAGCGTCTGCTTGATGTCGGCGGCGGCGAAGGCCGCTTTCTCTGCTCAGCCGGCGAGCGCTACCCCCATCTCGCTCTCATGATGTTCGATCTGCCGGCCGTGGCCGCGCGCGCCGAAAAAAACATAGCCGCAAGCGGTCTGGCAAACCGCGCCCAGACGTTTGGTGGCAGTTTTTTCACCGATGAGCTGCCCAAAGGGGCGGATATCGTGACGCTTGTCAGAATTCTCCACGATCATGACGACGAAAAAGCCGCACAACTCTTGACCAACATTCACCGCGCCCTGCCCGCCGGTGGACACCTCCTCATCGCGGAACCTTTAGCGGATACGCGCGGCGCCGAACGTATGGGCGACGCCTATTTCGGCTTTTATCTCATGGCCATGCGGTCCGGCCGCCCGCGGAACCTCGACACCATCGAAAGCATGCTGCGCCGCAGCGGCTTCAGCCAAATGCGCGCCGTACCGACCCGCGTTCCTCTCCAAACGAGTCTGATTGTCGCACAAAGATGACCCAAAACTGTTCATCTTGCTTGACACTTTTGGCTGTCCGCTTAGATTGACACCTGTAGAAGGAGGCAGGCGCCGGGATTCCCCGGGCGCCCTGGCCCCCGTAGATCGCGAGTTTTCCTCGGATGAACACCCTCGCTGTCGTGCTCGAAGAGCCGGAGCGCCTTGTGCTCAGCCGACTTCCCTTGCCGGAGCCGGGCGAGGAAGACGTGGTGGTCGACATCGAGTGGAGCGGCATCTCCACCGGCACGGAGCGCCTGCTTTGGTCCGGCCGCATGCCTCCCTTCCCCGGCCTCGGCTATCCCCTGGTTCCAGGCTATGAATCCGTCGGCCGCATCCGCGAAGCCGGCAGCCGTTCCGGCGCCCATGTCGGCGATCGCGTCTTCGTCCCCGGCGCCCGCTGCTACGGCGACATCAAGGGCCTCTTCGGCGGCGCCTCCTCGCGCGTCGTTGTCCCCGGTGCCAAGGCCACCCGCTTCGACGAAGGTCTCGGCGAACAAGGCGTCCTACTTGCCCTCGCCGCCACCGCCTATCACGCCCTCGATGTTGGCCGCTCCGCACTCCCGCAGTTGATCATCGGTCACGGCGTTTTGGGCCGCCTCATCGCGCGCCTCGTCATCGCCGTCGGCGGCGAAGCGCCCGTCGTGTGGGAAACCAACGCCCGGCGCGCCGCTGGCGCAGTCAACTATGCGGTCATCGATCCATCAACCGACACCCGCCGCGGATACGCCGCGATTTGCGATGTTAGCGGCGACTCCAAGCTGCTCGACACCCTCATAGGCAAGCTCTCGCCCGGCGGCGAAATCGTCCTCGCCGGCTTCTACAGCGAGCCACTCTCCTTCGCCTTTCCTCCGGCCTTCATGCGCGAAGCGCGCCTGCGCGTCGCTGCGGAGTGGAAGGAACACGATCTCATTGCCGTCCGCGATCTCATCGAGCGCAACGCGCTCTCGCTCGACGGCCTGATCACCCATCGCGAACCCGCGACGGCCGCCAGCGAAGCCTATCGCACGGCCTTCACGGACCCCGATTGCCTGAAAATGATCCTCGATTGGAGAGCCTGTTCATGAGCGCGTGCGGAACGACGACGACGGTCAACGCTCTAAAGCCTTCGATGAAGGATTTCTTGCGCGATGAAGCCGCCCAAGAGCCCGATCCCGTGCCCAAAGCCGGATCGGAAACGAAGGAAACGCAGATCATCGCCATCTACGGCAAGGGCGGCAGCGGCAAGAGCTTCGCGCTCGCCAACCTGTCCTACATGATGGCTCAGCTCGGCAAACGCGTCCTCCTCATCGGCTGCGATCCCAAGAGCGACACCACCTCGCTTCTCTTCGGCGGCCGCGCCACGCCGACCATCATCGAAACCAGTGCCAAGAAGAAGCTCGCTGGCGAAGAGATCAAGATCTCCGACGTCTGCTTCAAGCGCGACGGCGTCTTCGCCATGGAGCTTGGCGGGCCTGAAGTCGGCCGCGGCTGTGGCGGGCGCGGCATCATCCACGGCTTCGAAACGCTCGAGAAGCTGGGCTTCCACGAGTGGGGCTTTGACTACGTGTTGCTTGACTTCCTGGGCGACGTCGTTTGCGGCGGCTTCGGTCTGCCGATTGCCCGCGACATGTGCCAGAAGGTCATCGTCGTCGGCTCCAACGATCTCCAATCGCTCTACGTCGCCAATAACGTCTGCTCCGCCGTCGAATACTTCCGCAAGCTCGGCGGCAACGTCGGCGTCGCCGGCATGGTGATCAACAAGGACGACGGCACGGGTGAAGCGCGCGCCTTCGCCAACGCTGCCGGCATCCCGGTGCTGGCCGCCATTCCGGCCAATGAAGACATCCGCCGCAAGAGCGCCAACTACGAAATTATCGGCCTTCCCGGCGGCGAATGGGCGCCTCTCTTTGAGGAACTCGCCCTCAATGTCGCCGCCGCCCCGCCCGTCCGCCCAACGCCCCTATCGCAGGACGGCCTTCTCGGCCTCTTCGCCAGCGATGTCGTCGGCCGCGATGTGGTGTTGGAACCCGCCAGTTTCGAAGACATGTGCGGCGGCTCCGCAGTGATCAAGCCGTCACTCGAAGTGATCTACGACACAGTCTGAGTATCAGCAGTTGTTTGGGGCGGGGAGCCTCTTGGCATGATGGCGTTGGACGAAAAAATCGCAGAGGCAGGCACGGTGGAAACACCAGCCCCTGCAGAAGCGTGCGCGCCTGCCACAGCGGCGAAAGGCGTCGACGGTCTCGGCTGCCATGCTGGGAAAGATGAACTCAAGAAAGCCGCCGTCGCCGCCGGCAAGAGCGAAACGCTCGAACGCTATGCCGCCGATTACCCCATGGGCCCGCACGACCAGCCGCAGAGCATGTGCCCCGCCTTCGGCTCGCTCCGCGTCGGCCTGCGTATGCGCCGCACAGCCACCGTGTTGTCGGGCTCCGCCTGCTGCGTTTACGGTCTCACATTCACATCGCACTTCTACGGCGCCCGCCGCACCGTCGGCTACGTGCCCTTCAACTCCGAAACACTCGTCACCGGCAAGCTGTTTGAAGACATCCGCGACGCCGTCTACCAACTCGCCGATCCTGAACTCTACGATACAGTGATCGTGACGAACCTCTGCGTGCCCACCGCCTCGGGCGTGCCGCTTCAATTGCTGCCGAAGGAAATCAATGGCGTCCGCATCGTCGGCATCGACGTGCCGGGCTTCGGCGTACCCACCCACGCCGAAGCCAAGGACGTGCTGGCAGGTGCGATGCTGAAATATGCCCGCGCCGAAGCCGAACACGGCCCCGTTCAGGCTCCCCGCACCGGCGTCAGCCTGAAGCCGACGGTCACGTTGCTCGGCGAAATGTTCCCGGCCGATCCGATGATCATCGGTCAGCTTCTGGAACCGCTCGGTCTCGCCGCCGGCCCTGTTGTCCCCACCCGCGAATGGCGCGAACTCTACGGCGCGCTCGATTGCGCTGCCGTCGCCGCCATCCATCCATTCTACAAGGCAAGCATCCGCGAATTCGAAGCCGCCGGACGCAAGGTCGTCGGCTCCGCGCCCGTGGGCCTCGACGGCACCGCTGCCTGGCTCGAAAACATCGGCGCCGCCTGCAATATCTCCGCCGACAAAATCGACGCCGCCAAGGCGAAGTTCCTGCCCGCCATCCGCGGCGCGCTAGCCGCCAAGGCCATCAAGGGCCGCATCACGATGTCGGGCTACGAAGGCTCCGAATTGCTCGTCGCCCGCCTGCTCGTCGAAAGTGGCGCCGATGTCCGCTACGTCGGCACCGCCTGCCCGCGCACCGTTTGGTCGGATGCCGATCGCGAATGGCTCGAAGCCAAGGGCGTCCAAATCCAGTTCCGCGCCTCGCTCGAGCAGGATCTGGCCGCATTCCACGAGTTCAAGCCCGATCTCGCCATCGGCACGACGCCCGTCGTCCAGAAGGCCAAAGAGAATTCAACGCCCTCGCTCTACTTCACCAACCTCATCTCGGCCCGTCCGTTGATGGGCCCCGCCGGCGCCGGCTCACTCGCTCAAGTTGTCAACGCCGCCATGGCCGGCAAGGACCGCTTCGACACCATGACGGAGTTCTTCGAAGGCGTCGGCGAAGGTTTCGCCACCGGCGTCTGGGAAGAGATGCCCGTCGACCGTCCCGAATTCCGCTCCGAGTACAAACGCCGGATCGAGAAGGAAGCCAAGAAGCGCAAGGCGGAGGAAATGCTATGACCCTCGTCTTGGATCACGATCGCGCCGGTGGCTACTGGGGCTCTGTCTACGTCTTCACAGCTATTAAAGGCCTGCAGGTCATCATCGACGGCCCCGTTGGCTGCGAAAACCTTCCCGTCACGTCGGTGCTCCACTACACCGACGCGCTTCCCCCGCATGAACTGCCCATCGTCGTCACCGGCCTGTCCGAGGAAGAACTCGGCAAGACCGGCACCGAAGGCGCTATGCGTCGCGCCCATAAGTCGCTCGATCCGCATATGCCCGCCGTGGTGGTTACGGGCTCAATCGCTGAAATGATCGGCGGCGGCGTCACGCCCGAAGGTACGAACATCCAGCGCTTCCTGCCACGCACCATCGACGAAGACCAGTGGCAGAGCGCCGACCGCGCCATGACGTGGCTATGGACCCAGTTCGGCCGCAAGAAAATCCCCGACTTGAAGCCGCGCGCCGAAGGCCAAAAGCCCAAGGTCAACATCATCGGCCCAAGCTACGGCACCTTCAACACGCCGTCCGACTTGGCCGAGATCCGCCGCCTCGTTGAAGGCATCGGCGCTGAAATCAACATGGTCTTCCCGCTCGGCTCACACGTCGCCGACGTACCTAAACTCGCCGACGCCGAAGCCAACATCTGCATGTATCGCGAATACGGCCGCCTGCTCTGCGAGATGCTGGAGCGCCCGTATCTACAGGCACCCATCGGCCTCCACTCCACCACGCGCTTCCTACGCAAACTCGGCGAAATTCTGGGCCTCGACCCCGAGCCCTTCATCGCCAAGGAAAAACACACCACCATCAAGCCCATCTGGGATCTCTGGCGGTCGGTCACGCAAGACTTCTTCGGAACCGCCTCGTTCGGCATCGTCGCCAACGAGACGTACAGCCGCGGAGTCCGGCAATTCCTGGAAACCGAACTCGGCCTGCCCTGCAATTTCGCCTACCCGAGGAAGCCTGGCATCAAGCCCGACAACGATGCCGTGCGCGCCGCTATCAAGCAGACGCCGCCGCTTGTCCTGTTCGGAAGCTATAACGAGCGCATGTACATGGCCGAGGCCGGCGGCCGCGGCGTCTACATCCCCGCGTCCTTCCCCGGCGCCATCATCCGCCGCCACACGGGCACGCCCTTCATGGGCTACTCGGGCGCCACCTATCTCGTGCAGGAAGTCTGCAACGCGCTTTTTGATGCGCTGTTCCACATTCTTCCGCTCGCCACCGACATGGACAAAGTCGACCCGACGCCCGCCCGCATCCATGCGGAGCTGCCTTGGGACGACGACGCCAAAGACGCCTTCGACCGCATCATCGAAGAGCAACCTATTCTGATCCGCATCTCGGCCGCCAAGCGCTTGCGCGACGCCGCCGAACGCACTGCCCGCCAGGCCGGCGAAACTCGTGTTTCGGCACGTCGCCTTGCCTTGGCGCAACCATTCATCAAAGAGGGGCACGCCGCATGACAGCCGCATCCATGCCGGGGCATCTCGCCCGTTCGAGCTACGTCCGCGTTCGCGCGCTTCCTCTCAACACGCCGCGTCGCACCGTCGCCGCGCCCGTGGCTGTCTCGCGGCCGTCGTCGCCCGCAGCCACCGCAGGCGCCGCAGCTGTCTCGCGCGCCCTTGCCAATCACGCCGCAGCAGCGCGCGTCTCTGCCAAGCCGAAAAAGCACGACGCCATCGAATTCCGCCTGATCTACACGCTGGCTTTCGGCGTGTTCCTTCTGACCTCCGTTATCGAGCGCGCCATGCCCCACAAGTGGGCCCAGCGCGCCGGCGACAACGAAATTAGAAAGTCCGTTTTCGAGCAGGCCCGCGAGGCAGCTCACATCAGCGCCGCCTATGCCTTCATGGGCTGAGCGCTAAACAGTATTCGCCCGGCGCCCACAAAGCCGGTCGAACACCAAACGTGGTGTCCAAAGCCACGGACTGCCCCTGCCGCGCGGGTCGATGCGCGGTAACGGCCGCAAGGCCAATTCACGGAGAGTACCAACATGGCTGCTGATAACAGAAGCGGCTCGGTGTCGGGATTGACCGAAACGGAAGCCAAGGAGTTCCACGGGATCTTCATGACTTCGTTCATCATCTTTACGGTCATCGCGATCATCGCGCACTTCCTCGTGTGGCAGTGGCGTCCCTGGTTCCCAGGGCCGACCGGCTACGCGTCGTTGATCGACGGCGCAAACTACGCCCTGAGCTACCTGCCGTCGCTCAAGGCATAACCCAGAGGGAGATGAGAATATGTGGAAGATTTGGCTTCTCTTCGATCCTCGCCGGACCCTGATTGCGCTGGCAACATTCCTGTTCAGCCTCGCTGTCCTGATCCACTTCATCCTGTTGAGCACCGATCGCTTCAACTGGATCGAAGGGCCCAAGGCAAAGGCTGCTGCATCGATCGAAATGCCGCTGATCAAGGCGGTCTAACGGCCGACACCATGGAGCCGGACGGACGTCATCGCCCGTCCGGTTCCAAATCGTTACCCATGCATTCGACTGACAAGAAAATACGTTTCGCAGCCGGCTGCGTGCCGACTGAGCGGAGAATCCAGCCATGGCTATGCTTAACTTCGAGCGAAAATATCGTGTTCGTGGCGGAACGCTGATCGGCGGGGATCTGTTCGACTTCTGGGTCGGGCCCTTCTACGTCGGCTTCTTCGGCGTTGCGTCCATCTTCTTCATCATCGTCGGTGTCGGCCTCATCTGCTGGGGCGCATCACTTGGCCCGACGTGGAACCTGTTCCGCCTCTCGATCAACCCGCCGCCGGCGGAGTTCGGTCTTGGTCTCGCCCCCATGAAACAGGGCGGCATCTGGCAGGCGGTCACTGTCTGCGCCATAGGAGCGTTCGTCTCCTGGGCACTCCGGGAAGTGGAGATCTGCCGTAAACTCGGCATGGGCTACCACGTTCCGTTCGCCTTCTCGTTCGCCATCCTTGCCTACGTCACTCTCGTTGTCTTCCGCCCCATCGCGATGGGTTCCTGGTCCTACGGCTTCCCGTATGGCTTCATGAGCCACCTCGATTGGGTGTCCGGCACGGGCTACACGTACGGTAACTTCCACTACAACCCCGCGCATATGATCGCGATCACGTTCTTCTTCACAACGTGTCTTGCGCTCGCCCTGCACGGCGCTCTCGTTCTGTCTTCGGTCAACCCGAAGAAGGGCGAAGTGGTCAAGACCCCCGAACATGAGAACACCTACTTCCGCGATACCATCGGCTACTCCATCGGCACCCTTGGCATCCATCGCCTCGGTCTGTTCCTGGCGTTGTCGGCCGGTTTCTGGAGCGCGGTGTGCATGATCATCTCCGGTCCGCTCTGGGCTGAAGGCGATCCGTGGGTCGACTGGTGGAACTGGTGGCTCGAACTGCCGATCTGGTCGTAAGGGAGGAACCGTCATATGGCTTACTACCAGAACATCTTCACCCAGCTTCAGGTGGCACCCCACCCCGAGCCGGGCATCGACCTCCCCGAGAACAACTCGGAACGCCGCGGCACGCCATTTTTCTCCTACTGGGCAGGAAAGATCGGCGATGCTCAGATCGGTCCGATTTATCTCGGCACGTTGGGCTTCCTCTCGCTCGTCTGCGGTATCATCGCGATCGAGATCATCGGCCTCAACATGCTGGCTTCGGTGAATTGGGATCCCGTGCAGTTTGTCCGCAAGCTGCCCTATCTCGCACTTGAGCCGCCGAAGCCTGAATACGGTCTGTCCATTCCGCCGCTCAAGGAAGGCGGTTGGTGGCTGATGGCCGGCTTCTTCCTCACGACGTCCATCTTGCTGTGGTGGGCACGCATGTACCGCCGCGCACGTCAGCTCGGTCTAGGCACGCATGTCGCCTGGGCATTTGCCGCAGCGATCTGGCTCTATCTGGTTCTGGGCTTCATCCGCCCTGTCCTGATGGGCAAGTTCAGCGAAGCAGTGCCGTTCGGCATCTTCCCGCATCTCGACTGGACGAATAACTTCTCCATCACCTACGGCAACCTGTTCTACAATCCGTTCCACATGCTCTCGATCGCGTTCCTGTATGGCTCGGCTCTGCTGTTCGCCATGCACGGCGCCACGATCTTGGCTGTGACTCGGTACGGCGGCGAGCGCGAGATCGAGCAGATCACCGATCGCGGCACGGCGTCTGAACGCGCTGCCCTCTTCTGGCGGTGGACGATGGGCTTCAACGCCTCGATGGAATCCATCCATCGCTGGGCGTGGTGGTTCGCAGTGCTCTGCCCCCTCACGGGCGGCATTGGCATTCTGCTCACCGGAACGGCCGTCGACAACTGGTACGATTGGGGTCTGAAGCACGGGATTGCCCCGTCTGCCTGGCCATAAGGCCAAGCGACACCCAGGACACGAAAACAAGGCCCGGCGAGCTCCCCTCGCCGGGCCTTCGGTTTTTTGCATCATGACAGTTCTGTGACAAAGCCCCGGTAAGGTGCTAGGTCGCTTCCGTCGCTGAGGGAGAGCCGGGCACGCATGAGCAAGCCGTCACTTGATAAAGATTTGAAAAAGTTGGGACAATTGGAGAAGGCGACCGACGGCCTCGCCCATTCGTTGGCTGCGCCCGGGTTGCTGGCCATCTTCATGGCCGGATGCATCGCCGCCGCAAGCTTGGCCCTGGGCGACAGCACGCACACCACCCTCGTCGTCTTTGCCTCCCTGATTGCCGCCTACATGGCGCTCAACATCGGCGCCAACGACGTCGCCAACAACATGGGCCCCGCCGTAGGCAGCCGCGTCCTCACCATGACCGGCGCGATCGCGATCGCAGCGATCGCCGAAACGGCCGGCGCCATCCTTGCCGGCGGCGACGTTGTCAACACTGTAGCCAAGGATTTGATCGTCACCGACCACGGCCTCGCCACCGACCCCTTCATCATGATGATGATGGCAGCCCTACTCGCCGCCGGACTTTGGCTGCACCTCGCGACCTACCTCGGCGCCCCCGTCTCGACGACGCATGCGATTGTTGGCGCAGTCATGGGCAGCGGCGCGATGGCCGCCGGCATCGACGCCGTCAATTGGGCCGTCATGGGCAAGATTGCTGCGAGTTGGGTGATTTCACCGGTCTGCGGCGGCCTATTTGCGGCACTCCTGCTCGGCCTCGTGAAATGGCTGATCATCTTCCGTGACGACCGCATCACCGCCGCCAAGCGATGGGTGCCTATCTTAGTCGCCTTAATGACGGGTGTCTTCGCCATGTACATGGCCAGCAAGGGTCTGAGCCGCGTCTGGAAACCGACCGCGGCGACGGTGTGGGCGATCGGTGGCGCTTTCGCCATCATCGGCTTCGCGGTGTCTCGGCCGCTCGTTGCGCGCCGCGCAGCCGTCATATCCAATACCCGCAAGGACGTCGCCGGCTGCTTCAACGTCCCGCTGATCTTCGCCGTCGCACTGCTGTCGTTCGCCCACGGAGCCAACGATGTCGCCAACGCCGTTGGCCCGTTAGCTGCCATCGTCTCAGTTGCGCAAACCGAAGCCGGCGTCGCTGGACAAGTTGCGCTCCCGATGTGGGTGCTCGCCATCGGCGCCTTCGGCATTTCCTTGGGGCTGTCGCTCTTTGGACCGCGCCTCATCCGGACCGTCGGCGAAAAGATCACCAAAATGGACCCGATCCGCGCCTATTGCGTGGCGCTATCGGCAGCCGTCACCGTGCTCGTCGCCTCCGCCATGGGTTTGCCGGTCTCTTCCACCCACATCGCCATCGGCGCCGTGTTCGGCGTCGGCTATCTCCGCGAGATCCTGACCAATACCGGCGTCCCCAACCCGGCCGTGAAGCCCCGATCGGTGTTCCTCGAACCAACACACTTGAATGCCACTCCCGAGGAGGCAATTCGCAACTACGCCAAACGCGAAAAGCGGCGCCTCGTCAGGCGCCAGCACGTCTATGGCATCGCGGCCGCATGGATCGTCACGGTGCCGGCCGCAGCCCTGTTGGCCGCCGGCCTCTACGAGTCGATGCGATGGGTCTTGGGCTAAAGGCGCGCCATCTCGCGGCGGCCCAACACCATCGCCAAATCCCCGACCCCCGCATCCGACAGAAGCCGCTTGGCTTCGCGCAACAGCACCCAATGGCGGTGCCGGCGGTCCTGCTCAAGCCACTTATCGTGCTGCTTCGTCACGCGCAGCGGATAAAGGTCCACTTCGACGACTCGGCGCGTGAGTCCGCCCTTCTTGATCGTACGGTAAGACCCGATCGGTTCCGCGTCGATCACGCCTTCAACGCCCGCCTCTTCCAACGCCTCGATTTCCGCCGACCGGCTGGGCGTTTCCCCCTCAACCAGCGACCCCTTCGGCACGATCCAGCGCCCGCTCCGCCGCGACGTCACAAGCAGAAACACCACGCGCCCGTCGATGACGGTGTACGGCAACGCCGCCACCTGCCGCGCCGCATCCGGCGGCCGCAACCTCAAAACCAACCGGTCCAGAACATACTGCGCCAGGTTCAGCACGTGAAAAATCAAACCTCTATCAAACCGCAGACTTGTAACCGGTCATGCCACCTGCGCAAGGCGTTCAAGATGTATTCTGCCCACGGCCTACGCCGCTGCCTGTCCGCCCTTCGCGGCAAGGTCAGTCTTCACCGGCCGCCGGCCACCGAAGAGCGTACCCTGCCCCATGAGCACACCGAAGCCGAAGAGTCGCGCCAGCGTCTCTTCGCTGTCGATGCCCTCAACGATGAGGCCAAAGCCTTGATCCGCCAGGAACCGGCAGACATCGCTCGCCGGAATGAACCCGCCCGGATGCGCCAACCCTTCGGTCATCACTGACGCATCGATCTTCACGAACTGGAACCCCGCCTGCGCCATTGCCGCGAAGTTCATATCAAGATCGGTGAGCGCCGAAATCGCAAACCGGAATCCCAGCGCCGAAAGCGCACTCACGGCCCGCTGTTCGGCAGCCCGGAACGAGCGGATGTCAGCCTGACTGAACGTAAGGATGAGTTGCCGCGCAGTCGCCGGCCGCGCCACGAAGTCGATCTGCATGTTGCGCGTGAACTCGGGCTCGATCAGCGCCTCGCCCGATGCGCGCGAAAAGACGGAACCGGATTTGCCGCGGCTTTGCAATCGCTCGGCCACGATCGCGCTGCGCCCAATCCGGACACTGTCGAAAAGCGGCAGCAGGCCCCGCCCGGCCAGCACCTCGCCATCACCCGAACCCAAATCTTGTCCCGCTACCCCACGCAGCTTCACGCTCACTTCGTAGTGCTGCGTCGCCTGATCGCCGAGCCCGAGTATCGGCTCCAAAAAGACCTCCACGCGCCCGGCAGCTATGGCATCGCGCACCGCGGTCATGGTCGCATCCACCTGCGCTACGGCCTCCAGCGGCCGTCCAGAAATATCCGGTGGCACTCCCGGCCGCTGCCGCATTGTGTTAGCCGCAGCCTGTAGAGCATCTATCGACGCAGCCAAGGCTGCATCCGCCGTCGGCTCTGACACCATCTCCGGTGCGGCGGTGGGCAAAGCCGCAGCAATCTCCCGCGCCTGCTCAGCGGCCGTTACCTGATAGAGCATGTCCTTGATGCGCCGCTGCAGCAATTCCACATCGTCTTCGCGCACCGACGAAACGGCCGTCGGCCCTCCCGCCATCTCCGCCTCAGCCGAAACAGTCTGAGAGCCCCCCGAGACGATGTCCGCATCGCGTCCATAGTCGTAAAGCGCCTCGCCCGGCGACACATCCGGCGCGCCGCGATAAGCTTCAAACTGCGGACCGGCGGGTGCCGCTGGCGTGAGCGTCGCTGCAGCATGTGGAGCGAAAGTTGGCAGAGGAGACTGCGGCGGCATGCGTGGCGCAGCGATATCCACGTTTGCCGTCCCATGCGGGCTGACCAAACCCGTCATATCGAGTTCGGCTTCCAACCGGTGCAGTTCATCGGCCAGCGCCGCGCGTTCGGCTTCGCCGCGCCGCCACGCCTGAAACCCGACGAGCCCGATGAAAAGCGACATGCCGGCGACGGCCGCCAGACCCAGCGACAGCCCCAATTGCACATGCAGGCCGACGACGATTGCGGCGACGACCAGTGCCATGCAGACAAGGATTGCGGAGTCCCCGCCGGCGGGAACCGCAGTCGTCGGAGCATCGAGGCGTTTTCTATTGTTTGGCATATGGTTGCGACCTGCCGGAAAATGCGAATCGTAGACCGTCAGCATCGGCGCGTCGCGGGTCCGCGGGCAATTCGGCCACCCGCCTTTTCACCAGCTTTCCACAGGCGCCGGCCACGTTGCAGGAACCGCCGTGTCCGTCTTGCACCAAAAAAGCAGACCCCGGATTGGCCTGCACTCTAGCGAGATCTGCCAGCAACCCCAGGACGTTGCTGGCCATCAGTGCCGGGTGTGCAAATTTGGTCCGCGCTGACGCCGCCTTTTCGACATCACGCCGCCCCGAGCCAGACCCGAATCGAACCGCTGTTTAGATGTCGTTAGGCGAATCGGCGTGGTATCGTTCCAGCCGGGTCGCTCACTTCCTCCGGCGTAATCAGGAGCAGCAGTCCCATGTACATGAGCGTCATCGCGTGTGAGTCCGGTGCCGAAACCTATGCTGAATTGGCCGGCGCACGCGTCGTGGTCAGCGGGCTATCGACCACCCTTGGCGTCGATCTCGCCCGGGCGTTTGCCGACCGCAAAGCCCGTTTGGTGCTTCAAACCGCCGAGTGCTCCCCCGAGATCGTCGAACTAACTGCGCTCCTCGCGTCCTCAGCGAGCGATGTGACCCTGATCGATGTCCCCTTCTCCGCAGCTCTAACGCCCACGCGCTTTGCGCAGCGCGCCGCCAAAGACCTCGGCGGCATCGATACCGTGATCAACCTCGTCTCGGTTACGCAGACCGACTTGAACGCTGTCGAAACCCAGGAAGAAATCGAAGACTTCATCGTCGCCAAACTAGGGCCTGTGCGCGAGATCACCGAAGTGACGGCCAACCGGATGGCTCTCACGTGGTCCGAAGGCTCTATTCTCAACGCGATCGCCGCGCCGGCGCCGCAGACGGCCCGTGACGCTGCCATCCTCGGCATGTTGCGTCAGGCGCTCGCCGCAATGACCGCCGATCTCGCTCGCCGCTGGTCCGGTGACGTCGTGCGCATCAACGCTGCCGGTCCCAAATCCACGACGTTCGATATGCTGAGCGGTGCCTGCCTGACATCCGAGCCCGACATTGCAGCGCTTGCTCTCTATCTCGCCAGCCGCAAGGGCCGCACTCTGACCGGCCACGTCTTCGATGCCGAAGGCGTTGCCCGCCGCGGCTGCTGATCTCCGACGACTATTTCGGCGCGATCTTCTCAGCGATTGCCTGCGCAATTGGCAGCGCCCCCGTCCAACTGGGGTGATTGGTGTCGTTATAGAGCGCCTTGAACCCCAGCGAGGCCATGCAACGTCCGGGGCGAACCGTGTTGCAGAAGTGTCTCTCGGGATAAACCCGTCCCGTCACGATGCGGTCGGGCAATTGATCGAGCGCCGCATAGACCCGTCGGGTCCGCTCGCGAAAAACATCATAACTCGTGCTGATATCGTCGCTGAGTTGTCCCCGCTGCTTCAGCCTGGCCATGTGGTTGGGCACATCCCACCCAACTTCCGGAATAGGATAAACTATCACGATCTTCTTCCGCGCCCGCCCGAGCTCATCCACGATCGCCGCCAATGCCTCCTCGATTGTGATCGCCCGGCCGATCCGGGCGACATCCGGATAGAGTTGCGTATCACTGCCGAACTCGATCCCACCTTCCTGATTGTTGAAGCGCGAATTTTCAAACTTCGTCGCCCAACGCGCGACGATCACGACCGTATCGATCTGCGGCGAGCGGATCAGATAGTCGAAAGCATCATCTTGCCGGCGGCACCGGTCGCCCGTATTGGCGCGTAGGAAATTGCGCACCGGCAGACAGCCCGTGACGTGCAAGTCGACAAGCGAAATCGACTTCGTCTGCAACACCTCCGCCAACGGTCCGACCATCGACGCCGCATGGCTGTCGCCCACAATCGCCACCCGCGGCGCACCCGTCCCGAATACGCACGCCTGATCCCACGGCTGCGCCTTGTCACGCACACACCCTTGATTGGCGATCGCGACGCTCGGCCCCGAACCAGCGAAGAACTCGTCTTTGGGAAATCGGTATTCGAAACCCCGCGTCTTGCGCGATGCCGCAAAAAACGCCACCAGCACGACGCACGCCGCCGCTATGCTACGAACCAGGAAACCCGTAGAAATTCTCATCCTGTCGCGGAAGGGCCGCTCGACGAAAAACCACGTCGCCACCGCCAGGACCAGCGCCACCACCGCAAGCCCCAGAAAGACCCAGGTTGGAAGCGCGGTCGGGCTCCAGATGCGTGCAAATGCAAACAGCGGATGATGCCACAGATAGAAACTGTAGCTGACGAGCCCCAGCCCCACGAACGGCGCCGAACCAAGCAGCCGGTGGACGAGCGTGCCCCGTTCGGCAAATGCAATCACCAATGCCGCACCGGCCGTCGGCACCAGCGTGTAGATGCTTGGAAAAGGCGTCGCGGACGTGAACAGCACAAACGAAGAAATGATAAGTGCCAGCCCTATCAGCGATCCCGTCTCCCGCACCACGCGTCCCCGCGCGGCAAACCAATCGGGATGATTAAAGCGCTGCACCGCTAGCAGCGCCCCGATCAGAAGTTCCCACGCCCGCGCCGGAAGCAGAAAAAAGCCATAGCTCGGGGTCGCCCACCACGACCACCCCCCGGCATAGGACGACTGCCGCGCCTCGAAGTTACCACCCGCCTGCGCCAGAATCAGACTGGCAGCGAACATGAGTGCCAGAACCCAGACCGTCCACGCCCGCCCTCGCCGCAGAAGGAAGACGAAAAGCAGCGGAAACAGAATGTAGAATTGCTCCTCGACAGCGAGACTCCAGGTATGCAACAGCGGCTTCAACTCCGCAGCATGATCGAAATATCCGCTCTGGAAATAGAAGACGAAATTGGAGCCCGAGAGCAGTGTGCCCAGAACGCTGGCGGTGAACGACTTCACCTGATCCGGCATCATCCACAGGTAGGCGAACGGCGTGCAGACGAGAACAATGAGCAGCAGCGCCGGCAGAATGCGACGTGCGCGCCGCTCATAGAACCGGGCCAGAGTGAACGTCCCGTCTGCAACTTCGTGCAGGATCAGGGACGTGATGAGAAACCCGCTGATGACAAAAAAAACATCGACGCCCGCGAACCCCCCGCTGAACGTCTCCACGCCGGCGTGAAACAGCACGACCGGCAAAACCGCGACAGCGCGCAGACCGTCGATTTCGCGCCGATACTCCATGCCGTGGCAAGCCCCCCAAACCTCTGCGGAGCTTTAGTCGGCAACGGCCGCCGTGTCCATGCGGCGCGGCTATTCGGCAGCCTTTATTGCCGGTTCGTCGGGGAGAGCATCGGCCGCCACGGCCTTGCGCCCGAAATAGCTATAGACCGCCGGCACGACGAACAGCGTCAGCAACGTCCCCGCCGACATGCCCCCCACGATCACCCAGCCGATCTGCTGCCGGTTTTCCGCACCCGCGCCGTCGGCGAGCGCGAGCGGCAACGCGCCAAGCACCATAGCCCCCGTGGTCATGAGAATCGGTCGCAGACGCTGCACCGAGGCGTCCATGATCGCACTCACACGATCCTCGCCCCCGGCCTGCTTCTGATTGGCAAACTCCACAATCAGAATGCCGTGCTTGGTGATGAGACCCACCAGCGTCACGAGCCCGATCTGGGAATAGACGTTCAACGTCCCGCCGGTCAGCCACAAGGCCGCCAACGCCCCCGTGATCGACAGCGGCACTGTAATCATGATGATCAGCGGATCGCGGAAACTCTCAAACTGCGCTGACAGAACAAGATAGATGAACACCAGCGCTAGCACGAAGACGATCAGGAGACTGTCGGCCGAGGACCGGAAGTCGCGGCTCGACCCGTCGAGATCCGTCTGTACCGTCGGCGGCAGCACATCCTGCGCCGCCTTTTCCAGAAAAGTAATCGCCTCGCCCACCGAATAACCCGGCGTCAAAGAGGCCTGAATAGTCACCGACCGCAGCTGATTGAAGCGCTTCAACTCCTTCGGCGCGACCGATTCTGTCACCGTTGCCACATTGGAGAGCTGAATCATTTCCCCGCGCGGACTGCGCAGAAAGATCGTCGACAGCGCCTGCGGCGTCGAACGGTCTTCCGCCGCCAACTGCACATAGACGTCATACTGCTCGCCGTTCTGCTCGAACCGCGTCACCTGCCGTCCGCCAAGCAAAGTTTCGAGCGTGCGCCCGACCGCAGTCACCTCTAACCCGAGATCTGCAACTTTTGCCCGGTCGATGTCGATCTTGAACTCGGGAGAATTGAGTTTCAGGTCCGTATCGAGGTTTTCCAGACCCGGGTTTTCCCGCGCCTTGGCCAGGATCTTGTCCGCATATCCCTGCAAATCCTGATACGATCCCGACGACTGCAGCACGAACTCGATCGGCCGTCCCGATCCCCGCTGGCCAAATGCGCCCGGTGTTTGCACAACCGCCTGAATGCCGGCGATCCGCCGCAGCTTAGGCGCGAGTTCCGCGCTGATCTCCTGTTGCGACCTGGAGCGTTCGCTCCAGTCCTTCAACGGCGCAATCACAAGCGACGACGAAACATCGGGATTGCCCGCAATCGCCAGCCGCCCGCGCACCTCCGGAACCTCGCTCAAAATGGCGTCGGCCTCCGCCGCATAACGCGCCGTGTAACTCACCGTCGCCCCCTCCGGACCCGTCCCGCGCACCCGGATCACGCCACGATCTTCCAGCGGCGCCAGTTCCGATTTCAGGATCATGAACAGCACGCCGCTAAAGGCCGCAACCATCGCCGCCAGCACGAGGATGAGTGGGCGGATCTTCAAAGCCGAGCCCAATAGCCCACGATAGCCGTTCTCGAATGCAACAAAGCCCCGCTCAAGCGCCGTATAGACGCGCCCGGGCTCCGGTTCATGCCGCAAAAGCTTGGCGGACATCATCGGCGTCAACGTCAGCGCCACCCAGCCGGAGACGATCACCGCGCCGGCGAGCGTCAGCGCGAACTCCAAAAACAGCTTTCCCGTTTTGCCCGGCGCAAACGCGATCGGCGCATAGACCGCCGCCAGCGTCATCGTCATGGCGATGACGGCAAAGCCGATCTCTCGAACGCCTTTGACCGCCGCCGGAATGGGCTCCATGCCCTCTTCAATATAGCGATAGATGTTTTCAAGAACCACGATCGCGTCGTCGACCACAAGGCCGATCGCCAGCACCATGGCGAGCAACGTCAGCGTATTGATACTGAAGCCGAACGCATACATCAGCGCAAACGTGGCGATCAGCGAAATAGGGATCGTCACAATCGGAATGATCGCCGCACGGAACGAGCGCAAAAAGAAGAGAATGACGATCACGACAAGCACCATGGCTTCCACGATCGTGATGAACACGGCTTGGATGGAGCGGTCGATAAACACACTGTCGTCGTTCCCGATCGATGCCTGCAGCCCCTGCGGCAACGACGAATTGATCTCCGGCAGCACCGCGGTCACCGCAGCCGACACATCGAGCGGATTGGCGGTCGATTGGCGGATGATACCGACCGCGATAGCGGGATTGCCATCGAAGGTGCTGGCGCGGCGTTCATCGACCGCGCCGAGTTCCACGCGTGCCACTTCGCCGAGCTTCACCTGATAGTCGCCGGCCAACTTGACGACGATATTCTCAAAATCCTGTGGTGTGGTCAGCCCGGTCTTGGACAGAACGGAGAACTCGCGGTCCTGGCTTTCGATACGTCCCGACGGGATCTCCGCATTCTGCGCTCTGAGCGCAGCCTCCACATCCTGGACGGTAAGGTTGTAGGCGGCAAGCCGCTCCCGGTCGACCCAGATGCGCATGGCATAGCGCCGCTCGCCATAGATCTGCACATCAGCCACGCCGGTCAGGTTCTTTAGCCTGTTGACGATAAACCTGTCGATGTAGTCGCTGATTTCTAGCGCCGAAAGCTGCGGACTGGTGAAGACGAGAAACATGATCGCCTGCGCGTCCGCTTCCACCTTCGCAATGATCGGCTCATTAATCTCGTCGGGCAGACGCCCACGCACGCGGCTGACCCGGTCACGCACGTCGCTGGCCGCCACATCCGGATTGATCTCGGGACGAAAGCGGATGGTGATGCGGCTGGTTTCCGACCGGCTCGAGGACGACAGCACGTCAATCCCCTCGATCCCCGCGATCGAATCCTCCAATACCTGCGTTACCTGACTTTCCATGATCGCCGCGGAAGCGCCGGGATAGTTCGTCGTCACAGAAACGATCGGCTCGTCGATGTTGGGAAACTCGCGCACAGTCAGGCGCTGAAACGCGACAACCCCGACGAGCACCAATACCAGCGACATCACCGTGGCCAGCACCGGCCGGCGGATACAGAGCTCAAAAAGCCTCATCCGCCGCGCCTCGCAGAATCGCGCTGTGCTGACTTATCGCTTTGCGGGTGCGTCTCGACCACCTCGACGGCCGCGCCGTCGCGCAGCTTGTGCTGACCCGCCGCGACGATCACGTCGCCGGCACTGATCCCCTCGGTGATCGCCACCTTCGCATCCGACCGCTCGCCGAGCTTAACGCGCACTTCATTCGCCCGGCCGTCTTGCACCCGGAAGACAAAGTTGTCCCCGGCCCGCGGAATGAGGGCGCTCTCCGGAACCAGTACGACATCGCGTTGCACAGCGCCCTTGATAAGGATGCGTGCAAAGAGCCCCGGCCGCAGAAGCAGATCTTTGTTCTCGATCCGCGCCCGCACCTGCAATGCGCGGCCATTGACGTCGACCTGCGGATTGATCGCGTAGATTTGGCCTGCGAAGGTCTGTCCAGGAATGGCATCTACCGTCACATCGATCACCTGACCAACCGCGATCGACGTCAAATAGATTTCCGGCACTTTGAAATCGACCTTGAGCTTGTCGATTTTCTCGATGTTGACCACCGGCGTGCCCACTGCCACGAACGCGCCAACCGAAACTGTGCGGACGCCGACGATGCCGTCAAATGGCGCCCGCAAGAGATGCTTATCGAGCCGCGTCTTGGCCAGCTCAAGCGCCGCCGTTGCCGTTTCGAAATTCGCCACGGCTTCATCGCGGCTGCGATCCGTCACGTTGCCCGTTCGCGCCAACTGCCGCGCCCGTTCGTTGTTGGCCTTGGCCAGATTGAGCCGCGCTTCCGTATCCGCCACTTCCGCGCGCAACAGCGCATCGTCAAGCTGGACGAGCACATCCCCGGCTTTGACCCGCGTGCCCTCCTCGAAATCGATGCTTGAGACCCGCCCTGCGATCTCCGGCGCCAATTGCACCGTCTCATCCGACTGCAACGACCCAATCGCACGTATATCGGTCGAAACCCGGGCGGACGCGGCCGTCGCCACCTCCACCGCGATCACGCGATTGCCGCCTCTCTGAGATCCCGCACCGCTCTGGGCCGCAACGGGACCTGACGAGGGCACGGTCCGAAGCCACCATACCGCCCCAGCCGCGCAGAGCGCCAACAAACCCAGGACGGCAAGCGTCTTCTTCATTCCGGATGCCTCAAAACCGCATTCACTTTAGTACGCGGCCGGCAAACTGTCTCCGCCACGCTGCGCTTCAACGAATGGACAAGCTCATTCCCGTCGCTGCACATAGAGCGCAGAGCCCCGCTGGGGAAAAATTGACACGCGATATCAATGGACAATTGGAATCCCCACCGGGCCTCAACGCGACCCTAGCGCCAGTGGTTCCCGCTGGGGTCGAAGCTCTATTTGCGGATGCGCGTAATCTTGGTGCCTTCAAGGGTCAGATTGTACATGAGCCCCTTGGGATCGAGAATAAAGCCGATAACGGGGCTCACGATCTTATTCGTGTCAACCGACCCGCCGACCCCCACCGTCACAATCGCCACCGACCCGTCAACACCCACCTTCCATCCCTTAGACCGCCGGAACTGGTCGAGCGCCTCGGGCGTCATGAACATGATGATCACCGACCGGGCCTGAATGCCAAGCTGGAAGCCGAACGACGCGCCGACAGTGTTGTAATACGTCGTTGGCTGGCCACGTACCATCAGCGCGCCTTCGCCATACTCGCCCCCAACCCCAAACCCGGCTTTGACTACCGATGGAAAGACGAGAATTCCATACGACTTGTTGGAGAGTTCCCGCGCGCCACCGATTTGAGAATGAAAGCGGTCTATCGTGGCGCGCACGTCCGCATCGATGGACGCGGCAGACGCCGCCTCCGCCCGCGGCGCCATGACGCCCGCGACCAGCAACGCAGACAGGCACATCGTTATCAGAGTTTTCAGCGGCATAGCGCGCACGGCCTCTCGACGGCTTCGAATCGGCGCCAACCGTCGGCACGAAGTACGGCAGGAGGAAGGCCGCACGCCCGGATCAGAGCACCGGCGCGCGCCTAACGATGATGCGCGTGCGGATCAGCCGCCGGCTTCGCACCGGCGAGATCCCCAACCGTCACCTGCACGGCTATCTTGCCCGCCGTCTTGAAGGTCAGCTCTAGGTCGAACGTCTGGCCCACCGCCAGCGGCCCCTTGAGATCGAGGAACATAATGTGCAGCCCGCCTGGCTTCAGCGACACCGTCGCGCCCGCCGGCACCGGCAGCCCGCCCGCCAACGCCCGCATCTTCATGACGCCACCCTCATGTGTCATCTCGTGGATTTCAGTTTTGCCAGCCACCGCATCAGCTGAAGCTGACAATAGGACATCCCCCGCCGCCGACCCGTTGACGATATCGAGATACCCCGCGCCGACCTTGGCACCACCCGGCGTCGCCCGCGCCCATGCCTTCTCGACCGACAAAGACGCAGCGGCGGCCTTCTTCTCCCCGCCGGCTTTGTCAACGATCTTCAGAATAGGCGCCGGGTACTTGAGACTGCGCTGTTCCTGTCCGGGTGCCGCCACCTCGGTCCACGCCACCTGACCCTTCTCGCAATCCTGCGTCACCTGAAATGGAACGGCGTCGCCCGCCTTGAATGCATCCGACACGAACCCAACGAAGATGAATTCATCGTAGTGCTCGTCGAGCAGCGGACCACCGCGCCACACGATCTCCTTCACCCCTTCCGACACCTTGCCGTGATAATGATCGTATGCCTTCGCATACGCGCCTTTCACTGTCTCGACGGTCCAGCCCGCCTTCGGCGCCGGCTTCACCCCTATGATACCCTCCGGGATGACGACCTTGACCACCGTCGTCGCCGATCCCTCGCACCCGTGCGGCACGCGCACAGCTGCCCTGAGCGAACCTTGCGACGCAGTCTTTACATCTAGAGTCGCATGCGCGAACGCTTGTCCCTGCGCGATCACAAGCCCCGCGCCCATCGCGGCAACAGCAGTGAGAATACGTGTCAACATCGTGTCTCGTCCTTCAAGTCGAATGGTTCAGGGATGATGCGGAGAATGCGGATGCGTCGTCATGTCGACAGTGCCTTCGAACGTCGAAAGCAGCCGTCGGCTTTCCTCTTCGAGCCTCGCCTCAGCAGATGCAATGCCGGTCGCGAGCGAACGCGCCTCATCCGCTGGCACGCCGGCATCCACGAGCCCAGCCTCGTGCCGTAGCGGATCACCGCTGCACAACTCCACGCGCCAGTGTCCGTCATGCCGCCGCAACAGCGCCCTCCCACCGCGCGCGCCCTGCCGCCAACCGGCCACCGCATACGTCGCCCCAAGCGTCACCGGCTCCACTGAGAGCGGCAACTCAGGCTTGTCAAAGGCAGCCGCTAAAATCGACCGGATTGCCGCCGCATCGGCGGCGGGATCGGCCGCAAAATGGGGAAGGATGGCGCCCGAAAGCGCCATCCAGGCCGCAATCGCGAATGGACGACGGAGAAGTCGAAGAGATCTCATCACGCAGCTCCGGCTTTCTCGTCACCAGCGGAACTGAATGCCGCCATACACCGCGCGCCCTGTGCCGGGTTCGAACAATGCGCTCGTGGCCAGATTCGCCACCGTGGCAATACTCGCGCTGGCGATATAGTTTTCATCCGTCAGATTTCGGCCTTCGACATAAGCAGACCACTGGCCACCGTTGTCGAACCCAAGCTTCGCGCCGAGCAAAGCATAAGACGTCGTCTTCACCGTGTTGGCGCTATCGACGTAAAACGCGTCAGGCGACCACTCCACGTTCGGCCCCGCATATACACCGCTCGGATGCTTGTAGAGCAGTTCTGCGCGCAGATAGTGCCGCGGAGCGCCGGGAAGTTCGTTGTCGCCGAAGACGGGATCGTTATCGAAGCGGAAATCGCTGAACGTGTAGGCCGAATTCAGCCAAATTTCATCGCCTTTCGCACCCGCCTCGAAGAGCCCAGAAAACACGCGCGCCGCGAGCCCAAACTCAACGCCCTGATGGATCGTTTTGTCGAGATTGACCTGATCGCATGACCCGACAAACGTTAGGCTCGATTACGAGCGCAATCTGGATACATTGCGCGTCGCGAACCGCACGACGTTTCGCGTGCAAAATGGCACCGTCGTTGAGTTCGGTGGCTATTATA
>VYKW01000225.1_pt1 | contig 23871 bp, 17 predicted proteins | sample 5114451 | NCBI WGS metagenome assembly VYKW01 (sample SAMN12291784, study PRJNA351875) | freshwater metagenome | isolation source: freshwater lake | place: USA: Michigan, Gull Lake | collected 2013-08-08
ACGCGCGAAATCACCATCCGCTTGAACCACGACAACGGCTTCTCCATCGCGAGCTTGTTGACCGCCGTCGGGCTTTCACGTGTATCGATCGGCCCTGCCATCAGCGTCATGGTCCGCGGCGTCGCCGGATGCCTGTCCTCCGACATCACGGAAACTGCAACCAGCGCCTGCACACATGGCTGGCACACCGCCAGGATATGCGCCCCCGGCCCGATCTCCTCCAGGAACGTGATCACATACTCGCAATAATCTTCCACCCCGAACGCCCCAGCCGAAACGGGCACATCCCGCGCGTTGACCCAATCCGTGATGTAGACATCGTGGTCGCGCAGCAGCGTCGCGCACGTCTTGGCGAGCAGCGTCGCGAAGTGCCCCGATAGCGGGGCAATCACCAACACCTTGGGCTGCGGCGTATCCACGTCCTTCTTGAAATGGAGAAGGTCGCCGAACGGCAACCGCAGCACGACCTCTTCCGTCACCGGCACATCGCGGTTTCCGACCCGCACACTTGCAATCCCGAACTCGGGCCGCGAATGGGACAGGGCAAAACGCGACACCATCTCCATGCTGGCATCAAACGCGCGTCGGGTCTCAGAGACCATCGGCCAAGAGCCATACCCATTCGGCTGTCCCGCATTCGTCAGCAGTCGCGCGGTGTTGCGAAAAATCGCAACCATGTCGTCTTGGAACTGGTAGGCATCATAAAGCATGTTTCGATTTCCGTTAGGCGCGACGCCGCATTCCAAATCAAATGAAAAGCTAGTGTATTATGCCGCCAGCCGCGAGGGACTTCTGAGTGCAACAACAACGGAATTGAAAATGCCCAGAGCGACTCTGACAATCTCGTCCAAGAATTACTCATCTTGGTCTCTGCGTGGTTGGTTATTGTGCAAAATGGCCGGCCTCGATTTCGACGAACAGCCCGTCGCGCTCGATGATAGCAACGCCCGGCGCGAACTGCTGCTGCTCACGCCGTCCGTGCTCGTGCCGCGGTTGACCCACCGCGACGTCACTGTCTGGGACACTCTCGCGATTGCCGAGTACCTGAATGAAATCCACCCGGATGCTGGCCTTCTTCCACCTGATCGTGCCGTTCGCGCCCATTGCCGCGCCGTCTCCGGCGAAATGCACTCCGGCTTCTACAATCTGCGCTCCGCCCTGCCGATGAATCTGAAGGCCCGCCACACGAATTTCAAAGTCTTTTCCGGCGCCCGCCCGGATATCGAGCGTATCAAGGAAATCTGGACCGAATGCCTCGAAAAATACGGCGGCCCGTATCTTTTCGGCAAAGCGCCCACACTCGCAGACGCCATGTACGCCCCCGTCTGCACGCGCTTTCGCACATATAGCGTCGCCCTACCGCCCCTTCTTGAAGCGTATTGCGAAACCATTTTTGAATGGCCGTTTCTGCAGGAATGGACCGACGGCGCCGTTATCGAAGCCGACGAAATCGATGAACTCGAGGTCGAATTCTAATCCCAAAAAATGACCTGGAAACACGAAAGGGCGCCGGTGGCTACCGGCGCCCTTTCTTCTTTACGAAATGGATTTGCGATTAGGCAGCGGCTGCAGCAGCCAGCGGCACTTCCGAAATCGTCTTGAGAACCTGCGAAGCGATCTGGTAGGGGTCGCCCTGCGAGTTCGGACGGCGGTCTTCAAGGTAGCCCTTGTAGCCGTTGTTCACGAACGAGTGCGGCACGCGGATGGAAGCACCGCGGTCGGCCACGCCGTAGCTGAACTTGTTCCACGGTGCCGTCTCGTGCTTGCCGGTAAGGCGCATGTGGTTGTCCGGACCGTAAACATCGATGTGCTCTTTCCAGTTCTTGGCGAACGCGGCCATGAGCTTCTCGAAGTACTCTTTGCCGCCGACTTCGCGCATGAACTTCGTCGAGAAGTTGCAGTGCATGCCCGAGCCGTTCCAGTCGGTGTCGCCCAGCGGCTTGCAGTGGTACTCAACGTCAACACCGTGCTTCTCGCACAGGCGCTCGAGCAGATAGCGAGCCATCCAGATTTCGTCGGCCGCCCGCTTCGAGCCCTTCCCGAAGATCTGGAATTCCCACTGGCCCTTGGCCACTTCCGCGTTGATGCCTTCGTGGTTGATGCCGGCAGCCAAGCAGATGTCGAGATGCTCTTCGACGATGGCGCGCGCTATGTCGCCGACGTTCTTGTAGCCGACGCCCGTGTAGTAAGGACCCTGCGGAGGCGGGTAGCCGTTGGCAGGGAAGCCGAGCGGACGGCCGTCCTTATACAGGAAGTACTCCTGCTCGAAGCCGAACCAGGCATCCGTATCGTCGAGAATGGTCGCGCGCTTGTTGGACGCGTGCGGGGTCTTGCCGTCGGGCATCATGACTTCGCACATCACGAGCACGCCATTGGTGCGCACCGGATCGGGGAAGTGGCGAACCGGCTTCAAAACACAGTCCGAGCTGTGCCCTTCGGCCTGCATGGTCGATGAACCGTCGAAGCCCCAGAGCGGAAGCTGCTCGAAATCAGGGAACGCGCTGAACTCGCGGATCATGGTCTTACCACGCAGGTTCGGCACCGGCGTATAACCGTCGAGCCAGATGTACTCGAGCTTATACTTCGTCATAGAGGCTCTCTCCTAAGTTGGTGACATCGGCTCCGCGACGCGGCCTTGATGGGGCCCGCGATGCGGAAAAAATGCGGTCGGCGTTAACTGCGCGAAAAAAAGTTCTGTCCAAAAGTCGCATCTCGCGACCGGCTGGGCTGATGGGACGTCCGAGGGCAGCCAAGCCTGACCAGTTCCATTTCACGCGCTACAATCGCTTCATTCTTCATCACCCCACCACCTAGACGCCCGGCGTCCAGGCCTGGAGGGGTCATTTTGGAGCTTGGAGCCATCGGCGGCAGGCGTTGCCGCGAGCAATTTCGCATTCGACGGGCAGGCACCAGCAGACTTATCTGCAGCCCAGATGCTACCCAGACAGGCACGTCAGCGCATGCCCATAATTCTGGCAAAAGCCGATAATTATTGGGCAATTAGGTGAAATCACATGCAGATCGTGCTAGATTTGGCGTCCGGAACAATGCGCCGCACCGCTGCGTTGTGTGTCGGACACCTGAAAGGAGGCAACGATGACCCAAAGTCTCAGTCGCCAGTCTGCAGAAATCATCCCCTTCCCCGGCCGCACCCGCGCGCCGGCATACGGGATCGATACCCGTGCCCTTGAGGCCGAGGCCGCCAAATACCGCTCGGCGGTGGACACCACAGGCTGGTACCACGACGAAGCTATTGAAGAAGACGTCGACCACACCTGCCATAAGGCGTGGCGCTTTTAACTGCAGCGGCACGGGCGCCCGCCGTACGGCGGCGCCCGCCCCTTTTTTCCCGACCGTTCACCCCGTTTTGAGCACCGGCGCCGTCTCGCGTTGCAGCGCCCGCCAAATCTCCAACATCGCCCGTGAATCGAGACCGCAATAGGCGAGCAGATCGGTCCGTATCTTGGCCGCCTGGTCCGCGCTGACACGCCCCGTCACCGCTTCGTTCCATCGAATGGAAGCTGTGCCGCCTTCCTGAATCGCTAGGTCTTTATAGGAAAACCCCGGCACAAGAACCGGAAGCACGTACTTGATCGATGTCCGCCCGAGAAAGCCAGGATGGACGTACGACTGCTGCTGGAACACCTCCATGAGATCAACGACCCGCACATCCACATCCGCCAGCCAGTCCGCGTAATCTGGGTTCCGGTCGGCAAGCTTGTCGTTGATCCCCCGCTCGAAGCTCTGGTTCCACACCACAATTGATCCACGCTCCGGCAACCCCGCCTTCAACGCTTCAAGAAAAGGCACATCCGGCTTATCCGCGCTCGCATGCAAAAACTCATGATGGACGAAGCCGGCATCCGGCGCGGCAACGACATCGAGCGAGAACTGAAAAGGAATGTGGTGGAACGGCCCGTATCCATCGAAACGCGGCACGCCGGCTGCGAATGTCTCATAGTCAAGAAACGAGATTGGATACTTTAGCGCTGCCAGAAAATCGGCCACCTCGTCATAGGCAACCGTTGCCCGGCCCGTTTTCGCCGCCCGCACCTGATTGGCCTGCGCCGCCGACAGCTTCACGTCCTCCGGCACATCCTCGATCCTGAGAATGCCCATCTCCAGCAAGTCCGGCAGTTTCGTCTTCGAAGCCCCAATCCGCGTGATGTCGTGCACGCTGTATGCCGGCACATCCGGATTGTGGACGGCGAACGTCCGGCAGTGCTGGCCGCGCGCCTTTATTAAACACCCGCACGGCCCCGCCAGCTGATCGGTCAGCGAGAGATCGTCGTGCGCCGCATCCATCTCCGTCGCGATCTCGTCACGCAGCGCACCGACCGCTTCGGTAAAGTCCTCCCGCGTAAAAAGTGCGTCAATGTCGAGATCTCCATCGCGCACATAGACGCCATTGAGCCGCACGAGGTACAGCCGGCCAAGCGGAACACCGCAGCGCCGCAACACCTCCGCCTGGAACCCGATGTCCCACGTGTAGCGCTCGTCCTTCGCCCGGGTGTTTCCCGCACTCGTTGAGCCCTTCACCTCGTAAAGATCGTAGGCCTCGCTCTCGCCGTTCCACACGAGAATATCACACGCCGTCGTGAATTGCTCCGTCTCGAAAACCGGCTGGTAGAGCACCGCCGTCTGCGCCGCGACGAGGGCCGCCGTCTCCGCGGCAGCCTTGCGCGGCACCGTCACACCGCCGGGAAAGACCTCCCGCGCGAGCATGTCGACCTCGTTGCCCCCGTCGATAATCGACTGATCAAAATCCGACAGAGGCACCGCGTTGTAAATCGCCGGCCGGTGGACTTTCATCCACGCATCGTGGCGGCAATCGCGCCACACCAGAAAATTGGTCTTGCTGAGCTTCATGACAGCCCCCGGCTCCCCATCGGAAAGCGCCACTATAGCCAAGGATCGCCGCCGGTCCGCGTCCGCCGGTCGCCTATGCACAGGTGAACCGCCATCCATCCGCCGTTCAAATCATTGACACAAACCCCATGCGCCCCGGAAACTCACCTCCAGCCTGCCCCAAAAGCATCCGGATCGCACAACCATGGTCGTTCTCGCGTATCTCCTCGCCATGCTCGCTGGCGCGGTTCTTATGTATCTCTGGCTCGATACCTCCAAGACCGGCAATACCGCCGCTGAGGGCGAGGCAAAACCGACGGCAGAGGCATCCGCACCCGCAGCCAGCGAAAGCGGATCTTCGGAAGCCCAATCCGACTCCGGCACCTCACTCAACGACCGCATCTTCGCCCTCGCCCCCAAACTCGACGAGGAGATGCGCATCGCATCTACGCCCGCCGAATTCGCATCCAAACCAGGTTTCAGCGAAGTACGCGCGATGTTGGCCGATCCCTCGACGCCGCTCAAAGCCGTTCTCGATCAGGTGTCCTGCGGCAACGCACTCTTTTCCTGCCCGGCACTCGCAGCCCTCGCCGAACGGCCCGACCGCGAAGAGGCAGCCGGCACGATCCTCGCCGACACTGAAATGCTTGGCGGCTGGCCACTCCACTTCACACTCAAGTATCTTGAACGCCTCGATGACCGCCGGCCCGCCGGCGCCATTCTCGGTGCCGTGCGTGATTGGTGGCGTGACGACCTGTTCCACCTGAACTGCATTCGCCAACACTTCGACGAATTGGAACGCCTCGGCGACACGCCCCGCATCGGCGACGACCTCACCGGTCGCCCGCAGGATCAACTCGCCGCCATCACCGACTTCCTTCGCCGCGTGCGCCATCCCTTCGCCACCGCGCTGCTCGACGACCTCGCCCGCACCAAAGCCGCAAGCATTGACCGCGCATACCTGCAAACGGTCGGCCGCTTCTGGGGCGATACCGAAATCGCGGGCCTCGTCGAACCTTACGGTTGGACCGATGCCATGGACGCCGTCATGGCCAAGCGCAGCGCCAACGGCACTCCGCGCTCACTCCTCGTCAACGGCGAAACCCGCGTCGGCAAATCCTCGCTCCTGAAACTCCTCGCCAACCGCCTTGAACCCGACGGCTGGACCGTCTTTGAAGCGGGGAGCGCCGACCTGATGGCCGGGCAGCAATTCTTCGGCCAGCTCGAAGCCCGCATCCAGCGCTGCGTGGAGGAACTCTCGGCCACCAAAAAGATCATCTGGGTCGTCCCCGATCTTATGCAACTCGCCAACAGCGGCACGCACCAGGGTCAATCCTCCAGCATCCTCGATCAGATCCTACCCGCCCTCAGCACCGGCCGCATCGTCGTGTGGACCGAAGCCCCTAGCGCTGCCGCTACCAAACTGCTGCGTCTGCGCCCCTCGCTCAAATCCACCTTCGAGGTCCTGCGCCTCGAACCCATGGAGCCCGAAGACGCCCTCGAACTCGCCCACCAATTTGCAGCCAACCTGAAAGTCAAAACCGGCGTCACCTTCGCCCCCGGCACCATCGACACCGCCGCCGCAGCAGCCCGCCAATACCTCGGCGCCTCGAACCTCCCAGGCTCCCTCATCGATCTTTTGCGCATGAGCGTCATTGCCGTCGCCAAAGACCCCAAAGCCGTCATCGCCGATCGCGACATCATCGCCACAATCGCGCAAGTGACTGGCCTGCCCGGGTCCATCATCGATGGCAATGAGCGCGTCGACCTCGCCTCAGTTCGCGAGTATTTCTCCTCCCGCGTCATCGGACAGGACGAAGCCGTGGACGCCATCGTCTCCCGCATCGCCATGCTCAAAGCCGGCCTCACCGATCCAGGCAAACCCATCGGCGTCTTCCTCTTCGCCGGCCCCACCGGTACCGGCAAAACCGAGCTCGCCAAGACGCTCGCCGAATTCCTCTTCAGCACGCCCGAGCGCATGATCCGCCTCGACATGAGCGAATTCCAAACCCCGGAATCAACCGTCAAAATTCTCGGCAGCGCCGACATGGCCGGCTCCGACAGCCTCATTTCTCTGATCCGCAAACAGCCCTTCTCCGTCATCCTCCTCGACGAATTCGAAAAGGCCCACCCCAACGTCTGGGACCTCTTCCTGCAAGTCTTCGACGACGGCCGCCTCACCGACCAGATGGGCCAGGTCGCCGACTTCCGCTATGCAATCATCATCCTCACATCCAACCTTGGCGCCACCGCTCATCGCGGGTCCCGCCTCGGCTTTGCTCCCGGCGAAAGCATCTACACGCCCGATCAGGTCATGCAGACCATCGGCCAGACCTTCCGTCCGGAATTTCAGAACCGCCTCGACAAGATCATCGTCTTCCGCCCGCTTTCGCGCGATCTCATGCGCGGCATCCTCAAGAAGGAACTCGCCCGCGTTCTCGAACGGCGCGGCTTCAAGGATCGCGAGTGGGCCGTCGAGTGGGAAGCCTCCGCCATGGAGTTCCTGCTTGAGAAAGGCTTCACACCCGAGATGGGCGCCCGCCCGTTAAAGCGAGCCATCGACCAGTATCTTATCGCCCCGCTGGCGGCCGCCATCGTCGAAAAGCGCTTCCCCGAAGGCGACCAGTTCGTCTTCGTGCGCAGCGACGGCCGCGCCATTCAGGCCGAATTCGTTGATCCCGACGCGGATGATGACGCCGGCGCCCCGCCCGCGCTGGAACACGTCAACGGCGACGTGCCGAGCCTTGCCGCAATGATCCTCGCCGCCGAAGGCAGTGATATCGAAATCGCGGAATTGGAAGCTCAAACCGAGCAATTGAGCGAACGCCTCACCTCGACCGAGTGGGAAGCGCTTCGCCTCGACCTCGCCGAACGCATGGCCGCGCCCGGCTTCTGGTCACATCCCTCCCGCTTCGAAACGCTGGCCCGCATCGCCCTCATGGACCGTGTCCGAGCCGCTAGCGAAACGGTCGACGCCTTGAAAGCCCGTCTCGACAAAGGCACCGCCCGCAGCGGCCGAACGTCCCGCGAACTCATCTCCCGCCTCGCACTGCAGATCCACCTTGTCGGCGAAGGCATCCGCGACGCCCACGAAGCCGCCCCAATCGAACTCCTCCTCGCCGTCGAACCAGCCTTCGACCGCCCCGGCGAGAAGCCCGCCTCCGTTGAATGGTGCCGCACACTTCTGGAGATGTATAGAGCCTGGGGCCACAACCGGAACATGCAGGTCGCCGAAACCGAACCCGATCCCGCAACTGGCCTTCCCCGCCTCGTCATCAGCGGCTTCGGCGCCGCCCGGGCGCTCGAGAACGAGAAAGGTCTCCACGTCCTCGAACGCGGCGACACCGACGGCGGTGCTGCGCGTGCCACCGCCCGGATTACGATCATTCCAGCGCCCCTCGCCGACGTTCGACCCCACCGCATCCGCGCGGCCATGAAGCAAGCGCTCGCCGCCGCCGAACGATCCTCCAACGTCGTCCGCCGTTATCGCGGCGATCCCGCGCCGCTCGTCCGCGATCTCGTTTCCGGCTGGCGCAGTGGCCGCTACGACACCATCCTTGCCGGCAATTTTGATCTAATCGCCGCCCGCTGACCACACCGTCCAGCGGGTCGAATACATTTTTCAAAAAGGCCATTTTTATGGATCACACGTCGCCCCGGATTCGGGACTTATTCCTACGCGCGCATGAGCTTTGGGGCACAGGACGCTTCGCCGAGTTCATGCAGATTATGCACGAAGACATCCTCTACATCGTCAACGTCGACGGCCAACAAGTCCCCTACGCCATGAGCGCAGTGGGGCGCGAAGACCTGCGCGACCGGCTCGAACTTCTTTTGCGCACCTTCAACGTCACCCATTTCGAACTCTTAGGCGTCTACGCCGAACCGGAATACATCACCAGCCATGTCCACGGCATCTATCACCACAAGGCAACCGGCGAGATCTTGGACATAAAGGTGCGCTTCCGGGCTTGGTTCGATGCCGAGAAGAAAATCACCCGCCTGGAAGAGATCCACGACGCCCGCTACATCGAGGCCTTCGAGCGCTTCGTCTACTTCATCGAAAATGCCGCCACCAGTTCTTGACGGAAGATACCTACTTTCGGCCAAGTTTGACCTGCCGGCCTTGTAATCATCGCCGCGCATGACGAATTGGACCGCGCAAAAGCAAAAAAATTGAGCCCGTGCTGCGATGGATCATACCTCCGAGGAGTTCCTGACCGTCTTCAGGGAAGTCCACAACCTGATGGGCCAGGGGCGCGTCGACGAATTCGTGTCTTTCATGCACGAAGGCATCGAATACATCGTCAACGTCGACGGCCAGCAGGTGCCCTACGTTATGAGCGCACTCGGCCGCGAAGACCTTCGCGACCGGCTGAACTTGCTGTTCGATACCTTCGACGTGCTAGACTACATCGTCCAAGACATCGTCCCCGAAACAGACCGCGTCACAACGTTTGTCCGCGGCAAGTACCGCCACAAGGCAACAGGCGAAACTCTGGACATCCGCTTCTTGGTCCGCGTCTGGTGCAACGACGATGGCCTCGTCACGCGCATCGAGGAGATCCACGACGCGCCCTACCTCGAAGCGTTCGAACGGTTCATGATCTTTCTAGAAGGCGCCGCATCGTCCGGATGACGGGCTGGGTCTCACCGCTGCTTCCGGATCAACCGATGCACAAAGCGCAGTTTCTCGCGCGCCGCATCGGGTATGACGAACGGATAGTAGTCCGCATGTCCCATGCTGCGGTTCATGCTGTTGAGCGCCAGCGTCAGCGGCACCCAGCGCTCCAGCAGGCTATCGAGCGTCTCTTCAGTGTAGACGTCGTACTTTTTGAACGGCCATATCGATCCGAAAATGAGCCCAGCCGCACGCGGTTCCATGCCCTCGGCTTCCGCCGTATCGACGCTGTCGACCATATGCAGATAGTGCGCCCACGTCTCTGCCCAGTCCTCGAACGGATGCATGCTGGCGTAGCCCGAAACATGATTAAACTGCCAGTCGGGCTTCGGACCATACATGTGATGTTGATTAAGGGCCGTGTTGTAGTCGGCGCGTTCATCGCCAAAGAGCGCCCGGAACTCATCGAACAGCCCGGCGTTCTCGACAAGCACATGCCAATAGTAATGACCGCTTTCGTGTCTCAAATGCCCCAGCAGCGACCGGTAGGGCTCATCGAACTGCTGCCGCTGGCGCTCGCGCTCGACTGCATCCGCTTCCATAACGTTGATGTTGATGACGCCATCGAGATGACCCGTCATCGTATTGCGCGTAAAATCGAAAATCAGCCGTCCCGGCGGCGCAGGACTCGTGTCCGTCGGCAGACCGAACCGCAGCAAAGAATAGACGAGCCGCTTCTTCGCCCGTTCCAGTTCCTGCCAAGCCGACAGGTTTCCCGGTTCCGACAAATTGGGAATTGTGCGGTTGAGGTCGCACGCCACACAAAAGGAGTTGGTGTCGTCAGCCCGCGTCAGCCAATTGCACGCCCCATGAACGGCATTGTTGCAGTATCGCAGGACCTCGGTTCTGTCTCCCGACACACGCCGGTAAAGCCCGGGCTCCGCTTCCGACTTCAGAGCAATCACCGCCAGCGCCTGGGGATCGAATCCAAGCGCATGACCACACTTCACGCACTGCACGTTCTTGAAGTAGACCTTGGTGCCGCACTGGGTGCAGGAGAAATTTCGCATCGGTCCCTGAGTTCGCAGCCATCACGCGGAGCGGTCGCCCGATTAGGCCACTTTGAAAGCAAGTGGTCAATCTTCAAGCACGAACGTCTGCCCCTGTCGCGCGGCGTATGGTCAACGCGGCGCGTTTGCACCAAACCCAGTCAAATCATCGCCGCACTTCGTGGCGTTTGCCCATCGGTTAATCACTTTCGGCGGTTCAATAGCCAATGCGGCAGCGCCACGCTTGTTCCAATGAACCGAAGCCGGTAACCCGGAAACACGCAACACAGCGCCGCCTTCCCGCGCCAAGGATAAGTCCACGCCCATGACGTTGCACGTCGCTCTGACCCACGAGACGACCTACCGCTACGACCGCTCCATCGGCATGGGCCCTCAGATCATCCGGTTGCGGCCAGCTCCCCACAGCCGCACGCCGATCTTAAGCTATTCGCTAACGCTCGAACCCAAAGTTCACTTCATCAACTGGCAGCAGGATCCGTTCGGCAATTTTCTGGCCCGCGTCGTCATGCCGGAGAAGACCGACATATTCTCCGTCAAGGTCGACCTCGTCGCAGACATGGCGGTCATCAACCCGTTCGACTTCTTCGTCGCCGAAGAAGCCGCTCAGTTCCCCTTCGCCTACGACGACATCTTGCGCCAGGAACTGCTGCCCTATCTCGTCCCCGAAAAGGCCGGCCCGCACCTCAAAAAGTATCTGGCTGGCATCAGCCGTAACCCCAAAGTCACCATCGATTTCCTGTGCGATCTGAATCGCCAACTCAACAAAGACATCCAATATTTCATCCGCATGGAACCGGGCGTCCAGACGCCGGATGAAACGCTCGGCAAGGCGGGCGGCTCCTGCCGCGATAGCGCCTGGCTCCTCGTTCAGATCCTGCGCAACCTTGGCCTCGCCGCCCGCTTCGTCTCGGGTTACCTGATACAGCTCACCCCCGACGTCAAATCCCTCGACGGACCCACCGGCACCGACGTCGACTTCACCGATCTCCACGCCTGGGCCGAAGTCTACCTTCCCGGCGCCGGCTGGATCGGCCTGGACGCCACCTCTGGCCTGCTCACCGGTGAAGGCCACATCCCGCTCGCCGCCACGCCGCACCCCACGAGTGCCGCCCCGATATCGGGCGCCCACGAAAAGGCCGAGGTCACCTTCGCGTTCAACATGGCCGTCACGCGCATTCGCGAAACCCCGCGCGTCACCAAACCCTACAGCGACGACACCTGGACCGAGATTCTGGAAAGCGGCCACGCCGTCGATCAGCGCCTCGTCAAAGGCGATGTCCGACTCAGCATGGGCGGCGAACCGACGTTCATCGCAGCCGATGATATGGACGGCGATGAATGGAATACCGCCGCGGTCGGCCCCAACAAACGCCGTTACGCCGAAACCCTGATCCGCCGCCTTGAAAAGCGCTTCGCACCCGGTGGGCTCCTTCATTACGGTCAAGGCAAATGGTACCCCGGCGAACAACTCCCCCGCTGGGCCTTCGCCCTCTACTGGCGCACCGACGGCCAGCCCTTGTGGACCGACCAGTCCCTCATCGCCCGCGAAAGCGCCAATGACAATGCGACGATCATCGACGCCTCGCGTTTCAGCGGAAAGCTCTGCGAAACCCTCGGACTTCCCTCCGATAGCGCCATCCCGGCCTATGAAGATGCCGCGCACTTCGTCCTTGTCGAACAAAAGCTCCCCGTTGGCATAACACCCGAAAAGAACAAGCTCGATGATCCCGCCGAACGCGAACGTCTCGTGCGCGTTTTCGACCGCGGCGTCACCGCACCCGCAAGCTATATCCTCCCCATCCAGGTGTGGAACACGCACGACCGCGGCCGTCGCTGGGTCACGGAACGGTGGGCGCTCCGCCGCGAAAAGCTCTTCCTCACGCCGGGCGACTCACCAGCCGGCTTCCGCCTGCCCTTGGGCTCCCTGCCTGTCATCACTCCGGCGATCCAGTATCCGCACGTATTGCCGCGCGATCCATTTGCCCCCGCTCCGCCGTTGCCTCAGCGCGAAACACTTCTCCAGCAGCGCCGCACGGTCACGCTCGAAGCCCCGCCGCTGCCACCCTCCGGTATCAGCGAAATTTCCGGCTCTGTCCGCACTGCCATGGCCGTCGAACCCCGCGACGGCCGCCTTTGCGTCTTCATGCCCCCGCTCGCCGACGCAGAAGACTATGCCGCCCTCGTCGCCGCCATCGAGGAAACCGCCCGCGCAACCAAGACGCCAGTCCATATCGAAGGCTATTCTCCACCGCACGATCCGCGCCTCAACGTTGTAAAGGTCACGCCCGATCCAGGCGTTATCGAAGTCAACGTCCAGCCCGCCGTCCGCTGGGAAGACGCCGTCGACATCACGACCACGCTCTACGAGGAAGCCCACCTTTCCCGCCTCTCGACTGAGAAATTTATGCTCGACGGCCGCCATACCGGCACCGGTGGCGGCAACCACATCGTGCTTGGCGGCCTCACGCCGGCCGACAGTCCATTCCTGCGGCGCCCCGATCTGCTCGCCTCCATCATCGCCTATTGGCAGAACCATCCCTCCCTCTCATTCCTTTTCTCGGGCCTCTTCATCGGCCCGACATCACAGGCCCCCCGCGTCGACGAAGCCCGCCACGAGAGCCTCTACGAACTCGAAATCGCACTTGGCGAAATCCCCGATCCCGGTGCACGATCTGTCCCGCCGTGGCTGGTGGACCGCATCCTGCGCAACCTGCTCATCGACGTGACGGGCAACACCCACCGCGCCGAAATCTGCATCGACAAGCTCTATTCGCCCGATAGCTCAACCGGTCGCCTCGGCCTCGTCGAATTCCGCTCGTTCGAGATGCCGCCGCACGCGCGCATGAGCCTCGCCCAGCAACTGCTGCTCCGCGCCCTCATCGTCCGCTTTTGGGAACGGCCCTATCGCCAGAAACTCGTCCGCTGGGGCACCGCGTTGCATGATCGCTTTATGCTCCCGCACTACATCTGGTCGGACTTCGCCACAGTCATCGATGATCTCAAGGCACACGGCCTGCCCGTCGAACTGGATTGGTTCCGCCCGCACCACGATTTCCGCTTCCCAAAGCTCGGCTCCATTGCAGCTTTCGACGTGGAACTGGAACTCCGCCAAGCCCTCGAGCCCTGGCATGTGCTGGGTGAAGAAGGCGTCCCCGGCGGCACCGCCCGCTACGTCGACAGTTCGCTGGAACGCGTCGAAGTGAAGATGCGCGGCCTGACCGGCGACCGCTACACCATCGCCTGTAACGGCCGCACTCTTCCCCTGAACCCGACAGGGGCCCACGGCGAGGCCGTCTCCGGCGTGCGCTACCGCGCCTGGTGGCCCCCTTCCGCCCTGCACCCGACTATCCCCACTCACGTGCCGCTGGTCTTCGATATTGTCGACACTTGGTCCGGCCGATCGATTGCCGGATGCCGCTACCACGTCTCCCACCCCGGCGGCCGCAGCTTCGAGACCTTCCCAGTCAACGCCTACGAAGCCGAGGGTCGCCGCCTGGCCCGCTTCGAGGACACCGGGCACACCGCCGGGATGCTGCAAGCCGGCCCAGCGCTCCGGAACCCCGATTATCCCTGCACCCTCGACCTGCGCCGCAGCACGTGACCCCCGAACACAGTCTTCGGGATCATTTACCGCGCTAGGACCGCGACGGTTGCGGGCCACCCGATTCGGTCGGATAGTCGCTAAACGTGCCCCGTTCTGGGGAGGATGGTGCGCGACGAGAAGGGTACGAGGGGCAAGGCCTACAAAATGAACAACACGGCCTCGTCCAAAGCGGGCCTCCAGAAGGACCTCATTGGCAGCTACCGGTCCGCGGCAGGCACCGGCTACGATGAGCTTCTGGACGCTGAAGGCGAACTGCGCCCGCATTGGCGCGCGCTGCTGGACGGCCTCGACGAGTTGTCGGAGGCCGACCGGACCGCCCGGGCAATCCGTCTGGACCGTCGCGTCCGCGATACCGGCATCGCCTACGATATTTTTTCCGATCCGCGCAAACCCAACCAGCGCTGGCAGCTCGATCTCGCCCCGCTGGTGATCTCCGCCGCCGAATGGCATTGGTTGGAGGAATCCCTCACCCAGCGCGCACGCCTTTCCGACGCCATCTTGGCCGACCTCTACGGCGCCCAGCATCTCATGCGCGAAGGCCTGTTGCCGCCGGAACTCGTCTTCTCCGACACCGCCTTCGTTCGCCCCGCCCAGGGCGTTCTCCCCGAAGCCGGTGGCCTGCAATTCTATGCCGCCGATCTTGCCCGCGGCGACGACGGCCAATGGCGCATCATTGACAACCACACTGAGACGCTGGCCGGCATCGGCTTCGCGCTGGCCAACCGCGTCGTCCATACCCACATCACGGGCGATCTGTTCAAGCAGGTGAACGGCGTCCGCCTCGCGCCGTTCTTCAACAACGTGCAGTCGGCGCTAACCACCCACAGTGGACGCGAGAACGCGCGCATCGCCCTCCTGTCGCCCGGACCGCTCCACGAAGATTATTTCTCCCACGCCTACATCGCCCGCTATCTCGGCTATCTCCTTGTCGAAGGCTCCGACCTGCGCACCAAAGGCAATCAGGTCTATCTGAAAACGCTCGAAGGCCTGAAGGAGATCGACCTCATCGTCCGCTGTGTAGATGGCCGCTCCAGCGATCCACTCGAACTCGATCCCAGCGGCTTCGACGGCCCCGCCGGCCTCATGCGCGTTTGGCGCCGTCAACCGCGCCTGATCGTCAACGCCATCGGCTCCGCCCTCGTCCAGAACCGAGCCATCGGCTGCTACCTTCCGCAAATCTGCGAACGCCTGCTCGGCGAAGAACTCCGCCTCCCCGACGCCCGCCGCTATTGGCTGGGCGACACCGCCTCGCGCGCACATGTATTGGCGAACCTAGAAGGCCTCGTCGTGCGCAAGGCCCAGGAAGGGACCGGCCGCCCCGGTCAGGCAGCCCTTGGCCAGGACACCCGGGCCCTCTCGGAAGCCGACCTTGAAGTCTTGAAGCGAGAAATCAAACTCCACGGCGCGCGCCTCGTCGCCGAGGAAAAGATCGGCTTCAGCCACGCCCCCATCGTCACGCGCGACGGCCTCGACAGCCGCCCCTTCGCAGTTCGCTTCTTCGTCGCCCGCACGCCGGCCGGCTATCAGGCCATGCCTGGCGGCCTCGCCATGACCGTCGATCCCGACCGCGCCGTCGCCCTCTCTGCGCCCGACGGCCACACCCGCGACGTCTGGATCGTCTCCGACGCGGAGCAAGGCCCGCACATCAGCCTCTGGCGCCCGACGCTGGAAACCGCCCGCGTCGAGCGCTCCCAGCGTGTGATCCAGAGCCGGGTTGCCGACGATCTCTTCTGGCTCGGCCGCTACAGCGAACGCGCCGACTGGACCATGCGCGTCCTGCGCGGCGCACTCCGTCGCGTCGAGGAAGACGGCGGCCCAGCCACCGGACGCCAAGCCGCCCGCAAATGTCTCGATGTTCTGCTTTCGAAATCCGACCGCTCCACCGCCGCACCCAGCCGCGCCGGCACCGCCGACATCGAAATTGAACGCCTCTGCACCGATCTCATCAGTGCCTCGACCGGCCATCGCACGCTCGAAAACACGTTCGAAGGCCTCTACAGAGTCGCTAACCTCGCCCGCGACCGCCTCTCCCTTGAAGCGTGGCAGACGCTATCCCGCTTCCGCCCCGGCGACACCTGGGTCACGACATTGGCCTCCGCCCCGCCCGTTGCCGTCCTCGATCTGCTCGACGAAGGCCTCGCCTCGCTCGCCGCCTTTAACGGCCTCATGCACGAAAACATGACCCGCAACCATGGCTGGTCGTTCCTCGACATGGGACGCCGCCTGGAACGCGCCTACAATCTCAGCGAAGCGATCCTGACGCTATTCATTCCCGTGCCCGACGCGGAAGAAGAAACGGCAAGCCTCCTGCTTCTCCTCGAACTCGCCGACAGCTTCATCACCTATCGCTCGCGCTACCGCCTCGACCCGATGCTGCCGCTGGTCCTCGATCTACTGCTACTCGACGAAACCAACCCCCGCAGCCTCGCCTATCAGCTTGCCGCGTTGGCCCGCCGCCTTGAACGCCTCCCCGGCGGCAAGCAGTCCACTACGCTGCCCGAGGATCGCCGCCTCATCCTCGCGCTACTTACCGCCGTCCGTCTGGCCGACGTCGAAGCCATGGCCCGCGAACCGAATGGCGCAACACTCGAACGCACGATGCTGGAGCAAATCCAATTGCTTCCCGCGCTCTCCAACGCCGTCTCGCGTCACTACTTCAACTTGACCGAAGACGCCCCACACCGTGTCCACACGCGCATCGAGCCGCACAATCGCGTCGAGCAAACGCCATGATGTTCGATGTCAGCCACCGGACGCACTACGTCTATTCGCATCCGGTCATCCAATCCCAGCACCTCATCCACATGTCGCCGCGACCCTGCTTCCGTCAGGTCGTCCGCAATCACAGTCTCATCGTCGACCCGGCACCCGCGCTACGCCAGGAATCGATCGACGCTTTCGGCAATCCCGTCGTCCTGCTCGACATCGAGGTCCCCCACCGCGAACTCATCCTGCATTCGCGCAGCACGATCACCGTCACGGCGCCCCCGCCTCTCGATCCGTCGCGCTCCACACCTTGGAACATGCTCGACGCCCATATCCTGGGGACAGGCCGCAGCCTTGATCTCGACGTGCTGCAGTACCGCTGCGCCTCGCGCCTCACGACGCCCAATCTTGAGATCGAAGACTATACGGCGACATCTTTCCGTCCGGGCCGCCCCGTTCTGGAAGCCGCCATCGATCTCAACCACCGGATCTTCAACGATTTCAAGTTCGACCCGACCGCGACCGACATTTCCACGCCGATTTCCCAAATCATGAAACAGCGCCGCGGCGTCTGCCAGGATTTTGCGCATCTGATGTTGGGTTGCCTGCGCGCTATGCGCATCCCCGCGCGCTACGTGAGCGGCTACATTCTCACCCATCCGCCGCCGGGCCAACCGCGTTTGCAAGGTGCCGACGCATCCCACGCCTGGATTTCGGTCTGGTCGCCGGAAGCCGGGTGGACCGATCTCGATCCCACCAATGGCCTCGTCGTATCCGACGAGCACGTCACCATTGCCCACGGCCGCGATTACGACGACATCAGCCCGATCGGCGGCGTGCTACTTGGCGGCGGTGAGCACACCGTGTCCGTCGGCGTGGACGTGATCCCTATTGGATGACCGCGGCGCCGCGTGTTCCAGCAGCGCCGCAGCCGCGCGCTCACTTGCAGGCGACCTGACGCGCCGTGCAGGTAGTGACGATGCCCACATACTTGCAGCTGACCTTTGCTGCACCGCGTGCCTTACGGCCGGCGAACGCGTTCGATTGGTAAAGCGCTTCCTTCGCGAGCGCACCTGCGATCTCCGACGTGACCGCCGTGGCGCTCGCCCCGGCCCGCACGCAGTGATGCCCAGCAAACGCCGGAGCCGATGCGAACGCGATTCCGCCCGCAGCCGTCGCAACTGTCATCAGTCTCGAAATGCTCATATCAGGACCTCCCATTTGACGCATTCCCCGTTCCAACTATGCGCTTCCCACAAGACGAGCGAAAGACCGGCCGCACCGCGAAGCGCGGCCCGACCCCAAATTTCACGAGATGATGCGAAACGATCACGCTGCTTGTGTGCAGCCGCGAAGATCTGGCTCTAGCCCTGCCCCGGCACCCGGTCCTTCTGCGCCGCCTTAGCCAGCAGGTGTGCCGAAACCGGTGCCGTAATGAACAGAAACACTGATACGGCCAGTTCCTGCAAACTGATTTCGCCGGTTAGCGCATACCCTGCCACGCTCGACGCGATGACGATCGCGCCCACACCCAGCGTGGTCGCCTTCGTCGGCCCGTGCAGGCGCGTAAAAATATCCGGCAACCGGATCAGCGCTATCGACCCTAGAAGAACGAACAGCCCGCCGGTAATGATCAAGAAGGATGCAAAAGCTTCTGCGTACATGGCGCCCCTCCTATTCGATGATGGCCCGGCCGATGAGATATTTGCACAGCGCCACCGTGCCGACAAACCCCATCATGGCGATAAGGAGAGCAGCCTCGAACGAGAATGAACTGCCTCTCGAAAGACCCATCAGCACCACGAGCGCTATGGCATCGATGGCCAGCGTATCCAGCGCCAGAATGCGGTCCGCCATCGTCGGCCCCAATGCCAACCTCCAAAGCGTCAGCACAGTAGCCAGACCCACCAGCACGAAGCCGATGGTGATCGCAGTTGTCAGCATCCGAAGATCTCCTTCAATGGCGCTTCGTAACGCGTCTTGATCTCGTCGATCAGCAGCGATTTATCCGGAACATCGAGCCCATGGATGTGCACCACCCGCTTGTCCATATCGATATCGATCGCGAGCGTACCCGGCGTTAGTGTAATGATGCTCGCCAGGATCGTGGCCACGTACGGGTCATTGGTATCGAGCGGTACATCGACGAACTTCGATTTGATCTGATGCACATTGCCGAGCACGACGCGCGCCACGGAAAAGTTGGCGGCGAGGATGTCGTAGAAAACCACGAACATCAGCCGCAGGGCCGCCCCGATCCGGAATCTCCGCGGCCGCCCGGGCCAAAAGCGGACGGTAAACAACGGAATGATGAGCCCCAGGGTTAGCCCGAGCAACAGCGTTCCACCGCTCAGATCAGCAGCCAAGAGAGTCCACAACACGGCGATCGCCAGAGTCAAAACGGGTTGCGGGAGAACCCAGTCGCGAAGGGTCATGGCCGCTTCTCCCTCTGAATCGCCGCCGGATCGCCGATCACCGCGGCAACATAGGCATCGCGCGCCAGGATCTGCTCAGCCACCGCCCGCGTGTAGGCCGCCACCGGCGCTGCCGCCACACTGATGGCGATGACGCCGGCGGTCAGCAGCGCCAATCCCAGCATCAGCCCCGGTGCCGGCGCAGTGGCTACGGCCGGCTTGTCCACTATTCCTGGTGCGCCCGGCTCCCAGAAGAAAACGCTAGCCGCCCGCGCCAGCACGAGGGCCGCCACAAAACCCGACAGGATCAGCGCCGTCCAGATCAGCGCCGGATACAGCGATCCCTCCATCGCCTGCATCACCATGATTTTGCCGATGAACCCCGACAGCGGCGGCGCACCGCACGCCGCCACGCCGAACACCAGAAAAAGCAGTCCCAGGAAGGTATAATTCTGCAAAGGCGGCCCCGCGGCCAATTGATCCTCGGCATCGCCCCGCTGGCGCGCCAGCGCATCGGCCAGCAAGAACAGAGCCGCCGTTACCAGCGTCGTCTGAATGAGATAATAGAGAGCCGCCGCGATGCTCCCCGCGCCGGGCTCCGCGACAGCCAGGAGCAAGGTCCCTCCCGACACTAGAACGAGATTGGCCACCACCAAGCCGAGTGACGATGCAGCCAGCATTCCCATCGCACCAACTGCAATCGTCCCAATCGCAAGCCACGTCAGCCACGGCTGCAGCAGTCCCATGGTAAACGGCGCCGCCGCCAGCCCGATGGTCGACACGCGTAACAACGCATAGATGCCGACCTTCGTCATGATCACGAACAGCGCCGCCACCGGCAATGTTGCCGCCGTATAAACCTGCGGTAGCCAGAACCCGATTGGCAGCACGGCAGCCTTCAGTAGGAACACGGTGACGAGCAGCGCGCACATGACCGCAACCACGCCCTGATCTTCCGGAGCCACCTTCTGCAGTGCCACGCCAAAGTCGGCCATGTTCAGCGTGCCGAGCAACCCGTAGAGCAATCCGAGCGCAATTAGAAACAGCGCCGAGCCGCTCAAATTCAACACGACATAGGCGATCCCAGCCCGCACCCGCTGCAATCCTCCGCCATGCACGAGGAGTCCATAGGACGCCAGCAGGAGGATCTCGAAGAAGACGAACAGGTTGAACAGGTCGCCGGTCAGAAATGCGCCGTTGAGACCCATCAGCTGAAACTGCAGGAACGCATGGAAGTGCGGCCCCCGCTCATCCGTCCCGGATGTCGCCGCCAAAAACACCGGCATCGCCAGAACACTCGTCAACGCCACCATCAGCGCCGCGAGCCTGTCCATCACCAGCACGATTCCGTAAGGCGCCGGCCAATCGCCAAGTCGGTAAACGCGCACGCTGCCGTCATCGGCCACCAGCACCTGCGCCAAGGCAGCTGTCACGAGAAAACCAATCGCAATCGCTGAGATCCCTCGCTTCGCCTCGATGTCGATGCGCGTTGCAAGCAGCAGCAGTACGGCGGTCACAAACGGGATAAGCACCGGCAGAAACGGCAGATGAGCCATCATCACGTCTCACCTGCATCGACGTGGTCAGTCCCGCTCTCCGCCTTAGCCTTCAACGCGACGGCCATCAGATACGCGGTCATCCCGAACCCGATCACGATCGCCGTCAGCACCAGAGCCTGCGGCAGCGGATCGGTTTGGTTCACCAGCCCCGGCACGCTGAGCGGCGGCGCCCCCGCCTTCAAGCGACCGCCAAAGAAGATGAGCCCATTCACGGCATAAGACAGTAGCGTCAACCCCAGCACGACTGAAAACGTAGTCGGCCGCAGGATGAGATAAACGCCGCACGCAGTCATCACGCCCAAAGCAATGGAGACGAGAAGTTCCATATCTTTATGCCTTCTCCTGAGTGGGCGCTCCCGGCGGGGTCATCTCATCCCGTCGCAATGCTGCAATCTCCGTCATCGCAAGCAGCACGGTGCCAATCACCACCAGAAACACACCAAGATCGAACGCCATCGCCGACGCCAGCTCGAATTTGTCGATCACCGGCGGAGTGACGTAGCCGTACGTCGATGTGAGGAATGGATGACCGAACCAGAAACTCGCAACCCCCGTCAGCGTGGCAATGCCAAGTCCAGCCCCCAGCAATCGCACATAGTTGACCCGCAGCCGCTCAGAGGCGAAGTCGACGCCGCCCGCCACGTACTGCAACATCAGCGCCACCGCAGCCACGAGGCCAGCGATAAACCCACCACCCGGCAGATTATGGCCGCGCAGGAAAATATAGACGGCGACAGCCAGCGAAAGCGGCAACAGCGGCCGCATCAATTCCGCCAGCATGATGGGATAACGGTCCGCCTTCGTCAGCGGCAAACGGGGCACGCCCTGCATCCTTGTCCCCTTGAGCAAGGCATGTAGACCGAGCGCGGCCATCGCAAGAACGACGATTTCGCCCAAGGTATCGTAGCCGCGAAAATCGACCAGAATGACATTTACGACGTTCGTTCCCCCGCCGCCCGGCTTGGCGTTCGCCATATGATAGCCGGCAATCGTCTCGTACGGCCGCGTCAGCATTGCATATGTCATCGCGGCCACACCCGCGCCCGCGGCGGTGGCCAGCATGCCATCGCGCAGCCGACGGCCCGCCGTGCTCTGCGCCACCCGTGTCTCGGGCAGATAGCGCAGGCACATCAGCAGCAGCACGATCGTCACCACCTCCACCGAGAGCTGCGTCAGCGCCAAGTCTGGAGCATGAAAGCGAAGGAACGCCAGCGACACCACAGTACCCGCCACGCTCATGAATATGACGGCCATGACCCGCTGACGACGCATGATCACCGTCGACAGCGTGCCGAACAGGAGCGTCGCGAACGCGATCGCCGCAGCCGCATCGACTTCGCCCACCTGCAAAGTCCCCGTCAGCGTCGCCGCCCGTCCAGTCGCGGTTGCAGTCATCGTCCAGACCCATGCGGCAAGCACGAGCAGAAAGGCAAAGAACAGAGCCAGATTACGCTGTAGTGAGCGCGTGTCAGTCACCGCCATCACAACAGCAGAGAACCGCGTCGCTCCCCGATAGATCCGCTCAAAAGCCACTGGGCTCGTCAATCCGAACGCATACCGCTCCTGCAGTGCATAAAGTTTATGCCGCCTCGAAAACTGAAGAACGCCAAGCCCGAATGCGACCACCGTCATGGCGAGCGGCAGATTAAATCCGTGCCACACGGCTAGCTTGATCTCCGGCACGCTCCCCGGCAGCACGGCCTCCGCCGCCACCTTCAACAGCGGCCCCACCGACCACTGCGGCAGAAAGCCGACAATAACGACGAGCACGACAAGAATTTCGACCGGCAATCGCATCCAACCGGCAGGTTCGTGTGGCGTCTTCGGCATGTCCTTGCCCGGCCCATCGAAGAATACGTCCCACACAAAGCGCACCGAATAGGCAACGGCCAGCATCCCGCCGATCGTCGCCACCGCCGGCAAGATAAAGTTAGCCCCGTCGAAGCCCGGATGCGCCACGGCAGCGGTGAAAAACATCTCCTTTGACAGAAACCCGTTCAGGAGTGGCACACCCGCCATCGACCCCGCTGCCAAAATCCCGAGCACTGCCGTCCTCGGCATCGTATAGAACAGCCCGCCCATGCGCCGCATGTCGCGCGTTCCCGTCTCGTGATCGATGATCCCCGCCGCCATGAACAGCGACGCCTTGAAGATCGCATGATTGATGATGTGGAACACTGCCGCCACGGCCGCCAGCGGTGTGTCGAGTCCAAACAGCAGCGTGATCAATCCCAAATGACTTACAGTGGAATAGGCGAGCAACCCCTTCAGATCGTGCTTGAGCAGCGCGACATACGCGCCGTACACGAATGTGATCGCCCCCACTGTCGACACGATCACGAACCACAGTTCCGTACCGGCCAGCACGGGGTACATGCGCGCCAGCAGAAACACGCCGGCCTTCACCATCGTCGCGGAATGCAGATACGCTGACACCGGCGTTGGCGCTGCCATCGCATGCGGCAGCCAGAAGTGGAACGGGAACTGCGCCGACTTGGTGAATGCACCCAGAAGGAAAAGAATGAGGATCACGGGATACAGCGGATCGGTTCGCACGTCCCCCGCCCGCGCCTCGATCACGCTGAAATCGAAACTCCCCGCCACGCTTCCAAGCAGCAGCGCACCGGCCAGCAGCGCGAGCCCGCCGCCGCCCGTCACAGCCAGCGCCATCCGCGCCGAGATCCGCGCCTCGACCTCCTTGTACTTGTACGCAATGAGCAGGAACGACGTCAGCGACGTCACCTCCCAGAACACCACCATCAGAATGATGTTCTCAGCCAGAACGATGCCGAGCATGCCTCCCGCAAACCCGAGGAGCGACATGTAGAAGCGCTGCAAATCATCGTATTTGGGCAGATAATACGCCGCATAAAGAACGATCAGCACCCCAATCCCGAGAATGAGGATTGTGAACAAGAGCCCGAGCCCATCGAGCCGCAGTGCAAAATCCAGCCCCCACTCCGGCAGCCACGCCATACGCCAGAAAACCGTCGTTCCGGCGAAAACCTCCGGCGCCAGTGCGAGCGCCGCCGCCAGACCCGCCGACATC
>VYKW01000354.1_pt1 | contig 23771 bp, 20 predicted proteins | sample 5114451 | NCBI WGS metagenome assembly VYKW01 (sample SAMN12291784, study PRJNA351875) | freshwater metagenome | isolation source: freshwater lake | place: USA: Michigan, Gull Lake | collected 2013-08-08
GTTCTTCACGCTGTCCGGGCTGATCCTGGCCACGCTGGTGCCGGCCGCTTCGATCAACGGCATCGGTTTCGCCTTCCCGGATTACGACACGGTCTGGAAGGCCATGGACGGCGATCTCGGCGCCTATGTGCGCGGCCAGATCAACAAGGCCGGCCTGATGGTCATGGACAAGATCTGGGACAACGGCTTCCGCCAGACGACGTCGTCGACCAAGCCGATCAATGGTCCCGACGATCTCAAGGGCTTCAAGATCCGCGTGCCGGTCTCGCCGCTGTGGACATCGATGTTCAAGGCGTTCGAGGCCGCGCCCGCCTCGATCAATTTCAGCGAGGTCTATTCGGCGCTGCAGACCAAGGTCGTCGAGGGCCAGGAAAACCCGCTGGCGATCATCTCGACCGCCAAGCTCTACGAGGTGCAGAAATACTGCTCGCTGACCAACCACATGTGGGACGGCTTCTGGTTCCTGGCCAACCGTCGCGCCTGGGAGGCCGTGCCGGCCGACATGCGCGCGATCGTCGCCAAACACATCAACGCCGCCGCCGTGAAGGAGCGCGAGGACGTCGCCAAGCTGAATGCCGGCCTGCAAGCGGAACTCGCGTCCAAGGGCCTGACCTTCAACCAGCCCAACGTGGCGCCATTCCGCGACAAGCTGCGCACCGCCGGCTTCTACGCCGAGTGGAAGGGCAAGTATGGCGACGAGGCCTGGGCGCTGCTCGAAAAGGCCGTCGGCAAGCTGTCGTAACCTGGACAATGATTGCGTAGGGCGCGTTCGGGTGACGTCATGGCGCATGCCGAGTTCACGGAAATTGCGATCAGCGAGGTGGTCATCGAGACCCCTCGCCGCCGATCCTTTCTCGATACGCTCGAGGCGGGGCTGGGTCTCCTGGTGGAGATTCCGGCCGCGCTGCTGGTGGTCGCCGAGATCGTCATCCTGTTCGCGGGCGTCGTTGCCCGCTATGTGCTGCACAAGCCGCTGATCTGGTCGGACGAACTGGCCTCGATCCTGTTCCTGTGGCTCGCGATGCTCGGCGCGGCGGTCGCGTTCCGCCGCGGCGAGCACATGCGCATGACGGCACTGGTGGCGCGCGCGAGTCCCGGCCTGCGCGCTTTTCTCGATCTCGTCGCGACGGCGGCCGCATTGTCCTTCCTGGTCATGATCGCCTGGCCGTCATGGGAGTATGCCTACGAGGAAAGCTACATCACGACGCCGGCGCTGCAGATCGCCAACATCTGGCGCGCCGCGGCGTTGCCGGTCGGCGTCGGGTTGATGGCGCTGTTCGCGCTGATCCGCCTCGCCCGCGCCGCGCGTCCCAGCACGATGCTGCTGGCGGTGTTTTCGATTGCGGCCATCGTGGCGCTGTTCTGGGTGGCGCAGCCGGTGCTGAAGCCGCTCGGCAACCTCAATCTCGTGATCTTCTTCGTCGGCGTGGTCGGCTTCTGCGTGTTCGCCGGCGTTCCGATCGCCTTTGCCTTCGGGCTCGCGATCTTCGGCTATCTGGCTCTGACGACGCGCACGCCACTGATGGTGCTGGTCGGGCGCATGGACGAGGGCATGAGTCACCTCATCCTGCTGTCGGTGCCGCTGTTCGTCTTCCTGGGCCTGTTGATCGAGATGACCGGCATGGCGCGGGCGATGGTCGCGTTCCTGGCGAGCCTGCTGGGGCATGTCCGCGGCGGGCTACACTACGTGCTGGTCGGCGCGATGTATCTCGTCTCGGGGATTTCCGGCGCCAAGGCGGCCGACATGGCGGCGGTCGCGCCGGTGCTGTTTCCGGAGATGAAGGCGCGCGGCGCCCGTCCCGGCGATCTCGTCGCCCTGCTCGCGGCCACCGGCGCGCAGACCGAGACGATTCCGCCGAGCCTGGTGCTGATCACGATCGGCTCGGTCACCGGCGTGTCGATCGCGGCGCTGTTTACCGGCGGCCTGCTGCCGGGCGTGGTTCTGGCCGTCACGCTGTGCGCGCTGGTGTGGTGGCGCTATCGCCACGAGGACATGAGCGGGGTGCGCCGCGCGACCGGCGCCGAGATCGGCAAGGCGTTCATCATCTCGCTCCCTGCCCTGGCCCTGCCCTTCGTGATCCGCGCCGCCGTGGTCGAGGGCATCGCCACAGCGACGGAAGTCTCGACCATCGGCATCGTCTATGGCGTGCTCGCCGGCCTCCTGGTCTATCGCCGCTTCGACTGGCGTCGGCTGATGCCGATGCTGATCGAGACGGCGGCGCTGTCCGGCGCGATCCTGCTGATCATCGGCACGGCGACCGGCATGGCCTGGGGCCTGACCCAGTCCGGCTTCTCGCGCGCGTTGGCAGCGGCCATGACGGGCTTGCCGGGCGGCCCGGCGACGTTCATCGCGGTCTCGATCGTGGCCTTCACCATCCTCGGCAGCGTGCTGGAGGGCATTCCGGCGATCGTGCTGTTCGGGCCGCTGCTGTTTCCGATCGCCCGGGCCGTCGGCGTACACGAGGTGCATTATGCCATGGTGATCATCCTGGCGATGGGAATCGGCCTGTTCGCGCCGCCATTCGGGGTCGGATATTACGCCGCCTGCGCCATCGGCCGGGTCGATCCCGCCGAGGGCATCCGCCCGATCTGGGGCTACCTGCTGGCGCTTCTCATCGGCCTCATCATCGTTGCGATTTTTCCGTGGATTTCGATCGGGTTCCTGTAAACTCTTCAGGCGATGACGGAGGGTGACGATGAGCACGAACCAGTATCAGCTCGGACTCGACAAGAACGCGGCCAATTACGTGCCGCTGACCCCGCTCAGCTTCCTGGCGCGCAGCGCGGCCGTCTATCCGGACCATGTCAGCACGGTCTATGAGGGCCGCAGCTTCACCTGGCGCCAGACCTATGAGCGATGCCGGCGCTTCGCGTCCTATCTCGCGGGCCGCGGCATCAGCGAGGGCGACACCGTGGCGGCGATGCTGCCGAACATCCCGGCGATGAACGAGGCCCATTTTGCCGTGCCGATGACCGGCGCGGTGCTCAACACGCTCAACATCCGCCTCGACGCGGCGTCGATCGCGTTCCAGCTCGATCACGGCCAGGCCAAGATCATCCTGGTCGACCCGGAATTCTCCGGCGTGATCAGCGAGGCGCTGAAGCTGATGAGCGGCCCCAAGCCGTTCGTCATCGACGTCGACGATGCCTCCTATGCCGGTGGCAGCCGTATTGGCGAGATCGAATATGAGGTCGCGGTCGCCGCCGGCGATCCCGGCTTCGAGCCGCGCCGTCCCGCTGACGAGTGGGACGCGATCGCGATGAGCTACACGTCCGGCACCACGGGCAACCCCAAGGGCGTCGTCACCCATCATCGCGGCGCCTATCTCAACGCCGTCAGCAACATCCTTGCGGGAGGGCTCGGTCAGCATCCGGTCTATCTCTGGACTCTGCCGATGTTCCACTGCAACGGCTGGTGCTTTCCCTGGACCATGGCCGCCGCCGCCGGCATCAATGTCTGCCTGCGCAAGGTCGACCCCACGAAAATCTTCGAGCTGATCAAGACCCACGGCGTGACCCATATGTGCGGCGCGCCGATCGTCTACAACGTGCTGATCAACGCGCCCGATGCGCCCAAGGGCAAGCGCGAGACCCCCGTCATTGGCTTGATCGCCGGCGCCGCACCGCCGGTCGCGGTGCTCGAAGGCGCCGAGAACATCGGCATCAAGCTGACCCATGTCTACGGCCTGACCGAGGTCTATGGCCCCGCCTCCGTCTGCGCCGAGCAGCCTGGCTGGGATGATCTTCCGCCGGCCGAGCGCGCGCAGCTCAAGCGCCGCCAGGGCGTGCCCTATCCCTTGCAGGAAGCCGTCACCGTGCTCAATCCAGAGACGATGCAGGAGGTGCCGCGCGACGGCGAGACCATCGGCGAGGTGATGTTCCGCGGCAACATCGTCATGAAGGGCTATCTGAAGAATGAGAAGGCGACGCAGGACGCGTTTGCCGGCGGCTGGTTCCACACCGGCGATCTCGGCGTGCTCGACGCGCACGGCTACGTCATCATCAAGGACCGCTCCAAGGACATCATCATCTCCGGCGGCGAGAACATCTCCTCGGTCGAGGTCGAGGATATTCTCTACAAGCACCCCGCCGTGCTGTTCGCCGCCGTCGTCGCCAAACCCGATCCGAAATGGGGCGAGGTGCCCTGCGCCTTCATCGAGCTGAAGGACGGCGCGCAAGCGACCGAAGCCGAGATCATCGCCTATTGCCGCAGCCACATGTCCGGATTCAAGACGCCGAAGGTGGTCGTGTTCGGCCCGATCCCGAAGACGTCGACGGGCAAGATCCAGAAGTTCCTGCTGCGCAACGAAGTGAACTCGGCCAAGGCCATCTCGGCTTAAGCGGGGCGCGATACCAGCCAAGCCGTCATTGCGAGCGGAGCGAAGCAATCCAGAATCCTTGCTGAGCCCCTGGATTGCTTCCACCGTCGCTCTACGAGCTACGGCGGACAAGTCGCTGCGCTCGCAATGGCGGAGACTAAATTAGATATCCCTGCTCTTCTCGGGATAAAATTGCGGCGCCTCGCGGCGGTCGTACATGCCGTAGTCGCGGGTGACTTCGACGACGCGGATGTTGTCGACGTCGGGCTCGGCGAGCAGCTGCGTGCTCAGCGCGAGGCCGGTCGGCTCGTCCGGCAATTCGACGAGATGCGCGAAGCGTCCTTCCCGGTAGACGCTGGAGAAGCTCGCGACCGGCAGGTCCTTCACGCCGCTCAATTGCGGGGCCGCCGTCTCGACGGCCAGCACATAGGTCGGCGCACGCCGCTTCGGATCATTGTAGGTGCCTCGCCGCTCCGGCTGCCAGGCCGCATGCCCTGGCTTTACCTCGTGGGCCATCTCGGCGACGCGCAGGCGGTAGTCGGAGAACACCTTGTCGCGGCCGAGCGTCTGGATGTCGTGGTGATGGGCGTGGACGCGCCAGGCGGTCATGGCGCCCTCGTCCTGCCAGATCTGATAGGACAGGATCAGGTTGTCGCGCGACAGGCTCCGGAAACGGTCGAGGAACAGGCAGCCGCCGAGCGCATCGAGCTCCGGCCGCAGCGCGGCGGCGAGCTGCAGATACTGATCGAGCCGGCCCGGCTTGACCTCGACCTCGAAGAACAGCGACAGCATGGCAGCGTCTCCGTATTATTGGACGTCGGCTGAACTTCAAACGCGGTGGCCATCGCAGCCGGCCGCGCATGATGGTCATTGCGAGCGCGGCGACTTGTCCGCCGTAGCTCGTAGAGCGAAGGTGGAAGCAATCCAGAGTCATTCCGACGACTCTGGATTGCTTCGTCGCCTTTGGCTCCTCGCAATGACGGCCTTGGCCGACCGACGGACGAATGCCCTATCCGACTTCCAGCCGCATGCCGTCATACGCCGGCACCACGCCGTCGGGCAGGCTCTGGCGCAGCACCTCGTAGTCGAGATCGGCGGTCATGTTGGTGATGACGGCGCGCCTCGGCTTGAAACGCTCGATCCAGGCGAGCGCGTCGTTGACCGAGAAATGGCTCGGATGCGACGCCGGGCGCAGCCCGTCGACGATCCAGACATCGAGGTCCTCCAGCGCGCCCCAGCTTTCCTCGGGAATGTCGTTGAGGTCAGGCGTGTAGGCGGCATTGCCGATGCGGTAGCCGAGCGCGGGGATGTTGCCGTGCTGGACCAGGAAGGCCGTCAGCTTCAACTCGCCGCCCTTGCCTTCCACCGCCTGGGTCTCGCCGGCCTCGATCGCATGCTGGGTCAGGATCGGCGGATAGTCGCTGCCCGGTGGCGAGACAAAGCAGTAGGAGAACCGGTGCATGATGTCCTTGGCGGTCGACTGGTTCAAATAGACCGGAATGCGCCGCCGCTGGTGCATGACGACAGAACGCAGATCGTCGATGCCATGGGTCTGGTCGGCATGCTCATGGGTGAGAAATACCGCATCGATGTGATCGACCTGGGTGTCGATCAGCTGCTCGCGCAGATCGGGCGAGGTGTCGATGACCACCCGCGTCACGCCATGCGCCGCGCGGCGCTCGGCCAGCAGCGAGCAGCGCCGGCGGCGTTGTTGGGATCGCAGGCGCCCCACCCCAGCGCCGGGCGCGGTACGCCGGCCGAGGAGCCGCAGCCGAGGATGGTGAGCGTCAGCGTCATGCAGCCTCCTTTGGCGGCGGCACCTTGGAGAACAGCTTGAAGAAGGTCTCGGTGGTCTGGCGCGAGAACTCATCGAGCGAGACGCCGCGGGTTTCCGCCAGCACCTTCGCGGTCTCCACCACATAGGCCGGCTCGTTGCGCTTGCCGCGAAACTTGCCCGGCGCCAGATACGGCGCGTCGGTCTCGACCATGATGCGGTCGGCCGGCACCTCGGCGGCGAGCGCGCGCAAAGCCTCCGACTTCTTGAACGTCACGATGCCCGTGAACGAGATGTGCAGTCCGAGATCGATCGCCTTCATCGCCAGCTCGCGTCCGCCGGTGTAGCAATGCAGCACGGCCTTGAAAGGTCCGCGCGCCATTTCCTCCTCAAGGATGCGGCTGCATTGGTCATCGGCCTCGCGGGTGTGGATCACCAGCGGCAGGCCGGTCTCGCGCGCGGCTGCGATATGCGCGCGGAACCCGCGTTCCTGGGCGTCCCTGGAGCCGTGGTCGTAGAAATTGTCGAGCCCGGCCTCGCCGAGCGCGACCACCTTGGGATGCCGGGTCAGCGCGATCAGCTCCGCGGCCGGGATGCCGTCCTCCTCATCCGCATTGTGCGGATGGGTGCCGACCGAGCAGAACACGTTCTCGAACCGCTCGGCGATCGCGAGCAACTCGGGCAGCCGGCGTACCCGGGTCGAGATCGTCACCAGGCGGCCGACGCCGGCAGCGGCGGCGCGCGCGACGATGCCATCCAGATCCTCAGCGAAATCCGGAAAATCCAGATGGCAGTGAGAGTCGACCAGCATCACGCCGCCGTCGGCTCGATGTAGCGCGGGAACACCGCCTGTGGTGCCGGCAACTGCGTGCCGGCGGCAATCCGGATCTCGCCGCCGAGCCGCGCGAAGTTGCGCTCATCCTCGGGGATGCCGAGGCTGTCGAGCAGCTTTGCGGACGCGGTCGGCATCACCGGCTGGGTCAGGATCGCGACCTGCCGGATCACCTCCGCGGTGACGTAGAGCACGGTGTGCTGGCGCTTCGGATCGGTCTTGGCCAACGCCCACGGCGCCTCGCCGGCGAAATAGCGGTTGGCCTCGGCCACGACCGACCAGACGGCGTTGAGCCATTGGTGGATCTGCTGCGTCGCCATGGCTTTCCGCGCGGCGCCGATCATCGCATCGGCCTCCGCCAGGATCGCTCTGTCGTTGGCCGAGAACTCACCGGGCTCCGGCAGCTGGCCTCCGAGCTGCTTTGCGATCATCGACAGCGAGCGCTGCGCGAGATTGCCGAGGTCATTGGCAAGGTCGGCATTGATGCGCGCGACGATCGCCTCGTGATTGTAGTTGCCGTCCTGGCCGAACGGCACCTCGCGCAGGAAGAAATAGCGCAGCTGGTCGACGCCATACTGGTCGGCGAGATTGAACGGATCGACGACATTGCCGACCGATTTCGACATCTTCTCGCCCCTGTTGAACAGGAAGCCGTGGGCATAGACCCGCTTCGGCACGGGCACGCCCGCCGACATCAGGAAGGCCGGCCAGTACACCGCGTGAAAGCGGATGATGTCCTTGCCGATGACGTGGACGTCGGCCGGCCAGTATTTCCAGTTCGCATCGTTCTCGTCGGGGAAGCCGACGCCGGTGATGTAGTTGGTCAGCGCGTCGACCCAGACATACATCACGTGCTCGTCGTCATGGGGCACGCGGACGCCCCAGTCGAACGTCGTGCGCGAGATCGACAGGTCCTTCAGACCGCCCTTGACGAAGCTGATGATCTCGTTGCGCCGCGCATCCGGACCGATGAAGTCCGGCTGGCTCTCATACAGCGCCAGCAGCCTGTCCTGATAGGCCGACAGGCGGAAGAAGTAGCTCTTCTCCTCGACCCATTCGACCGGCGTGCCCTGCGGACCGCGGCGGACATTGTCCTCGCCGACGACCGTCTCGTCCTCGGCGTAATAGGCCTCGTCGCGCACCGAGTACCAGCCGGCATAGGTGTCGGCGTAGATGTCGCCGTTCTCGAGCATGCGATTCCAGATCGCCTGCACCGATTTGTGGTGTGCCGGCTCGGTGGTGCGGATGAAGCGGTCGAACGAGACATTCAGCCGCTCGTCCATGTCGCGGAAGCGGCCGGCATTGCGGGTCGCGAGCTCACCTGGCGTCAGGCCCTCGTTCTGCGCGGTCTGCACCATCTTCAGGCCGTGCTCGTCGGTGCCGGTCAGGAAGAACACGTCCTTGCCATCGAGCCGCGCAAAGCGCGCGATCGCATCAGTCGCGATCGCCTCATAGGCGTGGCCGATATGCGGATTGCCGTTCGGATAGGCGATCGCGGTCGTGACGTAGAACGTGTTGTTGTCTGCGGGCGCGACTGCGGCGGGCGCCGCGGCGCTCACCTCCTCCGGTGCGCTGGTCTCAGCGATTTCGCCCTCGGCAGCCTCGCTCGCAGGGGCCTCGATCTCAAAAACCTCAATCTCAACGGTCTCGATCTCAACGGTCTCGGCAGCTTCGACCTTCGGCTTGCGCGGCGCTTTCGGCTTGGCGGCGCGCTGCGGCTTCGGCACGTCTGCAACGGCCGGCGCAGCCGCCTTCGGCGCGGCCGGCTGTCTGCTGGCCGCGGGCTTCTTCGCAGGCGCGGCTTTGCTCGTTGCGGCCGGCTTCTTGGCTGCAGTTGCGGCCGGCTTGGCGACGACCTTCTTGGCAGGCGCCTTCACGGCTTTCTTGGCGACGACTTTGGTCGCCTTGGCCTTCGGGGCTTTGCTCTTGGCCTTGGTCTTGGCCTTGGCCGGCGCCGTCTTGGCCGCCTTGCCTTTGGCAGCCTTTGCTTTGGTGGCCTTGTCCTTGGCGTCCTTGTCCTTCGCCTTGGTCTTGGCGCCGGCCTTCACGGGCGACTTGGCTTTTGCGGGCGACTTGGCGGCAGCCTTGTTCTTCGCGGCGCTCGCGGGCTTGCCCTTCTTCACGGTGGTCTTGCTGGCCTTGGCCACGGCAAATTCCTCTTTGACGACGTCGGTCGACGGATTGATCCTGGCGATCCCGGGATGATGGTCGGCGCGGTTACCGCGTGGCTTCGGCGAGCATCCCGAACACCGAGAAAACCAGCGGTTTTCGTTCCAGATTATAGGATTCGGTGTCGCGCGCGGCGCGGACGATCTTTTCCCATACCTCCGCCAGCCGTGCAAGGCGCGGCAGTTCCGCATTGGGATCTGGAGTCCGGAGCCGCTCCGCGACCCAGCGCTCGATGCTGTCGAGGAAGCTTGCAAGCGCCACACGGTCGCTGGTGCCGAGCGCATCGCCGAGCGCATGCAGCTCGCCGGGGTCTATTCGCGGCAAGCTCGCCAGCAGCGCCGTCGTCCGGCTTTGCAGTTGCAGCCCGTCGCCGCCCATCAGCATCAGGGTGCGCGCGACGCTGCCTTCGGACGCCCGGGCGGCGTCGCGGAGCGCGGGATCTCCAGCCGCCATGCCGGTGGCCTCGGCGGCGGCGCTGATCACATCGTCGGTCGACAGCGCCCGCAGCGCAAGCCGCCGGCAGCGCGACTTGATGGTGGCGAGTACGCGTGCCGGCGCGTGGCTGACCAGCAGGAACAGGGACTGCTGCGGCGGCTCCTCGAGGATCTTGAGCAAGGCATTCGCCGCATTCGGATTGAGCTCGTCGACGGTGTCGACAATGCACACGCGCCAGCCCTCGACCGCCGCGGTCGAGCCGAAGAACGAGATGGTCTCGCGGGTTTCGTCGACGGTAATGACGGTCCGCAGCACGCCCTTGTCGTTGGCCGAGCGCTCCAAGGTGAGCAGCCCGCCATGGGCTTCCGAGGCGATCAGGCGGGCGACGTGGTCATCGGGCTCGACATGCAGCGAAGTGGCCGCGCGCACCGCAGCCGAGCTGGGATCGCGATGCGCCAGCACGAACCGCGCCATGCGGTAGGCCAAGGTCGCCTTGCCGATCCCCTGCGGGCCGCCGATCAGCCAGGCATGTGCCATCCGGCCGCTGCGATAGGCCGCCAGCAGCGCGGCTTCGGCCTCGCGGTGGCCGAACAGTGCGGTGGTCTCGCGCGGATGGCGGACCGCGAGCTCGGCTTCGACCTTGCGCGCGCTCATGACGCCGCCGCCACGGCCGTGAACAGGCGTTCGCGGACCGCGTCCCAGACGAGCAGCGACACCGGGTCCGGGCCGGCGGTCGCATCGATCAGCACGCAACGCTTGGGATCGTCGGCGGCGATCTTGTGGAAGGCGTCGCGCAGCCCTTTGTGGAACTTGATGTCCTCGGCTTCGAACCGGTCCGCCGCTCCGGCGCCGCGCCGCGCCGCGGCCCGCTTCAGGCCGACCTCGACCGGCACATCCAGGATGAGGGTCAGGTCCGGCTTGAGGTCGCCGATCGTAACCCGCTGCATCGCATTGAGCACGTCGGGGGCGACCTTGCCCAGGCTGCCCTGATAGGCCCTCGTCGAGTCGAAGAAGCGGTCGCACAGCACCCAGCTGCCCTGGCTCAGCGCCGGGAGAATCACGTTGCGGACGTGGTCGTCGCGCGCGGCGGCGAACAGCAGGGTCTCCGCTTCCGCGCCCAGCAGCTTGCCCATGCCCGACAAAACGAGGTGGCGCATGATCTCGGCGCCGGGCGATCCGCCGGGCTCGCGGGTCAGCACGACGCGCATCCCCTCGCTCTCCAAGCGGGCCGCCAACATCTTGATCTGGGTCGACTTTCCGGCGCCCTCGCCGCCCTCGAAGGTGACGAATCGGCCGCGGCCAGGACCACGTTTCAAAGCTACATCCGCCATCTCTCTAAAGCTTCTCGGCCCCGGCGCGGAACATGCCGATCACGAGCTCGCTGGCCCCATCGATCGCGCGCCGCATCGTCGATCCTCTCTCCACCGCCTCCGCGGCATAGACGGGCGCCTCCATGGCGATATTGGGGCCGCGCCAGACCCTGACAACCCCGACCTTCTGTCCGGGCTCGACCGGCGCGCGCACCGGCCCGCTATAGACGATGCGCGCGATCAGCTTGTCGCCGCCATTCTTCTGCACCATGACCTTGACGGGCACCGGGCTCGACAGCTTGACCGAGCGGCTCTCACCGCCAAACACCTTAGCATAGCCGATCGGCTGGTCGGCGGCGAACAGGGTCCGGGTCTCGAAATTGCGGAACCCCCATTCCAGCATCTTCTTGGCCTCGGTGGCGCGGTCCTCGGGATCCTCGAGGCCATTGACCACGACGATCAGCCGGGTGCCGTTCTGCACGGCCGAGCCGACCATGCCGTAGCCGCCCTCCTTGGTGAAGCCGGTCTTCAGGCCGTCGGCCCCTTCCATCGCATTCAGCAGCGGATTGCGATTCTGCTGCCGGATCTTGTTCCAGGTGAATTCCTTCTCGCCGAAGATCTTATAGAATTCGGGAAAGTCGAGGATGATGTGGCGGGCGAGCATCGCCAGCTCGCGGACGGTCATCTTGTTGCCGGGATCCGGCAGCCCGTTGGAATTGGCGAAGGTCGATTTGGTGAGACCGAGCTCGCGCGCCCGCTTGGTCATGTAGTCGGCGGCGAAGATCTTCTCGTTGCCCGCCATGCCCTCGGCCAGCGCAATACACGCGTCGTTGCCGCTCTGGATGATCGCGCCATGCAGGAGGTCGCTGACCGAGACCTTGCTGTTGAGGGCCGCGAACATCGTCGAGCCGCCGGACGGCGCGCCGCCCCGGCGCCAGGCATTCTCGCTGATCCGGTATTCGTCGTTGAGCTTGATCGTACCTTCCTTGACGGCGTTGAACACCACCTCCGCGGTCATCAGCTTCATCATGCTGGACGGCGCGCGCAGCTCGTCGGCATTCTTCTCGAACAGCACGCTGCCGCTATTGGCCTCCATCAGGATCGCGGTCGGCGCGTCGCCGTCGAAGCCGCCCTCCTCCTTGCGTGCGCCCTGCACGCTCTGATTGGCGGCGTAGAGCATCCCGCTCCAGCCGATCGCCACGGCCGCTGTCAAGGCCACGATCGCGCGGGTTATCCGCCCGGTCATGAAACCGGAGCGGCGGAACGGTGAGGTCATGAAAGCCATCGGCCAAGCCCTGGAGCGCGCGGGCCGTTTCTAACAGCTGGCTGCGGCGCAAACAACACGGCAGTCCTGCGGAGGCGGCCGCTGTCCCGGAATTTGCGCCGCCTCGCGCAGGGTGCGATAGCATTCCGGGAGCGCGATCAAAAATCAATCAATCGAGGGGGGAAGCGATGTCATCGACGTGGATGATCAAGGCCAACGGCATCGAACTCTGCGTGCGCGAGCAAGGCGAAGGTGCGCTCGTGCTGCTGTGCCACGGCTGGCCCGAACTGTCCTATTCCTGGCGGCATCAGATCCCGGCGCTCGCCGCCGCGGGCTATCGCGTCGTGGCCCCGGACATGCGCGGCTTCGGCGGTTCGCAGGCGCCGGCCGAGATCGGCGCCTATTCGATCTTCGACATCGTCGGCGACATGGTCGCGCTGGTGGGCGCACTCGGAGCGCAGGACGCGGTGATCATCGGCCATGATTGGGGCGCGCCGGTGGCCTGGCACGCCGCCTTGTTCCGGCCGGACCTGTTCAAGGCCGTGGCAGGCCTGAGCGTCCCTCCCCCGTTCCGTGGCCGCGCCCGGCCGCTCGACATGCTGCGGGCTGGTGGCATCGAAACCTTCTACTGGCAGTATTTTCAGGCGCCCGGTGTCGCCGAGGCGGAGCTCGAACGCGACATCGCGCTGACGATGCGCACGATGCTGGCCCGCGGCTTCTCCGATCCGCAGTCGCTGTTCGTCACGCCAGATAAAGGCTTCCTCGGCGAGGTCGATCCCGACCTGCCCTTGCCGGCGTGGCTCAGCGCGGACGACCTGGCCTATTTTGTCGACGCCTATCGCGCCTCCGGCTTTCGCGGCGGCCTCAACTGGTACCGCAATATCGATCGCAATTGGGAGCTCACCGCGCCCTGGCAGGATACGCAGATCCGACAACCGTCGCTGTTCATCGCAGGCGGCGAGGACGCGGTCGTGACCGGACTGATCGGCGCCAAGCGCGTCCAGGACATGGAGCGCGTGCTTCCCGATCTCCGGCGCAAGCTGATCGTCGCCGGCGCGGGGCATTGGATCCAGCAGGAACGGCCCGACGAAGTGAACGCGGCGCTGATCGCATTCCTGCGCGAGGTGGCGCCGCAGAGCTAACGCTCGTCATGGGGGCGCGAGCCGGTCCCACCGTTGGGGCATCTCAACTCCCGCTCGGAACGGCAGCGTACGTCGCGCGCACGCGCACCAACTGCCGACGGACGAACGCAAGGACGACATGGCGACGCTGCTCGGTCACCTGTGAAAACATGAATGAGCCCGCCACGGCGGCCGACAGTGCGATCAGGACGACGCCGATGCCCGGTTGGTCGGCTTGTTGTTGATCCCTCAGCAGCGCGAACACCGCGAGCAGAATCGGCAGGTGAAGCAGGTACAGGCTGAACGACATGCCCGCAAAGCGGTTCGCGGCGTCGGCAAGAAACGCCGGGATGCGGGCATGCAGACGCGAGACGCCCCACAGGTGAACGGCAAAGGCGGCAGCGACCAGCCAATTGCGCAGGAATTCTCCGGAGTGCTCGACATAGCCGACCAGGTCGCGCGACACGACGTTCAAGGATTGCTTGCTGATGCCAAGCAGGGCCAGCAAGAGCAGCGGAACGACGATGACGGCGGTCCAGGTCAGCAGCGCGTTGTCATTGCTGATCCGCGTCGCGCGGTGGACGGCGACGCCGGCGAGCCAACACGGAAACAGCAAGAGGATCTTCGGACCGGCGGCCGCACAGGCCAGCGCAGTCAACGGCAGCTTGAAACGGTCCGCATAGATCCACAGGCCAAAAATCAGGTAGTAGAACACTTCAAACGACAGCGACCAATATGGTCCATCCAGAAATGGATGAATGTCCAATGCCACCGATTCGTTGAGGAATACGGCGCATAGCGCAAAGCTTGCGAAAGGATGCGCGAGCGCTTCAGGATATTTCGTTGAGGCGCCCGGAAGCAGAACCGACAGCAGCGCGCAGATCACCAATGTCGGCAGCGCAACCGAAAAGATCCGAACCGCTCGATCGGTGACGAACTCCGAGGCGGTCTTGCGGTCGGCCAGATGCGCGATGACGAAGCCGCTGATGACGAAGAAGATCATCACATAGGCCTGGCCGTTCGGCGGGAGCCACGGGCGGAGCCAGACGGGGCTCAGTCCGTTGTCGCGGATATGGTACAGCACCACAGCCATGGCTGCGATCCCGCGCACGAGGTTCATATAGGTCGATAATGTGCTCGAAAACATTGTCGGGGTCGCCGATGGCTTTTGAACAATGGCGAATCACGCCGGTGCATCCGCGACTATCGCGGATGCCTAGCTAGCCGATCCACTGCCGGCCGTCGACATGACATCGACTGCGGGCCGTCACGGTGGAACTCAGCGACGAATGCACAGCCTCCCGATGCGGCCTGAAGGCCGGCACGGTAACACCGAATCCCGGATCGAGCGCGCGGGCGAAGCCCTGGCCTTTTGCGAGCCGGTTTATCCCTGCCGGTTTATCCCTGGCCGCGCTCGACAGCGGATGTCCTCGACAATGGGGGCGCAACTGGTCGCGCCAAGCCGGCCGCGTCAGCCGACGCGAGGCGCTTCGTCGATGTCAGCGGACCTTAATCAGTACAGCCCGCGACCGCTCATGATGTCTCGGGCTTCGTCGGCGCCATCATTGGCCTCTGCCCTGCCCTGCGCGGCGTAGCGGCCGTTCTGATCATAGGAGACGGCGCGCGGATTATCGAGGCTCCGCCCCCGCGTCCTGCTGGACGCCGACATTTCCGACGTTGCGGCGATCGAGGCCAGGTCGGCCGAGCCGTTGCCCAGCGTATAGGGACGGCCCTCCGGCAGCGGGACCTCGCCGCGAATCGGCCGGCCCGCGCCGACGTCCGGCACGAACGGCTTGGCCGAGGCAACGCGGACCAGGGACGGAGCCGGCGCCGGGATGCCCGTGCGCAAGGTCGCCATCAGCTGGACGTCGTCGGACCCCTCCAGGGGGGCGCGGCCGACATATTCGACGCGCACGCGGGCGACGCCGGTGCCCTTGAACTCGAGCAGGTCAGCCGCCTTGTTGGAGACGTCGATCAACCGGTTGGCATGATACGGGCCGCGATCGTTGACGCGGACGATGAGCGATTTGCCATTGGCGAGGTTGGTGACCCGGGCATAGCTCGGCATCGGCAGGGTCGGATGCGCCGCCGTCAGCGAGGCCATGTCGAACACCTCGCCATTGGCGGTCAGGCGCCCGTGGAAGTCATCGCCATACCAGGATGCCATGCCTTCGGCGCGATAATTGGTGTCTTCTTCGGGCACATAGGTCTTGCCGGCGACGGTATAGGGCTTGCCGACCCGGTAGACACCACCGCCCTTCGGCACCGGCTCGCCGAAGCCGACCACGCGCGGGCTCGACGACACGCCGTATTTCGGATCGACCTTGCTGGCGAATTTGTTCGACGAGGCGCAATTCGCGACCATCAGGCAGGCGAGGACGGCGACAGCGCTACGCACCGCTCTCTCGACCGGATGTGTTTGACCAATCCCCATCGACCCCAATTACCACTTCGCCGGCAGCGCCTGAGCACGCGATCAGGCTCGAATCGTCCCAGCTTGTCCCCGAGTCGCATCCCCGCAACTCATCAAGTAAGGATAACGCAACCCGAACACGGCGGAAATGGGGTGGGCTCGCCGTGGTTAACCGGAGCTTTCCGACTGCAACTGAGACGAGAAGGCCGCTCTCGTCCCCCACCCAGACAGCACGATCGTGTTTCGAGTGCACCTTTTTGGTCACATATGTTGCTCGAAATCCTCAGCTCAGTCTGATCTCATTTTCCGGGACCTGAATCATTTTGACTGTGCAGGGCTGCACGTCGTTTCCTTCTCGCGGGGCGCAACAGGATGTGTTCGCTATGATCGAAGCAGTTACCGCAGTGATGGGCTTGGTTGGCGCCGGGATCTTCCTCGCTCACGCCTTTGAGGGCGTGCGTTTCCGGGCCTGATGTCGAACGGGCCCGCGTAACGGGCCGGGCTGCTTCAGAGACGGCTTGAAGCAGCAGTTGTGCAAGTTGGCCGTTTGCACATTGCCTTTGTCCAGCCGCCGAGCGCGCGCGTGACAGCGGCAGAACGCAGGCGGTGGTGGATGCAACATCAAGATATGCTTTCGGGCGGATTTCTCGCCCTGGCAGCGGTGAGCACGGCAATCCTGTGCTCTGGCCTGGTCGCCCTTGCGTTCAGGTGAGGAGGCCTCGGTACGGCCCGCACGAGAGCGGCGCCATGCCCTGCCGGCCTGACATCGGCCGAATGATCGCCCCCGGTCGCCATCAGCCTCGACCGGGCCTGGTTCAGAACGAATTCCGCAACGCATGATGGCGCGCATCTCTGATGCAGCGCCGTTGACGAGCCGCAAGGCAACACCCTAAACAAGCGTGGTCAGGCTGGTGCGCGGCGACGCATGCGATCGCGCTGCTCCGGACCAGCACAGGATGGAAGGGTGGCCGAGTGGTTTAAGGCACCGGTCTTGAAAACCGGCGTGCCCGCAAGGGTACCGTGGGTTCGAATCCCACCCCTTCCGCCAGAAGCTCCTCTCAGAAAATTTCATTCGATCCCAATCCTGACACAAATTGACGTAATATCAGTAACTTGTGTTGAGCTTGGCGTTCCATTCAATTCCATCTCGTCTCGCCAAATCTCACGCCCAAGTGTATGTAAAGGTGTATGTAGGGATAGGCGAAGTCCTAGATGGCGAGGGGCTACGGCAAACTGACCGCCAAGAAGGTCGAGCATCTGACAACGCGCGGCATGCATGCTGATGGCGGCGGCTTGTATCTCCAGGTGGCGAAGGGCGGCTCCAAGAGTTGGCTGTTTCGATACAAACTTTATCGACGCACTCACTGGCATGGCCTTGGGTCCCTGCGCGACGTGAGCCTTGAAGAGGCGCGCGAAAAGGCGACTGAAGCTCGGAGGGTCCGGCGCAACGGCGCTGACCCGATCGAAGCCAAACGAGAGGCAGAAGCCGCTGCCCGCATCGAAGCGGCCAAGGCGATCACGTTCGGAGCGGCAGCCAAGAGGTTCATAAAAAACAACCGGACGGGCTGGAAAAATGCCAAGCACGCCGACCAATGGCTGATGACGTTGCTCGGCATCGACCAAAATGGGAAACCGACAAAGAACGACTACTGCAAGACTATCCGTGATCTTCCCATCGGTGCGATTGATACGACGCTCGTGCTGCGGATCATCGAGCCCATCTGGGCGAGCAAGACCGAAACGGCCAGCCGGATTCGCGGTCGCATCGAGCAGGTTATCGATGCCGCCAAGGCGAAGGGCGAGTTCAAAGGCGAAAACCCGGCCCGCTGGAAGGGGCATCTCGATAACCTGCTCCCAGCCACGTCGAAGGTTCGCAAGGTCCGCAATCGGCCGGCGCTACCTTATCCGCAATTGCCCAACTTCATGCGCAAGCTCCGCGACCGCGACGGTGTAGCTGCCGCAGCGCTCGAGTTTCAGATCCTGACGGCTGTCCGGCCAGGCAACGCAGTTGCGGCGAAATGGGACCAGATCGGTCGTCAGACGTCAGTCTGGACCATTCCGGCCGTACTCATGAAGAGCGATGCCGAACACAGAGTGCCGTTGAGCAAGGCGGCGCTCGCCGTGCTTGATCGCATGGAAGTTATCAAGGATGACAGCGAGTACATCTTCCCCAACAGTAAGGGCAAGCCTCTGAGTGACGCGTCAATGGCTGCGGTCATCGACAGAATGAACGAACTGGAGCGGCGCTGGATCGATCCGAAGCTCGACCGCGTAATCGTGCCGCACGGCTTTCGGTCATCGTTCCGTGATTGGGCTGCAGAGCACGGCTACGACGATCCTGTCGCCGAAGCTGCGCTCGCGCACAAGGTCAGTGACGAAGTGGTCGCGGCCTATCGGCGCACGACCTTCCTCGATTTGCGCAAGCGGATGATGGAGGATTGGGCTGACTATTGCGCCCGACCGTCCAGCAGCGTTGACACCGTCGTGGCATTCCGGGCGCAGTCATGAAGCCGGAGAAACAGGATTGGCAATACCGATTTTCTCGATGAAGAGCGACGGGTCTATCATTGCGGCTGCGCCTTCTCCGTTACCAGTCTTGACGCTGCGATCAGCGAGCTGGAACAACAACCAAGGGAAAAGCTCCCAGAAGTCGTTAAGCGGCTCGATGAGGCGAACGCGCGAAGGTGATGATCGCGGCGGTAGCCCATCACAGTCACAATGATGATGGTTGCTTTCACCTCGGCTTGTACATTTGCAACGGCACACTAACGCCTTGGTACACCACCGAGACGGGGCCGCCGATGTAAGAGCCATCAGGCTCTCGCTTAGTCCATCCCACTCCGCCCACCGCGTAATTCCTCCCGTTTAATCGAACGATGACGCTTCCCGTGGGACTTTGCGCAAGAACTTGAACGGGTATCCTAGCCTTTAAACACGGCTCAGCCTCGGGCATTTGCTGGCAACCTTGCGTGCCTCCGACCGGAGTGCGACCGATGTAGAAGCCCTTAATGTCCTCGCCAACGTACACGCACTTACCCATCTGTGTGCAGTATTGAGCCCCGACCGATAGCGTCCCCGGCAAATCGATTTTTCTGTTCCATCCGGCGGGTATAGGATTGTAGTCCTCAGCGTCGGCTCCAGATGCGCCGCCGAGCAAGAGCAGTCCAACGAACATCATCTTAGTGACCATAGGTACTCCTGCACGTGTCGTCGCTCGGGTGCTCCCGCCCGACCCGGATGGCTGTTTAGTTAGCGACCTAGCTCCGCCAGACAGACGGCATTCCTTCGCGCGCAACTTCGCGGGTCTGGAGCACTGTCACATTTAAACGAGCGGGGTGTCGTGTCGCAGATCTTGCGTAGCTCTCCAGCGGAACGGCAAGCAGGCACCCCCAAGATATCGTCCTGACGAACGATGGCTTCGAGGCACACCGCAAGTCGAATTGCATCCCCGCCGGATGGGAATGGGTATGCCGATTTCGACGCCTCGAAATACCAGCGCGTACCCCCTCCAGTATCGAGCATCCCGCCGACGCGATTTGGATCGTTGGTCTCATCACAGGAAAGAATTTGCCAGTCGCTTGGAGGCCTGTATTTGGGATTTTTGGGGGAGTTCGGATTTTCTGCTGGCAACGTCAAATCGAAGTCTCGCGCCTGTTGGTTCCTTTGCTCGATGTTTTTCATCACTGCATCACAGTATCGCCCTCCGAACGACTTTGGTGCAGGAGCCGGAGGAGTTGCAGCGCGCTCTATGGGAGGAAAATTCGGGCGTGGCCCTTCGTGATGTACCCATTTATCGAAAGCGTCCCAGACCGCATGAACATATTGGTCGTTAGTTGCGCCACCGATAGGGATACGAGGCAGTCGATTGTGCTGTTGTTGTTGAAATAAGTTTTCCACCGCTTGGCCGATGGTGATCGTTTCGTGCAGCCTACACTCAGTCGCAACGAAGCTCATTATGTTAACTGCACTGCCCAAGCCGTCGCCACGAGAACTGATCGTTTCAACAAGCGGCTCGGTGATTGTAGAAAATTCAGTTGTGCCATACGCCTTTAAGTACCTCGCACAAGGCCAAGAAGCGATAACAGAATAGTCCAACGCTGCCTTGGATGCGTTGATGCCGTTGTTCGAAGTACTCTTGTCCGCTTCCGACTCGGTCGATGTTGCTTCTCGCATATTCATCATACCTACCGCAGCTAACCCAGCCGTGATCATCATGGCAGCAAGCAAGAACATCCAACGGCCGGCACCTCGTTTCTGCGGCGCGACTTCGGCCCCCCGCTCAGCCAAAATTGCCCGATCTATTTTCTGTCCTCTTCTAACCGACCCCTGCAACGCTTGATCATCTATCGACGACGGCATCGAAGGAAACAACAAAAGGAAAAGCCCTGCTATTAGCGGAGAAAAACAGATTGAGAATAAAAACCAACCGAACGCACTGCGTCCGCGCTCATGTGCTGCGCCCGAAATCACAAAAGATAGAATGACCCAACCGATTAGAACTAAAATCGTCATGACGGCCCCGGCAAGAATGTAATTCAACCCAACCCGAGCTTCGTCTAGGTGTCTATGTTCTTTAAGGCCGCAACAGCTTTGTTGAGGGCGTCCGATGCCTTCCTCAGACCATCCGCATATTGGTCCGTAATATCGACCGGCGTACCGCCCGCTGGATGTTTCGAGACGCGCACTTGACGGGCGATGAGCGCCATCGAAAGCTCGGCGACGTTCATCGTTGCGCGCTCTAGCTCTTCAATGATTGGTCCGTGCTTTGTCATTTCCCTTTCTCCCTACCTCACGCCGAACATACATCTTCTAGCGGTCGCACGCCAGCTTAACGGCCCGCGCCGACGCTTCGCCAGCGGGTTGCCTCAGTCTTTTTCCTTCGTCATCAGCTTGAACGCTTCCGCGACCTCATGTGTCCTGATATGCCGCGCACGCGGCAAATGCTTCGTTGAGCAGCCATGCCTGCCCCGCCGCGATTTCGTCTCGCTTGTGGGCATTCGGCTCTGCGTGATACGCGCGCATGTCATCGACGAAGCGCCGCGCTGCCGTTGGTGGAATGTCAAAATTGCATCCGACCATCCTCAACGTCCCGCTGTCGCCCTTACGTCTCGCCATGCGGACAAGATTAGGCGAACAGTTGTCCGGCGACAACCTTAATGAGGAGAGTCCGGGGCATTCTCCCTCGGGTCTCTTCCTCTTGGTCCTAACGCTAGCGGAGATTCGGCGCGGGCCAGGGTCAGCTCCTCCTCCAGAGGCGCGGCAGGAACGTCACCAGGATGACGATTTAGTGAGCTCGGCTAACGCGCCATTGTCGCGCGTCAACGATCTGTGCGTATGTGCGTTGCCGGGTCACTGTCGAACGCCTGCTTTCCCCTTGCGGCCCAGAGCGCGCGGGCCCGTTCGCCCTGATCGCTTTGGAGCTTATCGGCCATCCAGAGTAGCGCGCCGAGGATCGCGGCGCGGTCGTCGCCGGTCAGGTCAACGAATCCGGACTTAACGACGAGGCCGCCGAGCTCGATCAGATGTCGCGTGCGCTTGCGGCGCGCGACTTGCCATGTGCACATGTCATGCCGCGCCCTTGCGGCTTGCAGCCGATTGCGCGTCGCCCGGTTGTGCCGGAGCGCCTTCCGTGTTGCGGTCAGGCTTTGGCGCAGTTCGCCTCGCCCGGCTTTGAAAAAACGCGGCCCCGCGCCTAGCCCATGCCTCCCTCTTTCCGGCTTCCTTTGTCTCGGCCAGCACGATCAGCGCGCCGGCCAATTCATCGGCGTTGAGCGCATCTGCCCCGGTGGCGATGACGAGTTCGCCGAGCTGCTGCACTTTGCGGCTCTTGAGGGCGTTCGCCTTGTCCCCAAGTGCCTTCAGTTCAGCATCAAAGTCCCGTGGCTTGCGCATCGTCGTCTCCTTGAGCGTTGATGGAGAAATGATAATCGAGCACTCGGCGCAATGCTGTGAGGTCGTCAGGACGGCCTGAGATGCGGTAATCCCTCCGGAGAATTTTTCGAGGGAGGGCGCGCTTATACGTCGTTCCGACGTGCGCTCTGCCGTGCCACTGATCCGATCGCGATGGCGATCTATCATCTTCACGTCAAGGTCATTGGCCGCAAGGCCGGGAGCAGCGCGGTGGCTTCCGCCGCCTACAGGTCGGGTTCGCGGCTGCGCGACGAGCGGCTTGAGCGTAGCCACGACTTTACCAGCAAGCGCGGCGTCGTCCATTCCGAGGTGATGCTGCCGGAAAATGCGCCGGAGGCATGGAGCAGCCGTGAACGGCTGTGGAACGATGTCGAGGCGTTCGAAATCCGCAAAGACGCCCAGCTTGCCCGCGAGGTCGAATTCGCCATCCCGCGCGAGATGTCGCAAGCACAGGGCATCGAACTCGCCCGCGACTTCGTTCAGAGCGAATTCGTGGATCGGGGCATGATCGCCGATCTCAACGTGCATTGGGACATGGCCGAGGACGGCATGCCCAAACCCCATGCCCATGTCATGCTGACCATGCGCCAAGTCAGCGTGAATGGGGACGAGAACGGTTTCGGCCGGAAGGTGCGGGAGTGGAACCGCACGGAGATGTTGGAGCGCTGGCGCGAACGCTGGGCCGAGCTTGCCAACGAGCGCTTGGCTGAACTCGACATCGACGCGCGTATCGACCATCGCAGCCTTGAAGCACAGGGTATCGCGCTGGAACCGCAGAGCCAGATCGGGGCGCCGGCTAAACGGATCGAGGTTCGGGGCATCGAGGGCCAAAGGATCGAAGCCGACCGTGCCGAGATGCACCGCGAGGTGGCGCGCAGCAATGGCGCGCGGATCATCGCCGATCCCTCCCCTGGGCTGGATGCGATCACACAGCAACAATCGACCTTCACGCAGCGCGACATGGCGAAGTTTGCGCATCGTAACAGCGACGGGATCGAGCAGTTCAATGAGGTCATGGGCGCGATGCGCGGCGCACCTGGTCTGGTTGAACTCGGCAAGGACTCTCGCGGCGAAGGTCGCTTCACGACCCGCGCCATGATCGAGGCGGAACAGCGCCTGCATCGGGCCGCCGAACTGATGGCGGAACGGGAACGCCATGAGGTGCGTGACGCGGATCGCGAAGCAGCTCTTGCGCGTGCGGAAGTCCGCGGCCTTGTCCTTTCCGGCGAGCAGGCCGATGCGCTGGCGCATGTCACGGACGGGCGTGATTTGGGCGTGGTGGTCGGCCATGCCGGGACGGGCAAGAGCGCGCTGCTGGGCGTGGCGAGGGAGGCATGGGAAGCAGCGGGCTACGAAGTCCGGGGCGTCGCGCTGTCCGGCATCGCAGCCGAAAACCTCGAAAGCGGATCGGGCATATCCTCTCGCACGATTGCCAGCATGGAACATGGCTGGGGACAGGGCCGCGATCTGCTCACCTCCCACGATGTCCTCGTCATCGACGAGGCGGGCATGGTCGGCACGCGCCAGTTGGAGCGCGTGCTGTCCCATGCTGCCGAAGCCAGCGCCAAGGTCGTGCTGGTCGGCGATCCGCAACAACTGCAAGCCATCGAGGCGGGCGCGGCCTTCCGCTCGATCCACGAGCGACACCGCAGCGCGGAAATCGGCGAAGTGCGCCGCCAACGGGAGGAGTGGCAGCGGGACGCCACGCGCGATCTCGCCGATGGCAAAACCGGCAATGCGCTTGGAGCTTATCGCTCCCACGGCATGGTGCATGAGGCCGAAACCCGCGAGCAGGCGCGCGGCGATCTGATCGACCGCTGGGACCGCGACCGGCAGGCTTCGCCCGAGAACGGCCGGATCATCCTCACCCACACCAACGACGAGGTGCGCGCCCTCAACGAGGCTGCGCGGACGCGGATGCGGGCTGCGGGCGATCTGGGGGATGGCGTCCACCTGACCGTCGAACGCGGCGCGAGACATTTTGCCAGCGGAGATCGCGTCATGTTCCTGCAGAACGAGCGTGGGCTTGGCGTCAAGAATGGCACGCTCGGGACTATCGAGCAGGTCAGCGCGCAATCCATGACCGTGCAGACCGACGATGGCCGATCCGTTCGCTTCGACATCAAGGATTATAACCGGATCGACCACGGCTATGCGGCGACGATCCACAAGGCGCAGGGCATGACCGTAGACAGGGCCCATGTGTTGGCGACGCCGGGCATGG
>VYKW01000227.1_pt1 | contig 23684 bp, 22 predicted proteins | sample 5114451 | NCBI WGS metagenome assembly VYKW01 (sample SAMN12291784, study PRJNA351875) | freshwater metagenome | isolation source: freshwater lake | place: USA: Michigan, Gull Lake | collected 2013-08-08
TAGAAAAAGATGATGCCGACCAGCACCGCGATCTGCGCCAGCGTCGATACCCACCCGCCGAGCAGAAACCAAAGCAGCGACCACGCGATCGACACCACGCTCGCCACCGCCCACCAGAGCCAAGCCAGAATATCCAAGATGTCCTCTCCTGACCGCTCGCCCCGCACTAGCCTGCCGAGTGTGGGCCAGCTTCATGCCCCACACAGGCTTGGCCATAGTGTGGGCCAAGTATCGAGTTCCACACCGGCTCGGCCAGCGTGCGGCAATTTCTATAGAACGTGACGCCGTGGCCAGAATACGTATAGTGCCGCCCGAACCGGCACAACCGCACCCATGAGCCTTTGACATGACGACGAAATCCGTCCCTGCCCTGAAGCCCCGCGAGGCATTCCAGGACCTGATCCTGACGCTGCAGCAGTTCTGGGGCGCGCAAGGCTGCGTCGTTCTCCAGCCCTACGATATGGAAGTGGGCGCTGGAACCTTCCACCCGGCCACAACGCTGCGGGCATTGGGCCCTCGCGCTTGGAGCGCCTGCTACGTCCAGCCCTCGCGCCGCCCCAAGGATGGCCGCTACGGGGAAAATCCCAATCGCCTGCAGCACTATTATCAGTTCCAGGTGATCATGAAGCCGTCGCCGGAAAACATTCTCGATCTCTACCTGCAGAGCCTCGACGCCATCGGCATCGACACCAAGGTCAACGACATCCGCTTCGTCGAAGACGACTGGGAGAGCCCAACGCTTGGAGCCTGGGGTTTGGGATGGGAAGTCTGGTGCAACGGCATGGAGGTGACGCAGTTCACCTACTTCCAGCAGGTCGGCGGCTATGATTGCTCGCCCGTCGCCGGCGAAATTACCTATGGCCTGGAACGCCTTGCCATGTACGTTCAAGGCGTCGACCGCGTCTTTGATCTGAACTTCAACGGCCGCACCGACGATCGCAAACTCTCCTACGGCGATGTCTTCTTGCAAGCCGAGCGCGAATACTCGCGCTACAATTTCGAGCACGCCGACACCGCCATGCTGCTGCAGCACTTCAAAGATGCCGAAACCGAGTGCCAGTCACTGCTTCAGAAGGGCAGCGGATCAGACGGTCATCTGCTGGCCCTGCCGGCTTACGACCAGTGCATAAAGGCAAGCCACGTCTTCAACTTGCTCGACGCTCGGGGCGTGATATCTGTCACGGAACGCCAAAGCTATATTCTCCGCGTGCGCGAACTCGCCAAAGCCTGCTGTGGGGCGTGGTTGGCAACTGACGGCGGACGCGCCGCGGCGGCTTGAGTAGGGAGAACGCGTCAAGCCCCTGTACGACCGCGATGCCCAAGCCCGGTCAGATAAGCTGAGATTAAGAGATCCAGCAGTGGGCCCGCCCCTTCGCTGGTTACGACGGCGAGTTTGTCGGCCGTCGCCAACGAGGTAATGCCATGCACGCCGGCCCAAAGCACGTGGGCTGATCGTGTGATTTCGTCCGGTTTGCTGCCCGGCAACATGGGCGCCACCACAGCTTCCACCCTTTGCATGACCGCATCAAGCTTCTGCTGATACCAGACTGGAACGTCACGCCCCGTCGGCAGATGATGTTCAAACAAAAGGTTCCAGAGCTTCGGCTGCTTGCTGGTGTATGCGAGATAGGCCCGCCCCATAGCGAGAGCTTGCTCCATCGGGCCACCTTGGCGAGGAACGCTGTCCAGTTCGGCAGCCAAGCCGTCAATCAGCCGCCCTTCGATCGTCAGAACCAGATCATCTAGATTCTCGAAGACGTTGTAGAGCGTCCCGGGTGAGTAATTGATGCGGCGCGCTATTTCCCGCGCGGACAAGCCTGATAGTCCGCCTTCACTGATCAAGTCAGTCGAGGCCTCAAGGATGAGTTCGCGCAACTCTTCCGGCGTGTGTGATGAACGTCGTCCCATTGAAAAAATCTGCGCCCTGAAATGGAAAATATGTCGACGAGTAAACGGTGCACGTGAGATTGACGAGGTGCATCACGGAATATGACCCTCATCCCAGCGGGGAAAGACGCCTGAACACATAATACAGCATCGGGCGGAAAAACTATCCGCCCAATGCCTCACATTATTGCACGCAGTTCAATTTATTCGCAACTTGGGGTCGGCACGCAGATGGGAGCGTCGTTCTCATCCCTCTCGAAGCTGACGCACTCTCCACCTGGGTTGCGCGGCGAGAAAACCGCCCGGTCTTGCCACGTAGAGGCCGGCACGAAGCCCTGCGCAATCAGAGGCTCGAACTCAAACTCGCCCTCCACCACGATCGCCGTCGTGCCGCTTTCGAGGAGATCCGTCGTCAGACCAGCGAACCGTTCGCAGACATCCCGCGGCGATGCCGAACTGGAACCGAAAGACGGGCGATTAGCCTTGCCTGCATAGACATAAACGTCATTGGCATCGACAGCCGCCGCACGCACCGGAGTGATGTGCAGCTTCAGCCTTTCGGTGCCCCAAACGCCCATGATGTGATTGACGATCCCGTAGATGCCCTGAACCGTGGCGGCATCCACTGACTCCTCTCGTGTCAACAGATCGGCCACCATCGATGTGACTTTGCCGAAGCGCCGGTCGATCGAAACCGCGCGAGTGACTTCGATCACCCCAACCAGCATGATCACCAGAACCGGCACGATCAGACCGAATTCAACTGCCGCGATACCGCGCTTGTCACGGGCAAATGATTGGCGACGGGTCGAAGGCATATTTGTGGACTCAGACATGGTGGCCTCAGGGTGATCGAGAAGGAAGTACGGTGGACTGCACAATGGGCGAAGTCGTCACGAGAAACTTTCGCTTCGGAACGTGGTCACAGACTGGATCAGCGATCCTCCGCTCTGGAGCGGCACGCCATCGGCAGGCTTCATCAACAGGTAGTTGAGGTACGGAAGCAAAAGAGGCATCTGCCAATCATAGCAGACCGTGACGAGAACGACCTGTGAGCCCCCACCGGCGCTATCCGCCAGCGCATTTGTCATGTTCGACTGCGGTGCCATTTGTCCGCCTGATGCACAGGGAACCGGATCGATGTCAGCCCAGCTGCCGCCACTTTGAACATGCACACTGATGTTGTCGCAGTCCTTTTCGATGTAATAACCCCCGCTTTCGCAAACGAGACTCTTGAATTGGCCCATTGTCAAATTATCGCGCTGAGCCTGTCCGGTACGAATCTTACGAGACGCGGTCTCAACTGCGAAGTCGAGCGCATTGATCGTGAAGAATTGCAGACCAACGGCGATGATGCCAACGGCAAAGAGGAGGAATGGCCCGACAACAAGGCCAAACTCGATGGCGGTCACGCCGTCCCGATTCCGCTTGAAGCGCGTCAGGAGAGATGCTTGCTTTTGCGATTTTGCGTTGATTGAATGATCGGCAGCCATGTCCACAACCCCGTTGCTCTCACAAACGCAACGGCCCGAATGGGACACTGCGCATCGTGAGCTATCGAGGCTGAAGTAAAGCAGTTTCGAATAAAGATTGGCCAAATCCGAGTTTATCGATTTTAATAAAAAGCGTATAAAATTGCGCGAATTACATTAATAACTTTTTAAGCACAGACAGCGTTGTCCCCGACATCAAAAAGGCTCCCTTCCGGGAGCCTTTATGTGTCAACAGATCGCCGCAGGCCGAAAATCTCTACTGGTTGGCTTGCCCGTTGCCCGCACCGCCGCCGTCCGACCCCGACTCGGAGAACTTGGTCTTGGACGATGAACTCTGGACTACCTGATTGAAGTAGGTCGGCTCATCGCCAATGGTGATGGTGGGGGCACAGTTCGGGTTGCAGCTAAACGATTTGCGCAGGCCGGCGCGGCTGACGTTCACAATACCCCGCTCATCACGCTCGACCACGACCCGCTGATCCTGAATCACGTTCTTCTCGACATCGAGAGCAATAATGTTGGTGATGCCAAACGTCTTGCCCGTGATGACCAGCATATTGCCGGACTGTACCGTAACATCCGCGATCGACGGGTTGCCGACAATAATCTCTGAAACAGCGCGTGGCAGCCGCAGCAGCTGCGACTGGTCATAGCGCACGACAAGATCTTCTGTGGCAGCCGCAGGCCCGGCCTGGCCGGCAAGCATTATGACGGGCATCGCCACGAGCGGCACGATCGCCCTCAGTCTATTGAATTTTGCCTTCCGCACCATCTGCCGACCTCTCACTCGAAAAAATCTCAAGCTGATTAGCTCAGGAAATGGTGAAGGAAGTGCAAACGCCTGTCCCGCGAAGGACCGGTCACCCCGCGCAAGGCCAACGCGGCCGGTCCATCGAAAAAGAATTGCCGATCTGACCGTGCAAATCGACACCCTAAGTCGGCGTCTGAGCACAGCGCTGAAGGCCCAGTCGCAAACATTCACAATGTAGTCGTCGACCATATTTCTCGGATCGCGACTGAAAGTGTTCAGTCGCACCCATGACAGACGCCCGAATTGGACAGTGAAAAATAACCCAAATCTCAGCATAACGAATTATTAGCAACGACCAAAGCACCGGACAAAAGTAAAAGCATAGATTTACAAAAAATTATCCAGCAGAACTACTTCATCTATACTTGAAAAATCCGACAAAGATCGATGTTTAGAGCAAGCATTCACACAATGGAAACAAGTATTGATCGCAAGGGTCGATCGCTTTTACCTCAGTTTAATACCTCGGGCTGTAAGTTAGCTTCAGTTCAGACGCAATGGGCCGAACCCCTGCACTGAGCTTTATCGAAACCAAACCAGTGGATTGGGAGACTATATCATGACGAAGTTTTCGCGCTTCCTGAAGGACGAGTCGGGTGCAACGGCTATCGAATACGGCCTGATCGCCGCCCTCATCGGCGTCGCCCTCATTCCGGCCCTCGGCAACCTCGGCACCGCTGTCAGCGACACGTTCGACAGCTCTGCTGACGGCATGGCTCCTTAATTTCGTAACCTACGCTTCCCCAGCGGGAAGCGCGGGTGGAAATTATCAGCTAAAGACACTAAGCGAACCCATTCGGCTTCTTGCCGGGTGGGTTTTGCTTTTTGGCAATGTCCAGATCAAAAAACTCGATCACCGCAACCGCCACAGACGGTGTTCACAGTCACGAAACCAATTACAAAGTTAGACGCTTAAACCACCAGGATTTCACCTGATGTTAAGCGAGGACGGACTAATCCTTATCGGGTTGAAGCGTGCTGCAAACCAACGCACCGGCCCACTTCAATTAGCGCAACAGACAGCCGGCATCAGTAGGGCAAACATGTCCAAAAAATTCCTACAAGACGAATCGGGCGCCACTGCCATCGAGTACGGCTTGATTGCTGCGCTAATCGCTGTCGGCACTCTTGGCGCGCTCACGGATCTCGGCGCAGCCGTGACCGGAAACTACGAATACATCGAAACTTCCTACACCAATCCGTAATCTATACCGCAATCCTAAGCGGATGTAGCACTGCGATGGAAGTAGGCCGCAATGAATCGCTGGTAGATGGTGGTCAGGTGCTCCAGGTCGCCTAGCGGGACGCACTCATCCACCTGATGAATAGTTCGGTTGACGAGTCCGAATTCAACGACCGGACAGAAATCCTTGATAAATCGGGCATCTGATGTGCCGCCCGACGTCGACAACTTTGGCGACCGGCCCGTGATGGCCTCCACCGCGGAGAGGAGCGTATCCACCAGCGGCCCCCGCTCTGTCAAAAACACGTCTCCCGTCCCCGCGAACGAAACATCATACCGCGCGCCCGTCGCTAGAGCCGACGCCTCGCACTGCAGCCGCACCCAATCCTCGATCGACGCCCGCCGCCAAATGTCATTGTAGCGGATGTTGAACGTCGCCTTTGCATGCGCCGGGATCACGTTCGCCGCCGTGTTCGGCACCGAGACGATCGTCACCTGGCAATTCGACGGCTCGAAATGCCGCGTCCCCTCGTCGATGCGCGTGCCCGCAAGCCGGGTGATAAACTGCGCCAGCTTTGGAACCGGATTGTCCGCGCGGTGCGGGTAGGCCGCATGCCCCTGCACACCATGCACGACAAGTTCGCCCGTCACCGACCCCCGCCGGCCGATTTTGATTTCATCACCAAGCGCATCCGGATTCGACGGCTCGCCAACGATCGCCGCGTCAAGCCGTTCACCCTTCTCAGCGAGCCACCGCAAAACCTTAACCGTCCCGTTGATCGACGGCCCCTCCTCATCGCCCGTGATGAGCAACGAAACAGACCCGATCGCTTCCCTCGCCGCGATGGCCCGCGCCACCGCCGACACGAAACATGCGATGGAGCCCTTCATGTCCACCGCGCCCCGCCCATAGAGCACGCCATCGTGTATCTCGGCCGCGAAAGGACTGAAGGTCCACGCCGCTAGATCGCCGGGCGGCACGACGTCGGTATGCCCCGCAAAACACAAATTGGGACCGGCCGTACCCCGCCGGGCGTAGAGGTTTTCGACATCCGGCGTCCCTGCCTCGCGGAACGTCATGCGCTCGCAGACGAAACCCAAGGGCTCCAAAACGGACTGGAGCAACGTCAGCGCACCGCCCTCTTCGGGCGTTACGCTGCGGCACTGGATCAGCGCCCGCGCCAGCGCAACGGGGTCGGTTGCAGAAAATGTCATCGGAAAAGCCGGATTGGAGATGGATCGACGCCGCCGAACCTAACGGCTCGCGCCCCCGTTTAGAAGCCGCTCAATGTCGATCGGTCGCAACCGGACACAAGGGTTGCAGATCGCACGCCGGTCTAATCCCGCGTTCGCCGCCCAAACTCAGCTCCCCGACGCCGCTCACCCGAGCGGCGCTCCGGACCAGAATATCCTGAAGCCTCCGCAACGCGGCGGTCGCTCGCCGGGGCAGCACGCCGCTCTTCAGCTTGGCGTTTGCGGATGGCCTCGTCGATGGCCGCCTGAGCGGCCGCCAATGCCGACTCCGACTGGGAATCGTCCGCCTCATCGAGCGGATCAACGCCAGCATGTAACTTGCCGATCAAACTGCGCAGCAGGCCCACACCCGCCTCCGGGAAAAAACCACTGCGCGCCCCAATGCACGCATCGGTAGTATCCCGGATGTTTGGCTTCAATCTCTCAACAGATCGTTAATGCTGGTCTTCGACCGTGTCTTTTCATCGACGCGCTTAACAATCACGGCACAGTAGAGGTTCGGCCCCGGCTCGCCGTTCGGCAAGGGCTTGCCCGGCATCGTTCCCGAAACGACGACCGAATAAGGCGGCACCTTGCCGAAGAACTTCTCGCCCGTCGCCCGGTCGATGATCGTCGTCGAAGCGCCCAGATAAACCCCCATCGAGAGCACGGATCCCTCGCCCACCTGCACACCCTCGGCCACTTCCGCACGCGCGCCGATAAAGCAGTTGTCCTCGATGATCACCGGCCCCGCCTGCAGCGGCTCGAGCACACCGCCAATGCCGGCGCCCCCAGAAATGTGGCAGTTCTTGCCGATCTGCGCGCACGACCCGACCGTCGCCCACGTATCAACCATGGTCCCCGATCCGACATAAGCGCCCAGATTGACGAACGACGGCAGCAGCACCGCGCCGGGCGCAATGTACGCCGACTTGCGCACGTAGGCGCCGGGCAGCACCCGGAACCCGCCTTTCTTAAAATCGTCCGCCGTCCAGCCCTCGAACTTCGGCGCCACCTTATCCCAATAGAACGACCCCGCCGGCCCGCCCGCGATCAGACCCATGTCGTTCAGCCGGAACGACAACAGCACGGCCTTCTTCAGCCACTGATTGACGACCCAGCCATCCGCGCCCTTCTCCGCCACCCGCGCTTTGCCCTTATCGAGCAGATCGAGCGCCGCCTCGACGGCATCGCGAACCTCTCCCTTGGTGCCGCTCGTGATTCCCTCGCGCGCCTCCCAGGCAGCTTCAATCGTCTTTTGCAGGTCGGCGTGCGCCATGGGGGAAGTCCTCGCGTTGCGATACGGATGAATGGGATCGCCGCCTTGTGCCGCCCCACCCCAAACCTGTCAACGCCGGACCATGGCCCACCGCCGCCCTCGCCGCATTGAAGTGGGGGAACGAGGAGCGCCCCTCACTTTCGTGATCCTCGGCCCAGCGAGCCACCGGCAAGTGCTGGCCGGGGATCCAGCAAGAGAATAGCGCCGCAGACGCACCTCACACCCTGCGCCCGCCTGCCGGCGGCCGGTTGCCGGCCAACCGCCACCCCATTCACGCCGCCCGCGAATCCCCGCACTCTGCCGCCGGATCAAAGGTGATCCGCACGGCCCGCGTGTCGCGGCCGCCAACCCAACATGAGGGATAGTCCCATGGCAAAGAGTGCGAGCACGGGTAAGACGGTGGCCTCCTCGGCCGCCAAAGTTTTGAAGAGCAAGACTGCGACCAAGGCCGAAAAGGCCGTCGCCGCCTCCGCGCTGACGCAGAAGGGCTCGACCGAAAAGACGAGCGCAAAGGTTGCCTCGTCCGCCGGTAAAATCTTGAAGAGCAAGACGGCCTCCAAGGAAGCCAAGTCCGCCGCCGCCTCCGCGCTCACACAGAAAAAGAAGTAGTAGCGGCCCACATCCCAATCTGAGCCTCCCCACGTCTTCGATCCCCGATCGAAGACGTTTTTCTTGGTCCGTTTACTTCAAGGCCTCCGCAATCAGCGCCTTGGCCGCCGGGCCGTCCCACTCCGCCGGTCCTGGGAGCCGCCCCAGTTCTTTCCCGTCTTTGCCGATTAAAATCGTTGTCGGCATCCCGACCGCGCGCAGCCCATTGCCCGCCTTCATTGTCGGGTCGATGTAGAGTTTCAGGTTCGCAATCTTGATCTCGTCGAAAAACTTCCGCGCCGCATCCTTGCCCGCGCGATCGAGGCTCAACGCCACGACCTCGAACTGTTCCGAGCCCAATTCCTTTTGCAGCCGGTCAAGCGACGGCATCTCGTGCCGGCACGGCAGGCACCACGTCGCCCATAGATTCAACAGCACAACCTTGCCCTTGAAGTCGGCAAGCGTCTTGGCCGCCCCGGCTTCGTCGCTGAAGGACACATTCGCCAGCTCGACCGGTGGGTTCTTGCGCACAAAGGCGACGAGGCTGTCGCCCCCGCCAGCCCCCGCCGCTGCCGGCTTGTTCGGGGCCGCATCGGCCACAACGCTCTTTTCCGCGCCCTTTTCATTGTCAGGCCCGCCCTGCGTGACGTATACCGCCGCAAACCCCAGCGCCGCCGCAGCCAGCGCCGCGCCGATTAAACTCAAGCGCGAAGCGGCCGGTTCGCGGCCGTTTTTGTCCGTCATCGATTAACCTTTGCTTCTCAAGGCTCAAGGAGAGCCCACACGTGACGAGTGAATCCAACAAAATGTGGGGCGGACGGTTCGCCATGTCCCCGGCGGAGATCATGGAGGAGATAAATGCCTCCATCGGCTTCGACAAGGCGCTTGCCCCGCAGGACATTCGCGGATCGAAGGCGCACGCGGCCATGCTGGCCGACGCAGGCATCATAACGAAGGCCGATGCGGAGGCGATCATCGCCGGTCTCGACAAGGTCGCAGCCGAAGTGGCCGCCGGCACGTTCGAGTGGAAGCGCGCCCTCGAAGACGTCCACATGAACGTTGAAAGCCGCCTCAAGGAAATCGCCGGCACGCCCGCCGGCCGCCTGCACACGGCCCGTTCGCGCAACGATCAGGTCGCCACCGACTTCCGCCTCTGGGTCCGCGATGAGATCGACGGCATCGACGCCGCGCTCAAAGCCCTGCAATTGGCCCTCGCCCAAAAAGCCGAGGCGCATGCCGCCACCGTTATGCCCGGCTTCACGCATTTGCAGCCAGCCCAACCCGTCACTTTCGGACATCACCTACTGGCCTACGTCGAAATGTTCGCACGCGACCGCGGCCGCTTCGCCGACGCCAGAAAGCGCCTCAACGAAAGCCCGCTCGGCTCGGCAGCCCTCGCCGGCACCTCGTTCCCCATCGATCGCCACAAGACTGCCGCCGCACTCGGCTTCGACCGTCCCATGTCGAATTCGCTCGATGGCGTGTCGGACCGCGATTTTGCCTTGGAAACGTTGGCCGCCGCCACCATTGCCGCTGTTCACCTCTCTCGGCTGGCGGAAGAAATCGTGATTTGGATGACGCCGCAGTTCGGCTTCATCACGCTCAGTGACAAATTCACGACCGGCTCCTCGATAATGCCGCAAAAGCGCAACCCCGACGCCGCTGAACTCGCGCGCGCCAAGGTCGGCCGCATCGCGGGTGCCTTCCAGAGCCTCGTCATGGTCATGAAGGGACTGCCGCTCGCCTATTCCAAGGACATGCAGGAAGACAAGGAAGTCACCTTCGACGCAATCGCGTCGTTGAAACTAGCTCTCGCAGCCATGGCCGGCATGGTCGGCGATCTGGAACCCGTGCCCGAACGCATGCGCGCCGCCGCAGGACGCGGCTTTTCCACTGCCACGGATCTGGCCGACTGGCTCGTCCGCGAACTGAAAATGCCGTTCCGCGACGCTCATCACGTCACCGGCACCATCGTTAAACTGGCCGAAACGCGGGGCTGCGACCTCGAAGCCCTGCCTCTGGACGCCATGCAGGGCGTAGAGCCACGCATCACAAAAGACATCTACAGCGTTCTATCTGTTGAGAATTCCGTGAAAAGTCGCACCAGCCATGGGGGAACTGCGCCACAGAACGTCCTCAAAATGGCTGCAGGTTGGCGCGCGTGCTTGGAATTGGGGTCCAACACCGGCTAAAAGAAAGTCCTGGTTCAAGATGTTAGGCCGATTGATGCTGAAGCCCATCGCCCGACTGTCGCTCGCCTGCACGCTCGCCGCGACCGTGGCCGGCTGCGGTATTAAGAGTGGCCTGGATTCGCCGGAAGCTAAATCGACGGCTTCCGCCGAAAGCGGCCAGGGCAAACCCGAAGGCGCCGCCGCCAAGCCGCACCAGGGCTTTATCCTAGACGGCCTCATTCGATAACAGCCTTTAGGCCCGCCGCGCCTCGATCACATCGATATCGATCCTCGCACCCGCCTCACATGGCGGCAGCGCCGCAACCGTCCGCCGCTCGACGCGAACCATCCATCCTGTCGCGCGAAGATCCTCAATGAAACGCCCCGCGTGCGTGCGCCCCGGATCGGTGAGAAGCGCCGTACCACCCGGCTTCACCGCCATCGCCAGAACGCGCGAAATATCGTCATAATGTGCGGATTCGTAGAGAATATCGGCCCCAATTACCACATCGTAGGCCGCGCCATCGCTCCACGCGCTCCAGTCGCCCGCGCACTGCTCAAGCCCTGTCACACCATTGGCCAGGCCATTGCGCCGGCACAGCGCCAACGCCTCGAAACTATGATCCGTCTGAAGCACCCGCGCGCCGTGCCCCGCCGCTACGAGACCGGCCAAACCGGTACCGGCACCTAATTCCAAGACATCCGCCCCGCGCAGCGGGCCGCGCTCCGACAGCACATCCCCCAATGCCAATGCTGATTCCCAGAGCAGCACGCCATAAGGGAACGGCGTCCAATCACCTGCCGCAGCCAACAGCCGATCCTGGTTCCGCACCGCTGAGACTGCCCAATCCCGTCCGCCCGCGCGAACCCGCAGGCGTTCCAGCGGCAGCCCATCGAGCCGGCACGCCGCAGCATCCATCAAGTCATCGAAAGCGGTCACGTCTGAGGGCTCGCCATTGCGCGATAGGAACTGCCCCCCTATAGCTCGCACGCCTAACCGCGCGCAGCGCGTCAACTTAACATGCAATGCCCCCACCGGACGTCCGCCCTCCATGCATCATTTCTCCTACCAGAACGGATCGCTTCACGCCGAAGGCGTCGACCTGCGCACCATCGCGGCAAACGTCGGCACGCCGTTCTACTGCTATTCCACCGCCACCATCGAGCGGCACTATCAAGTTCTCGACCAAGCTTTCGCCGGTCAGGATCATCTGATCTGCTTCGCCGTGAAGGCCAACTCCAACCAGGCCGTTCTCACCACGCTCGCCCGCCTCGGCGCCGGCATGGATGTGGTCTCCGAAGGCGAACTACGCCGCGCCCGTGCCGCCGGTGTTCCATCCTCCCGCATCATCTTCGCCGGCGTCGGCAAGACGCGCGAGGAAATGGCCTACGCGCTGCAAGAGGGCATCCTCGGTTTCAACATTGAAAGCGCACCTGAACTCGACCAGCTGAGCGAGGTCGCTTCCGCGCTTGGCCTCACCGCCTCGATCGCCATTCGCGTCAACCCCGACGTCGATGCAAAGACACACGCCAAGATCTCTACCGGCAAGTCCGAAAACAAATTCGGCGTCCCCTTCCTCGACGCACCGGCCCTTTATGACCGCGCCGCCAAGATGCCCGGCATCGCCGTCTCCGGCATCCACATGCACATCGGCAGCCAGATCACGGAGCTCGGCCCCTTCCGCGACGCCTTCACGCTCATGCGTGAAATGGTTTTGAATCTGAGATCGCGCGGTGTTGACCTCAAGCACCTCGACATCGGTGGCGGCCTCGGCGTGCCTTACCGCGCCGACAACGAATGGCCGCCCCACCTTGACGAATACGCGCGCGTCGTCAAGGAAACGCTAGGCGATCTGCGCCTCAAGATCGTCATGGAACCAGGCCGGATGATCATCGGCAACGCCGGCATTCTCGTCACGCGCGTCATCTACGTGAAGGAAGGCCAGGGCCGCCGCTTCACGATTGTCGACGCCGCCATGAATGATCTCATCCGCCCTACGCTATACGAGGCCCACCACGACGTCTGGCCGGTCAAGGAACCCAAAGGTGTCCACGACCTGATCGCCCAAGACCTCGTCGGCCCCGTCTGCGAAACCGGGGACTATCTGGCACTCGACCGCCCTCTCCCCGCCTTCAACTCCGGCGACCTGATCGCGCTCATGACGGCGGGAGCCTACGGCGCCGTCATGTCCTCGAGCTACAACACCCGCCCGCTCATCCCTGAAGTCCTGGTCAACGGTGACACCTACGCCGTCGTCCGCCCCCGCCCGACGTATGACGACCTTATCGGTCAAGATCGTCTACCTCCGTGGCTTTCCGCTGGGAATTAAGCCCCTCGAGCACCTGTGAACGGTCGCACAAAAGCAGCAACCAATCGGGAACGGCTGACCGGTTTTTAATGATCCCCGTCAGCCGGACCATGCTAGCTTTCCGGCATGGCGAACACCCCTCTTATTGACCCGGTCCAAAACCCCGCCTTCGAGGCCAAGATCCGCAAAGCCCGCTGGGCGGTCGTGGCCGAACAGGCTTGGCTGCGCGTCTGGGTGCTCTTTGCGATTGCCGCGCTCTTCCTCGTCCTGTCCATTGCCGGCGTCTGGGCTCTACTCGGCCCCACCGCCCACAAGATCGTGCTCGCGCTATTCGCCGCCGCACTCGCCGGTTGGATCGGCTACGTGCTGCAGATCCGCTTCCCCTCGCGTGACGACGCCATCCGTCGCATAGAAGCGGTATCCGGCATCCCGCACCGCCCCGCCACATCCTACGAAGACACCCTCACCGCCTCCGCGACCGACCCCTCGACGCAGGCGATCTGGTCCGCCCATCGCCAACGCATGGCAGACCTCATCCAGAAACTGCGTCCTGGCCGCCCCGAACCTGGTACCTATCGGTTTGACCCATTTGCCGTACGCGCGTTGAGCGTGCTCGCCGTTGTGCTCGGCGTTGCATTCGCCGGCCGCGGCACACTCGACAGCCTCGCCGACGCCTTCCGCTTTGACCGTGAAGCCAGCGCCGCCAATCAGCGCCTCGACGCATGGCTAACGCCGCCCGCCTACACCGGACGCCCGCCGCTGATGCTTGTGGATGGATCGGCCAACACCGGCGCCGCACCCGTCGCCGCCGCAGACGGCCCCGGCGCAAAGCCGCTCGATGTTCCAGAACGCAGCGTGCTCATAGTCCGCTCGACAGGTACCGGCAAAAGCAACATCGCACTCGAGGTCTGGCCCGCCGGCGCCAAGGAACCGCTGCCTGCAATTGAACCGGCTCCCGACGCTAAACCCGCCGCCGGCATCACGGAAGTCCGCACCGAGATCCGCGCCTCGGGCACCATCAAGGCAATTGCCGGCGGCAAAGTGGTCGCCGAATGGCCGATCAACATGATCCCAGACAACGCCCCCGGCATCGCCCTGACGAAGAATCCGGAGCGCACGTCAAAAGGCGCATTGAAGCTCACCTACTTCGTGCAGGACGACTACGGCGTGGCCTCCGCCGAAGTGAAATTCGCGCGCATCAAGGACAAAAATAAGGGCGATCCATCGACCGCCTGGGCCCGTGGCGAAGAACTAACCGGCCCGCGCCCGCCCTACTCCCGTCCGCCGCAACTCTCCCTCCGCTTGCCCAACAGCAACGCCAAATCCGGTGAAGCCTTCACCTACCACGAGATCGGCTCCCACCCATGGTCCGGCCAAACCGTGCTGATGACGCTTGAAGCCAAGGACGTCGCGGGCCAAGTTGGCCAATCTCCGGCCATCGAAATCGTGCTGCCCGAGCGGACGTTCACGAAGCCTCTTGCACGCGCCCTCATCGAACAGCGCAAACTGTTGATCGAAGACCCCCGCTACACCGAGCGCGTTTTGAAAGCACTCGTCGCGTTGACCGCCGCTCCGGAAGGCTTCATCGACGATCCGCGCGTTTATCTGCCGCTCCGCGCCACCGTGCACCGTCTCGGCGGACGGCAGATCACGCGCAGCGTTCTCGACGACACCATCGACCAACTCTGGCACACCGCGCTGCGGATCGAGGACGGCGCCCTCTCCGACGCGGAAAAGAACCTGCGCGACATACAGGACAAACTCGCAAAGGCCCTTGAGGAAGGCGCTTCCGACGAAGAAATCCGCCAGCTCATGCAGGAGATGCGCGAAGCGTTCCAGGAATTCGCCGAGCAAATGCAAAAGCAAAACGGCGACCAGAACCAGCAGCAGTCCGGCAACGACCAGAACCAAGAGCAGATGTCGGCTGAAGATATTGACCGCATGATGCGCGAGATGGAGCAGATGGCCGAGAACGGTCTGCGGGATCAGGCCAAGGACATGCTCGCCCAGATGCAGGACATGATGGAGCGCATGCAGCAGGGCCAGCAGAACCAGCAGCAGGCGAAGCAGAATCAGGAAATGCAGAACGCCATTCGCAAGATGGGCGAAGTGGCCAACGAACAGCAGGACCTGATGAACGAAACGTTCGAGCAGCAGCAACAGGGTAAAGACCCCGTGCAGGGCGGCAAGAACAACGGCGAGCAGACCTCGCAGAACCTGCGCAACGGCCGCGCCGGACAGCAAGGCCAGCAGCGCGGCGAGCAGCAAGATAACGGGCCCTCAAGCGGCAATCCGCTTGGCGGCCAGGAGCAAGGTGAGGCCCCGGGGGAAGGCCAGTCCGGCAAGAACGCGCTCGGCCAGAGGCAAGCTCAACTCCGTGAAAAGCTCGCCAAGCTGCAAAAGGAAATGCGCGAACGCGGTCTTGAGCCCTCAGAACAACTGGGCGAGGCGGAGCAGTCGATGAAGGGCGCCGAGGAATCGCTCGACCAAGGCGATCTCGATCAAGCCAACCAGCAGCAAGCCCAGGCGCTCGAGCAACTGCGGGAAGGCGCACAGCAGATGGCGCAACAAATGCAGCAGAACGGTAACCAGCAGACCGGCGAAAACGGTGAGAATTCGCGAGATCCCATGGGCCGCCCGCAGCGCTCACAGGGGCCCGACCAGGGCCGCTCGGTTAAGGTACCCGACCAGATCGACATCCAGCGCGCCCGTGAAGTCTTGGAAGAATTGCGCAAGCGCGCCGGCGATGCCCAGCGCCCGCAACTCGAACTCGACTATATCGATCGGCTATTGCGCTGGAATTGAGTCACAACGTAGCGGGCCCGTTCATGGCCCCGTCGGCAATCGCACGCCAAGCCCGCCGATTATCTCGTGGCTCGTGTAGCGGGTCTCGGCCCAGCCATCGCGCGGCTCCACGCCGTTCCACCGTTCCATGAATTGCTGCCACAGATCGGTGAAGAGGATGTTCCCGTCCCGGCCCGTTAAAGGCATCCGGTAATCGGCCAGCGTAAACTTATACTCCAGAAAATAGCTCATCCGCGGCAGCCGGAACTCGAGCCCGATCACCGCCTGCCCGACCGGCCCGGCCATCTGATACTCATACGTCCGCGATGCATCGGTGCGCAGATGCACTTCCGAGTGCGGCAGCGACACACCCGCTCCCAATCCCACATAAGGCGACAGCCGGAACGCAAACGTCGGCAGCCGCAACAGACCGTTCAACGTCAGCATGTTGTGCCCGTGGCTCGCCTCGAGCTTATCGAAAATATCCCCGATCAAGGCTTGTTCCGGCGCGGGCTTGCCATCCATTGTTCCTTCGAATTTGACCTGTTGCGTGCGCTTTGAAAGCGCTTTCGAATGCGTGAAGTCAAGCATCGAGCCCGTCCGTCCCGATCCGAACCAACGCATCACGCGCACGCCATAGTAGATCGGATTGATGAAGGGCTTGCCCTCCCACTCGACATCTTTGACCGTGAAATCGTGCTCGCCGGCCTTCGTAAACTTCACGTCGCTCGGATACGTGGACGGCGACCCGCCATAGGCCGCCACCATCCACTCCGAGCGCGGCGCCACGCGCGCCGGATCGGCAGCACCACCACCCGTTGCCGCCGAGGCACCGGCCGGATTGGCTGGCATGGCAATCTCGTCCTCGGCGGTCGCATTCGCGACCATCACGATGAGAGCAACGGCCGCGACCGAACTGGTCAAAGCATCGGCGGCTCTCCACGCGCGCGGCCGGTCGGCATCGGCCGCGCCCCACACAACACCCGCATCGGCGCGAAACACAGTCATCGGCATATCCCCCCAACGGACGGTGATCCGCCCAAATGAAATCCGCTCTACTCCCCAAAGCATGGACGTCTGAGCGCTCTTTTTCCATGTCTGGTTAGACCAGCGGTTGACCGGGGTCAAAAGCAGCCGCTGCGACCCGTCGCGCGCCCCCAACTTTCCCCGGGTTTAGTTCGCTTTTTGCGCGAGCTGCGCCAACATAGCCGCCACGGCCCGGACCTGCGGTGCCTCCCGCGTCAGAAAATTCGAACCCGTATAGCCCCACCAATCCCAGCAGCCCTGCGGGTTATTGCCCGTCACGACAGTCTGCGGAAACAGCACCACGAGACGATTCGTATCAGCGAGCCGCGCAAATCCCGTCTGCTCCACGAAGGCATCCCCCACCGTCTCGCGATTCTGTGCGCACCCATGAAATGCCACGTGCACCCGGCACCCACCGCCACGGCACGCGTCCGGAATGTATACAACACCCGTGTCCGCCATACCCGAACGATTGCGATCCTCACCGAATGGCCGCTGATCGAACGTCACATACCGCCCTAGCGGCGTCTGCGCCGGAGCAGCAACCTTGCCCAACAAATGCGTGAGCAGATCCCGCGCCTGATCGTAATCGCAATCGACAATGTACGGCTGATCCGACGTCGAACACGACGCGCCCTCGGTTTCCGTCACGAACGCATGTCCCGCCGGCAAATCCGACACAAATCGAATGTTCTGATCCGGCACGCCGAGCCGCCGGTAAAACTCTACCGCGCTCGCCACGATCGCCGGTGCCACCGTGCGGTCGTTCGTTCCCGAAAACAAATAGACCCGATCGGTCAGAACATCGGCGGTCGCATCGATCTGGCCGTCCGCCGATCGCTCCTTCGCCTTGTCGGCGAGTAGCGCCGCATTCGGCACACCCCACGCCGCCATGGAATTCTGCATGCAGCCAGAGATCGCCTTCGACGCATTGAGCATCGTGGCGAACGGCCCAATCACCATCCCCGAAAATACACTCTCCGCGCACCCGTATGGCCCGCCTGCGATGATAGCCGCCCCTGTCACAATTTTTGCGTGCGCCATCTGGAACTGCCCGGCCATGTATGCGCCTGACGAAATCCCTGACACTGTCGTCTCATTGATCGAAGCGCCAACCGCCGGCAACTGCCCCACATCTTCACCGGAACACCCAGCCAGCGATGCAACCGCCAAAAGCGCAAAAATCGTGGAACGGCGAAAACCCATGCGAAACCCCGGTGCGATGTGAAGCCCTGCTTAGACCACGGCCGCGGCCCCCATCACCTGAGGCGGACCGTCACGCGATCGGCCCGGCCCTGAGCGTCGATCAGCTGGAGCTTCACAAACCCCTTGCCCGGCGGCGTCCAGGCGACCTCACGGTCGTTCCCATCCACGGCCATCGGTGCGCCATCAACCAGCCAGGTGAGCGGCAACGCCCCTCCCTCCGCCTTCAGCACAACGGGCTCGTCGGCAGCCCGTTCCGCAATGTCCAACTCGGAGCGATCCGGCGGAAATGCGATCAGCGGCGGCTGATCGAGAAACGGCCCCTTCGGCGCCGCTTCATCCGGCCCATCGCGAAACCTTTTCAACGGCGGCGGCAGATCGGACCCCGCTCGCTTGATCACACCCGCCGGCGGTGCCTTCAGCGGCGTCCGCTTCTCGCTGACGCGCTGGAACGCATCGAACAGGATCGGCGCTGCAGCCAGCCGGCCCATCAACCCCGGCACCGACGCTCCATCCGGCCGCCCGACCCAAACGGCAATCGTGTGCCGTCCATCGAACCCAACCGCCCACGCATCGCGATACCCGTAAGACGTCCCCGTCTTGTAGGCGAGCTTGCCGCCCCGCGTATTCAGCGGCGCAGGCGCATCCTTCAAAATGTCGCCCACATACCAGGCCGCCACCGGCGACAAGAGGCGCTTCTTGGCCGCCTCTTTATCCGCGGCCAATCTGACCTTCAAACTCTCTCCGTCGCGACGCCACGTCAGCGGCACCGGCTCTCCACCGCGCGCAATGCCGACATAGAGCTGCGTCAAATCCTGCAGCCGCATCCCGATTCCGCCGAGCGCCACCGCCAACGACGGCACCGTCTCCGGCGGCAATTCCGTCTTCACGCCCGCCCGATGCAAACGCGCCGTCAGCTTGCCAGGGCCCACCGCCGACAGCATCTTCACCGCCGGCACGTTGAGCGACAGACCGAGCGCCTCGCGCACCGTCACCGAGCCATGAAACGCCTCGTCGAAATTCTCCGGCCGATAGCTGCCGAACCGCGTCGGCTTATCCTCGATCAACGTCTCAGGGTGTGCCAACCCCGCCTCGAACGCGAGCCCATAGATCAGCGGCTTCAGCGTCGAACCCGGCGAACGTACCGCCTGCACCATATCGATGGCGCCCGCGCGCGCCGCATCGAGATAGCCCGCCGATCCCACGTATGCGAGCGCCTGACCCGTCGCGTTATCGACCGCAAGGATCGCCGACGACAGCTTATCGCCGAGCAGCTTTGTCTGCTCCGCCGCCAGCGTCTCCAACGCGGCCTGTATCTCGCGGTCGATGGTTAGAGGGATGATTGTCTGCAACTTCTGCTTCGAAACCTCCCCTTCGGAAAGGTGCGGCGCGAACTTCGGAAACGCCCGCCGCCCCTTCGGCACACCCTCTTCCTTGGCCCGGTCCCGCTCCGCCGCCGAGATCACGCCCACCTCGTGCGCCCGGTCCAACACGCGGTTGCGCGCCCGCATCGCCGCCTGCCAATCGCGATCCGGCCGCCGCGCCTCCGGCGACTGCGGCAAGGCCACAAGCAACGCCGCCTCGCCAATCGACAACCGCTTCGGCTCTTTCCCGAAGTAGGCGAGCGACGCCGCACGCACGCCCTCGATGTTGCCCCCGAACGGCGCCAGCCTAAGATAGAGGCGCAGGATCTCCGCTTTCGACAGATCGTCCTCGAGCTGCAGCGCCCGCACCATCTGTCGGAACTTGCCCTTGGCACTTTTTCCGTGCCGCCCTTCCAACAGCCGCGCCACCTGCATCGTCAGCGTCGACCCGCCCGAGACCAGCCGCTGATGCCGCACCGCCTGATACGCCGCGCGCATCATGCCCACCGGATCAACCCCGCCGTGATCCTCAAACCGCCGGTCCTCGAACGCCTTCAAAATATCGAAGTAGCGCGGATCGATATCCTCCGCCTCAACCGGCATGCGCCAACGCCCGTCCGGCGTCGTGAATGCCCGCAACAGTTTCCCGTTGCGATCGATCACCGTCGTCGAAAGCCCTTCCGCATTCTCCAGCGGCGGCGGCCCCAGATAAACCTTGGCGGCCTCGACGGTGGCAAAAGCCACCGCCGAAGCCACCACGAGACCAATAAAGAGCCGCTTCACCGCGCGCATAGCCATCACTTTTTCTTCGCGTCCGGCGTAACCGTGAGGCGGCCCGCGTCAGTCCGAGCATACCGCTCCGGCCGGTACATGTCCTCGATCGTCGCCGCCGGATGCACAAATGTCCCCGGCGTCACCGCCCGCACGATGTAGGCCACCGCCGCCGACGCTTTCGCCTGGGACTGAGGCGCCGCCGCAGGAACCTCCGCACCTTCGCCCTCGCCGTCACCACCATTCGAAGCGGCAGGAGCCTTCGCCGACAAATCGAACGCCGCTACGAACCGGTCGTCGCGGAATTCGGTGTGCTGCGGCTTCAGCGTATCCTTCAGCCATTCGAGGTTTGAGATATCCCCGCCTTCAACAAGGCGCGGATTGTCAATTTCCAGCCCCGACGGCAGCCGGTCCACCAGCAGCACCCGGCCATGCGCTTCGTCGCTCTCGATCTTCACGACCGCCACGAGACGCGCATTCTGACCGATCTCCGCCGAACCACCCGCAGCACTCGCCAGATCCACCGGTTCGCCATCGAGCGTGTAGTAGCTCCGCGAAATGGTAAACCCCTTCGCCGCCGCCGGCTCCGCTTCGAGCGACGCCCCGATTACCGACACGACCGCATCGACACTCGCCTCGCCGTTGTTAGTGATCACAACGCCCTTCTCGACCTCATCGGCCGTCAAACCGCGCACGATGGACCCTTCAACCGGCCCGCCGTTGATCGCCAGCTTCGTACCCTTCAGATCCTCGCCAAGCGCATGCGCGGCGAGCAGCATCCAGGCCTGTTCTTGCGTCGAGGTGTACTGCCGCGACTGATACGCCTTCGCGACCACGTTCACGAGCTTCGGAGCCTCTTCCTTGTACAGCCCCGTCTCCATCGCGAGCGTCACCAGTGCCGCGCCATCGCGCAACGCCGACCCGAAGTCGTTGCGCGCCAGCACGACCTTGGCCGTGTCGTCCATGCCGCCAAGCGCCGTCTTGAACACGCGCTCCGCACGCGGCTTATCGCCGAGCATTGACAGCGCCGCCCCAAGCTGCGCCTTGGAAAGCACCGTCTGGAACTGGTCGAGTTTCTCATCCGCGAAGTAGCGCAACTCGCCGACTGGCGCCCGCCCGTTGCGCGCCAGAACGTAGAGCGCATAGGCGCGCGACTCCGCCGAATTGGCATTGTCCTGCGCGTTGGCAACGAAGTTCTGCAACCGGTCGAGCGCGAGGCCCATCGGCACCGGCCGCACGGCATACCCCGCCTCCTTCGCCCGTGTCAGGAAGTCCGCCACGTACGCCGTCAGCCACAGATCCACATCCGTCGGCCCCCACACCCCGAACGCACCCGTGCTGTCCTGCATCTCGAACACACGGTCGATCGCCGTCTGCACGCGCGCCTTGATCTCCTTATCCGGCGCAATGCCGATCTGCTCCGCCACCGCGTTCGCATAGAGAAGCGGCATGGCGCGCGACACCGTCTGCTCCGCGCAGCCGTAGGGATAACGGTCGAGCGAGGTAAGCAAGCCCGGTACATCCAGCGTCGCCGCTGGGCCCACGCTCACGTTCACTCGCGTGCGGCTCTTGATCAGACCCGCCAGCAGATCGCTGCCGAGCGTGATCTTGCCGCCCGCCGCCAGAGAACTGACCGTTGTCCGCTTAATGTCGCCGGCCGGCGGCTTCACATCGAACGACAAGCGCCGCTTCACGTCGATGCCATCCGGTCCCGTGACGGCAACATCATAGGTCTGCAGCCCGACCTCCTTCGGCTTCAACGCCAGCCGCTCGCTGTTGCGCTCACCCGCCTTCAACGCGAGGGGACGCGACAGCAGGCTTTGCGCCCCACCCGTCGATGCATCGAGCGGCAATTGCGACACCGCCACGGTATAGCTGCCCGCCGGTCCATCGACGTTGTGCACCGACAGATCGACCGTCACCTCATCACCCAGCGTCAGGAACCGCGGTGCCGACACCGTCAGCGCAACAGCATCGCGCACGATCACGTCCGCTGCCCCATGACCGATCTTCGTCTTCGACCAAGCCACCGCCATCACGCGCACGGTGCCGTTGAAGTCCGGCAGTGCGAACTCCACCTGCGCCGTCCCATCCGCGCCAACTTTCACAATGCCGGAGAACAGCGCCACGGTCTCTTCCACGGGCGGCGAACCCGCGATGCCGTCCTCTTCCATTCCGTCGCCGCCGGAGCGCATCCGTCCCCGTTCGGCCCGCATGCCGTCGATCAAACGGCCATAGAAGTCGCGCACCTCCAGCGCCAGCTTCCGCTGCGCGTGGAAATGCGTTTCCGGCGCCGGTGTCTGGAATTTCGTCAGGTTCAGGATACCTACATCCACAGCCGCAATCGTGACACGGGCCTCTTCGCCCGCATCCAATCCCTCGACCTTCACCGGGATCTTCAGCCCATCGCCCGACTTGATCTTCGCCGCACCCGGCAGGGCGACCTTGAGCGTCTGCTTCGACTGATCGACACCGATCCACTTGATGCCTATCGCGCGGCCCGGCATGCGCTTGGCCTGTTCGTCCATCGGGCGATAGAGCAACGCCGTGGCGTAAGCGCCCGGTCCCCAATCCTCCCCGATTGTCAGCTCAACCTCACCGCCGCCTTTCGCGATATCGACCTCTTTAGATGTCACCAGCCCGTTGCCGAGCACTGCGATCAGCGCCTTGCCGCCCTGCTTGGACGCAATGCGCAGTTTCGCTGACTCACCCGGCTGATAGCTTTCCTTGTCGAGCGCCACGTCGAGCATTTCCGGGCTCTCCGCCGCACCAGCTGCCGCATACCAACCCGCGTTGAACGTCACCGTTGTCGCGGGACCGCCCGCATCAACCGAGCGCACTTCCAGTTCGAAGCGGCCGTAGTCCACATCCGCGACGACCTTCGCCGGTACGTCGCTAAGCGTATCGAGCGTCCCGCTCGCGACCTTGCGCCGGATCGTCTGCGTCTCATACGTCCACGCGCCGTCGCGGCTATACCACTGCCACGAGGTCTCCAGCCGCACGAGTTCCCATACGAGACCCGCCTCCGCCGTCCGCGCACCGGCCGCATCCAGCGTAATCACCTCGAACGCCGCCTGCTCGCCGTCACCCGGCCCGCTGTCCTTGAACAACGGCTTCACGCCGATCCGCCGCTGCTTCAAATCCACCGGCAGTACGACATTGCGCTCGATCGACCGCCCGGACACTTCACGCAGCCGCACGATGATGTTGGCTTCCAGCGGCCGCGCGGTCTTCTCCACCGCCGGCAGCGGCACGGCAAGCGTCGCCTTGCCGTTCGCATCCGTGTCCGGCAGGCTCTCCAGCGGCTGCCGCACCGGATTGATCAACTGATCCGCATCGCCAAACTTGTAGCCCGGATACCCCTCAAGATCCTTCGCAGCGGCACGCACCACAATCTCGCCCTCGACCGACAGATCGGCGGCCGGAGGCCCGTACAAATAGCGCCCGTCGACCGCTATCGACTTCGCCGCATCGACCGCAATCGGCCCCGCGTCAGGCTTCAAAGTGAGATCGAGCCGTTCCGGCACATAGTCTTCAACCAGGAACGACACCTGCGCCAGCGCATCGGCTTTCGGGTCCGCA
>VYKW01000229.1_pt1 | contig 23666 bp, 22 predicted proteins | sample 5114451 | NCBI WGS metagenome assembly VYKW01 (sample SAMN12291784, study PRJNA351875) | freshwater metagenome | isolation source: freshwater lake | place: USA: Michigan, Gull Lake | collected 2013-08-08
CCCCCGCCCCCGCGGCGTCCGCCCATAAACTCACCGAAGAGATCGTCAAAAATATCCGACATTGACGACGCGAAGTCGGGCCCGAACCCGGGGCCGCCACCGCCACCACGTCCCCCCATGCCGCCGTCGATAGCCGCATGCCCGAACCGATCGTAGGCCGCACGCTTTTGCGGGTCCTTCAAGACCTCGTAGGCTTCGTTGAGTTCTTTGAATTTCTGCTCGGCGTCTGTATCGCCGGGATTGCGGTCGGGATGATGGTCCTTGGCGAGTCGGCGGAATGCGGACTTCAGGTCCTGCTCGCTCGCATTACGAGGCACCCCGAGAACGTCGTAATAGTCGCGCTTGGCCATGTGGGCGTTTTATCCGAAGCGGAAGGGGCTGGCGCCGGTCGAGAGGAGCGGCCATCGCATCCGGCCGGGCATAACGTCAAGAATGGGACCGCCGTGACGTCGCCGCAACGGCGATCGGCCCTCTAAACCTGATACCGCCCCGCCGCGGTGAGCGGCGGGGCGAAAGATAAGAGTCAGCCGGCCTTCTTCTTGTCGTCCTTGACCTCTTCGAAGTCGGCATCGACGACGTTGTCATCAGCCGGACTTTCAGCCGTTGGGCCGTCGCCGGCATCCCCGCCGCCGGCGCCCGCCGATGCGCTATAGATGGCCTCGCCGATCTTCATCGCGACCTGCGCCAGAGCATTGGTCGCGGCCTTGATCTTTTCGGCATCCTCCGAGCCAAGCGATTCCTTCACCGCCGCGATTGCCGTTTCTACATCGCCCTTCACGGCAGCAACCGCAGCATTCGACCCATTGTCGACGAGTTGCTTCTCGGTCGCATGCACGAGCGCCTCGGCCTGGTTCCTGGCCTCGACAAGTTCACGCTTCTTCTTGTCTTCCGAAGCGTGCGCTTCGGCGTCCTTCACCATGCGCTCGACTTCCGCGTCGGAGAGACCGCCCGATGCCTGGATCCGCACCGACTGCTCCTTGCCCGTCGCCTTGTCCCGGGCCGAAACATGCACGATGCCGTTCGCGTCGATGTCGAACGTCACTTCGACCTGCGGCACGCCACGCGGTGCCGGCGGCAGGCCGACGAGGTCGAACTGGCCAAGCAGCTTGTTGTCGGCCGCCATCTCGCGCTCGCCCTGGCTGACGCGAATCGTGACCGCCGTCTGTCCGTCTTCCGCCGTCGAGAACACCTGGCTCTTCTTTGTCGGAATGGTCGTGTTGCGGTCGATAAGCCGCGTGAACACCCCGCCCAGCGTCTCGATACCGAGCGACAGTGGCGTCACGTCGAGCAAGAGCACGTCCTTCACTTCGCCCTTCAAGACGCCGGCCTGGATCGCAGCTCCAACGGCCACGACTTCATCCGGGTTGACGCCCTTGTGCGGCTCCTTGCCGAAGATTTCCTTCACCGTCTGCTGCACTTTGGGCATGCGCGTCATGCCGCCAACGAGCACGACTTCGTCGATCTCGGCAGCTTTGAGGCCGGCGTCCTTGATGGCCTGCAGGCACGGCCCCTTCGTCTTCTCGATGAGATCGTCGACGAGGCTTTCCAGCTTGGCGCGCGTCAGCTTCATCGTCAGATGCTTCGGGCCCGAGGCATCTGCCGTGATGAACGGCAGGTTGATTTCCGTCTGCGCCGACGACGACAGCTCGATCTTTGCCTTCTCAGCCGCTTCCTTCAGGCGCTGCAGGGCGAGCTTATCCGCGCGCAGATCGATGCCGTTCGACTTCTTGAACTCGTCAGCCAGATACGACACGAGCTTCATATCGAAGTCTTCACCGCCCAGGAACGTGTCGCCGTTCGTCGACTTCACCTCGAAGACGCCGTCGCCGATTTCCAGCACCGAGATGTCGAAGGTGCCGCCGCCAAGGTCGTAAACCGCGATCGTCCGCGCTTCCTTCTTCTTGTCGAGGCCGTAGGCCAGCGCCGCCGCCGTAGGCTCGTTGATGATGCGCAGAACTTCCAGACCCGCGATGCGGCCGGCATCCTTGGTCGCCTGGCGCTGCGCGTCGTTGAAGTAAGCCGGCACCGTAATCACGGCCTGCGTGACCGGTTCGCCGAGCTTGGCTTCCGCGGTTTCTTTCATCTTCTGCAGAATGAAGGCCGAGACCTGCTGCGGCGAGTACGACTTGCCGTCGATCTCCACCCAAGCGTCACCATTCTGTCCCTGCACGATTTTGTACGGGACCAGTTTTTTGTCCTTCTCGACCATCGGGTCGTCGAAGCGGCGGCCAATCAGCCGCTTGATCGCAAACAGCGTACCGGTCGGGTTCGTGACCCCCTGACGCTTGGCCGGCAAGCCCACAAGGCGCTCGCCGTCGTCCGTGAAGGCGACGATCGATGGGGTGGTGTTGGCGCCCTCGGCGTTCTCCAGAACGCGCGGCTTGCCACCCTCCATGACGGCCACGCACGAGTTCGTGGTGCCGAGGTCGATGCCGATCACTTTAGCCATGGTGAACTTCCTCTTTCGTTGTGGCGAACCGCCAGGACCCTTGTCATGGCATCCGGTGCCGCCCCGTGCCCGTTCAAGAGGGCCGGAGCCGCTGCGGTCCCCAGGGAGTTAATGAGACGTGGTGGTCACGTATATAGGGCCCTTTTTGAGGGGTGCAACGGCAGGCGATCACACGGCCGTGACTAAATTCGGCCGTGACAGCGATGCCGCAGACGATGGAGCCGACCGATGACGCCCCTGGCAAAAAGAAAACCGCCCGCCAAGACTGTCGCCGCCCAGGCCCGCCTGCCGGATGGCTTCATCCTGATTCCCGGCGCCCTATCGCCCTCCGCTCAGAAGGACCTTCTGAGTAAAATTAGCGATGTGATTTTATCCGCGCCCCTCTTTCAGCCCCGCATGCCGCGCACCGGCCAGCCCTTCTCGGTCAAAATGACCAACTGCGGCACCCTCGGCTGGGTCTCCGACAAGGAGCGCGGCTACCGTTACCAGCCCACTCACTTGGAGACCGGCCGCCCCTGGCCCCCCATTCCCGAGCCGCTGGTGGACCTCTGGCGGACCCATACAAACTGCGCCGGCCTAGCCGAAGCGTGCCTCATCAACCACTATCCAGCCGGGGCTAAAATGGGTTCCCACCGCGACCAGGACGAACACGAACCGCGTGCGCCAGTCCTCTCCGTCTCCCTCGGCGACGACGCCGTCTTCCACGTCGGCGGACCCAAGCGTTCCGACCCCAAAATCCGCGTCACGCTGCGCTCCGGCGACGTCTGCCTGCTCGCCGGCCCTTCTCGCTTCGCCTATCACGGCATCGACCGCATTCTGCCCGGCACCTCGGACCTCATCCCCGGCGGCGGCCGCATCAACCTCACGCTCCGGCGCGTAACGCCCTTCGGCTGAGCCACGGCCCCAATTGCACGAGCAGCACCGCTGCGATCATCAATCCAGCCCCGGCCCATGAAACCGGGCTCAACCGTTCGCCGAGCATGATCGCGCCGGCCGCCGCCGCAAACAAGCTCTCCGCCGACAGGATTACTGCCGCTTCCGGCGGCGTCGTATGCCGGACAGCGATGGCAAAGAGCGTAAAAGTCAACGCGGTCGCGACCAGCCCGACAAACAGAATCGGCATCGCGGCGGCCTGGAGGCTGCCGATGGTCGGCTGCTCGAAGGCCAACGCAGCGAGGATAGCGACGGCCGTCACAACACCGAACTGGATGGCCGTAAACGTCAACGGCCGCTGATGCTGGGAGGCGTGTCCCGTCACCACGCAATGTGTTGCCCAGAACAGCGCGCTGGCCAACACCAGGGCATCGCCGTGACCAAGGCCGCCCAGAGTACCGCCGCCCAGAAGCCACGTTCCGGCGAATGACAAGCCAATCGCAGGCCACACGATCCTTGGCGGCGCGACTCGTAATGCGATCCAAGCCACTACAGGCGTAAGCACGACATAGAGCGACGTCAGGAACCCCGTGTTCGTCACCGAAGCCGTTTGAAGGCCGCTTTGCTGCAAATAGGCCGCCAGTAGAAACGTCGCTCCACCAAGCATGGCGAGCCGCGCCAGCCCCATATGAGCCCCGCGCGTCGGTTGCCGCCTGTGCTCCACAATGGCGAAGGGCGTCAGCGCCAGAACGGCCAGCGCAGCCCGCGCCGCTATAAAGGTCCAAGGCCCCACATGCGCCATGGCCTCCTTCTGAAAGTAGAAGGACACGCCCCACAGCGCCGCCGCAAACAACAAAACGAAATCAGCCTGAAAACGTGTCATTCCCGCCAAGTTCTCGCTGACGTCTTGTTGGCGGGCGAAAAGTCATGCCCCGCTTGCCGGATCATCCGGCGAATGCGGTTCAGGCTGCGGCGCAGCGGTTGTCTCCCCACCAGCTTCCGCTTTCCCCGGCTTCGGCCCGCCCTTCGCGGTCACCACCACCGCGGGGCGAATGAGCCGTTCGTCGATCACATAGCCCGCCTGATACACCTGCAGGATCGTCCCGTGTGGCACGCCGGGCTGCTCCACCTGCTGCATCGCCTGATGGTAATGCGGGTTCAGTAGTTCGCCTTCTGGCCAAATGCGCTTGACCCCGTGGCGCTCCAAAACGCTCTTCAACTGCCCGTCGATCATGCTGACGCCTTCGACAAGGCTCGCCAGTGCCGGATCGGCTTCCGCGGCTCCCGCCGGCACGGCCTGCATGGCGCGCTCGAAATTGTCCGCCACGCCAATGATGTCAACGGCAAACTTCGAAATCGCAAACTTCGCCGTCTCGATCTTCTCCCGGTCAGTCCGCTTGCGCAAATTGTCCATATCGGCCACGAGGCGCAGCGTCTCGGTCTTCGCCTTGGCCAGGTCGTCGTTGGCCTTGACCAGCTCATCCTGCAGCGCGCCGATAATGGCTCTAATCTGATCCGAACCCTGCTCGGCAGCGGTCGCACCATCTTCCGGCGTGGGCTCTGCGTCATGTGGGTCGGGCGTCGTATTGGGATCGGACATGGGGCTCGATCGCTCTCTATCAATCGGGATGTGTGTGGTTGAGCGGGGTATCGGCTGCCGGGCCAAAAAAATCAAGAGATCAAGCGCGATATGATCTTGGCGGTGTAATCGACCATGGGGATGATACGCGCATAATTGAGGCGCGTGGGACCAATAACGCCCAGCACACCGACGACCTTGCGGGAGTGATTGTGAAACGGCGCCACGATCAGTGACGATCCCGACATCGAAAACAGCTTGTTCTCCGACCCGATGAAGATGCGCACACCTTCGCCGCCTTCAGCCAATCCAAGAATCTGCGACAGTTCCTTCTTCGATTCCAGGTCGTCGAACAACTGGCGGATGCGCTCTAAGTCCTCAATTGCCGTGAGGTCCTTGAGCAGATTCGACTGCCCGCGCACGATCAGGCTTTGCCGGTCATCCAGCGCCCCCGACCATTCGGCGAGCCCCGCCGTCACAACCTTCTGCGTCAGCCCATCGAGTTCCGCCCGTGCGTTGGCCAGCTCAGATTCGATTCTCTGCCGCGCCTCGCCGATCGTCAGCCCGCGAATGTGCGCGTTGAGATAGTTCGCCGCCTCGATAAGTGCCGATGCCGAAACCCCCGGCGGCAATTGGATGATCCGGTTCTCCACATCGCCATCTTCGCTTACGAGGATCGCCAGCGCCTTTGTCGGCTCCAGCGGTACGAACTCCACCTGCTTCAGCCGCGCCACCTGCTTTTCCGCCAGCACCACCCCGGCGCAATGCGACAGGCCGGAGATCATGTCTCCAGCTTCGCCCAGCACCTTGTCGAGCGAAGTTGAGCGGCTGGCCGCAATCTGCGCCTCGATTTGTTTGCGCTCATCCTCTGTCAGCGCCCCGGTCTCCAAGAGACCGTCAACGAACATCCTGAGCCCCGTCTGTGTCGGCAGCCGCCCCGCCGACGTGTGCGGCGCATATATGAGCCCCAGCTCCTCCAGATCCGCCATCACGTTGCGGATCGAGGCCGGTGATAGATGGAGCGGCAACACGCGCGACAGATTGCGCGACCCAACGGGATCGCCGGTGGAGAGATAACTCTCCACGATCTGTCGCAGAATGGCGCGGGAACGGTCGTTGAGCTTGACGATTTCGGACATCGGCTTTCGGTACGCGAGGGCAAAGGGCGGCAGCCGCCGCTTATGCCACGAATGTAGGGACGCCGGGGGTGTTCCGTCAAACATCCGGGGCGGCCGGTTAGAATCGCCACGTCCGGCCCTCCATGGTTGCGCCCGCCATGCCCCCAGACTAGGGTCGCGCCGAAATCCACAAATCAAAGGCATTGACCCTCCATGCGCCCCTCCAAACGTCAGCCCGACGAGCTCCGCCGCGTCTCCATAGAACGCGGGGTCTCCATGCACGCGGAGGGCTCCTGCCTCATCAAATTCGGCAACACCCACGTCCTCTGCATGGCGAGCTTGGAGGAGCGCGTCCCGCCGTGGCTGAAGGGCCAGGGCCGCGGCTGGGTCACGGCGGAGTATTCGATGCTCCCCCGTGCCACCTCGGAACGTACCCGCCGCGAAGTCACATCCGGCCACCCGTCGGGCCGCACACAGGAGATCCAGCGACTGATCGGCCGCGCGCTCCGCGCCGTGGTCGACCTACAGAAACTCGGTGAACGCCAGATCACCGTCGACTGCGACGTCATCCAAGCCGATGGCGGCACCCGCACCGCCGCGATCACGGGCGCTTGGGTCGCGCTCCACGATTGCCTGCAATGGATGAAGGTCCGCGACATGGTGAAAGACGGTGTCCTGCGCGATCAGGTCGCTGCCGTCTCCTGCGGCCTCTATCGCGGCGCTCCCGTCCTCGACCTCGACTACGCCGAAGATTCCAACGCCGACGCAGATTCGAATTTTGTCATGACCGGCGCCGGCGGCATCGTCGAAGTCCAAGGCACCGCAGAGACCACCGCCTTCTCGCAAGAAAGCTTCGACAGCTTGATGGTCCTCGCCCGCAAAGGCATCTCCGAACTCGTCCAGCTCCAAAAAATCACGGTGGCGTAAGAGAGCGCATGCGCACCCTCACACGCGGAATAAAGTTAGTCGTCGCCAGCCACAACAAAGGCAAGGTCTGGGAGATCAACCAGCTCATCGCGCCCTATGGCCTCGAAGCCGTCTCCGCCGGCACGCTGGGTCTCGAAGAACCCGAAGAAACCGAACCCACCTTCGAGGGCAACGCCAAACTGAAAGCACTGGCCGCCGCCAAAGGCGCCAACCTGCCCGCGCTCGCTGATGACTCAGGCCTCGAAGTCGAATGCCTCGGCGGAGCACCCGGAATCTTTTCCGCGCGCTGGGCCGGCTCGCAAAAAGATTTCGGCCTCGCCATGGAAAAGGTGGCCAAGGAAATCACATCGCGCCACGGCTGGGCCGCACCCGGTCCGCGAGCCAACTTCATTTCCGTCCTCTGCCTCGCCTGGCCCGATGACGAAACCGCCACCTTCGAAGGCAAGGTCTTTGGCCGCCTGGTCTGGCCCCCGCGCGGCGGCAACGGCTTCGGCTACGACCCCATGTTCGTCCCCGACGGCCACGACCTTACATTTGGCGAAATGGAACCCGCCGGCAAATACGCCATCTCCCACCGCACGCGGGCCTTCGACGCCTTCCGCAAAGCAGCTTTGGGCGATCTGTCGGCCGAACCGGTCAAACCCAACGCCGAGCGCGACGTCGCCGGCCTCCACGCCGCTGCCGCCAATATCTCGACACGCGATGAACTCAAAACCTTCGTTCAATACTTAAGCGCCGATCTCGAGCGCCGCGGCCAGCCGCGCGTCAATCTCGGCACGCTCATGGTCGCCCTCGAGGACTCGGTCGGAGAAAAATCCAACGAACCGCGCTGGCGCACCCTTGCTAAAGCGCTCCTCGCCGCAACCGAGGCCAAGCAACCGTGAGCACGCTCTCCGAGCGGCCCGACGCGGACACCCTGTTCGGCGTCTATATCCACTGGCCCTTCTGCGCCCAGAAATGCCCCTACTGCGATTTCAACAGTCACGTCCGCTTCGGCGGTTGGGACGAGCCCCGCTTCCTCGCCGCCTACCTCCGCGAACTCGATGAAGTGAAGGCCCGCGTCGGCCGTCAGGAAATCTACTCGATCTTCTTCGGCGGCGGCACGCCCTCGCTCATGCAGCCGTCCACCGTCGCCGCCATCCTCGACCACATCGCGAAACTCTGGCCGATCCAATCCGGCGCCGAAATCACCCTCGAAGCCAATCCCAACAGCGTCGAAGCCGAACGCTTCGCTGGCTACCGCTCAGCCGGGGTCAACCGCGTCTCCATCGGCGTGCAATCTCTCCGAGATGACGAACTGAAACGCCTCGGCCGCCTGCACTCGGTCGCCGAAGCCCGCACCGCCATCGACATCGCACGCCGCACCTTCGATCTGATCTACGCCCGCCCCGGCCAAACACTCGACGCGTGGCGCAACGAACTCGCCGAAGCCCTCGCCATGAGCAGCGAGCATCTCTCGCTTTACCAACTCACCATCGAGCCCGACACGCCTTTCGCCGAGCTCCATGCGCGCGGCAAACTCGTCATCCCTGATCCCGACGCCGCCCACGACCTTTACGCGCTAACCCAAGACATGACTGCCGCCGCTGGTCTCCCCGCATACGAAATCTCAAACCACGCCCGCCCCGGCCAGGAAAGCCGCCATAACCTGCTCTACTGGCGCTACGGCGCCTACGCCGGCGTCGGCCCCGGCGCCCACGGCCGCCTCGTCCTGCCCGGTGGCAACCGCATCGCCATCGCCACCGAACGCAACCCCGAGCGCTGGGCCGAGCGCGTCGAAATGTTGGGCCACGGCTTCACCGACGACGCCCCGCTCTCCGCCGAAGAGCAGGCAGACGAAATGCTGCTGATGGGCCTGCGCCTCACCGAAGGCATCGATCTCGACGCCATGGCCCGCCGCTTCGGCTTCGCGCCTGCCGCCGCAGAAATCGCGGACCTCGCTAAAATGGGCCTCATCGAAATCATGACCCCCGAACCGCGAGACCCCGACATCATCCGCGCCTGCGTCGGCCCAGGCATGTCACCTGCCGCGATCATGCCCTACACGCCCCTCTACCCCACCATCCGCGCCGTCGGCCAAGGCCGCTTCGTCCTCAACGAATTGGTCCGCCGCCTCTCGTTGAAAACCGAGCCCGTCGCAGCCCCCATAAACACGTCTGCAACACTTCGCACGTAGACACGGGCTCTAACCCCCGATATTCAGCGGCCCGATGATGAGATCACTATATGATTGGATGATGCGCCAGGCCGCCAGCGACCGGGCGCCCACGGCGTTGTTCTGGGTCTCGTTCATCGAGAGTTCGGTCTTTCCCATCCCACCCGACGTCATGCTGATTCCGATGGCCATCGCCAACCGGTTGAAAGCTTGGTGGTATGCGACCATTGCCACCATCGGCTCCGTGCTCGGTGGCCTGCTCGGCTATGCGATCGGCTACTTCCTCTTCGATCTGGTCGGCCAGCCGATTCTGAGCTTCTACGGCTATGGCGACAAATTCCAGGAATTCGCCGCCCAGTATAACGAGTATGGCGCGTGGATCGTCTTCATGGCGGGCCTGACGCCGTTCCCGTTCAAGGTCATAACCATCGCCAGCGGCACCACGTCGATGAATATCTTTGTGTTCATCCTGGCCAGCATCGTCGGCCGCGCCTCGCGCTTCTTCGCCGTCGCAGCCCTGCTATACTTCTTTGGTCAGCCGATCCGCGAATTTATTGAGCGCTACTTCGGCATCCTCACGGTGCTCTTCTTCGTACTGCTCGTCGGTGGATTCGCCGCCGTGAAGTTCGTATTCTAGCGGGCCGCCGCCCGCGCGAGGACATTCCGATGCTGGAAACGAAGATCCGCCCCGACAATGCCGACGCTTATCGCCTCGGCGGATTGGCGCTCCTGATCTCCACCGGTATCATCCTGACCGCATTGGGCTTCGAATACCTCGGCGGCTACGCCCCCTGCCCGCTCTGCGTGATGCAGCGTTACGCCTTCTATGCCGGGATTCCGCTCACATTCGCCGCCATGGCGCTCGTCGCCGAACGCCCGCGTTGGGCCGCCCTTCTTTTCTTCGCTGTGGCCCTCGCCTACCTCGCCAACGCTGGACTCGCCACCTATCATGCCGGCGTGGAATGGCACTTCTGGCCCGGCCCCGATACATGCGCGACAGCGCAAGCTCTGCCGACGACCCCCGCAGACCTCCTCAAAGGCCTGGACAGCGCCCGCGTCGTCCGCTGCGATGAGGCCACCTGGCGCCTCTTCGGCCTCTCGTTTGCCGGCTGGAACGTCCTCATCTGTCTGGCGCTATTCGCAATTTGCCTCCAGGCCGCCTTCGCAGCCTCGGCCCGCGACCATAAAATGTAGTCTAAACAGGCGATTATAAAATGCTCGCAACGATTTGAGCGAGCCCACCCCACCTATGCGGCGGGGAGAACTCTCCATGAACAGAATGCAAGCTAATTTCCTTGGATAGGACCCGTCTCCGCCATTTTTGCGCCTGAGTGTGGCAGTTAATTCACACCAAGCGCGGAACACAAACGGAACGCAGCGTCGTCGGACAAAGCCTCCAAAGAGTTCCAAAGCGGTGTGAAGGAGTGGTCGCGTATGGGGAAGTTAGTTGCGTCCTCCCCCTCGTCTCCCAGGCAGGTTTTGTCGCGTTGTTTGCGTCCTGCTGGCGTCATGGAGAAGAGCCTGACCAAGAGTGCCGCGGATGTGTCTCCGCCCCTCGGTCTCAGTAAGCGTTGCGTCCCCGTTGCGTTAGTTGCGTCCCCTGTAGCGTCTGCGTTGCACACCCCAAAGAGCGCGCTGAAAGGCGTGTTCCAATCTCTGAAGCGAGCGGTCTGGCGTGAAAAGTCCACGCGTCTGGCCAGACTGCTCCCCAGGTCTTCAAGCCCGGCCATCCACGGTTGCGCCGCCGACCGCCGGAACTTGAACCACCCTGTCGTGCGTTGTTTGCGCGGTCACCGCGGTCGGTAAGCGTTTGTTGCGTCCAGTTGCGTTGCGTCATCCATCTGCGTTTGTCGCGTCTGTTGCGTCCAAAGTTGCGTGAGGAGTGCAATGCTGAAAGCCCCCGGTTCGCGTCCCGAGTTCGCGTCTCCCAAGTTGGCGCTGGTTGAAAATGTATCTCAGTCCCCGCCGAGTACATGGCGGCCCCTGTCGGAGATCGTCTCCGGCATCGTGCGTGATGTTCAGTCGAAGACCGCAGCCGAGGCATGCGCAAACGAGTTGCCGAAGGCTGCGTAACGGCCCCTCTGAGAAATTGCGGATCCGGCTGTTCGGCTCCGCCAAGAAACGGCAGGTGTATCGAGTGCAGGACCCGCAGTCCCCAACGGCACTGCATCACACAGTTCTGCGTCGTGGTGCCAACGGCACTCTTTGCACCTGCCACCTTTTTTAGCCGCGTGTGTATCGCGCGTTAGTTTGAGCGTCCAAGTAACCCAGTATCCCGATGGAGCGCCCCCCATGGATCACGTTTCGACCCCCGATCACGTCAATCCCGTTCAGTGGCAGCACGCTCAGGGCATCGCCCGCCAGACCTGCGCCCGCTTCTTTCGTGATGGCGGCACCCCGGCCGACGCACTGAAAGCATTTGGCCTGTCCGCCGGCGAAATCTCCGATCTCGATTGGAGCCGCGCCGTCGACACCATCGCGCAAGATCTCTGCTCAGCCCCGCAACGCCGCGCGGCTTGATCCACTAGTACGGCACTGTGACATTGACTTCGTCCCAATCGACTCACAGCCCCGCTGCGCAAGCACGGGGCTACCTTTTTGCCATTGATTTGACGCCGCCGCCCTCAACCGTGCGTCCGCCCCCAATCCCGCATAGCCCGGATCACCGGCCCGAGCGCCCGACCCTTTTCCGTCAAAACATAATCGGCCCGCGGTGGATGCTCTTCGTAGAATCGCCGCTCGACGATGCCGCTTTCCTCCAGCATGCGGAGACGGTCGGAGAGTGTGTTGGGTGAAATCCCCGTTAGCGAGTCCATCAAGTCTTGATAGCGGCGCGACGGATTGAGCAGAAGATCGCGCATGATTAGTGCGGTCCACCGGTTGCCTACGATCTGAGCTGTCCGTTCCACCGGACATGCGATTTTTGCCGTCTTGCGCATTGAGCAATATTGAATCACGCCGGCAAGCAGCGCAACACAACATATTTACAAGTCACTATAATAAATGTAGCGATGCCGTCATTGATCGACCTATCCTGACCTTGGAGCATGCGATGACGATAACGCCCGTATATGCCGCCGTTCTTGCTCTTATGTACGTGGCCTTGAGCGTGCGTGTGATCGGAGCGCGCCGTAGCGCCCGGGTCGCGCTCGGCGATGGCGGCAACCCTGCCCTTCTGCGCCGTCAACGCGTCCACTCGAATTTCGCCGAATATGTCCCAATAGCGCTCATACTCATGATGCTGGCCGAACAGCAGCAAATGCCCGCCGCGATCATTCACGCTCTGGGCGCGTGTTTGCTGGCAGGCCGAATGATCCACGCCGTCGGAGTGAGCCGTCACCCAGAGCAACTCTGGCAGCGGGTGACCGGCATGTCGCTCACCTTCACGGTCCTCCTCGCAGGGGCGCTCGCCAATCTCGTCGCCGCATCGGGAATACTCTGATAGACCGTCGCCCTGCGGGAGCAACGCATGCGCCCACATCTAGACAGCGGCCCCGCAATGAATTGATACACAAAGACGTCGTCGCGGCTGAAAGGCAAACGATGTCAGCAATGGCAATGACGCCGTAGCATCTGCACAATGCATTCTCAAAATGATCAGCTCGGCGAAAAACGAGACGAATTCCCGAATTGGCTTTCCGATCTTTGCAATTTAGTCGGGAGCATCGCGTGCTTGAATGTGAACACTGAGCAGCCACCTCAAGCGGGGCGAGGGGTGCTTCCCAAACACTGTGATCGACTGCCGGGATAACGCTCGCCACGACGAGGCGCACGCCAACGTGCGGCTTAGTTCACCACGCACCATCCACTACAAAAGATCCGCAAAACTGCGGGCTAAAATATGGGAGAACGTCTATGCATCCTCGCACGAGTATGGTGATTCCGCTTGCGCTTCTCGCAAGCGGCACTTGGTCTGGCATAGCGGCCGCAGAACCCGCTGCCGACGCCCCTGTCCTCTCTCACTCCGTCGTCCTCGACAAACTCGAAAATCCCTGGGACATGGCCTTCTTACCCGACGGCACGATGTTCTTCACCGAGAAGTGCAAAGGACTGTCTGTGCGCACGGCCGACGGCAAAGTCATCGCACTGCTCGGTATGAAGGACAGCAAGGGTTACGCCGACACCGCAGCCGATCTGTTCTGCGAAGGCCAGGCCGGTATGCAAGGCGTCGCGGTAGATCCGGACTTTGCCAAGAACCGCCAGATTTTCGTGTACTCGACCTCATCGATGATGGCTCCCGGCACCAACAGGGTGATGCGTTTGAAGGTCAGCGAAGACTTCGCCAAAACGTCTGACCGGACGGATATCGTCGCCGACATTCCCTACAAGCCGAAAGCCTCTGACCACCCCTTCGGCGGCCCCGGCGCGCACAACGGCGGCCGGCTGCGCTTCAATCCCGGCGATGGCTTCCTGTATGTGACGACCGGCGACACCCACAATGGCGAGGTGCCGCAATCGCCGACCAAGATCGGCGGCAAGGTGCTGCGCATCGACCGCGACGGCAAGGCCGCCCCTGACAACAAGCCGCCGGAAGGCTTCGACAAGCGGGTCTACACCTACGGTCACCGCAACCCGCAGGGCATCACCTTCCGCCCGGGCACCAACCAGCCCTACACTTCTGAAAATGGTCCCTGGCACACCGACGAAATCACCGCGCTCGTCAACGGAGGCAACGCTGGCTGGGATCCGCGTCCCAACATGGCAGGCCGCGGTGATTGCCCCGACAAGTACTGCGGCTACTCGCCCAACCAGATGGGGGCCGTCGATCCCAAGGAACGCTCCAAGTTCATGCCGATGACGGATACTGCAACGTATCCCGATGCCATGAAGCCGGCCTGGAACAACGATGGCCTCTCTCAAGGCACGTTTGGGTCGACATTCCTCAGCGGCAAGCAGTGGAAGTCGTGGGATGGCCGTCTGGCCGTTGGTCTCGCCGGTATCGGTGTTCACGGCACGCCTGTTGGCAACCGGATCGACATTCTCGATATCGCTGCCGACGGTTCGTCCGCGACCCGCACTATGTTGAACCTGCCCATGCCCGCCGGACGTTTCCGCTCGGTCGTCCAGGGAACGGATGGCAACCTCTACGTGGCCACCGATGAAGGCAGCATAATCATGCTGAAGCCCAACTAAGCCTGCACGCAAAATCAGCCGTGGGACTCACCCGGTCCTACGGCTGATTTTTTTGCCCTCTGCTAGCCGTTCTGTCTCGCCCCCGCGCGCCGTCCGCCGAAGGTCTTGCGCCCACCCCATTGGTCCACGCCCGCGCACAGGTTACTGTACCTTGCGAAAAACCGACGGGGGCATCAGGCCGTGATCAGCACCAGTGACAAGGCAGCCGGCACCGAACCGGTCCTCCCTGCCCCACCGGGACTGACGCCGCACGAATTCCGCTCCCTTGTTCTTGGCGAATTGCACGCGCGCCCGTTTCTGCCGATCAATCTGCCGCTGCGCATCTACCACTTCGCCTTCATCACGACGGACGAAGAGGCCCGCGCCGATCGCGAAAACATCGCCGAAATGGCCGTCGCCCATGGCTTCCCGCCTCCGGCCCCGGACGCCAAGTACCATCGCTTCGACTTCGGCATTTGGGAACTCCGCTGGGAGCAGCACACCGAGTTCACCACCTACACCTGGCTCACCAGCCGCGACGCGGCCGTTCCCTTCGCTCATCCTGCTCCCATCGGGACCGGCGAAATTTCATTCAAGCCGCACGGCAAGCTAATCGCATCCGTACACATGAGTGTCATCGCCCCAGGCAAACTCGTCGCCCATGCAGCCGAGGGCTTCAATCCCCTCGCCCTGTGCGTCATTAAAGCCTCCGAGGGTTCCGCGCGCGTCACGACCGACTTTCAAGTCGACAAGATCGGCTACACGCGCTTCCTCATCGAATCGAAAGACCTGACACCCACGCGCGCTGCCCGCCTCGTACAGCGCATGCTGGAATTGGAAACCTATCGTACGCTGGCGCTCCTCGGCCTGCCGGAGGCCCGCAGTGCCGGCCCCGAATTGCAGCGCATGGAAAAGGAACTCGGCGAGATCACGCAGACCATCGCGACCGCGCCCGACACCGCCGCCCAGCAGGATCTTCTCACCCGCATCAGCAAACTCGCCGCCGCCATCGAAGCGCAGACCGCGCGTACCGCGTTCCGCTTCAGCGCCAGCCGCGCCTACTACGCCCAAGTAAAAAGCCGCCTTGAACTCATCCAGGAGCAACCGGAGGGCGACTTCGTCACCATCACCGCCTTCTTCCGCCGCCGGCTGGAACCCGCCATCGACACCTGCACTGCCGTGGAAGATCGCCAGCGCCGCCTATCCGCCCAGCTCGCCCGCGCAGCCGATATGCTGCGTACCGGCATCCAGTTCGAAGTGCAGCATCAAAATCGCGACCTGCTGCAATCCATGAACGAGCGCGCCAGCATGCAGCTGCGCCTCCAGCAGACCGTCGAAGGCTTGTCCGTCGCCGCCATCAGCTACTACGTGATCGGCCTCATCACCTATCTCGCGAAAGGCCTGAAAGACGCGAGCCTACTCCCCAAACCTCTCACCCCCGAAATGGTCACCGCCATTTCCGTCCCCATCGTCATCGCCGTCATCTACTTCGCCATGCGCCGCGTCCACCACAAGCTGAGGATTAAAGACGAAAGCAAAACCTGATCACTGGTGAGAGTCTCGATGCAGAAAACATCGAGATAGAAGAGCAACGTACCATCGGATGGCCCGATTGGGACCCGATCGGTCTAGCCGATGAGGACGATAAACCGCCGGACGGCACACAAGACGAGTACGACACCTATCTGGTGCAGGTTGCCGGCATGCTCGTGAACGGAAGGGGTAGCGAAGCCACCTTAGGCTACCTGACGAACATCGCAGTCGATCATATGGAACTTGGTTATGATGATGGAGCTGCTGCGTCGAAAACAGTTGATCAGATCAGAAGGTATCTGATCAAACTTGGGTATGAGGTCGGATAAGGGTCAAAGCCAGCCACGCCCGCATCACCAACAAGCCGCAAAAAACCACCCTCGGCCTACTCCTCCAGCTCCGTATCCCAATAAAGATAGTCCATCCAACTCTCATGCAGATAGTTGGGCGGGAACAGGCGGCCGTTGCGGTGAAGTTCGAAAACGGTGGGGCGGTAGGGCGGCTGCATCGGCTTCAAGCCGGCGGCCTGCAGCGATTGGCTGCCCTTCTTGAGATTGCACGGCGCACACGCCGTCAAAACGTTTTCCCACTTCGTCATCCCGCCGCGCGCGCGGGGCACCACATGGTCGAAGGTGAGATCGTGCTTGTCGCCGCAATATTGGCAGGTGAACCGGTCGCGCAGGAAAACATTGAACCGCGTGAAAGCGGGATAGAGCGCGGGTTTGACGTAAGTCTTGAGCGATACCACGCTCGGCAGGCGGATTTCAAAACTGGGACTTCGCACCATCGTGTCGTATTCGGAGACGATGTTGACGCGGTCCAAAAACACCGCCTTCACCGTCTCCTGCCAACTCCAGAGCGACAAAGGATAGTAGCTCAGAGGGCGGAAGTCGGCGTTAAGAACCAGGGCCGGACAGGACTCCGGCAAGGCAGCATGAGCATTCACGAGCTTTGCTTCCAGTCGGTTCGCCGTTCGAATCGGTGTGTCAAACCGCTTCGACGGGCGGGATACTAACCGCGCATGTCAGCGATGTGAAGCCTTGCGATACCAAAGCGGGACCTGCGCACAAGTTTCTGCCCTTGCTCGCTTTTTTCCCAGCGAGGATGCTCTATGAGATCAAGCTCAGCCCCCGGCATGTGACCACCATACGTCACGGGGCACCATTGCTTGCAACAAACACCCGCGCCCGCGAGTATCCAAACATGACTGCAAAAAAGCCCGCACCGGCGGCAGCAAAGACATCCGCCTCCAAACGCCCCGCCCCTAAACCCATCGCCTCGACAGGCTACTGGCTCTTCAAATCCGAGCCGGATGTCTTTTCCTGGGAGATGCTGCGGGCCAAAGGCGCGGCGGGCGAGCCATGGACCGGCGTGCGTAACTACCTCGCGCGCAACAACATGCGTGCCATGCGTCTCGGCGATCTGGGCTTCTTCTATCATTCCAACATCGGTCTTGAGATCGTCGGCATTTGCGAGGTCTGCGCGCTCTCTCATCCCGATACGACGACCGACGACCCCAAATGGGATTGCGTCGACGTGCGTGCCGTGCGCGAACTCACAAAGCCGGTTGCTCTGGCCGCCGTCAAAGCCAATCCCAAGCTCGCCAAAATGAGCCTCGTCACCTCCATGCGCCTCTCCGTACAACCCGTTACCGCCGAGGAATGGGCGGAGGTCTGCCGTATGGGTCACGTCGACCCGAAGGGCCTTGCACCCAAGAAAAACAAGCGATGAGCGCCGGACCCAGGGACGAAACAGACTACCCGGCATTCATCGCCGCCAACACGAAGCTGATCGCGCCCCCGCACGTGCCGGAGATCAAGCTCCACCTCGCTGAGGAATCCGTGCCGATCTGGCAGAAGACGGAAGAAGAACTGGGCGAGATGAACGTCCCCCCGCCTTTCTGGGCGTTCGCCTGGGCCGGCGGCCAAGCGCTGGCCCGCTATCTCCTAGATCATCCAAACGAAGTCAGCAGCAAAACCGTTCTTGATCTCGGCACCGGCTCCGGCCTCACCGCCATCGCCGCCTTGAAAGCCGGAGCCGCCTCCGTCCTCGCCGCCGATATCGACCCTATCGCCCTCGCCTCGGCCCAACTCAACGCCAAGGCCAACGGCGTAACCCTGACCACCACACAGGAAGACCTGCTGGCCAACCCGCCAGGAACCTTCGGCGCGATCCTCGTCGGCGATCTATTCTACGAGCGCGAACTGGCCGAACGCGTTCTGACCTACATCAGTATCGCCACCGTCCGCGGTGCTCGCGTCCTCGTTGGCGACCCGCAGCGCAGCTACTTCCCCAAAGATCGCTTTGTCTGCGTTGCAGCATATGAGGTGGCGGTCACCCGCGAATTGGAAGACGCGCTCATCAAGAAAACGGCTGTTTGGGCGCTAAAGCTCTAAAGCCGATCGTGCACTTGAGTTAACCAACGCTGCGCGTTCGTATTGCACTGCAATATGCGACGTTCCGGATCGTACCTTGTAACAGTTGTGCGCCGCCGTCCCGCCTCCCATAATCGCGTCAAATCAAAAATGCGCTTGGGAGGAGAGCACGATGTCGGAGAAGGTGTACCCGGTCAAAGCCGACTGGGCGAAAAACGCATGGATTGACGACGCGAAGTATCAGGAACTCTACAAGCGCAGCGTCACCGATCCGCAGGGGTTCTGGGGCGAGGCCGGCAAGCGGCTCGACTGGATCAAGCCCTTCACCAAAGTGAAGAATACCTCGTTCGATCCTCACAATGTGTCGATCAAGTGGTTCGAGGACGGCACGCTCAACGTCTCCGCCAACTGCATCGATCGCCATCTCGCTACCCGCGGCGACCAAGTCGCCATCATCTGGGAGAGCGACGACCCCACCCTTGACGAAAAAATCACCTACAAGCAGCTGCATGAGCGCGTCTGTCGCTTCGCCAATGTCTTGAAAGCCCACGGCGTCAAGAAAGGCGACCGCGTCACCATCTACTTGCCCATGATCCCGGAAGCCGCCTACGCGATGCTCGCCTGCACACGCATCGGCGCCGTCCACTCCATCGTCTTCGGCGGCTTCTCGCCCGACAGCTTGCGCAACCGCGTCGACGACGCCGAAAGCCGCGTTATCATCACCGCCGATGAAAGCATGCGCGGCGGCAAGTGCGTGCCACTGAAGAAGAACGCCGATGTCGGCCTCGATGGCTGCCACCCCGACACAAAGCTTCTTGTCGTCCGCCGCACCGGCAATCCCATCAACTGGGTGCCCGGCCGCGATCTCTGGATGCACGAGGAAACCGCCAAGGTATCGGCCGATTGCCCACCCGAGGAAATGAACGCCGAAGACCCGCTCTTCATTCTCTACACATCGGGCTCCACCGGCAAACCCAAAGGCGTTGTCCACTGCACCGGCGGTTACCTGCTGCACGCCTCAATGACCCATCAATACGTCTTCGACTATCACGACGGCGACATCTATTGGTGCACCGCCGACGTGGGCTGGGTCACCGGCCACAGCTACATCGTATACGGTCCGCTCGCCAACGGCGGCACAACGCTGATGTTCGAAGGCATCCCCACCTACCCTACCGCCTCGCGCTTCTGGCACGTCGTCGACAAGTGGAAGGTCAACATCTTCTACACCGCGCCCACCGCGATCCGCTCGCTCATGGGCCAAGGCGACGACTTCGTGAAGCGCACCAGCCGCGCTTCGCTGCGCATCCTGGGCTCCGTCGGCGAACCCATCAATCCCGAAGCCTGGGAGTGGTACTATCACACCGTCGGAGAAGGCCGTTGCCCCATCGTTGATACGTGGTGGCAGACCGAAACCGGCGGCATTCTCATCACGCCGCTGCCCGGCGCCACGGCCATGAAGCCGGGCTCCGCAACGCGTCCCTTCTTTGGTGTCCAGCCCGCCCTCGTCGACGACAAAGGCACCGTTCTCGAAGGCGCCGGCAATGGGAACCTCGTCATCACCGACAGCTGGCCCGGCCAGAGCCGCACGATTTATGGCGACCACGAGCGCTTCGTGCAGACGTACTTCTCGGCGTATCCCGGCACCTATTTCACCGGTGACGGCTGCCGCCGTGACGAAGATGGCTATTACTGGATCACGGGCCGAGTCGACGATGTGATCAACGTCTCCGGCCACCGCATGGGCACCGCCGAAGTCGAAAGCGCGCTCGTCGCCCACCCCAAAGTCGCCGAAGCCGCTGTTGTCGGCTATCCGCACGACCTCAAAGGCCAGGGAATTTACTGCTACGTCACGCTCAACAACGGCATCGATCCGTCTGACGAATTGAAAAAGGAACTCGTGGCCCATGTTCGCCGCGAGATCGGACCGATCGCCTCGCCCGACCTGATCCAGTTCTCGCCCGGCCTGCCGAAAACACGCTCGGGCAAGATCATGCGCCGAATTCTGCGCAAGATCGCCGAAGACGAATTCGGCAGCTTAGGCGACACGTCGACCCTGGCCGATCCCAGCGTGGTCGACGACTTGATAGAAAACCGCCAAAACAAGCGCGCCAGCTAATTGCGCCACATTTGCAACTTCACAATAGAACGGGCGGATGGAGAGCCTCCATCCGCCCGTCTCGTTTTTCGAAGCGTCGAGATCAGCTCGTCATCCGCAGGTTGTTCAATCGGCGCACGATATCGCGAAACGCGTCGTTTAACTGCGATGCGTTGCTGGCGTCATAGTAGTTCTCTTCGCCGGCGCATTGTTTCAGCATCGACTCCGCAGCCATAGGCGCCTGGAAGGCGACGGTGTAGATTCGAACCGACTTCGACGCGTCGCCGAGAGACTTGATTTCCTCGCACAGGCGCAACGCTTGGTGTCCCGAACTGCCAGGATGCGATGTATCCATGCTGAGCGGGTCGGGCCACGGATGGGTCTCGCCGCCATTAGCGTAAGAAATGTTGAAGTCGCCGTCGGTCATCAAAACCACGACCTTCATTACCTTCGCCGGATCCCAGGGGCGCCCTGCGCGGCTTCCGAAGACAGCACTCCATTCCGGAGATAGCAGATACCATCCCCAGGCCGCGCCGATATGCCCGGCCGTACCGCCCGAGGCAGCCAGATTGTCAATGGCCGCCAGCAGCGCATTGCGCTCCCCCGCCAAAGAAATATCCACAAGCGGCCTTACCGGGCTAGCCACGCACGAATAGAAGGGGAGCGAGCCAGGCGCGATGGCGCCCAGCGGCTGCGCATAAGGCGACGCATTGGTAAAGGCATCTCCGCCATTGCGCTCGACAACGCATCCGTCCACCGATGCGCCTCCGCTCACAGCGTTAGCCAAGCCCCCTGCATTCACGGATGCGGAATATGGCACGAGGCCGACTCGAATGCCTCCAGGCAGAGAAGTGGTGCTCGACAGCGAAGTCACCATATCCCGCGCGGCCGCCTTGAGTGCATTGAGTTTGGTCGCGCTGGTGCACGGCGGATCGGTGACTGCTGGCGGCGTATCGCACATCGAACCCGTGACGTCTGCGACGAGCGAGAGCTCGATCCTCAAAGTGCGGAAGGTGGCTGTCGATTGGGGCGAAAACTCCAGCTGGTCGCCGTCACCGGACAGGCTCCTGAAATACGAACGCATCGCGACATCGGCGCGTGCCGTGACTGTGGAGTTGGCCCAATCGGGATCGGCGACAAAATTCTCAACGCTGACATCAGGGAAGCCCAGCCGCGTGAGCTGTTCAAGAAAATAAGCTTCCGCCCGTTCCTGGACGTTGGCATCGCTGACGCCATCCTCGACGAGGAGCTTCGCTCCGGCCAAGGCCGCAGCGTCAAGTGCCGCCTGAACGCGCGATCTGACATCGTAGGCACGGGCCGTGTCCACCGACAGGAAGATTGCAAACAGCAATACCATCAGTGACAACGTGAAAATGACCGCGACGGCACCTTGTTCGTCTCGTGCGAAACGTTGGATTGAAGACCGCGAACGCATCACAACCACCCCAGCTACAATGCCGGATAGTGTCACGTCGATGATAAAGGCCGCGTAAAGACCAACTTGCCGAGAAGTCCTAGCGGAATACGGCTTCCAGCATGGTTGATGAACTGTGAAACTATGTCCCGTTCCCCGCCGTCATTTGCAGCGCGAGAAGGCACCGCGGTCAAAATGAAAGTGGTTCTTGTGGGCCGCGTTATACTCCGGCCCAAGCGCCACGCGGAAATACCGGCAAGCCCGGCGGTGAACCTCCTTGAGGAAGGTTGCTTCCTTGCTGCGGCCCGGCCAGTCACGAAGGACCGAGATCTGCTTTCCGCCCTCGAGCGCGAATCCGGATATGTCGATGGCGTTGGCCGTGGCATGCTGGCTGCGGATGTTTTTCATCAGCGGATTGCCGACAATATTCCTGCAGTCGTAGATGCCCATGTCGCCAATCGCGACCACACGCGCACCGAATATTTCCACCGCCAACGGCTGCACCTCATGTTCGATCCACAAGGCCATTGCCGCTGCCATCTCGCACGTCAGCTTCTCCGCCCCGATCTTCGCACCGCCGGCCTGCGAGAAGCGCACTGCGTTCTGCCAGCCGCACCCGTCCTTGTAGGGCTGATCGGGGATAGACGTCGCACTGATGTGCGGTTCCTTCAGAACAGCCTCGCACAATGGCCTGTCCAACCGCAGCGCAGCCAGCCGCGTATCCAAAAACCAGGACGGCCGCTCATCGAGAGAGATTGGTGGAAACGGGCTGAACCTTTGTGGCAGCCAGCCGAGCCGCATCGCCAGAAAAGCCGTACCGGCGAGGAGCAGCAACAGAAGCAGGCGGCTGAGAAGGCGGCGTCTAGGGCGGGCTTGCGATGTCATGGGCACTCCGGATCGAAACCCGACACTAGCGAAGCCCTCCGTGCGCTCCTAGGCCCGGAACGCCACACTCAGCCTCTTCCCCGGCGCCATCCCACAATTTCGAAAGCCTTCGGCCAGCCAACAAAAAGACCCGCGCCGGCGGGCGCGGGTCTATTCCGTTGAACAGGGCAGGTTGGTCACTGCGTCAGGCGCAGACTGTTGAGCGACCGTGCGATGTTCAGAAAAGCGTCGCGCAGGGCTGCGGCGTTTTCCGCTTCGTGAAATTCTCCGCCACCCTGCTCGGCGCACGTCCGAAGGAAGGTCTTGGCCGATTCCGGCGCTTCGAACGCCACCGTATGAACCTGGACGTCATTTGCCCGATACGCGTTGCAAATCGCCAAGGCCTGCACCGTCGAGCGGTCATTGTCGTACGCCATGTTGAAAATGCCGTCCGTCATGAGGATAACCGCCTTGGTCGTCTTGCCGTCCCGGTATGCAACAGCCTCGCTCGCCTCTGGCCAAAGGTCAGCAAAATTTGGCGACACCAGGTTCCATGCCCACTGCGCGCCGATATGACCGGCCGTCGACCCGATCGCCGTCAAGTTGGCGATAGCGGTCGTCAATGTGGCCCGTTCGGACGTCAGTGGAACCACTTCGGCTTCCGGGCAGAAGTATCCCTGAAAGCCCTCGGTCGGATCGATATCGCGAAAGCGCCCTGCGCCACGGTAGGACCCGCCGTCCCGAAGTGAGGCATCAGAGTACGCCTCGCTGCCCGACCGTTCGCGCACGCAGCCGTCGGTGCTAGTGCCGCCCGATGCCATCGCAGCATAAGGGCCGAGCTGGACAGACGCAGAGTAGGGCGCCAATCCAATGCGCACCTTGTTCGGCCGCTCGCCGTCCTCCAGCAACGCATCGACGAGTTCGGTCGCTGCATCCTTCAGCGCGTCGAGCTTGCGCGCGCTGGCGCAGGGCTGGCGCTGACCACGATCGCACATGGAGCCTGTGATATCGAGCGCGATGCCAAGTTCCAGGTCGCCGGCCTCGAACGTCGTTCTAGTATTCGTGACGAGGTCCACCTTCTCACGTCCGGCCACGCGCATGAAGGTCGTGGGGACTGCAGCATCAACCCGCACTTCAAACGAACTGGTCGCGCGGTTCGTAGTGATGCG
>VYKW01000230.1_pt1 | contig 23583 bp, 14 predicted proteins | sample 5114451 | NCBI WGS metagenome assembly VYKW01 (sample SAMN12291784, study PRJNA351875) | freshwater metagenome | isolation source: freshwater lake | place: USA: Michigan, Gull Lake | collected 2013-08-08
CAACGCCGGCGCACCCGATAACTGCTTCCTCCAGTACTCCAGGGCCTCATCCAGCTGTCCCGACTCAAAGCGCTCGCGCTGCCAAACTGCGTAGTCGGCGTACTGGATGGGCAGTTCCGGCAGGTCTGGCACCTTGCCCTCGTTCGCCGCGCTGTATAGTGCGACCAAATCTCGGACCAAGACTCCCATGGACCACGCATCACTGATGATGTGGTGCATTGAGCACACGAGCACGTGCTCGGACGGGGACAGGCCCACCAACAAGAAGCGCACTAAGGGCGGGGCCGCGAGATCGAACGGCCTCCGGAGGAACTCCGTTGACACGGCGTCTTGCTGCTGCGCCCGGGCTTCAACGGGCAGACCGCTCACATCCACATATTCAAGGGGCGTCCGTGTATGGTCCAGGACTATCTGCTCCTCCCCCCTCTCATCCGACCTGAATACCGTGCGAAGGGATTCGTGACGCGCCAGGAGTTGCTCTATCGCCCGCTCTAGTCGATCGCGTTTCAGCCCCCCGCGGACTCGCAGCGTGTGCTGCATGCCGTAACTGGTGTCAGCCTTGTCGTATTCGTGCAGAAACCAAAGGCGCCTCTGCCCGAAGGACTGGCAAAAACTGTACGTCGCAACCGTCACGGGCGCGTCGTCATTCAGCGGACTGGAACGGGGAGATTTGGAGGACTGCATGGTGCTACGAAATGCCTCTCTTTAGAGCCAATCGGCCTCTGTTGAAATCTGAGTGGGTGAGTTTGGCCGGCGACCGGGGTCAAGGGCGGGCGAAGCCCGGCGCAGCGAACTCTTGATGCCGGGCGGCGGTCTGTACGCTGTCGTTATGGCCAAGGCGGCAGGATGACGCCTTGTCCATAACGAGCAGGAGCGATTGGCATGCATGACAAGTTGTTCGAGGCGGCACTGGGGATTGCGGCGCCGTGGTTCGTGTCGGGTGTGCGTTTCGACGAGAACACCAAGGTGCTGACGGTGGGCATCGACTTCGGCATGGGCAGTCGCTTCCGTGTTGAAAGCGCGCCGGAGGATCACCCGGTGCACGACACGGTGACCAAGACGTATCGGCACCTGAACTTCTTCCAGCATGAGTGCGTGCTAGAAGTCCGCACACCGCGGGTGAAGCTGCCTGACGGCTCGGTGCGCCTGGTCAAGCCCGAGTTCGCTGGCAAGCTCAGCGGCTTCACGCTGCTGTTCGAGGCGCTGGTGTTGATGCTGGCGCCGCAGATGCCGTTCGCCGCGGTGGCACGTGCCGCGGGCATCTCGCAGCACAGGGTGATGGCTATCTGTCGGCGCTATGTCGAGTTGGCGTTGGCAGGAGCCGACTTCAGCGATGTCAGCTCCCTGGCCATCGACGAGACCTCGCGGGCACGCGGCCACGACTACATCGCGCTGGCAGCCGACGCGCTGCGGCGGCGCGTGTTGGCCGTGGCCGAGGGACGCGACGCCAAGTGCATCGCGGCCATTGCAACTGACCTGGCCGAACATGGCTGCCCGCCAGAGCAGATCGAGTCGGTCAGCATCGACATGTCGCCCGCGTTTATCAAGGGTTGCGCCGAACACTTGCCCAACGCCCGCATCACGTTCGACAAGTTCCACGTCATCTGGCACGCCAACGCAGCGGTGGACAAGATGCGCCGCATCGAGCAGCGTACCGACAAGTCGCTCAAGGGCATGCGTTGGTCGCTTCTGAAGGATCGCTCCAAGCTCAGGGCCGAGGCTGCCGCTGATCTGGACGCGCTCATCGCTCGCATGAGCACCGTGCGAACGGCCCGTGCCTGGGTCTACAAGGAACGCCTGCGCGAGATCCTGGAGCGCAAGCAAATCAATGTCGTTCGCGCGGCATTGCTCCATTGGTGCACCTGCGTCATGCGTTCCAAGGTCGAGCCGATGAAGGATGTCGCAGCTCTCGTACGCCGCCACTTGGAAGGAATCGTCGCGTGGGCACAGACGCGACAGACCAATGGATTCCTTGAAGCGCTCAATGGGCTGTTCCAGGCCGCAAAGCGGCGTGCTCGCGGCTTCACGCGATTCGAGACGATCAAGACCGTGATCTTCCTGATCGCCGGCAAGCTCGACTTCCACGCGGTCAATCCTCATGCCACGCAACCCACTTGAAATTCAACAGAGCCTGAAATCGACCCAGCCCACTGGCATCGAAACCTCCGGCGCAGGGTGGGCACGGATCCCGCTCCCACCCGAGATCAGTGCATTCCAGAAGGTGGACACAGAGTTCCCAAGCGGCGTAAGCGCTCCGGCGCCAGTGATCACAACACGCCGGCTACCTCTCATGACGCGCTGCCGGGTAGTCCCGCCTCACCAACGAGCCTGTCGGACCGGCCACGCATGATCAGTGCCACAAGGTCCTTCAGGCACATGGGAAAGGTATCGCCCTGTACATCTAGCTCGATGGAAATGGCGTAGTGCTCTTCCACTAAAGTCTGAATTTCTAGCATCGCTAGCGAATCAACGTCAGGGTGCAGCTCCACGAAAGACGAGCAGCCGCACACGCGCTCCACATCTACCTCGAGATAATCCGCGATGATCAGCGACACCACCCGCGAGATCTCGTCCTCAATCTGCCTGTCTGCTTCTGTCATTGCGCCCCCACGCGTGTATGCAGTCGATAGCCTTACTTTCTGCGTCATCGGCCTTGCAGAGAATGCTCGCACATAACAGGCATTCAGAATCTCAGAGTTTCGACATCGCCCGCGGGCGCGGGCTGGTCCATGAGTCCACGCAGCATCAGCTGCCGTTCGATCACCGAGGCAATGTCGCGGAGGGTTAGTGCCCCAAACAGATCGTGCAGCGGGATTTCGACGCCCATATCGTGGTTGACCGAGGCGACTAGCCTCAACGCCTGAAGCGAATTACCGCCTAGGGCGAAGAAGTTGTCCTCCGGCGTGACGCCCTCCTTGCGCAGGATGTCGCCGACCGCCTTACAGACCAGCGATTCCATCCGCGTCAGCGGCTGAGCCGGGACAGCCGCTTGCGGCACCCCTTCCGGTCTAGCGCCGAAGTGGATGCGCGCGCGATCGATCTTGCCTGTATTCGTGACTTCGATTCGATCCAGCGTTCGAAAGCGCGATGGCCACATCGCGGAGGGCAGTGTGCGTGCGACCAAGTTGCGCACTGCAGAGTAGTCGGGTGACTCGGCTGAATCCCACTTGCAATAGGCTACAAGCTCCAACGTGCCATCGTCGGACGTCTCGCCACGGCAGATGCATTCGGCAACCCCGGGTACCGAGCGGATTGCATGCTCCACTTCCATTGCCTCGATGCGAACACCGCGCACCTTCAGTTGCTGGTCGCGTCGCCCCAGCGGGAGGATGCTGCCGTCTATCCAACGCCGGCCGAGGTCGCCAGTCCTGTAATGGCGCCGTCCGGCGGCATCTGTAGTGAAGGACGCGGCCGTCTCCTCCGGCATACCCCAGTAACCGACAGCAAGCGCGTCGGATCGAAGGGTTATCTCGCCAGCGTGAAATGCGAGTGGTGTGTCGCCTTCCCCCTCAAGTAGCACTTCGACGCCCCGGACGGGAAGGCCCACTGACATTGGTTGCATGACACGCGCACCGTGACCCGTGTGAAACTGCAGCGCCACGGTGCATTCCGTCGGGCCAAGGCCATTGACGAGGCGGCAGGTCGGCGAGGTACTGTTTTCAAAGAGCTGCATGTCGCGAGCCGTCGCAGCTTCTCCACCGAGCACCACCCACCTCAACCCCGCGAGCACAGCACCCTCGGAATCGCCCAAGACGTGGCGGAACATGGTCGGGGTGGCATGCAACACCGTCACGCTTGTGTCGTCGACAAAGCGGCGTAGTGCCGCTGGCGTAGCGGCGCGCGGATCTACGATGGTAAGAGAGGCGCCGCTCAGCATCGCTCCGAAAATGTCCATCACGGACGCATCGAACGCGTACGAGGCGAGCAACAGCAGGTTGTCGCGCGTGTCCAGCCCGAGGCTGGCGATATAGGCCTGCGCGTGCCTCAGCACGTTGCGCTGTGATTGCAGCACGCCTTTCGGGCGTCCAGTGGAGCCGGAGGTGTAGAGGATGTAACCGCCTGATCGGTCGATCATGCCGACCGGTGCGGTCGTGGACGAGTCGGCAACTGACCCGCACGAAGCGCCGTACAGCGGAATCCTGGTCGTAGCAGACAGTTTTTCCGCCAACGAGCGGCAGTCCACTCCCATCAGCAGCAGTGCCGGCGTGCAATCAGCGCAGATCGCAATCAGTCTAGCCTCGGGATGGTACGGGTCGAGGGGAACGTACGTAGCGCCCACGGTGAGCGCAGCGAGGAGCGCTACCACCATGTCTTCCGAGGGCCGGTACAGCAGCGCAATCCGCGCGCCAGCCGTGACGCCGGCTTCGAGCAAACTTGCGGCCAGCGCTGTTCTCCGAGCATCTAGTTCCGCATAGGTGAGCGTCGAGGCCCCCCGACGCAGCGCGATCGTGCCTGGATTCAGCGCGGCGACACTTATGAATGCTTCGACAACAGAGCGAGGCATACCCTCCGGTTCGTAGGGGCGCACTGCAGTGCTTACGGAAGCGCGAAGCCGAGCCGGCACGCTGAATGCCGCCAGTGGCGCGTCAGCGCCACTGGCAAGCTGGTGCAGGAGTTCAAGGTAGGCCCGGGCGATGAACTCGACTGTCTCAGGCAAGAAGAGGGCGCTGCGGTAGTGGCAGTCCACGAGCAGCGCGTCCTCCCGCTTCAGCAGATACCAGTCCATGTCGAACTTTGCGTCGCCGCGCACAGGGCGGTGGCCCTCTTGTAGCCGCATCAGTTCCGTCTCACTCGCACTCAGCGAGAGCATGTTCAGGAAGATCGATGTGAGCGGGAAGCGACCCATCTCGACCGGCACACCAGCGTCTTCCACCAACTGGTCGAACGGGTAGTCCTGGTAGCGGAAGGCATGGAAAACATCCGTCTTTACCTGCCGCACAAGGGCCCGGAAAGATGCATTTGGAGCGATCCCGGTCCTCATTGCCGCAGTGTTGACGAAGAACCCAACGGCGTTTCGCGTTCTTGGACTAGAACGGCCTGCAAAAGGCACGCCAACCACCAGATCCATGGCGCCCGTGACCTTGTGCAGCAAGACCGTGAACGCGGAGTACAGAACGGTGAACGGCGTGACGCGTTCCGCAACACAGAGTTCGCGCAATGCACCCAACACTTCCACAGGCGCAGAGACGGAAAATGCGGCGAGCGCTCCGTCGGTGGTGCGGTCGGCCGCAAAGTCGTATGGAAGTTCGAGACGCGACGGCAACGACCGGTACTTCTCCATCCAGTACGCACGCGCGGCATCGTTCCGGCCGGCTTTCGCCTGTTCGCGCACGAAGTCGAGAAACCCGTGCTGGCACAACATATCAATCTCCGCCGCCGACGCACCGCTTTCGAGAAGATTTTTGAACTCGTCGGCCAGAATCCGCAGCGAGACACCGTCAGCCACAATATGGTGGATTACCCAGACGATCCTCTGACCCGCGGGAAGCGATGCGCAAAGGATCCGAAACAGCGGTCCCTGTGCAAGGTCGAAGGGTTTGCGCAGGAACGCCGCGGACTGGGCCTCGAACTCCGCTTCGTCGGCTGGCTCGCACAAAACAAGCTCCAGCACCATATTCGGATTCAGGCGTTGCCGCGGTTCGCCGTCTACGCGCCTGAACACGAGCCGCAGCGCATCGTGCCGGGAGCAAAGGATAGTGACGACCTCACGCAGCCGCGCGGCGTCCAACATCACCTCAGCGGGAATATTGATCGTCCCACTTATGTGATAGGCGCAACTACTCGGAAACATCTGCTGGAATAGCCACAGCCGACGCTGCCCCGCAGTGAGGATATCTTCCGTATCCTCACGCGCGGCGATGCTGTCGCCGTGCGCATCCGCTTTTGCCGCGTATTCGAGTAGCGCAGCTTGCTCCGCGAGCGTCGAGCAGCGAAAGAGTTCCGCCATCGGGATCGCGCGGCCCGTCTCCTCGGTGATGCGGGCCGCGAGCTGCAGCACCAACAGCGAATGGCCGCCGAGCTCAAAGAAATCGTCGTGCCGGCCGATGGCTTCAACCCGCAAAATCCCGCGCCAGAGTTCTGCGAGCAAAGTCTCCGCAGGCGTGCCCGGTTCCGCGTTCGCGCGCGGCGACCGCTGGCGACTTTCCGGCGCAGGGAGTGCCTTGTGATCCAGCTTCCCATTTAGCGTCATAGGCAGCGCATCCAGCACCATGTAGATGTGCGGGACCATATACGCCGGCAACTGCCGCGAAAGCGCCGCTGCCAGAGTCTCTCGTTCCGGCGGCGCCCCGCGTGCAACCAGATAAGCCACTAGTCGCTGATCCCCGGGGCTGTCTTCGCGCAGCAGGACTGCGGCGCGTTCGACGTTCGGCTGCGCCTCCAACAACGATTGGATTTCTCCTGGCTCGATGCGGAAGCCTCTCAGCTTCACTTGATTGTCGATCCGACCCAGGTACTCAACACTGCCGTCCCGCCGGTAACGTGCGAGGTCCCCGGTTCTGTACATCCGACTGCCAGCAGCACCGAACGGATCGGCAATGAACTTCTCCGCAGTGAGCTCAGGCCGATTCAGATAGCCGCGCGCGAGCCCATCCCCGCCGATATACAACTCTCCAGCCACGCCAACCGGCACCGGGCATAGCTGCGAATCGAGGATATAGAACCGCGTATTGGCAATGGGTCGACCAATCGTGGGCAGATCCGTGTCTGTTGTCAGGACCGCCAGCGACGACCAAACGGTTGTCTCCGTCGGACCGTACATATTCCAAACCGCACCAAATCGCTCCGCGAGCCGGCGCATCAAAGTTACCGGCAGGGCCTCTCCCCCACATAGCACCTTCACCGGCCAATCAGGCCGCCAGCCAACCTCCATCAGCAGGTGCCAGGTCGACGGGGTGGCCTGCACAAGGCTGACGCGGTGCTGCTCAAGCAGGCGGCAAAGGTGCTGAGGGTCTTGAGCGTGCGCAGTGCCCGCGAGCACGACGCGGGCACCCACAGTGAGCGGCAGGTACAGTTCAAGCGCCGCGATGTCGAAGGACAGCGACGTCAGCCCGAGGACCGCATCGTCGCGGCTCAGGCCCGGCTCTCGCCCCATTGCATGCAGGAAGTTTGCGAGGCTCCCGTGTCGCACCGCGACGCCCTTGGGGCGACCGGTGGAACCAGAGGTATAGATCACATAAGCCAGGTGGTCAGGCCCGGCGAAATTCTCAAGCTTGTCCTTCGGGTAGCCTTCCACGACAGACCAGTCGCGATCCAGGCAGACAACCGTCCCCTCGCTCGGCAGCAATCGCGCCAGAAGGCGCTCCTGCGTGAGCAGCACCTTTGGCGCCGCATCCCGCAGCATGTACGCCAGACGCTCATCCGGATAGCTCGGATCCAGCGGCACGTAGGCGCCCCCGGCCTTCAGGATCGCGAGCAGCCCAACCATCATCTCCAGCGTGCGTTCGACGCAAAGGCCAACTAGGCCATCCGGACTCACGCCAAGGAAAATCAGGCGCCGCGCTAGCTGGTTGGCCTTCTCGTCCAGCTCGCCATACGTGAGCCGCTTTCCCTCGTGCACAACCGCTACCGCATCGGGGTCGCGCTGTACCTGCTTCTCGAACAGCTCGTGAACGGAAGTGTGTCGCTGATAGTCGGACTGCGTTGCGTTCCACTCCACGAGTATCTGCTTCTCTTCCTGAGGGCACAGCAACCGCAGGTCCTGCACCTTTGTGCCAGGGTTCTCGCAAATGCCCTTTAGAAGCTCCTCGTAGTGCCCTGCAATGCGCCGAATCGTCGCCTCGTCGAAAAGGTCCGTGTTGTACTCGAGCCTTCCGTCTAGCCCATCGGCCGATTCCGTCAGACTGCACGTAAGGTCAAACTTGGCCGTCCGCGACGCCAACGGCACAGCCTCGAAAGCGATGCCAGGGATTTCTAGCTTGTGGCGTGGCGCATTCTGCAGCGCGAAAAGCACCTGAAAGAACGGCGAATGGCTCAAACTGCGGACCGGTCGCAGCTCCTCCACCAGCTTCTCGAACGGCAAGTCCTGATGTGTGTAGGCCTCGAGCACCATCGCCTTCGTCGCCTCGAGGAAGGCGACAAAGGTCAGGGCTGGATCGATCTGGTACCGAAACGTCAACGTGTTTACAAAACAGCCAACCAGGCCTTCCAACTCAGCGCGGGGCCGCCCGGCAACTGGAGTGCCGATGCAAAAATCGCACTGGCCGCTGTAGCGATGTAACAGGACCGCGAATGCGGCCTGCAGAACGATAAACAGCGTCGCGCCGTGTTCTGCGGTGAGATTGCGCAATCGCTCGCTCAAGAACGGCGGGATCCGGAAGTCGAGGGATGCCCCTGCGTAAGTCTGAAGTACAGGCCGCGGCCGGTCGGTAGGAAGATCGAGCCGGACCGGCACACCCCCCAACTGACGACCCCAGAAGGCTAGGTGCTTCTCCAGCAACGCGCCCGAAAGCCGCTGGCGCTGCCACGCTGCATAGTCAACGTACTGCACCGGCAGCGGAGGTAGCGCGTCGGGTTCGCCAGCCAGTTGCGCTCTATAGATCTCGGCGACCTCTCGCACCACCACGCCCATGGACCAGCCGTCGGAAGCGATGTGATGCAGCGTGAGTTGCATCACGTGCTGTGTGGTGCCGAAGCGCAGCAGCACAGCGCGCAGCATCGGGCCTGTGCCCAGATCGAAAGGCGCCGTCGCGTCCTGTTGCAGGCACTGCGCTGCGCGGAGCTCGGCCTCCGCCGCGGAAACGCCAGACAGATCGAGGAACTGCACGGGGACCTCGGAAGCGGCCTTCACCTCCTGGAAACTTTTACCTTCGCTGTCGCGAAACACGGTCCGCAACGGCTCATGCCGCTCGACAAGCCGACGGAGGACCCGCGAGAGCGCCTCAGCCGAGACACCCGTGCCCGTCACCCTCAGCTGCGCCACCATGTTGTAACTCTCACGCGCCGCTTCGTACTGGTGCAGGAACCAGAGCCTCTGCTGGGCATTTGATAAGGGCAGCTTCCCCTCGCGTGAAATCACCGCGATGGGAGATACGGAGGTGGTGGCGTGGCGGTCGAGCCTCGCAGCAAAGTCGACCAGCACTGGTGCATCGAAGAGATCCGTGAGGGGCGGCTCCTTACCCAGTAGGTCGCGGACTTTGGCCAGGACCTGCGTAGCCTGCAGCGAATGACCGCCCAGCGCGAAGAAGTTGTCCGTGCGTCCCACATCCGGTATGCGCAGGACGGACGTCCAGATGCGCGCAAGCTCGGCCTCGGTCCCAGCGTGTGGTGCCTCGAATGGCGGGCGCTCTCTGTGAGCCCGTCCAGGCTGGGAGCGCAACATGGCCGCCTCGATCGCCTCCAGCGATCGCAGCGTCTGCATCCGACCGGCAAGATGTTTCTTCATGATTCCACTACATTTGTGAGCGGCTTCACGTAGCGCAGCGTCGCACCTTCCACAAAGGCCGGCGCACCGAAGAACACCGCGGCGAAGTCCTGGGCAGGTTGGTTCCTTACGGTCTTCACGACCTCAGCGCACACGACGTTGGCGCGCCCACGCACCGCGTCCTCCAGCTGATTCATCACCTCGCGCTCAACGCGCTTTCCGAGTACGCGACAACTGAGCACAAAGGTTTCGATCGCACAGACTTCAGCTGAGACCTCACACAGCACGACACCTGTGAGCCCGTAGACGCCGAAGCGGTCTTCGACCTCCACCACATACGCCGCAACGCGCTCCTGGGCACACAATTCAGCGAGCTCCGCCACGCTCTTGTACCGCCCACTGAAGTTAAACTGGCTTGTGCGACGGGTTAGTTCCGAGGCGCGCTCCAAGTCGGCGGTACGCATGGCGCGCACCGTGGTCTGAACCGCAAGTCGACGCAGGTAGTCCTGCAGATCCGTGCTGTGCCGTTGCAGCTCGGCGCGCTCGGCGTTCAGCCGATAAGTCTCTAGCCGCAGCGATGCATCCGGCGCAGGCTGCACTACATCTAGCTCCCATACACCGTGCAGAAACTCCACAATCTCCTCGCGCGCCTCAGGAAGCTGCAGGCTCAGTACCTCGGGATAGTGCGCCTCTACCTCGCCGCACTCCGCCGGGTTGTCGTCGACGAAGACAACCGCGTCTAGACCAATGTTCAGCTCTGCCGCGATCTCACGAATGTTCTGCGATTTCGGTAGCCAGTTGACACGGCGCGCACTGAAGTCCGACCATCGAAGCGGGCTCTCCGAACGTACTTCGAACACTTGGCGGACGTCGGCTTCCACGTTCTTACTGCACAGGCAGAGCGCCACACCTTGCGACCGCAACGCAAGGAAGAACCGTTGCAGCTCAATGGCCGCGGCATCGAAAAGCACGCCCGCGGCACCATCCTCCGCACAAACGCCGCTCCACAACGTGTTGTCGGCATCGAGAACTATGGCCTTGACCGCCGGTCGCACCCAGGCCGACAGCTCTCGCGCGAGCAGGGTGCCGAAGGCGGTGTACGCTTTCTGCTGATACGGGATGTGCCCGAGGCGAGCCGTGTACTCGTCCTCAAACTCCCCAAACGAATACTTGCGCGTGTATGACTCTGGCCAGCGAAGGTGAATGCGCGACGCGCCTGCAAGGCGGCTGTTCAGTTGGGCTTGCGCCGCTTTAAGGGCGGTTGAAGACTCCACTGCTTCAAGGGCGCGCCGCGAAGGCGGGCAGACCCATACAGTAAGCGGCACGAAGCACCGGTCCTGATACGCGAGGCATGCGTCCGCGAAGAGCTCAGTTTTGGCGGCTAGTGCACCGGCCGAAACGCGGCCGGCATCCTGCAACCACTCTTCCAGCCGCAGGAACACTGCGTTATGGTCGCTGTGCCGCCGCATGAGGCTCTCTGGGTCTAGGAGAGACTGCGTCACCTGGTCGTACGGTGCAAAGCGAAGCGCATGGGGGAGGTCGAGTTCCCGACGCCAGAACTCAAAGGCGTCAGCCAAGGGTTCGGCGGTGAAGTTGGCAGCGACGACAACACGCTGCCTGACGCGCAGTTCACCCCAATCAAGAGCAGCGAGCACGTGGACTAGGGGCATCCGCGGCTGCACCAGCAATGCTTCGAGCAGGCTGACGTAGGCCTGCGCCAGTTGGCGTGCCGTCCCCGGGTCAAGCAATGCAGTGCTGTACTCCAACAGCAGCACGAACTCGCCGTCAACCACGCCGGCGACTAGCCGTAGGTCGAGAGACCCTCCGCGGCGCTCGAACGGTACTACCTTGAAGGCAAGATCCCCGTCGAGGGCTTTGGGAACCGGGTAGTTCTGCAACAGCAGACCTGTATTAAAGAGCGGGTTCGAATCCGTGTCGCGCTCCGGGTTTACCGACTGCACAATGCTTTCGAGCGGGCAGTGCTGGTGCTCGTAAGCGGCGAGCAGGCTCTCCATCACCTCGGCGTGGTGCGCCTCAAAGTCGAACTCGGGCCGAATCCGAACGCGTAGCGGCAATATGTTGATGAAGCAGCCCACCACACGGTCGAACTCGGCGGCCGGACGCCCCGCTACGACGGCTCCTACCACGAGGTCCTCGCGCGCTCCCCAGTGGTGCAGCAATGCGGACCACGCTGTCACAAGGAACGAATACACGGTGCCTCGGTGCGCGGCAGCCCAGGCGCCGATTGCGTCGTGCAGGCGCACCTCGCAGGCCCGGCGCTCGCGCCTATGCGTCGGGCCGACCCGCTCCGGCGAGGCGTCGGCCGAAAAGGCGGGCAACGGATCGAAGCCGTGCGGCGCGCCCGCGAGCACCTCGCGCCAGAAGGCGAGATCCAAGGCGAAGGCGCCGCTGCGCGAATACGCATCGTGCCAACGCACGTAGTCGAAGTAACTCGCCGCCAGCGGTGCAAGCGAGACCGCAGTGCCGCGGCCCAAGGCTTCGTACGCCGCGAAGACGTCTTCAACGACGATGGCCATGGACCACCCGTCGGCGACGAGATGGTGCAAAGTGATCAGCAGCACGTGGTCTCGGGCGGCGAGCCGATACAGGCCGGCGACCGCCAGCGCATCACCGTCCGCACGAAGCGGCCGCGCCTGCATGGCGAGTTCCTGCGCGAGCAGGTCCTCATCGCGGGCCGAGGTGCGTCCCTCCCAATTGATAAGCCCCAGCGAGGAGGCACAGCCCGGTCGCAGGCGTTGCACAGGCGGCTCGCCGGGAACGACGATGCTCGTAAGCGCCGGGTGCCGCCCGACGACGTGCTGCCATGCGGCTCGCAAGCGTTCGGCATCCAGCGCCCCGCTCACACGCAGAGCGAGCGGCATGGAATAGAACGGGTTCGCAGCATGCAGGCACTCGTAGAACCAGATCCGCCGCTGGGTGCTAGACAGCGGCGCCTGCGTGCACGGCTCGCCGAAGGTCAGGCGGGGAAGCAGGGAGTGACGCGCGACCCGTCGCAGATGCGCAAGCAGCGGGATCTTGTTCCTGCGCACGGCTTCCTGGACTTCGGGCGACAGGCCATTTCCGGTGACATGGCAGAGGATATCTTCGCCCTTGATCTCCAGCCTCGCACCCATCCGGTCAAGCACCGCGAGCAGGCCGCGGATTTCGATCCCGTTCTCGCTCAATTCGGCTCCTTGCCCCTTCCCTTCGTCGCTCTTGCAGGACGAAAAGCAGGTATAAATATACTACGCCGGTGCCCGGTTACCGGCTCCCGTTCAGACCGGCACAGGTCAACGGCGAGATCCCGATCACCCAAACTGATGACCTTGACAAAACGAGCACTACACCGCAACACGGGGCGCTCACGCAGACGCACACGCCAGGATTGACATGGCGAACGTCCTTGCACCCCCTGAGATGGCGAGCGTCCTTGCGCCCCCTGAGGACGTGCTTAGCGATACACCGCTCGCTCGTCCCGATGCATACTGATGGCTACTGACCCTATTTGCAATACGGCACCTCGCGTGAACAGGCTCGCCTCCATCCTCGCAGCTGCGCCGAAACTCTTTGTCTTCGAAATTGTCCTGGCTGCGTTCTGCGTGGACCTGCTCACTCTCGCGATCCCCGTGTTCACGCAGCTGATTTTCGACAAGGTCGTCGTCCACAACAGCTACAGCACCCTGCACGTGATTGGCCTCGGCGTGGTCTGCGCCGTGGTGTTCGAAGGCATCCTCAGCTTCGTCTACGCACGCCACATCCACCACCTTTCCGCGACGGTCGATGAACACCTCACGCGCCCCGTGATCCGCAAGCTCATGGCGCTGCCGCTGTCGTACTTCGACTCGCGGGCGAAAGGGCAGATCGCTCAGGAGGTACGCGAAATCCAGACCATCCGCGACTTCCTATCCGCCGCATCGGTCGCGTCGGTAGTCGACCTCGCATTCATGCTGCTCGTGCTCGCGCTCATTGCGGCCTACAGCCCGGTGCTCGCGCTGGTAGTCGCGTCTTGCATACCGCTGCTGGTCCTGCTCTCGCTGTGGCTGCGGCCCACGGTCCGGCGTAGCTACAAGCAGCTTAGTGACCGCCATGCGGCCTTCGAGGCCCTGCTATCCGAAGGCCTTCAGGGCATCGCCACGCTCAAGGCGATGTCCATGGAGGGCGTCTGGGCCGCCAAGTGGGGCGCCGTGCACCAAGCCTTCGTGACCTCGGGGCTGCAGGCGAAGCGCAGCGCTGCCGTGGAAGACACGCTGCTGCGCGTAATTCAGCGGATCGTGGTGCTCGCCGTGCTCTGGATCGGCGCCGCCGAAGTGCTGGCCAACCGCCTCACCTTCGGACAGCTGCTCGCCTGCTACATGTTTTCCCTGCGCGTCCTCGCGCCCAGCACCCGGATCTTCCAGATCGTCATGGGCTTCACGCGCATCCAGGATGCGAAGAAGCACCTCGACGAACTCTCCGAGATCCCGGACGAGAGCGCACCCTCGTCGACACCTAGGTGCGCGTTCGCGGAAGGTGCGATCCACTTCCACGCCGTGTCGTTCCGCTATGACGCTCACAAGCCGATGGTGCTTGGCGATGTCTCCCTCACTCTGCCGAAAGGCGCGTTCATCGGCATCGTAGGGCGCAGCGGTTCCGGCAAGAGCACCCTTGCCCGAATGCTCCAGCGGCACCTCACGCCGACAATGGGCCACATCACCATTGGCGCCAATGAACTGCGGGATTTCGAACTCGTCGAGCTGCGCCGCAATGTGATTCTGCTCACGCACGACGCGGCGATCTTCCGAGGCACCGTGCGCGAGAATATTCTGGGCCGCCTGCCCGCCGCGGGCGAACAGGAGCTGTGGCAAGCCTGCCAGGAAGTGCACGCGCTCGCATTCGTCGAAGAACTGCCCGACGGACTTGATACGCCACTGGACGAACGCGCCGCGCAGCTCTCCTCAGGGCAGCGCCAGCGCATAGCGCTCGCGCGCGCGCTCCTCGCGAAGCCTTCCGTTCTCGTGCTTGACGAGGCGACTAATGCGCTCGACGCCGAGACTGAGACCATGGTGCTGGCCAACATCCGGCGCTCCCGCCCCGGCATGTCTCTGATCGTGGTCACTCATCGCGGCCACGTCCTTGCGGATGCCGACCAAGTGATTCGTGTCCATGACGGGCGCGCGGAGCATGCCGACGTCTCCGGCGTGCTGGTGGCGGGGGGCGCCGCATGATCCTGGACGCACCCATGCGTCGCCCGGCGGGTGTCTCGCATCCGGTGATCTGGACCTTGTGCGCCTTCATCCTAGCCATGCTGGCGTGGAGCTTCGCCGGGCACCTCGACGTCGTCACGACCGCGCGGGGCCGCGTCATCAACGAAGGCCAGATCAAGTCGGTGCAGGCGGCGGTCAGCAGTTCGGTGCGGGCAATCCACGCGAAGGATGGCGACTCGGTGCGGGCGGGCGACGTGCTGCTGGAACTCGACGACGCTGTGTTCCAGGCGGACGTCGCATCCGTGAAGGAAAGGGTCGCACAGCTGCAGACGGAGCTGTCGCGCCTAGAGGCGGAAGCCAGCGGCCGGTCCGAGTTTGCACGACAGGCAGATTCAGGCGCCCGCGATGACCGCTATGCCATTCAGAGGGCCGTGCAGGCGACGCGGCAGATGAGCCTGCAGCAGCGCAAGCAGGAAGCGCGCGCAACGGTCGAAGCCCGCCGTTCGGCACTGGCAAGCGGCGAGTTCGCCCTGCAGGGGCAGGAGGCCCGACTACTTATCGCGAAAGAAAAGGAGCAGCGCGCGCGACCATACGTCGATCTTGTGATGCCGCGCTTCCAGTACCTGCAGTTGAAGGACGACGTGCTGACGCTCGAACGCGACATCGCCGTGCAGCGGGTCACGAACGAGCGGCTCGCGCACGAGCTCAGCGAGGCAGGCCAGCGCCTATTGCAGATCACTTCGGTACATAAGCAGGACATCGCTCAGGCCATCAGCGATAAGCGCTCGGCACTAGTACAACTCTACGCGGAACTTAGCAAGGCGGACAAGCGCCTTTCCGACACGCGTGTTACTGCACCACAGGACGGCGTTGTCCAGAGGGTGATGGTGACCACAGTCGGCGCCAGTGTCACGCCCAACGACGTTCTGTTGCAGATCGTCCCGGCCAACGCGCGGCTGCTGATTGACGTGCTCGTGCCCAACGAGGAGAAAGGCTACTTGCAGGCGGGCCAACTGGTCGACATCAAGCTGGATGCCTTCCCCTTCCAGAAGTTCGGGCGGCTCGAGGGCCGGCTGGAGTGGATCAGCCCGGATGCCGAGCTCTCCACCGCCAGCAACATTTCCTTACTGACAGAAGCAGCGCAGGTCCGGGCGCTAACGACGTCAATTCCGCAGTACGTCTATCGCGGTCACGTTGTGGCGCGCCCTGAATCGAACCAACGTCTGCGGCTCGCGCCGGGTATGACCGCGCAAGTCGACATCTACACCGACCGCCGCCGGATCATCGACTTCTTCCTGTTTCCGTTGGAAAGAGTCACCGACGAGGCGATGAGGGTCCGGTGAGCGAGCTAACCGGCCTACTGCCGTGGCTTGGCCAAGTGTTGGAGTCGCCGGTTCTCCCGTGGCCGGCCGACTACCCGCACATGTTCGTGCGCAAGCGGGCGGAGCGCATCGACGCTGCCCAGTCCACGCTCGTGCACCTGTGGCCTGAAAGCATCCGCCGCTCCCAACCGGCCCGGCGTTACGAGTACCTACTGGGGCGCCTAGGGGCGGCGGTCCTTTTGGGCAGGCTCGGAGTTCCGGAGAAGGATCAATGGGTGGGTCAGGAGGGCAGGCGACCGCTGTGGCCGCGCAGCATGGTGGGAGCAATCGCGCACACCGACGAACTGCTCGCCATCACTGTCGGCTTCCGCAGCGCTCGCGTCGACGCGCTCGGTGTCGATCTCGAGCGCGTGTCGCTGGACCCCGAAGCGTTGGAAGCTCTGCGCCTGTGCTTTACCGCGCGCGAGTTGGAACGGCTGCAAACCATCGAGGACGGGCCTGTGACGGGGTTTTCCGCGAAAGAGGCGCTTTTCAAATGCTTGAGCGCGGAGGCCGGGCGCTATTTTGACTTCCTGGAGGCGGAGATCGTCGCTGTCGATCCCGTTGAGCAGGAGTTGCGCCTGCAGCTGTTGGTGGGCCTTTCGCCACGTCTGCCGCGCGGTACGACGTTGAGCGCGAGCTATCGCCGACTCGATAGTCACGTGTGGGCGGGAGTAGTCTGGCGAAATCCATTGTAGAGGCTACGCGTACCCTTGCTGCTGGCGCGCCGCGCAGTTGCATTCGAGCTTTAGGCCAACGCGAAGGGCAGCTTCCGCGGGTCTCTGTGAGTTGGCAAAGGCCGGCAGATCCATTCGGCTGGCGCCTTCTATCTCAGTCAAGAATTCCTTGCGTAGCAGGACGAGGGCGGTGGCTCCGCTTGCGGCAGCTGCAGCGGACGCAAATCTGATGCGCCGCTCGCGCTGCAAACTTCCTCCACCTTGACGTTGCGATGCAGGCATCGACCTTGGCCTGTATGGAGACATTTCCTTAAGCCGAGGACTCGGGGCGCTTGCTGCGCTTAGTGCGTGATTCACGCACGTAGGCGGCAGCCACGCCTGGGAAGCGCTGAGCCACGACCCGCCCTACGCGGGTCCACGGCGAACCCCTTCAGGTATGACATTTCCGGGTTAACGCGCGACGGAATCGCCTCGCTGGCTCAGTGCCGTGAACACCTGCTGTGCTAAAACCGCGTCCCCACCGTCAGGAAGATCCGGGGCGTGAGCACCGCCACCGCTCCGTCCTGCCACGTCTGCCCGCCCGCATCGGTTACGCGCCGCGCGGTGTCGCGCCGGAAGTCGGTGATGTTGTAGACGTTGATTCGCCAGAACCCGAGGTTGGGCAAGACGCTCCCGATGTACAGGTCCAACTGCTGGTACGAACGCTGCCGGCCGCTGACGCGCAAGCCGTCTGCACCAGGCAGATCGAGGTCGGCCGCGCCTGTCAGAGCCAGCGTGGCGCCGCCGTACCAGCCGCCTGAGACCTTCAGCGGCTTAGCCACGTTGAGCGTGCTGACGTAACGCGCCTGTCCCGGGATCCGCTGTCCGGCGATATCGCCGTCCAGCATCCTCGACAGGAAGACGTTGGCAGTGGCCGACAGGGTCCAATCCGGTGCAAGACCCACCCAGCGCAGGTCGGTTCGCACGTCACTCTCCACGCCCCACACGCGCGCGTCGCCGACGTTGTCGGGCCGTGCGGTCCAGCGGCCGCTCTCAACGCCCAGCCGCGGCGCGATCACATCGCGCTGTTCGCGCACGAATAGATTCAGGCCGGCTTGGCCACCACGGGCCAGCCTGTGATCCACGCCCACGTCGAAAGTGAAGGTGGATTCCGGCCTCAGCGTGGGCGTGCCGCGGAAGTCGGGGCTCAGCGAGGAGTTGGCGCTGAGTGTCGGCACGGGCCGATCCACCAGTTCCCAAATCCGCGGCGTGCGCGTGACGTGCGCCAGGTTAAGGCGTAACTGGAACTCATCGTTGAGGCGCGTGCGGCTGCTGAGCGAAGGCTGCAGGTAGTCAAAGCGACGATCCACGTCGGCTGTCGCCGACATGCTGGCAAGCGTGTGCCGCTGACCGCGCAAGCCGGCGACGACGGTCGACTGCCACGACTCCAACGGGTGCTCCATCTGGGCCCATAGCGAGGCGTTCGAAAGCGACGCTGCAAGCAATTCCGAGGTGTCGATACCCGCCAACTGCCATCGGCTGTCAATGTCCAACTGCGTGCGCCCGGTCTCCAAGCCCCCGGACAGCACTGTTTCGTCGAAGACGGTGCTGTATTTGGTCCGGACCAGCGTTGTGCGTTCCTGCCGCTGCTCGGTAAGGCCGGTGGTAGACCTGATGGCGCCGCCGGTACCGCTAACGGTAGCGTCGCGCTGCATCTCGTAGTGGCTGTCGGCACGGTCGGCCGACAGGGTCGACTCGAGGCGCCCGCGACCGACCCGCCAGTTCCAATCGCCAGCGAGTTGGCCGTAACGGCGATCGAACAGCCAGTGCGAAGTGGCGCGACCGGTAACCGGCTGTCCTGCCGCGACCCCGGTGCTGCTGCTGCTGACCTCTCCGTTCTGGTCACTGATCGACACCAGGGGACGAAGAGTGATCTGGTGACGCCCGCCGTCCAATCGCCCGGCGATCCGAGGAGTCAGCGTCCAAGTCTCGTTGCGAAGGCGTCCGCGTTCGTCGGCGACACTGGAACCTAGTGCCGATTCGCTGGTGCGATGCACATCCTGGCCCAGGTTGCGCGGGCCGCCAGTGATCGAGAGGAAGTAGGTCCAGGGAGGGTCGGTCGTGCCAGTCTTGGAGTCAGTGGCAGGCGACTGACCCAGCGGCCCGGTGGTCGATAGGAAGATCGCCGCGGCGTCACGTCCCCATACATGCTGGTCGGTGAGCCAGACGTAGGTCTCGCGTTTGGCCTGTGCGCCCCGCAGCACGATGTTGACCGAACCGCCGGCCGAACCCTCTTGGTCGGCGGTAGGCGCGCGCCGGACCTCCACGCGGTCGATCAGGTCGGCCGGTAGTTCGTCGAGCGGCAACTGCACGGTCCGCTGCGTGGCGCTGACCGGCGAGCCGTCGATCAGGATCCGCGTGTTCTGCGGACCCATACCACGCATTCGAATCTCCAGCCCGCCGTTGGCCGTGGTGGTGACCTGCAGCCCCGGCGCGAGCCGCAGCAGGTCTCCGACGGTGTTGGCACCGCTGGCCTCGATGTCCTGACGTGTCATCGTCAACATCGATGCGGTGGACGAGAAGCGCTCGTCGATGCGCCGAGCGCGGACGGTGACTGTTTCAAGCTGGCCACCGGGCGTGTCGATGCCGGCCGCGTCCTGGCCCGCAGCCAGTGCGGGCAGTGTGCAGATCAGGAATACAGCCAGCCGAACAGTCGTGGCTTCAGCCATGGCGCACCCCCACGCGGGTGAAGGAATCGATGAGTGGATGATAGCCCAAGCTTAGCCCGTGCCCCCCCCCCCCCTTTAGGTGAATCGCTGAGGCATATCGCTTCGGTCAAGTGACCCTCGCCGGACTTGGGACCCTGGGCACCAGCGAGGACACCGTGAAGACACGGATGTGGTGCACCATTGCAACCTACGTGCTGATCGCAATCGTCAAGAAGGAGCTTCATCTCGATGTTTCGCTGTGAGCCTGTCTACAGAACCTGTCGGTCTCGGTCTTCGAGAAAAGCTTGGTTTCGTGCGCCTTGCAGCGCTGCCAGATCGCTCTCAGCCAGAAACCGCCCGATCCAGCTTACCAACTGATCTTGTTCGACTTTTAGTCGGACACTACTGAAGCCAGAGAAGTGCTTCAGTCAAGGATGCCCTCGAACCAACGACGCTGGAATGCAGCCGCCAGTTTTGTCGCGGGTCGCCAAGCTCGCCGTAGTTGACTCACGCGGCTCCCCCTGCGCGGCCTCGGCAGCCACAAGGCACTGCTTCTGCAAAGCGAGAGGACGCCTGATGCAGGGCTGCGTCGTAGGCTCGCCGCTTGCCTTCTTGCGGGTTTACACTCCCTCCCAACGTCTGGATCACAATGACGCGCAGTCGAAGTAGGTCGCAACACCGCAGCCTACATGGGCGGATGAACTCCGTTTTGCATACCTCGCCGGAAATACCGCACTTCGCATCTGCGTAAGGTCGTCTAGCGTCTCCACTCCGTCCACCGGGAAGGACTGGGTGTCCATGCTCGCGGTACTTGTCGTCGACGATCATCCGCTCATGCAATCGGCGATAGCGGCTACGCTTGGCGAGCTGGATTCGGCGATCCATGTGCAGCCGGCAGGCAGCCTCGGCGAGGCGTTGAAGCAGCTGTCGCAGGAGCAGTTCGACCTTGTCGTGCTCGACCTCGCTTTGCCCGACACGGTGGGCTTCGAGGGTCTGAAGCGACTGCGAAGCCGACACCCCGATGTGAGCGTTGTCGTCTGCTCAGGAAGAATCGACTACCGGACCGTCTACCAGGCCCTCGACCTCGGTGCCAGCGGCTTCATCCCGAAGAGCTTCGGTCAGTACAACATCGTCGAGGCGCTCCGAAAGGTCCTCAGCGGTAATGTCTACCTTCCCGACATCGAAGGTGATTCCATCCGTAGGGCGATGCCCCCACCTTCACTACCGTTCGCTGCCGAATCGGTCGAAGCACTAGAGCTCAGCCCTCGGCAGCTCGATGTCCTGCGACTTCTTGTACGCGGCTACCCGAACAAGCTCATCTGTCGTCAGCTCGATCTGGCCGAAGGCACGGTCAAGGTCCATGTCAGTGCTGTTCTTGCAAAGCTCGGGGCGCGTTCCCGCGCCGAAGCCATCATCGCCGTGAGCCACCTGGATCTCGGGACGCCGTCCATTCACGTGTCGTACGAGAGCCGTCGCTCTGCGACGGTTTCCCCAGGCGAACCTGAGGCGACAGCGCCCCGTTGCCCACAGGAACCGCGCGAGCGCCCTGCGCCGCACGGAGGATCTGCTTCCTGATCGCGTAGATGCGCGACAGGTGCATGCCGAACTCCGTCGCAACCTCCCGCGCCGGGGTCAGGTCGACGAGCAGGCGCTTGGCGACATGCAGCGAGCGAGCCGAGAAGCGACGCCGCCGAGCAAGGATCTCGAGAACTTCAGGGGACAGACCTGGCGACATCGGTACGCAGCCGATCAACGACACGGATCAGATCGTCGTAGAGCTGTGCGAGCATGATCGAGCCAAGACCGATCCCGAGCACCGCCCAGCGATGCTCGGCAATCGGCCGTGCCTCTGCCCAGAACCCGACAAACAGGGCCAGAAAGAAGAAGATCACCCCGGTCGGCACGAGCACCATCCCGACCACCGGGCGCAGGAGCAGCAGGGCGGCAACCGTCGCCCGCAGGGCCAGATCGACCACAACGCTCATGCCTAGCAGCATGCCAGCCTGAAGGAGGGTTCGAATGACCCGGGTTGCCGCAGTCATCTTCATCAGACGCTTGTCCATTGGATGAGCCTCAGACGCCCAAGCGCCACCTGCTCGCGCGATCCGTCCTCGAATACGACTTGAGCCGAGCCCATCGACGATGGTGGCTTCAGCGGCAGGAAAGCCATGCGACCTTCGATCTCGACCAGGAAGGCATTTGCCTTGCTTCGTCGGCCCGGTTTAGGAGGCAACGTCTCGCGCGGTGGAGACGTGATTTCCAGGAGGCCCTTCGCGATCGCATCGACCCTCTCGCGGGTCAGCGGTTGCAGGTCTTCGGACAACGCGGATATTGCTTCCGGGTTGACCGATGCGATCTTGCTGAGTCGATAGAGAACACGAACATCGCTGCATCGCCCGGCGACGTGCAGACGCCTCACCGATTCGGGTGCATTGACGAGTTCCGCGAGCTCGGTGACGAAGCTCGCCGCCTTGCCGAGTCCGGCTGCTATCGCCTTGCGTGTCTCGCCCGCTGCCTCGCGCTCCGCAATGAACGTGGCCAGATCGAACGGAGACAGGTCTTCACGTGCAAGGTTCTCGATCACTCGCGCGTACGCGCTCATCGGCCCCTCGATGAACGCCGGGATCGTCACACACCCGGCGAGCCGCGCCGCGCGAACGCGGCGCTCGCCCACGTTCACCACATAGCGCCCGGGTGCGCCCGGCCTCGGATGCACGGAGATCGGCTGGATCACGCCGCAGTGTTCGATCGTTCGGGCAAGCTCCTCCAGCCGGTCGGCATCAACGTGCTTGCGGGGTTGCGCCGCGTCGAAGTCGATCACATCGAGCGCAACCTCGAGCGGACGGCCTGTCGCGGAGTCGTTCAGCAGTGCACTCGGCAGAAGCCTCTCGAGCGACTGCAGCTCATGCACAGATCACCCCCGCCGCATCGGGCGCCTGGCGCGGCTGACTTCTTGCGTGGAGCAGCCTGAACACCTCTTCGATCTCAGCCGACGCATCGCGGGCCGAGGACCTCCCCAGCTTCCAGACCGGGACGCCCTGCCCTACCGCCTCTGCAATCGCCGATCGAGTGGCCACCCGGGCGGGCAGCACGAACTCGCTGTACCGCGCCAGAAGCGACGCCAGAGCCTGCTTCTGCGAGGCCGAGTGATGGTTGAATCGGTTCGCCAGCACGCCGAGCAGCTGCAGCCCCGGGTTCCAGCGCAAGCGGACACCCTGGATCGTCTTCAGCATGTTCGCCAGCCCGTCGATGGCGTACGGCTCGAGCTCGATCGGACACACGACGAAATCGCAGGCAATCAATGCAGCGACCATCCGACGGCCGAGTGCTGGCGGCGTATCGATGACAACTGCATCGAAGCCCTTGCCGGCCAGCGTCAGATTGCGCCGGAATGCCGCCGGGCCGCTGGCCAGCGACTCGACATCGGCCAGCGCAGGATCGGCCGCCATCAACGTCAGCCCTGGCATGGCCTCCTGCATGACGGGCGGATGCTCCCCGAACAGTGTCGCACTGCGCACTCCGCTCTGAACCGTCGCAAGTGTCCGGCTGCAGTTGCCCTGGGCGTCGAGATCCACCACGAGCACTCGGTCGTGGCCATGTTCGGCGAGCCACCAGGCGTAGTGACAACTCAGGGTCGACTTGCCCACCCCGCCCTTCTGGTTCGCGAACACGATCGTCGGCATCGGACCTCCTTGTCGCAGCGCGATGTGCGACGGCAGAAGGCCTCGGCACGCATCGGCGCACGTCTATCGTCGTCCTGCCGCGGCGGGTTCGACCAGTCGGCCGGACGGTCTAGACCGCTGGGCATAGGCCGTCGAACTAGGCCATGCGGTCTATAGAAAACAGGCTTCCGGGGCTTGGCGCACGGGGTGCCCGAAGCGCGTAATTCGGGCACCTGTGCTGCGTGCCCGACCCTGATGCCACTGACCGTTGTCCGTACTGGTCCGTTCACCCAATCCCGAGCTGGCGCTGGTTGCGTCTGTGCGATCGCGGTGAGCGCCGCGTGGCTGTTCGCGGCCTCGCCGCTGTCCGCGCAGCCGGCCCGTCCGGTGTCGTTCGCGCCCGACCCAGCCGCCTCCCAGCGCGAGACGGTGCGCGCCCAGATCCTTGCGGATGAGGAAAACGTGGAGCGCTCGCGTCTCGCCGCGGCGGTCCGCCGGATGCAGGAGCGCGTGGTCGCAGGCGACGCCCAGGGCGTCGACGACGCGCGGGCCTCCATCGCCCGACACGAGGCGGCATTGAGATCCCTGGGCCGCGAGATCGCAGCCATGCAGAAGGCCACAGCTCCGGGAGTTCCGAGCCAGCCGGTCAACG
>VYKW01000234.1_pt1 | contig 23367 bp, 18 predicted proteins | sample 5114451 | NCBI WGS metagenome assembly VYKW01 (sample SAMN12291784, study PRJNA351875) | freshwater metagenome | isolation source: freshwater lake | place: USA: Michigan, Gull Lake | collected 2013-08-08
CGGGCGCAGCAAAGTGGGTTCGTCAAAGCAGCCGATGATGGTCGATTCGACGCCGACCTCGACCGCGCCGCCGTCCAGGATCAGGTCGATCCGGCCGTCCAGGTCCGCCGCGACATGCGCCGCCATGGTCGGTGACACATGCCCGGAGATGTTGGCCGAGGGCGCCACCACGGCGCCGACGAAGGCCGCGAGCAGCGCGCGCGCAACCGGATGCGCGGGCACGCGAATCGCAACCGTATCGAGCCCGGCCGTGGCGAGATCGGCCACCGGACACCCCTCCGCCTGCGGCAGCACCAGGGTCAGCGGTCCTGGCCAGAACGCCTGGGCGAGGCGTTCCGCAACGGCATCGAAGCGGCCGATCCGGCGCGCCGCGGCGACGTCGGCCACATGGGCGATCAAAGGATTGAAGGCCGGCCGGCCCTTGGCCTGGTAGAGCCGGGCGATCGCCGCGGCGTTGCTCGCGTCGGCGCCGAGCCCATAGACGGTCTCGGTCGGGAACGCCACCAGCCCGCCACGCGCGAACACGGCCGCGGCGGCGGCGATTCCGGTCGCGTCGGCGGGCAGGATCCTGGTCTCGATCGCGATGGTCTCGGGCGCGGGCATCAAGGGAGCTGGATGACGGTGATTTTGCTGTCCGGCTATAGCGGGCGAAGCGGTTCGAATGAAGCGCGCAAATGCGGCGCTGGGCTGCGCCCGCGCCCGGTCCTTCCCTCAAAGTCTCGATGCCTCAAGCAGTTAACCCATCGTCCTGACATCGGCAATTTCGATGCGATTTCCTGCCTCGTGTGCCTTGCGGAGATGGAAACCCGACGCTATAAGCCGGCTTCCCAAGTCGGAGCGTGGCTCAGCCCGGTAGAGCACTGCGTTCGGGACGCAGGGGTCGCAGGTTCGAATCCTGCCGCTCCGACCATTATATCAAGCACTTACGATTGTGCTTTCCCGAGACCGCAACGAAATGCGCAACGAAATGGCTCTTTGAGCCGCCTCGCGGCGCTCAGCTCGTCACATTGGAAAGCGCAACGAGTCATCCCGACGCACGACGTCAGGGCGCTTCAGCGCGCGGTGAAGTGACTGGTCCGTCATCCATTGGCCGGTTTGCTCGTCATCGAGATCCCGAACAGGAAGCTCGATCGAAGCCTGGGCTCATACGGCAGATGAATCGACGGTCAGATGCTGGGGCGATTTTCTGGCCACGAGCGACCTTGGCGGGCCATTGTGAGCGCCGACTAAAGCCGTGCTGTGCGGGACTGTCGACTGAGTGAGGGGCTTTCAGCGCGTCCCCCGAACGCCTCGGCAGCTTCGCCCTGGAAATCCGGATGGTGGTGGCCGTAGGTCTGTTCGAGCTGCTCCACGGTCATCCCGAGCCAGCCTGCGGCTTGCCAATGGTCTGTACCTTGCTGCATCAGCCAAGTCGCTGCCGTATGACGCAGCGAGTGCCGGACCACATCGTCGCCAAGCCCCGCATCCTCAAGGATGCCTTCCCAGGCCGACCGGATCTTGCCCGCAAGCGGCTGGCCGTCGTGCATTCGATTCACGACAAAACGGATCTCCTCTCCTGACGCGAAGATACCTGCGGCCCGCAACTCGGCGGAACGAAGAGCGTCGATGTTGCGCCAGCGTACCAGGTGCGGTCGCAGCCGGTTGGCGATCTTCGCCGGAGGTCGTCGCTTCTTGGTGGCTCGCTCGTCCGAGCCACGCCCCTGGTAGACCATGGCTTCCAAATCCATCCAGGGATGGGTCGTTGTCGGGATCCACTGCGTCCGGCGGATCGTCTCTTCGCGCCGCGCGCTGTAGAGCCCGATCAGAATGAATCTCGCGGCGGGGCGACGCCGAGTTATGATCCAGCGCTCTCGGCGGGTTAGTTCTCCGGTTGGCTTGCGTCTCCAGTTTGCCTGGCCTTCATCCCAAACGTAACCCAGAGCCGCGCCCAGAAGGCGAGCGGCCTCGTTGCGGGTGAGCCAGCGCTCTCTGCCCTTCGTCTTTTCGGGTAGCGATATCTTCGGAACGACATCGAGGGTGTGTTCCGCATGATAGAGATTGACGGCTGCGCGAAGATCCTCGAGCCGCCGCCGCGCGGTCTGATCCGAGACGGTTCCCTTTCGCGCGGGGATGCGCGCTCGTCGGTTGTTTTCGTTCGCGACGCCGGTCGACCAGTCTACGAAATCGCGACAGAGCTGCGCCTTGATATCCGCGAGCATCTTGGCGCCGAAAAACATGTTGAGATCGAGCAGGCGGATCAGAAGCAGGTCATGTTGCGCGTTGGCCCGAGCGTCGTCGCTCTTCGGTCGTTTCGCAAGCTCATACGAAGTCAGGACATCGGCAATGGGGAGGAAGTGAGGGTCCGTTACTCCAACACTGGGAGTGTGTCTTGACGCAATGTATTTTTCGAGCGCTTTCGCTGCGCCATCAGTGTCGTCGCGGCGACAGCCTGTGCGGATCTGCCGTCGCTTTCCGTTGGCCTGGTCGAGAATGACCCAACAGTCGTCGTCATCTCTGAACCAGAGTCGCGGCGGCTTGGCTTTGCGGCCTGGCATGACGGCTTGACCAGTTTGCGGATGGCGCGGGGAGTAGTCAGATCCTTCCCCGCAACTTTGGCGATTTCAAGAATCCCTGCTGCTGCCGCCCTTCGCAGTGATGACAAGGTGAGGGGACCTTGCGGGAAGAACACGGCGGAAGCTTCGATGAGGGTCATGACTTCGTCTTCGCCCCACTGATCCGGAGTGGGGCGCGCCTTGACCCTGGCAAGTCTATCGCCTTTGCGCTTTGGCATTCCGTCGGTGCCATCCGTTGACTCGATGAACTGCAGATCGGCAGCAGCCGAATGGCTTACAGAACTATGCGCTTTAGAACAGGGAGAGCTGTGGCGAGTAGCGCAATCGGCGGTTCTGGCGTGTCGATGGGTGTAAGTAGCTTCCACAGCAATTGCCAAACTGCAGCAGGCGAGGAGAGGTCGGCCGGTAGAACGGAAGGTCGCTGGTTCGCAGGTCGGAGCTGCCCAATCTTCTTGGACGTCAGACTACGAATCTGAGGGTCGGACGTTCGAATCGTTCCGGGCGCGCCATTCAAATCAAGCACTTAGCGAGAATCACCGTTTGAGTTTTGAAAACTAAAACGGTTTTTCAAACGGTTTTGGTTGGTCTTTCGTCAAGACTTCGGCTGCTGATGCGCGGCTATTTCGGCGAAGTCTTGGCTAGCTAGGGCATTTGCAGACACCGAGTCGCGGCTTGCACGCGCTATGGCTTCAAACGCGGCATAATCGCGGATCGCCGTTAGCGCTTTCGATGCTGTTGGGCGCTAGGCAGAACTTGTAACGTCGTGATCGTCAGACGTGTCAAACCAACCCAATTAAAGTAGGCTGGCCGAGGCCTTCTAACTTAAGCTCGTCTCGCATTCATGCGCTTTACAAAGTCGGAGATCCTCGAAGAGTTCGTGCGGCAAGACCGCTCATATCGGCTTGCGATCATCGCGAGTCACTGGCTCCAGGGTGGCGGGCAATACAGGCCGAGCGCTGTGGAGGAGGCACGCGGCCTTCAGATGAAAGTCATCGACACATGGGTTTCCTATTCTGATTTGGCCGAACTCCTTGAGCAAGATTCGTCACGATTTTTCATCACAACGGACTTCGTGCTCAATCAGCTTCACGCTCTCATTCGGGTTCCGTTCGAACTGCTCAGCGACTATTGCGAAGATTATGATCAAGCCGTGCCCGGTCGAAAGCTGCTGAATGAGCTTCGTTCGGCCGATTGGTACGAATATGCGCGTGCGATCCGCAATACGGTCTCGCACAATTTCCGCTTCGATTTCTCGAAATACAAGGCCGATAAATTCCCGATCGCGTGGCGTGGCAATTCGTTAACCGCAGACCTGCACGGAAAAGCCATCACATACGATTCTTTCTGGCACAAATCGGGGTACGAGCTGTTTGTCGCGATGCGCTCCTTCGCGGAGATCTTGCCGCAGCTTCCGCCCTAAGACGATTTTACGAGCGCGCGAACTTTATCAGCGGTTCAAGATCGTGATCATCGGCGGCTTTAAGCGCAGCGATGTACGTGTCCCGAGCCGAGCCCGCAGCCCGAAGATCGGCGCCGCCCCACGTGAAGCGCTTGCCGCCAAGCTGGGCAATCAAAACATCTGCTGCCAAGCGCGACCATCGCCCATTTCCATTTGGAAAGGGATGTACAGACACGAGCCGGTGATGGAACCGGACGGCGAGTTCGTCCGGTGGGTAGGTTTTATGCTCGACCCAATACCGCGCATCGTCGAGCGCTTGGCGGAGCGAAACCTCAATCAAATGCGGAGCAACGCCAATATTGCGTTCCGTCGTCCGGTATTTTCCGGCCCAGCGCCAGACGCGTTCGAACATGCGACGATGCAGGCTCTTAAGAAAGCTCTCGCGGGTCGCGACGTGACGGCGACCAAATGCCCACCGATTTCCAGTCGCGATATTCTGCTGCTCGAGTTCGTTCAACTCGCTGCGCAAGGTAACATGTGTTGGAATCAGTTCTTCCCTCTCCGCCGGCGTCAGTGGGGTCGCATGATCGTCAGCGGCGTGCAGATCAGTCATTCTTCATCCCAAAGGCGCGCCGGGCGCTTCAGCAAATCCTGAATAGCTTCCTCGCGCAGTGCGCGGGCAGCCCCCTTGTCTTTTACAGCCTGGTCTTCCAACCTCATTGTCTGCTCAACGGCTTTCGCTTGGCGCTCCGCGACTAGCGCAGCCCGTTCCGTGACAACCTCCGCGAGGGGGCGTTCGGGCACCAGCACGTAGACCAAGCGGCAGCCGAGGGCTTCCGCGGCGCGTTGGAGCGTGTTGAGGGTAACAGTGCCGCTCTGCTCGGATTTTTCAAGTTCCACGATGCGCGGCTGCGATACGCCCAGCCGTTTTGCATATTGGGCTGTCGTCATGCCCAAGGCGTCACGGACCGCACGAAGCCAACCCTTTGGCGGGCGTTGCACTTTCGCAAGCGGCCGCCAGCTGGAAAATCGTTTGTCGAGATGGCGGATGGCGTCCTTCATGCTATAACCTATAGCATATTGTTTATGAATAGAAATATAAGGTATACCTTATAATGATAAAGCTCCATTATAGGATATATCTTATTGACAGCCGGTGGGTTTGCTTGTTCTGACCGGGAAGTCAGCACATTCGCGCTGCATCCTTCGGTTGTGTCTGTTCTTTAAATGTTCTAGATGACTTATACTGGAATCTCCCGCTCAAGCCCTGCAGAGCAAGAGTTCTTCCGAAATTAATCACCACCTAGTCGGCCTAAGCCGAGGGGCGCATGTCTGACGCAAACAATGAACAGCTTCTTCCTCCGCCAAGCTGGGACAAATTCGAAGAGATTTGCGCCGACCTCTTCTCTCGTATCTGGAACGACACACAGCTCGTGCGTTACGGGCGGTCGGGCCAGCGGCAGAATGGCGTCGATATATACGGCAAGGAGAATGGCGCGGATTCCGGCGTCCAATGCAAGGGAAAGCGGAATTGGCCGCCGACGAAGCTCACCACCGCCGAAATCGATGCCGAAATTGAAAAGGCTAAAAAATTCACTCCGTCCCTCAAGACCTACATCATTGCAACAACGGCAGACAACGACGTTCATGTAACCGATCATGTCAATGTCATTTCCGCAAGGCACGCCGAACACGGTCTCTTCCGCGTAACCGTCCTTGGCTGGCGCGATCTCGTTGCCCGCTTCTATGATCATCCCGAGCTGCTCAAAAAGCACTTCGGTATTTACACTCTTCGGCAACTCCAGCGTGACATGCCGACATCCGGCGATGTCGCAGCACGTGTCGTCGAAGAACTCAAGAACACGAACCTGGTCGTCAATCTGGGCGGTGAAATTCCGGGCCAGCAATCTAATTTTCTCCACGACCGGCTCGCAGAAGCTCTCGATCGCGACTTCGCCAGCCGATATGAGCGCGCTCTTCAGCGCTCCGCATTTCCTGAGCTAAGCAAAACCGATGAACTCGGGCAGCTCGCGGCCGAAATTCTCGATGCAAAAGGGATAGCGCTCTCCTCCAATCTGAAGCGAACCATTTTACTGCGCGGTGTGCGCTCGGCCGCAGTCCGTGGCGATTTGCAAGACGCCAGGCGCTTTTTGGACGCGGCACACAGCCTGCCCGGATCGGATTCAGAGGCGCCGGGGCGGGCGAGGCTCGCCGTTGCCGAGGGGCGGCTCGATGAAGCCATTCAGATCCTGCGCGACCGCGCCGAACCCGATTCTCGTTCGGTTCTTCTAAGTATCATTGGAAAAGAGCGCAGCAGAGACGAAGCTCTAAATTGGTTTGCCGAGAACAACCTCTCGCCTGCGCACCTCACAGCATTTGGCGTTCTGAATCTCTGCCATATCTACCTGCAGGGTAACGACCTCAATTCGGTCAATCGGGTCCTTACACAAGCCGCGCCCGAGCAGATTTCAGAGCTTCCGTATTTGTACTTTCTTCGGGGAGCTACGCGATTTGCGAGCTTGCTGCCACCGCCAGAACAGACGGCAGCGCTCAGCGGGCTACCCTTGGATGTACGCAACGCGCACCCCATCGTCAGCGGTCAAGAGCTTTCAAGCACGCTCGATGCCGCGATCAACGATTTCCGTCAGGCGCTGCCCTACGCAACGACCCTCGGGCTCCAACATGCTCCACGCATTATTGAGTCATACATCATCTGGGCCGAACTCCTGCATCCGACGCGCGGCCAAGCGGCGCTGGCGCAGCTTCGCAGCGATATGGACGACAATGCGCTTGCCATCTCTCGCGTTCAGTATGCGCTTGCTTACCTAAAAGACTATTCGCCCGCCACCCTTGAAGCCTACCTGCGGCGCCGCGATGTTCTCGGTGGCTTAAGCGACGAAGAACTGCGCGCCGCCTTTGTTGTAAATCTGCACAAAGAAGATGCTGCCGGTATTGCATCGCTGATCGCCGCCAAGCGCCAGCAGGCGGAAGCCACTTTTGGCAGAAATGGCATTATGTTCTTCGAAGCTCAAGCCCTCGCCAAAAGCGGCGATGCAACCTCAGCAAAGGTTATTTTGGAAGAGAATCTCGCGCTCTTCGATTCGACCCAGCAAGCCATTCTTCGGGCCGAGATCGCGAAAGCGGAGGGAGCTGATCCTGTCGCGGAGCATCTTCGCCTATATGAAACCGATAAGACGCCAGAGTCGCTTCGCGCGCTTGTTAATGCGCTGGCCCGCAAGAAGGATCACATTGGCGTCGCCAAGTATGCTGAACTGCTTTTTGCGGAGACAAAAGATCCGCGCGATATCGGGTTGGCGGCCGAAGCCGAAATGCGGGCCGGCAATGGCGATAACTTTGTTCGTCTTTTTGAGGCGAATCCGGCCTTAAAAGAATTGGACGTTATGTTTTTGCGCTACTATGGCTGGCAACTGTTCCGGTTAGGCCGGTTGCGCGAAGCAAAGCAAATCGCCGAAGAAACTGAGAAGAAGCATCCTGCTCGCCGCGATCTCCAGCTCGAAATTGCCATTGCGATTGAAACCGGCGAGTGGGAGTCTCTCGCCGGTCCGCTTACTGCCACGCTTGAGCTGTCTCCGGACCTCGATGGGCTTGCGCTTATCCGTGCAGCGCAACTGTCACAAGCGTCCGGACAAGGAGCGCTTTTGGACCTCATTGCCGCCGCCGTTTCCAAGGCCGGCGACGATCCGAATGTTCTGATGGGGGCCTACTTCCTCTTTGTCGAGCAAGGGCTCGAAGAGCAGCGTCCCGAGCCGCACGAGTGGTTTCAGAAGGCTCTCGCGGGATCGGGGCCAGAGGGCCCGATACAGCGCTTTGAGATCAAAGAGCTCCTGTCACAGCAGATCGAATGGGATCGCCATACCCGCTTCGTGAGTGAGAAAGTGATGTCCGGCGAATTTCCATTGGCGGTCGCCGCGCCGGGCTTGCGCACCACAATCGTTGACCTTGTGCTACGGAATCTCATTCGGAATTCGGCGACATCGGATGGCCGACGCCGTAGAGCGATCCCGCTGTTCACCGGCAGGCGCTTGCCTGCCGCAGTCGGGGCAACCAACTCTGTTGCGTTCGACATTACCGCGCTCCTGCTCCTCGGATGGCTTGGAATACTGCCGACAGTCCTTGGGGCGTTTCCCAAGATCATTTTGCCGGCAGGTGTGCTCGCAGAGCTTTTTGAAGGCCGTAGCCGCATTCGTCGCGGGCAGCGTACGCGGCTGGAGAAAGCGATTCAAATCCGCGACGCCATTGCCAAGGGACAACTGAAAGTTCTGCGTACACCGAGTCTTGCTACGGACAGCATGACGACCGAAATCGGTGTTGAACTCAGCGCACTTATCCGCGAGGCTGAGGCCTCAAACGGAATTGTCGTCCGGCCCGCACCAGTGTCGCGGGCAAGTGTCGCGGAGGGCGGAGAAGCCGACATGCGGTCTCATGAAAATCTCTTGTGCGACATGCATGCTCTTCTCAAGGCCTTGGCCGACTTGAACGTCATCGATGAAGAAAGCGAAAGGACGGCCAAACAGTATTTTGAGTTTCAGGATAAGGGGTGGGCTTCGCCTGCCTTACCTGATCCGAGTCGGCCGCTATTCTTAGATGGCTTGGCGCTCGTGTACCTGCAGCACACCAAATTGCTCAGTGCTGTCCTGAGCACATTTCCGAAGACTTATATTCATGTGTCGACGGAAGACGAAGCTAACGCGTTAATCGAGGATGATCAAAACGTTGGCGAAGTCTTTCGCGTTATCGATGATGTCCGTTCAGCGGTGCGGCAAGCGAATGCCGCCGGTCGTATCGTGTTTGGTCCTCAGCGTGCGGATGCCGGCACAGGCGATTTCGAAGGTGTGCAATCGAGCATCAATCTCTTTGCAGATTTCAAAGGTGTCGACGTTGTCGTCGCCGATGATCGCGCGCTCAATAAGGAACCTTTTGCAGCCGATGTCCTGGGTCACCGCGCGCGTATGGCATCGACGCTCGACCTTCTAGAAGAACTTTTAAGCCGCGGCCTTCTTACGGAAGACCGCTACCGAGCGCTGCGCTATCGTCTGAGAGCCGGCGCTGCCATGCTGGTTCCCGTTACCCCCGCCGAACTTCTAGCTGCCGCGAAACGGAATAGGCAAAACGAAGCACCGGAATTTCGAGCCATCCGGGACAGCCTCGATCTTGGACGCCTATCCGAGATGCCGCAGTTTCCTAGCGAGATGCGTTGGTTCATGAGCTATGTGCACGCGATCAGAATTGCCGTTACGCAGGCTTGGATCGATGAGCCCGATGAACAGCGCGCGCGGAGTCTGGCCTCCGCGATATTCGATATGCGAATACTGCCGGAAGATTGGGTTGATCGCTGGGGCGAACATATCCCACCAAATTGGGTTGACGCCGTTCGCTGTACCCTGATCGGCGGTTTTGCCGCGGCGATTGAAATTGCCGATACCAACAAAGCGCTTGCCTACCAAAAATGGCTAGACGATGTGTTGATGGAGGAGGTGAGGTCTCTATCCCCAGAGCTTTATAAGCGGGTCATCGATTACATACGAAAATTTGTGCTCATGCCGTGGAGCGAGAGGGAAGATGATGAGCAAGCTTGACCTCACACCCGAAGAGCTCACACGTTTCAGGGTGACCTTTGCGTTAGGTCGATTGAGCAAAGAGTTGCAAAGCGACGTACTTGCAGATGGAGCCATCGAAGAGCAGATAGGCATCGCGGTTTCGACGCCTATCAACCTGCCTGACGGCATCGTGCTTGATCGCAAAAATCTCTTTTCCGCGGTTCAAAAAGCGGCCGATGGCGAGCCCGCCCCGGACATCGTGGATAGTGATGGCATCAAGCGCGAGATAAAGGTCGAAGTCCAGAATGAAATGGCGATCGCGAGTTATGGCGCCCATCGCATCGCGTTTCCGCAGGCGACTCTGCTTTCAGCTAATCTTGAAAGGCGGAAGCGGGCGCTCGCCAACATTTTGAAGAGCAATTCGCTTACAGCGCAGGCGCGCGAGCAGCTTCAAGCCCTTATTGGCAAGCCCGACTATTCTCACGCGGATTTTTTTGCAGCCCGCAAGATCCTGGGCGGAGCGCCAGAACAATTTGCAACGACTCTGCGAGAGGTTGCCAACAAAGGATCATTGTCAAGAAGCGATTTCCTTCCTTCGGAAACCTCCCATTGGGAAAATCTCACGGCGAGGCAGGTCACAGCGCATACGCTGGTCGAGTTTGTGAACAGTGAGCTTGCTACGGAACGAGGCGCGCGTCTTGCCGAGGATGATCCGAAAGATGCCATCGATGTCATCTCCCTGACCTTTGGAGGGCCCGAGCTTACACCGCTAGATGCAATGCGGGCACTCAAGCCCGACGATCTGCTCACGGGCTTGAAGCATTTGCTCCAGTTTCCCGATCCTTTCGCCTTGACAGGTGCATTTGAGATTTGCGCCGATCAGGCGCAGAGCAGTGCACGCTTTATTGAGCTGGGTGATGAAATTCTTGATCGTCTTCTGAAAGACGCAGAGGAGCTTCGCAACCAACTCACAACATTTGCGGCGGCTTTTACTATAGCGACCGCCTACCTTGCCAAGCATGAGACACTGCGCAAGCAGCAGGTGTTCTGGCGCCGCCTCGCAGCCGCATCGCACGCCTCCCTCGTGACACGGGTTCTTGGCGCCAGTAGCGATGGCGAGAGCTCGCTTCTGACTTGGGCCATACAGCTTTCGGGGAAGACCTTCTACCTTTCGGTGCTGAATGACGCCCCCAGTGAGGCCCGTTGGCGACCCGACTGGATGAGCCCGAACTTCTTGATGGCGGACCTTTTCGGGCGTCTCCAGGGTGCGGTGCAGCGGCTTGGCGAGGCCGCTCCAGAAACGTGGCGAAAGAAACTTGAAGATGCCGAATCTTCAGTGCTGAAAGATGCCCCACCCTTGGCGCGAACATTCCCTTCTGTACTTCAGGGTTGGGTGCCTTTGGTCGAGAAACCTCCGGAAGATACGGATATTGGTCGAATGTACGCAGACTTTGCCCGCGAACCGACCCTTGAGAATTTCCTATACTTTACGCCGATCGTTTTTGCCTTTGGATTTGCGAGCGACACGCGCGAGCCGGTTTTGAAGGTTGTGCAAGCGCTTCGCGTCAACTTGGCAACAACCCCTCCCGAATTCGCTCAAGCAACTCTGGATCTCGCGGCGCTCATTGCAGCGCAAAACCACGATCCGGAGCTGGCCGATGCCGTCGCGGCCGTTGCCGTCGAGAGGGTTGTCGTTACGCGTGACGTTGATCGTTTGTTGCCGGCAGCCACGGTGATCTTGCAATGCGCCGCTGCTCGCACGGACCAGTCTGAAGCGCACTCAATGCTGGTGCGCCGCCTTGAAAATCTTGCCTTTGTCGCTCCACCAGAACTTCTTCCAGAAGCCTTGGAGATTTTCCGAATTCTGCAATCGTTGAACGAAGAACTGGGAAGGCGACTTGGGCGAGCAAATGCAACCGCGCGGCTTGGGCTTCCTCGCATAGCAACGAGCCGAGAACGAGTCTTTTGAACAAGTACGGCCAAGAGAGAGAACTCGTTGAACTGACATGAAACCCGGGCGTGAGTTTGCGGCGGCAACGTTTGTAGACGCTGGCACCTGAGTTATCTGTTTGAGCGAGAGTGCGGGCCGGGTTGGCCGTGACGGGTTGGAAGCGGCGAGAGAGTTCCGCCGCGCCCGTCGCGGAGATCTGCGATGCAGGGACGGAGAGTTGGAGCGCACGCCGGCGAGGGCCGGGCGAGCCTCTATGAGGAGATCACGAGCAAGATCACCGGCGAGCTGGAGGCTGGCCGCGTGCCCTGGGTGCAGCCTTGGGGAACGCAAGCGGCGAAGGCTCAGCTTGCCTTGCCGAGAAATGCTGCATCGGGGCGGCCATACTCCGGTATCAACGTTCTGATCCTCTGGGGAGCGGTGATCGAGCGGGGCTTTGCCGGCCAGAGCTGGCTAACGTTCCGGCAGGCGTTGTCCCTGGGTGGGCATGTCCGCAAGGGCGAGCGCGGCGTCACGGTCGTCTATGCCGATCGCTTCGTGCCAACGGATGAACGGCAACGTGCCCGCGAGGCCGGGGAAGACGCGCGGGCGATTCCGTTTCTGAAGCGCTTCACCGTTCACGGCGCAAGTGACCGAGAATGTCTTCGATACGCCTTCGGGGCGCTTTATGCTGGTGCCTCAGGGCGCACGGCTGATCGGGACCTACGATAGCCAGGTGACAACCGGGCAGTCCCGTGTGCTTCTGGTCTGGACCCGTCTGATCATGCCCAATGGCCGCTCGATCGTGCTCGAACGGCAGCCGGGCGCCGATGCCAGCGGCTATTCTGGGCTATCGGATGAGGTCGACAATCATTGGAAAAAGATTGCAGGCGCAGCCCTGTTGTCAACGCTGCTCTCGGTCGGCAGCGAGGTAAATGCCGGTGCCAATCCGAATACCAACAACGCTGCGATCATCCAGGCCCTGCGGCAGGGCTTCGGCAATGCCGTGAGCCAGACCGGTCAGCAGCTCGTGCGTCAGCAGATGAACATCCAGCCGACATTGACGATCCGGCCGGGATTTCCGGTCCGCGTGATCGTTAACAGGGATCTCGCGCTTGAGCCGTATCGCGGATAGGGAGGACAGCATATGAAGCTGAAAATAACGGCGCTGCCAGACGAAAAGCCGGTGAAGCTCACTGTCGAGATCCCCGCGTCGGCACATCGCGACCTGCTAACATACGCTGAGCTCGTCGCATCACAGTCCAGCCACGACGTTGTCGATCCTGGCCGCTTGGTGGTCGAGATGATCAAAGGATTTATGGCAGCGGATCGTACATTCTTGAAGTTGAAGGGCCGGGCGTCAGAGTCTCCTGCCAAAAAGTAATTCACGCTTCGATTGAATCATCTGCGGGCGAAACGGTGGACCATGATCAGCTAGCCGACCGCTAGGCAGGGGAGTGGAGGGGCGAGTTGGTCATTTTCGCGAGTCTGGTCGGCCCCCGACGCAAGTGAAGGCGCGTTGATGCAACAGCGCTTGCCTCGAAAGAATCTAAGGGTGTCAACCAATATTTTGGTAGAACAATCTCCATTCTGCTGCTGAGCTTCTCGCAAGATCGTAAGCCGCCTAAGTGGACTTTTCAGCCCGAATTCGATCAAGGCGTAGTCGATGTCGATGATCCGTGAGCAGGCGTGCGCCACTCGGTACGGCAGTGAGCGTCCCCAGACCTGTCTCGCCGGCGATCAAGAAAATGATCAAGAGTTGGTATTTGACTGCGTCTATTGGCTCAACGCCGGCAAGGATTTGACCGGTCATCATCCCCGGAGGAGAAACAAGACCGATCGCCGCCATACTGTTCATGGTAGGCATGAAACCTGTTCTCAACGCGTCCCGTATAGCGGGGAGCATAGCCTGATACCGGGAGCCGCCCAGTGCGAGACAGGCTTCTATGGCCGCTCGTTCGCGGACCAGGCCATTGGTCAGCGCGTCCAGACCCAGGCTTATACCTGTCATGGTGTTGCCCAACATCATGCCCAACAAGGGCAGCGTATAGTGCGGATGATAGCAGGGATCCGGGCGCAGCTCCGTCAATAGCGCAAACATCGTGACGGTACCGGCGGCGAGCAAGGTGCATCCCGCGCCCAGGCCGTAGCTCCAAATGGTCTGTAGACGCCTCTTCTGTCGCGCGACGATGTCCCGCGATGCGAAGAGAACCCTGATGAAGGCGGCGAGGGCGGTCCAGGGCGGCGACACAGCGGCAAATTAGAACGTCAGAGCGTAGCCAACGAGAACGAGCTGAAGCACTATCCGTACGGTCGCGATCGCCAGTTGTTTTTCGAGCCTGAGGCGGAGCACAAGCGAGAGTGCGCCGTCCATGACGACAAGCAGGGCGGGAAGGACCAAATCACCATACGACAGTTGGGTGTAGGTCACGCTCGATCTTCCTTGATCCCGCCATCAGGACTCATCGCGAGGATCCTTGACCCGATGCGGCGGGCTTGCGCGTTGTCGTGGGTGCTCCAGACGACGCTCGTTCCGTTCGCAATGCGTTCGGCGATCAGGGATTCCACCGCCGTGGTGGATGCGGCGTCGAGCGCGAGGTTGGCTCGTCGAGCGCAAGCACGCGCGATCGCAGCATGAGCGTCCGCACAAGCCATAACCACTGTCTCTCGCCGGCCGAAAGTCGTTGGATCGGCCAAGGTCCGCAGACCTCCGGTAATCCTAGGCGTGTGACCAGAGGTCGAGCATCGTCCCAGACCGTGAAGTGTTCCTGCACGATGTCGGACCAACAGCCGGGCTCGGTGGCGAGGTAGGTCACTTGCTTTCGCCAGGCGGGGGCGGGCATCGCCTCCCTGAGCGTTCCGTCAAGCTTGACCGTTCCCTCGGTGCGATCGAGATCGGCGATGGAGCGAAGCAGCACAGTCTTCCCGGCCCCGGAGGGCCCTTGCAGGGCGACGCATTCGCCATCCTGCAAGTCGAACGACACGGAGATGTGCAGGCGCTTGAGACCCCTGACCGTCAGCATGGCGTCAAAGCTTGCGTTGCAACCGATCGAGAATCCGCCTGGCGATCTCTGCCGGCGCTTCCTGCGGGTAAGGATGCTCCGAGCTGACATTGATCTCGCCAAGCACGTAGCTGTCGCTTCCATCAGCCTGGACTGGGCCGAGCATGAAATAGGCGTCCCAGATCATGGGCAAGTCGTCTCGCGCAATATCGAGCAGCGAGGTCAGCTGCGGCGTCCATTCGTCCTCCATCAACCGACGCAGCCGCTGGAAGCGCGGATCGGCTTGGGATGAATAGAGCCGCGGTCCAGCCTCGGAACGCGCGGCCGGCGAATCGACCAGGGCTTTGACTTTGTGGAAGCCGAAGCCGGCGCAGCGTTCGCCCCATGTAGCAGCGCACGACGCCCTCCTGAGGCGAGGCTGGAACGGTTGGTCGATCACGCTGCCGTTCTCGATGATCTGGTCGAGCTTCGCCGTATCGAGATCGACGACCGGCTCGTGGCCGCCGCGACGGTCAGCGGGGTCGCGCTTTCGGCCAGCACATCGTACCATAGATCACGCGGCCGATCATGATCATGTGAACGATGATACCGTTGAGCGTGGCCACGACGGCAACGGCGCTCATGGTAACGAGCGGAAGGCCGGTCAGTCGCTCGAAGACAAGCGCGAGCGGTGCCGACGAGCGTGCCAGTTCGAGAGTGGGTGGGATCCTGCCGTCGAAAAGCGGCTCAGGCGCCTCCAGGTCGCGCCACGAGCCAATCGTCGACGTTCGAGGCGATTGACGGTCGAGTTACCGGCAAACGTACATTGGGATCTGCAGGCCTATACGGAAGTCATAGCGCGTAAGTCCGGGCTTCCGTCGGCCGATCTTGGGCGCCTTGCAGCCGCAATGGCGGCTCGCTTCATGGCGACAGATCGAGTCCTTGCGAAATCCAAGCCGATTATCACTCAAGAGAGCACGTGGCCCAGATCGAGCCATCTGGATGGCAGATATTTCGTATCGGAATATAGCGTCTGGTCAGATGGATTGAGGTGGGCCAATCTCAGGCTGTCCCTGCATCGACCGATACGGTGCCAGACTGAACGCATTGCCCCTAGACCGTGCCACGCTTGCCTGTCGTGCTATCGCTGGGCTGGGTGACAGTGAGTTTGCGTCGCCTGCTGCGCCGTCCTCGCGATGGCGAGGGTCCGCACGTCCGCGGGCATGCGTTCAATGTTCGCGACGGCAACTGATCACACGACTGTATCTCACCTCATTCAAATAAAGGAAGCGTCGATCATGAATGGCCGAACTGCTGTGCTCAATCAACGTGCTGGACTTGGCTGGCAGATCGGGCTTTGGATATCCCAGATCCTACTGGCCGGTCTGTATGGTCTTGCCGGATTCATTAAGACGACGATCCCGCCCGCTCAGCTCGTTCCGATGGGCTTGAACTACGCGACCGAATTTCCGCATTGGCTTCTTCTGTTCATTGGCTTCGCAGAGCTCGCGGGAGCCGTCGGCATCTTGTTGCCTGCGCTGACCAGAATCATGCCGTCGCTGACCCCGCTTGCCGCGCTGGGCCTCGCCACGATTCAGGTGCTTGCGATCGGCTTCCACATCAGTCGAGGCGAACTGAACGTGCTGCCGATGAACCTCGCGCTGCTCGGCTTGGCCGTCTTCGTACTCTGGGGCCGTGTCAAGAAGGCACCGATCGCGCGGCGGTCGTGAAAGTTCGAGGTGGGAGCCATCCCGTGCTTCCTTATCTCCTACCGCGTCTTGATGCTAAACATCTGCGGAAGTCGCGGTGATAGAGCCTGCGAGTTCCAAGTCGTTTAGCAGTGCACGATCGATTGTTGAAATCCGACCGCCGTCGTTCGGCGCGATATCCTAGATGAAGCCGAGCAGACGGGCGCGGGACACGGCAGAAACGCGGTCGTGCGCACCCAGTTTTTGGAATAGATTTTTCAGGTGCCACTTCACGGTCTCTTCGCCGAGTCCGATCGATTGGGCGATCTCCTTGTTGCTCATTCGTTGCGTGAGGCGTGTCAAAACATCCTGCTCGCGCGGGGTCAGGATGCTGCGAGGATCATCTGCGGGGGCCGCTGACTGAACAGGGGCGGAGACCGGAAGCGCTGTTGTCGACAGAGGACGACCCGGGTCGGCTTCGTCGAATTCAGCGAGAAGCCGCCAATGGGCAGACGCGCGGCAGAGGCTGACCGCTTCATCCCGATCGGTGTCGGCACGCCGCGGATCCTCAGGGCGGACGCATTGCGCGCGCAGGAACAAGGCTCGTGCGACATCGGCGCCGCGATTGAGCCGGGTTGCGAGCCGCAGCGCCTCGGATGCTGCCGCTGTTACCGCTTCCAGCTGCGCTCCCGCTTTAGCCGAATTCACGGCTGCCGTCGCTTCGGCGAGACAGGCGTGAAGTTCGCACCAGTTGCGGATCGCGGGACTGGCGTCGACGTCCAGGCCTGCCACAATGGACCTGGCGCGCTTTGCTTCTTCTGTCGCGAGATGGGGACGTCCTCGCCCGGAATGAAATCGCGTGAGCGCGAAAGAAGCAGCAGCTTGCATCCGGGGGCTGCCCCTCGCCGCCCCTTCGGCTGCGAGCGACGCGAACTGAACGCTCGCCTGATCCTGGCGCCCTTGCTCGCCGGCAATTTCGCCGAGGCAGAGGAAGGCGGCGATCGCCCCATCCGGGATCGCCTCCTTCTCTATGACCGGAAGGCGCAGCGCAAGCCGCCGTTGCGCCTCTTCGACGTCACCGATCTGGAGGCAGGCTTGGGCGAGCAGCGCTGCCAATGTGCAGACGACGCGGTTGCGCCGGTCCATACGCCGCTCGGCCATCGCCAGCGATTGGCGCAACGAGTCGGCGGCAAGCTGGGGCTTGCCTTCCCACAGATACGTCAATCCCAGGAGTGCGTCGGAAAAGCCGATCGGGACCGGAGACAGTCCGCCACGATCGCGAGGCAGGTCGGCCAGGGACTTGCGTGCCAAGTCTGTCTGTCCGTTGAGCAAGGCGCAATGCGCATGCGACACGGCGTGAAGCATCGTTTCGGGTGCGTCGATCCAGGATGGCGGCCGCGGCCACCGGCGTGCGAACGCTTCCAGGACAGCGAGGTCGTCGCTGTAGGCGGCTCCCGCGACCTCCACCAGCTCGGCCTCGAACAGGTCCTCGTCGCGGGCCGCCGGCCAGCCGCGTATCAGTGCGACGAAGCGATGCGCCTCGGCGATCCGATTGCTCATGACCAGCGACCATGCGGTCGGCGCCCAGAACTCCGGATGTTGGGGGAGCTCCGCAGGCGACAGGCGCTCACCCCATGCCAGGATCTCGGCGTTGCGTCCCTGCGTCGTCATGGCGCGGAGACTGGCTGCTGCGAATTTCAGCGCCGCGGCGTCGTCGTTCGCCAGCCGTGCCTGGCTTGCGGCCTCCTGGAGCAACCGCCTGTCGGCGTACCAAGCGGAAGCAACGCGGGCTATCTCCTTACGTCGCTCCTCCGGCAACTGCGAGTCGTGGATGCCGATGAGCGCCGTTTGGGCCGCAGGATGAAGTCTGTACCATCCTTCCGTCCCGCTTCCGGCAAGCAACGGTGTATCGATTGCCAACCGACTCAGCACACGTCCCGCCGACGTCGATCCCGACACGGCGGCGCAAAGATCGGCATGGAGCGGATCGAGATGAGCGGCATCGACGAGCAGCTCCCTCAGCTCTGGCGCGAGGCGGCCGAGGACGTTGTCGATGAAGTACTGTCCAAGGTCCGCCGACAGCGCCAATCTGAGATCCTCAGACGAGACGTCACGGAGCTGGAGCGAAACGGCCAGCCTCACGCCGAGTGGCCAGCCGTCCGTCAGGCCATGGATCATGATCGCAGTTTCGGCGGACTGCTGATTGCCGAGGATCTGCCGGACCATCTTGATGGTCTCATCCTCTCTGAGCCGAAGGTCGGCTCCGCTGAGCCGCATGGGTGCCACGCCCTTGAGAAGAGTTGCAAACGGTGGCGACGCGGTCGGACGGCATCCAATTCCGATGCGCAGATTGGCGGGAGCGTTCTCCACGAGATAATGCAGCAGCTCACGTGACGCTGTCGGCGCCTTCTCCACATCGTCGAGAACCAGCAGCGTATCGGCACGCGTCTGCGCGATCTCTCCGAGCCAGGCCGTGAGTGCGTGAGTGATGTCGCTACGCGTGCCAACCCAGTCCGCGAAAGTCTGCGACACGAGCATGCCGCCCCCGGAGCGCAGGGCGGATTCGGTCAGACCGCGAATGAGACGGGCGGGCTCGTCCTTCTCGTCGATCGAGAGCCACATGGGCGACCAGCCGGCCAGCAGTGCCTCGCGGTGCCATTGGCTGAACTGATGGGTCTTGCCGAATCCGTGCGGTGCACAAACTTCGATGACCTGGACGTCCGCCTGACGCAGCCGCTCGAAGGCAAGCCGTGGCCGTACCAGAAAGGCCTGCTTCGAGCGCGGTGGCACGCATTTCAGGATGAGTGCGTCAGACGCAAAGGTGCCGGCTGCATCGAACACGATGTTTCATCCCTCTGACTGTGCCTTTGGGGGGACGCTGCGCGTCCGCCCCCCTTTCATGGGGGGGAGGCAGCCTCCCCGCCGCTCCCTATCCTTACCAACGTTAAGGCAACGGCTGCATCCAAGAAAGCCGTGCCGAAAAAGTTGAGGAAGCGCCCGGAATGCATGGATCGACGATCCGTGTTCCGGAAGGAGAACGCATGGATCGAGAGATCTACATTGCCGGCGTCGGCATGACGCCGTTCGGGCGGCATCTGGACAAGGCCGTGTGGCAGCTGGCGTCCGATGCGGTTCGCTTGGCGCTCGCGGATGCCGGCGCGGAAATGTCCCAGATCGAGCAGGCCTATTACGGCACTGGGACGCAGGCCGCGCTGCAAGGCCAGTTCGCGGTCCCCGGGCAGGTGGCCTTCGCGCGTTTCGGACTGTCCGGAATCCCCGTCTACAACGTCGAGAATGCCTGCGCGACGGGGACCAGCGCGTTTCAAATGGCCGTACAGGCGCTGCGGGCAGGTGCTTGCGACATCGCGATCGCAGTCGGCGCCGAAAAAATGAACATCGAGGATCGCGCGCGCGCGCTCGCGATGTTCGAAGGTGGCTGGGACGTCAGTCTCTCCGAGGAGAATGCTGCCCGCCTGCTTGCGTTGGGCGAAGGCGTCACCGTGCCTGATGGCACGGAGTCGGATCGTCCCTACAGCAGGTTCATGGCGATCTATGCTGCAACGTGTCGCTTCTGGATGAAGACCTTCGGCACCACGCAGCGGCAGATTGCAGCCATCGCAGCCAAGAATCACATGCACTCGGTGCACAATCCGCTGGCGCAGTATCGCAAGCCCTACACGATCGACGAGGTACTCACCTCCGCCCCGATCACCTACCCGCTGACCATCGCGATGTGCGGGCCGCTCACCGATGGCGGCGCGGCGGTGATCGTCTGCACGGCGAAGGGGCTGGCGGAGCTCGCCGGCTCCCGCGATCGCGCAATCAAGGTGGCGGCAACGGCGATTGCCACCGCGTCGCCGCGCGACGCGACGCAGTTCGAGCAGGCCGTCTGCCGGCGCGCCGCCGACATCGCCTATGAGCGCGCGGGACTGGGGCCAGAGAGCGTCTCGGTCGCGGAGGTGCATGACGCGACCGCGATGGGTGAGATCGTCGCGGCCGAATATCTGCGCTTGACGCCCATGGGGGAGGCGGGGCCGGCGGCCGAGTGCGGCGAGCTGTCGATCGGCGGACGCATTCCCATCAATCCCTCGGGCGGCCTCGAATGCAAGGGCCACCCGATCGGCGCCACCGGCCTCGGTCAGCTCCATGAGCTCGTGACGCAGCTGCGCGGCGAGGCCGGGGCGCGGCAGGTCTCGGGCGCCAAGGTGGCGCTGCAGGAAAATGGCGGCGGCTCGATCGGCTACGAGGAGGCCGTCGTGACCGTGAACATCCTGACCCGGTGAGGAGAGCGGCGATGGTCGGCTTGGCATTGGCACATACGGAGCTGTCGGGATTCGATGCCGGCTTCAGTGCGGAGGAACTGTCGGCGCAGGGCGGAGTGAACCGGTTCGCAGCCGAGGTGATGCGGCCGATCGGCCGCGAGCTCGACCGCATGACGCCGGACACCGCGTACCAGAAGGGTTCGCCGTTCTGGGACTTCCATCGCGCTTTCGCCAGCCTTGGCATCGGCTCGGACGCGATCGGCGCGCTCGATGCGCGGGCGGCAGCGCGTATGGAGGCCATCGTCATCTCCGAGCTCGGATGGGGCGATGCCGGACTCGCTGTTTCCGCAGGCGCCGGTGAAATGCCGATGCGCGCGGCGCTCGCGAGCGGCGAGCGGGAGCTCGTCGAGATGTGCACCGGAAAGCTTGGTTGCTGGGCCGCGACGCAACCCGATCGTGGATCCGACGGTCTCATGCTCTACGCCGACGAGCGTCATCCCGGCGCCAAGGGCAATGTCGGGAATCTCCGCGCGAAATTCGCGGGTGACGAAATCGTCATCAACGGCCAGAGCTCGGCCTGGGTGTCGAACGGCTGCATCGCCGAGGTCGCGCTGCTCGACATCGCCGCGGATTATGGCGACGGCTTCCACGATGAAGTGGGCAACGTGCATGGCTGTAACATCGTCGTCCCGCTCGATCTGCCGGGGATCGCAAGAGGCAAGCCTTTGGCCAAGATTGGCAAGCGCGCGTTGCCGCAAGGTGAGATCTATTTTGACGGTGTCCGCGTGCCACGCCGATGGGCGGTCGCGACCCGTGATGACTACCCCATCAAGCATGCCATGGCCTGGGCTCATGCGGGAACGGCGATGAGCCACATCGCCGCGGGGTTGGCCCGCGCCGCGTTCGAACTCGCCTTGTCCTACACCAATCAGCGTCGTCAGGGTGGAGCATTGCTCGCCGACCTGCAGCTCACCCAGTTCCGGCTCGGCACGATCGGCGCGAAGGTCGAAGCGATCAAGGCTATGGCGCGCCACGTTGCCGACTATACCAGCACGTCGCCGCAGCCTCATCCCTACTTCACGGCCGCAGGCAAGGCATTTTGCAATGCCGAGATGCTCACTGTCGTCAACGAAGCCCTGCAGCTGTTCGGCGGCCTCGGGCTGACGCAGGAGTATCCCATCGAAAAGCTGCTGCGCGACGCGCGCGCGATGCAGATCGAGGATGGCGAGAACAATCTGCTCCTGATGCATTTCGGCTTTCTCATGACCCGCCTGAACCGCGAAGGCTGGGGACGCAAGTGAACTCAAGATCAAATAAGAAATTCAGGAAAGGACGGCCATGAGTGCTGATTTCCCCGTCGTTGTCTATGGCGCGAGCGGCTACACCGGCAGGCTGGTCATGGAGCATCTGCGCGATCTCGGCGTGCCCTTCGTGGCCGCCGGTCGCAACCGCGCCAAGATCGAGGCCAGCTGCAGGATCGTTCCGGGCATCGAGGATGCGCGCTACGAGATCGTCGAGGTCGAGCATGACGGCGATGCACTGGCCAAGCTGTTCGCAGGGCGCAAGGTCATCTGCAACACCGTGGGGCCGTTCATGCGGTTCGGCCCGCCCGTGGTCGAAGCCGCGCTGCGATCGGGGGCGCACTATCTCGATACATCCGGGGAGCAGCACTGGCTGATCCGCCTGCGCAGCGAGTATGGCGCGGCCTTCGCCAAGGCCGGGCTCGTTCTCGCGCCGTCAACGGCCTGCATGTATGGCGTGTCCGAGATCGGTGCGCGCTTCTGTCTCGATACGCCCGGGGTCGACACGCTCGACATGACCGAGGTCGCTCAGGCTGTCCCGACCGTCGCGTCGGCCCAGACCATCCTCGATGCTGTCCGATACTCATCCTACTTCCTCAAGGACAACGAGCTCACGCGCTATCCGGGTATCGAGACGTCCGATATCGTGACGCCGTCAAATCGGGTGCTGAAGGCGTCCAATTGGGGCGGCACGTCGGTTCCGATCTGGCTGTCGCAGGACGGCCGGGTGCGCAATTGCAAGATGTCGGTCGCGATGTGGAATCAGGAGCTCTACAAGAAGGAGTTGGAGCTCGAGCGCGCCTACAAGGTGTCGCTGCAGTGGATTCCGGACGAGCATCTCTATCCGTTGCTCGACAGCATGGCGATGGCGATCACGCCGGATACGCCGCCGCGCGAGCGCCGGCAGGTGCATCGCGCTTACGACGTGTGTCTGGGGACCGGCAATACGGTGATGGTCAAGTCGACGCTGATCAGCACCGGCGGCTATTTCACGACCGGTCTGCTGCAGGCCTATGGCGCGCGCAGGCTCTGCGTCGAGGCGCCGAGAGCCACCGGGTTCCGTTCGCCGAGCGAGGTGTTCGGCCATCGCGAGCTGCTGGGTGCGCTCGAAAGCTATGGCTACGCCGGCATCAAGATCGAACACATCGTCTGACGCGCGCCCAGCACGATCCCAGCTCAAGGAGAGATCGATGAATTTCGAAACTGTGAAGCTGCGTGAGCAGCCGGGCGTCCTCTACGTCACGCTTAGCAATCCGCCGATTAATCTGATGAACGGCACGATGATTCGCGAGTTGTTCCAGCTGTCGGGCTTCCTCATGCAGCGGAAGGATCTCAAGGTCGTCGTCATCGACAGTGCGGATCCCGATTTCTTCATCGCCCATTTCGATCTCGACGAACTCGAGGCCGGGCTGAGCGATCCGGCGATGGCAGGGCGCTACCCCGACATGAATGCCGTGCAGGCGCTGGCGCTGAACTGGCAGAACCTGCCTCAGATCACGATCGGCAAGATCGACGGGCGGGTGCGCGGCGGCGGGCTGGACCTTGCTCTCGCCTTCGACATGCGGCTGGCGAGCCAGTCGTCGCTGTTCTGCTTCCCGGAGGCCTCGGGGCATTTCCTGGCCTGCGGCGGCGGGACGACGCGGATGCTGCTCGCGGCCGGTCCCGGCCGGGCGCTCGAGTTTCTCCTGAGCGCGCGCGA
>VYKW01000242.1_pt1 | contig 22897 bp, 19 predicted proteins | sample 5114451 | NCBI WGS metagenome assembly VYKW01 (sample SAMN12291784, study PRJNA351875) | freshwater metagenome | isolation source: freshwater lake | place: USA: Michigan, Gull Lake | collected 2013-08-08
CTACCTGCCCAACATCGTCTTCCCGCTCAAACTCGGCGACGGCCTCTACCCGCATATGAACTCCCAGATCTGGGGCTTCGGCGGCGGCGGCTGGGGCGGCCGGGGCGCGGCCGGCGGCAGCGAGAGCGACCGCCGCAACTACGATCCCATGCAGCAGCGCGACAACTATTGCGAAGTGCGCGGCTGGGCGATGCCGCTCTGCCCCTCTGGAGCCGGTCACCAAGGCCAGGACATTCGTCCCTCGACCTTCAAGGATAACGCCTGGGAAGCGATCGCTGTCGTCGACGGCACCATCACCAACGTGACCCGGAACACCACTGTCCAACTCAAGGGCAAGGACGGCACCGACTACTACTATCTCCACATGCACCCGCGCTCCATCCAGGTCAAAAACGGCCAGTCGGTGAAGCAGGGTCAGGTGCTCGGCAAAGTCTCGAAGTATATGAACGGCTCGCCATCGACGAGCCTGCATCTCCACTTCCAGGCCCGCCAGACCATCAAGACCGGCACGAAAACGATCTCGACGTATGTGCCCGTCTTCACATCGCTGATCGCAGCCCTCCGCCGCGAGAAGGGCCTCGATCCCGCCATCGCCGCCGACGGCACACTCGCCATCGATGCCGCTTACGAAATCGGAGCCGCACCGCCCGCACCGCCGCCGCAACCCGATCCGCAACCGCAGCCGGAGCCGCAACCCACGCCCGCTCCAGAACCGGCGCCAGCACCCGAACCCGCACCGGCACCTGTACCAACGCCAGAACCAGCGCCCGCTCCAGCGCCGGAACCACCTCCGGCACCCGAACCCGCTCCTGCACCTGAACCCGCACCCGCTCCTGCGCCGGCACCTGCGCCTGCGCCAACTCCCGCACCGTCTCCCGAGCCCGCACCTACCCCCGCACCGGAACCCGCACCAACTCCCACACCGGCTCCCGCGCCTGCACCAACCCCCGCTCCGCCGCCGCAACCCGCTCCTGCACCTACACCCACACCTACACCTGCCCCAGAAGCCGAAAAAGGCTGGTGGCAATGGGTGAAGGACGGCGTCTCCGGCTGGTGGTCCAGCTGGCGCAACTGATGGCCGCGCGCCCCACGAGGTATAAGATGACGATGCGTAGAACACTCCTGCTCACGGCCATCCTCGCCGCCGCCACGCCCCTGCCGGTCAGCGCGCAGAAGGCCGACTACGACCGGTTGAACAACATCCTTGAAGACAAGTTCAATCCCGACAAGGCGCCCGCCTCTGATACAGGATCCGCCCCAGCCACCCGCTCCCTCGGCGACCGCGCACCCTCGCCTGCAACCACCCCGCCACCCGCCGACAAGAAAACCGACTTCGAATACGTCAAGCCCGACGCCAATGCCCTGAAGCGCAAGCGTGAGGGTGGCAACGCCGACGGCTGGTACGAAACAATCAAGAAGAAGGTGTGGGGCAAATCATCGTCGATTTTGCCCTTCAGCGCGCCGGCCAACGCCGCCCCGTTCTCGGGCACTGGCGCTGCCCTCGCAGACGATATCCCCTCGCAGGTGATCCGCACCGGCGGCACTGCGAAAGCCCCCGTGGAAGTCCCCGTCGCAAAAAAGAACAGCGTCATGATCCAGCTAAAGCCGGATGTGACGGAAGCGCAAATTCAATCCTTGCTCAAAAAATACGATCTCAACATCACAAAGGTCATTGGTCGGCTCGGCGTAATCGTCGTCGAACAAAACAACCCCGAACCCGCCACCCGCAGCCTTGAAGGCGCCGCTCCGCAGCAGAAACTGGAAGTCATCCTCGAGCCACCGCTCGTAAAGGCGCTGCGGCAGGAACCGGCCGTCGGCGCAGCCTTCGTCGATAGCCTCATCGGCACCAAGGGCCTGCCGAAACCGTCCGGCGCTGAAATCAAGTTGGGCGACAAATCCTACGCCTGGCGCTGGCAGCCAGGCGAAACACCCGACGGCAACTGGGGTCTGAAGACCATCCGAATGCCGGCCATGTGGTCGCTCATCCAGCGCTACCGGGCCGCCAACCCGGATGCCAAGAAGCCAAAGATCGGCATCATCGACATCGGCTTCACTGAGAACGCCAACGTCAAGTACACACTCGCCCGCGGGTCCTACCGTCCCCCACTCGTCCGCCCCGATTGCGAAACCAATCACGGCACACACGTCGCGGGGATCATCGGCGCGCGGCAGGGTGCAGCCCCTGGCATCGACGGCATTGTGCCCGATGCCAATCTAGAGGCCGTCGCCATCGCGGCCGAATTCATCGGCGAGCGCGATGCCCTCGACGCGGATTTGAACTGGCAGGCTCAAGCCATGCTGTTCTCCGATGTCCTCTCCAACACCATGGTGTACCTCACCAACAACCTGATGCAGGGTGGCAATCTTCGCGTCCTCAACATCAGCCTCGCCTATAACTTCGTCGCCCGCGGCGTTCTCGGCGACGCCGATCCCGACGACGTCGAAGGGCTAAAACTTCACATCGCCGATCAGGCGAGCGTTATCCGCACCATGGCCCAGCTCGTCGAAAAGGAAGTCTTGTTCGTCGTCGCCGCCGGCAACGACAGCGAAGGCCTTGAGAAGCCCCTCGAAGCCCGCTGGGCCTCGCCCTTCGCCTGGGCCGGCACGTACGCCTGGACCAGCGGTGCGCCAGTTCGCAACATCATTGTTGTCGAAGCCACGGGACGCGATGGCAAGCGCGCCGGTTTCTCTAATGCCGGCGGCCACGTCTCTGCCCCGGGCGTCGACATCATGAGCACGCTCGGCTCCACCACATCGCCGTTCGGCGTATGTTCGGGAACCTCCCAGGCCGCACCGCACGTGACCGCGCTCGCCGGCCTCCTCTTTGAATTGGCCCCCGAAAAGACCCCAGCCGACATCATCGCCGCCCTGAAAGACAGCGGCGCCCCCGCCGCGGCCGGCGAAACTCGCGCGCCGCGCATCGACGCAATCGCCGCCGCCGCGGTGATCTCCGATACCGCCCGCGCCCGCCTCGCCGACCTCGATGGCAACGGCGCCGTTGACGAAGGCGACGTCAGAGCCTTCGTGCGCAGCCTCGCCGCCATCGAAGCCGCCGCCACGACCGAAGCAGAATTCACCGAAGACCTGAACGGCGACGGCGTCGTTGACGACAACGAATGCCACTTCCCGCGCATCGACTTGAATGGCGATGGTCAGGCCAGCGTCCGCGAAGCCAAAGCTAACAGCATTCCCTTCATCAAGTCTGATATCGCCCCCATCGAAACCGCTTGGTCCGGCGCCGCCGACGCAATGAAGTCGATCTTCACCGAAACCGGCCTCAGCGCCCGCATCGCTCACAGCCTCATTGCGGCCGCCGGCGATACGGATGCTGCCCCGCCGTCCAAGTGCCGCCGCAGGGATGGCGCCATCAATATCGCGCTCAATCTACCGGCGTCCGATGCCGCTACTCGCTCCGGCGCTCCGGAAAGCGCGGTCACCCGGACCGTGTCGAGCGGCCCCGTCGCCGAAGGCGGCACGGTCGCGGGCACCGCACCGGCCGAGGAGGTGCGCATCGAAGTGACAAAGGGTCTCGAAGAACTGAAGAAGAATAACCGCGATCTCAAGGTCGTCATCAATCCCGCCACCGGGCTCCCAAGCAGCATCTCTGGCTTCAAACCCGACGCGAACTCACTCACCGCAAGCACCCGCGCGGCAGGCCAGCAAACTGAGGATGACACGCGCCAGATCGTGGAGAACTTTCTCGACACGAGCGGCATCACCGCCGCCTTGCCTGCAAAGGGCAAAAAGGCGGAGCTGAAATACACCGGCCGCCGCAAGGATCCCGACTTCCCCGGCCGCTACATCGCCAGCGTCGAACAGCGCGTCAACGGCGTAAAAGTCTTTGGATCATCCGCCCGCCTGACCGTCGAGAACACGCTGGGCGTCACCAAATTCCAGGGCGCGACCTCGGCCGCGCAAATCGACAAGACCGTCCCCGACATCTCCGAAAGCACCGCGACCACCGCCGCGCGCAAACGTCTCGGCGAACTTCTGAAAGGATCCAACTCCGGCGCCGCACCGCCGCTGCCCATGGGCCCCAACCCGGACACGACGCCGGCCACGGCCGAAGTCGTCGTCTTCGATCCCATCCTCCTGCGCGCCAACGTGCAGGGCGGCACACGCTTGGCCTGGATGGTCACCATCGACACCTTCAAACTCTTCGTCGACGCCAGGACCGGCGAGGTCTTTCACTTCTACCGCGACAAGCCGACCGGCCTCATCCGCCGCATCTACGACTACTCCAACCCGGCCGAAACCGCCGCCGTCGTCGACGAAGACGGCAAGGCGACGGGTTCGATTCCGGAAGATGCCGAACAGGCCTTCCGCTATACCGGCGCCGTCCGCGACTTCTTCTTCCTGGTCTTCGGCCGCAACAGCTTCGACGACAACGATCAGGACGGCCCGAACGGCGGCGCACCGCTTGAGAGCTACGTCCGCTATGGCACCGTGCGTAACGCCTACTGGTGCCCATCCAAATCCTACTACTGTCCCAAGCCGAACGTGATGGTGTTTGGCCCCGGTTATGCCGGCGCCGTCGACATCGTCGCTCACGAATTGGTGCACGGAGTCATCCAGCACGAGGCCAACCTCGTCTACTCCGACGAACCTGGCGCGGTGAATGAAAGCATCGCCGACATCTTCGGCGCGCTCATCGAGTTCTATGCCAAGTCCGGCAATGCGAATTGGCTTCTGGGCGAAAATGCCCCCGGCTACTCCGTTGAGCGCCCGTTGCGCTCACTGGCCAATCCGAATCTGACCCTGCCCGACGGCACGTCTCTGTTCGACAAGACGCAGGCCTTCTCCAGCTCCAATCGAGGCCAGCCTGATCATTACAGCGATGTCTTGACGGCGAACGACGAGATCTGCGCCACCACATGGCTGAACGACAACGGCTGTGTCCACTTCAACAGCGGCATCCTGAACAAGTTCGCCTACCTCATCGCCGAAGGCGGCGAACACCGAGGCACGGCCGTGAAAGGTCTCGGCCGCCAGAAGCTGGCCCACCTAACCTACCGCACGCTCACAGCCAACCTGAACCAGACGGCCACCCTTACGGAAGCTGCCGACGGCTTCCTGCAATCCTGCCTCGATCTCACGCAGAAAAAGAATTCGGGCTTCACCGAGAAAGACTGCGATCAGGTCCTCGCCGCCCAGCAGGCCGTCGGGCTCGTCTATGGCAACTCGTGACTAAAGATAAAACGGCAACCGGCGTCCCTTAAGCCGGTTGCCCAATCACGCCCGTCTCGACGATCATCTTCAGCATGACCGCTGCACCGCACTGCTTGGAGACCGCATTGCTGTCCCAGACATTGTCGGCGACGAACTTGCCTTTGGAGTAGTGGTTGGAAAAGCTCCACAGATACGGTGTGTTGATCTTGTAGAGCAGCCGCGATCGCCAGCCGTTATAGGCCTCCCAGCGATACAGCATCCGCGCCAAATCCCAGTCGGTGAGATCGGCGAACTTGTCGTAGCGCAGCGCGTCCACCGCGCTCGAATGCCAGTCCGTCGGCGGATTCCACGTCGCCGGCCGTCCCTTCGGCACCTGCACCGTACGCGACCGCAGCGGATCGCCGTTGTGCAAATGCTTGTTGAAGTCGAAGCCGCATTCCATGCCGTGGATGATCGCCACGAAATACCACGGCACGCAGATCTCATCTTCGATCTTCTGATACCGCTCCCGACGCGACGGATCAGCGACCTTGTCGGTATACCACTTCACTTGCGACGCCTTGTCGGACCGGATCACGCATGTCCGGAAGAGCTCCCGGTAGCCTTCCGCCACATCTTCGAATTTCGGCGCACGCACCGTCGGCGCAGCTCCCGGCGGCCCGGGTTCCTCCGGCGCCTCGCGCGGCAGCTTCTCCGCCGCCAGCACCTTTCCGAGTAGGGCGCTCGCTTCGTTTTTCAAATCCTCCGCCGCATCAGCCGATTCCGGCGCCGCCGTCGCAATGGCCCCATCGAGACTGTCCATGAAATCGACGATGGCCGGGAGGGTCGATGAAAAATCATCCGACAAGCTCTCGGGGCCCAGCGACATGCGTGGCACCGACAGCCCCCGCTTCTGCGCTGCTATTGTCAGACGCCCCAGTTCGCCCCAGATCGGCGACACCGGCCCGCCTCCCGGCAGCCCATCCTGCGCCAACGCCGCTGCACCAAATCCGCGAATGACGAACGGCGCCGCCACCGCTGCCGCCGCACCGCGCACAAACGTCCGCCGGTCGCATGAGAGACGTCGAACCATCACGCAGATCCCCCAAGGTTGTCCGGAACCGGTAGGCTCCGCCCGGCGGATTATGCCACCTGCAGGCGCGCCCGCCCAGCCCGTTGACCCGCATCGGGCGCGGAAGGAACCTCCGTCGCCTCCTGAGCGCGGCCCCGCGGCAACAGCACCAGGATCATGACAACGAACATGGAAAACCCATGCGTCTTCGCTGACAGACTGAGCGACGCCGACGCAACCGCAAAAAAGTAGATCATCACAGCCAACGAAGACGGGCGCTCCTTCACGACCTCCGCGCAGAACAAAAACAGACCCAGGAAAAACACCAGTCCCGCAATCAGCCCGTACGACAAAACAATTGCCACCCAAAAGCTCTCGATCCCATAGTCGAGCCCATAGTGGCGCATCAGATTGTGCACGTAATCGGCATTCGGCCCGAGCAGAATTTCCGCCCAGGTGAGATGCCTGAAAATCTCAAACATCTCCACACGCGTTGAAGCGCTGCCCTGATCATCGACGAGCCGCGACAGGAACTTGTCAAAAAATCCTGCGTCCGCCAGCACCAAAACGCCACCCGCCAAGACCGGCAGGCCGACCAATCCCAACAGCACCAGCGCCGCATCGAACGGACGCCCGCGCAGTACGTCAACCAGCCGCCGCAGCACGTGCCAGATAACGAACAATAAGACGAGCCCCGTTGCAGCCCGCCCGCCGAACACCACCATTCCCGCCGCCGCGATCAGGAACAGAACCGGCTTCAGAAACTGAGGCAGATCCCGCGCCCCACCCGAAAGCAGAAGCACCATATAGCTACCCGTCAGCATCGCATTCGAGAGCGGATGCCCGATAAATGCCGATGCCCGCCACTCTTCCTCCAGCGTCTCGCCCTCGATGTGCAAGGGCGTCATCCGGAACCCGAGCCCGACCTCCGCGATCCCTAAAATCGAATTGACGACAAACAGCCCATGGATGAGCCAGGCCAATCGCCGCCGCCGGTCCTCATCCACCTCCGCCAGCAGAAAAAACACCAGCACGGGCCCGATGAACGTGTCGATGAACACTGTGAACGGCAGCCCGACGACGAACATCGCCTGCGCCATGATAAGGAACACGCTCGCCAAACAGACGACGACGCGCGGCCGTTCCCCAAGCCCCTTTGCCAGCGGCACTGCCGGATTAGCCTGCGTGAAAGCAGCCAGCAGCACGATGACTGCCGCCAGCATTGTCGCCGGATGGATCTTCTCCAGCGGACTTCCACCCGCATCGCCATAGTTCCAGCCGGTCTCGATCAGCACATAGCCCGACACCGCAAACAGCAAAACGACGTCCAATGCGATCAACCCGCCGAAAAGCGCGCCGGCAGGAGCCGTCAGATAACCGGACACACGCGTTGCAGATTGAGCCATAGGCCACCGACCAAGCTGAATTCATGGCGCCGAACCCGTATAGGAGCCCGCCGCTCATGGTTAAAGCGTCCCACCGCGCCGCCTTAACCTCCAACAGAGCAAACCTCGTGCCCGGCCTCAGCCGAGCGTCACACCGCACACCGCCGGCCAGCCGAGCCCCGCTACCGTCCCCGCCTTCGGCCGGTATTCACACCCGATCCAGCCGTCAAATCTCGTCGCATCGATGGCGCGGAAGATAGCCGCATAATCGATCACGTCACACGCAGGCTCGCAGCGATCCGGCGGATTGGCGCACTGATAGTGCCGTGTGATGGGCTGAAATTCGTCAACCGCTGCCATCACCCCACCTTGCATCCGCTCCCGGTGATAGAGATCGAATTGCAGCCCAAGGTTCGCCGCTCCCACCGCCGCGATCACATCGCGCGCCTGCTCCGTCGTCGTCAAAAAGTATCCCGGCATGTCGAACGTGTTGATCGGCTCGATCAGCACATCGACACCCTCACCCTGGGCCCACTGTGCGGCCAATGTCAGATTCCGCACATAGACATCGCGGTCCGTCCCATGCAGCTCAAGCCCCGCCATCGCATGCACACGCGGACAGCCGAGCGCGTCGGCATAGCGAAGCGCCAGATCGACACCGGCCGCAAACTCGTCTTCGCGCCCCTCGAGCGCCGTAATCCCCCGCTCGCCTTCGTCCCAATGCCCCGGCGGCAAGTTGAACAACACAACCTGCAAACCGTGCGCATCGAGCCGCGCGCGAATGTCCGCGATGTCGAACGCATAGGGAAACAGGAATTCAACGCCCTTGAACCCAGCCGCAGCCGCCGCCGCGAAGCGGTCCAGAAACGGCACCTCTGTGAACATCAAGCTCAAGTTGGCGGCAAAACGCGGCATCACACTTTCCTTAATCGAAATCCGGTTTTGAGCCGCGCAAGCGCTTCACGTTGCCCCGCTTCACCTTGCCCTCGATGCGCCGCGTCCGCGATGCTTTCGACGGCTTGGTCGCGATCCGCTTCTTCGGCACATGCGTGGCCTTCAACACCAATTCCGCCAGTCGCGCCCGCGCATCCTCACGATTGCGCTCTTGTGTCCGGAATCGCTCCGCGCGGATGACGAGCACGCCCTCATCCGTCATCCGCCGACCCGCAATCGCAACAAGCCGGTCCCGCACCGCCACCGGCAGCGTCCCATGCCGCACGTTGTATCGCAGTTCCACCGCCGTCGAGACTTTGTTGACGTTCTGCCCGCCCGGACCCGACGACCGCACAAAGCGCTCTTCGATATCGCGTTCGTCCAGTGTCAGGGTGGCAGTAATGCGCACGGGCGTCGTCTCTCACTAGGCCGCGGTTCAGCGCGCGCCAATATCCCAATAGTCGTTGCGGAAGTAGAGCAGCGGCGCGCCCTCGGTGCGAAACCGGCCATCCACCACGCGCCCAATAAAGATCGAATGCGTCGCGAATTGATGCTCGTCCAGAAGCTCGCAGTCGAGACTGGCCAGCGCGCCCGCCAAAACCGGCGCACCGGTCTGCATCGTCTCCCACACCGCGCCGCCTTCGAACCGCTGCTCGCCTGAAACGCCGCCCTTGCCCGAGAAGCGTTCCGCCAGCGTCTGCTGTTCATGCGCCAGAATGTTCACGCTGAATGCTCTCGACGCGACAATCACGCCGTGCGTTCCAGAGCGCTGCTGCACGCACACGAGCACCGTTGGCGGGTTGTCGGAGAGCGAGGAGAACGCCGTTGCCGTCAGCCCGCCACGCGCACCAGGACGTCCGGCCGCGATGATGGTCACAGCTCCCACCTGATGACGCATAAGGGCGCGATAGCGGGAAGCATCCATCGGCAGGGTTGGTCCTCTATTGATATGGGATTGAAAGCGATCGCCAGATTAGTCGGCGTCAGCCCCGTAGAATACGATGCGATTGCCGAATGGATCCCCCGCAATCAACTCCCGGAGGCCCCAGGGTTGCTCCTGGATCGCCGGGCGGGCGAACTTATAATCCTTTTCCCGCAATTCGGAAGCAAGCTGATCGAGATCGGTTGTGCCGATCCGTACCGCTGACCCCGGCGTTGCATCACCATGATGTTCGCTCAAGTGCAGCACGGCGCCCGCCCGCGACACCTGCAGATAAAGCGGAAAATCCGCGCCGAAGCGGTGCTCGAAGTCGATCTTGAACCCGAGAAAATCGACATAGAACTCCCGCGCCTTGGCCGCGTCGAACATGCGCAAAATGGGAATGACCGGACCCAGCGCCATCATGCGAACCACCCCTTGAGATCGCGCACCATCTCGTGCGCCGCATTCCGCCCCGGCAGTCCCGTCACGCCCCCACCCGGATGCGCGCCCGACCCGCACAGGTATAACCCTGGCACCGGCATCCGGTAGTCCGCATAACCCAGAACGGGCCGCGTGGAAAACAGCTGATCAAGCGACAACTGCCCATGGAAGATATCGCCGTCCACCAACCCAAACCGCGTTTCCAAATCGAGTGGCGACAGCACCTGCATGCCGAGCACCGACCGCCGGAAGTTGGGCGCATGCCGCGTTACGGTCTCAATCACAATGTCGGCAAAACGTTCCTTCTCTTGCCGGTTCTCCCACGACCGTCCATCCGGCAGCTTGGGCGCCACGTGTTGCACGAACAGCGACGCCACATGCTGGCCTTGTGGCGCCAGCGTGTCGTCGAGCACCGACGGGATCAGCATCTCCACGACCGGCTCGCGCGCCCAACCGTCGCGTTTGGCATCGAGAAACGCCCGCTCCATGTACGCCATCGTCGGGCCGATCAAGATGCCGGCCCCATGATGCGGCCCCGGCTCCGTGCCCGGCCGCGCGCTGAAACTCGGCAATTCGCTGAGCGCCACGTTCATGCGGAACGTCGCCGATCCCGTCTTGATGGTCGTGAACCGCTGCCGTAGCACCGGATCGACATCGCCCGCATCGACAAGGTCGCGAAACAGAAGCTTCGGCCCGACATTGGCCGCCACCGCCCGTGCGCGGACGACCTCGCCGCTGTGCAGTTCAACGCCCACCGCGCGGCCCTTCTCCACCACGACCCGGCGCACCGGCGCATCGAGCCGGATCTCCGCGCCCGCCGCTACTGCCGAGCGCGCCATCGCCTGGGAGATCGCACCCATGCCACCAACCGCGTGCCCCCACACGCCCATCTTACCGTTCACTTCGCCAAAGCAGTGATGCAGCAGCACGTACGCCGTACCCGGCGTCCAGGGCGACGCATACGATCCGACAATGCCGTCGAACGCGAACAGCGCCTTCACATGCTCGTTCTCGAACCAGGGCTCAAGAAAGTCCGCCGCACTCTTGGTGAACAGATCGGTGAGCAGGCGTTGATCTTCGAGCGACAACCCCAGCACGCGCCGCCCGATACCGGCCACCTTCAAGAGCTCGATCCAACCCCCGCCCGCATTCGGCGGTGTCGTGCGGGTGAGATCGCGCAACACCGAAGCCGCCCGCTCCAGCGCCGCGTCGTACGCGGGATAGCGTTCCGCATCGCGCGCCGAAAACTTGGTGATTTCCGCCAGCTTCGCCGCCATCCCGTACGGCCAGAAAAACCCCTGCTCGCCGTCGATCGGCATATAGTTGGCCGCCGGCCGCTCGATGATGCGCAGGCCATGTTTGTGAAGATCAAGATCGCTGATCACGCCCGGATCGAGAAGGCTAACCGTGTAGGAGGCCACCGAATTGCGAAACCCGGGATGGAATTCCTCAGTCAGCGCCGCACCGCCCGCGACCGCATTTTTTTCCAGAACAATGGTCCTCAATCCCGCACGTGCGAGATACGCCGCAGCAGTGAGCCCGTTATGGCCACCGCCAACGACGGCCACATCGTAGGAACTGCGATCCGCGCTTTGTCCGTTCGCCACATGGCCCTCGCTTCTGCCCAAAACTACGTCACCGCCGAAAAATCATCAGCCCAACCGTCAGTAGCCAGAACAAATCCTCTAGCGGCTGCCCCACGAATAAGTTTAGAAATTTGAAATAAGTTCGTTTGCAGTTCGTTTACGAGTTGATTCGACACTAGGGGATGTCGATGGCCTCAAACGGAGATTATGCAATGCAGGCGAGTACCGTGCGTCCGGCCACCGTCCGTCAGGCCCATGCAAATCTGTCCAAGGCCCCGTCCGTAGCTGGCCGCTCCGATTTCCTCATCGGCCTGATTTTGACCGCCCTTGTGCCCGCCATTTTCTGGGTGTCGGCATACGCCGTCATCGCAAATCTGGTCGGCTATCCAGCCGACCCCTCCGCCCTCATGGCTGCCAGCCTCGCCATCGCCGGCTTCTTAGGTACCTTCTTTGCGATTTTCACCGCGCGCCAGAGCTGACCGCTCACCCTCGGGCAAGCGCTACTCCGCCGCCGCGCGCGACTTCGGCTGCACTTCCGCCATGTAATCGTTGAGCAGCGTCTCGCAGACCATGCCCGGCGTGTACGTGTTGGGACCAATCTCGCGCACTGGCGTGATCTCCGCAGCCGTGCCCGTGATGAACACTTCCGAGAATGAACCCAACTCCTCCGGCAGGATCGTCCGCTCGACGACCTTGATGCCCCGCCGCTTGGCCAATTCGATAACCGTCTGGCGCGTGATGCCGTTGAGGAAGCAATCCGGCGTCGGCGTGTGGATCTCGCCGTCCTTGATGAAGAACATGTTGGCGCCCGTGCATTCGGCCACATGCCCGCGATAATCGAGCATCATCGCGTCCGCGTAGCCCGCGCGCTCCGCCCGGTGCTTTTCGATCGTGCAGATCATGTAGAGGCCGGTCGCCTTGGCCTTCGACGGGATCGTCGCCGGATCGGGCCGCCGGTAGGTCGCAAGCCCCACGCGAATGCCGCGCAAGCGCTCGGCCATATCGAAGTATGAGCCCCAGTTCCACGCGGCGATCGCCAGATGAATCTTGCTCTTCTGCGCCGAGACGCCCATCTGCTCGCTGCCGCGCCACGCGATGGGACGGATGTATCCGTCCGTCAACCCATTCGCCGCCAGCGTCTCACGGCACGCCTGATCGATCTCGTCGGGCGTGAATGGAATATCGAAATCGAGCATTCGCCCGCTTTCGATCAGACGCAGCGTGTGCTCGCGCAGCTTGAAGATTTCCCCGCCATACGACCGTTCGCCCTCGAACACCGCGCTCGCGTAGTGCAATGCGTGCGTCAGCACATGCACCTGCGCCTCGCGCCATGGCACCATCTTTCCGTCGAACCAGATGAAGCCATCGCGATCGTGATACGGGACAAGATCGGCCATAAATTCCATTCCTTGTTGCTGGCCAGCGCCGACCGCACACCGGACGGACGCCGCGCGCGACGATGGCGGACCGGCCCGATTGGACCGGCTGACGGGTCTCCCGCCCGGCCCGCGCATCAGGTTGGCCGCACCGGAAAAGACCTTCGAACGCCGTCGCGAAATGACTTGCCACGTCTATCGATCGACGGCAAATATGTCAACATGGCTGACATAAATGCGGAGAATTCCGGACAGCACGCGGCGTTGACCTCTGCAGGCTCCCAAGCGGGGCCCGAGGCCGCCGGCGATGCCGTGCCGCCCGCCCTCGTCAGCTTCATGGAATTGTTCTATTTCGCCTATCGCAACTTCACGAGCGACCCTGACGCCATCCTGGAGCGCTACGGCTTCGGCCGCGCCCACCACCGCGTTCTGCACTTCGTTCACCGCAACCCCGGGCTCAAGGTCGCCGAACTCCTCGAGGTCCTTAAAATCACCAAGCAAAGCCTCGCCCGCGTCCTCAAGGAATTGCGGGAAAAAGGCTTCATTACCCAGCGTCCCGGCCCCGACGACCTGCGTGAACGTCGTCTTTACTTGACGCCGAAGGGCGTTCGCCTCACCGATAAGCTGACCGAACTCCAGGTTCGCCGCATTGCCGGCGCGCTCCGCGAGGCCGGCTCGCAAGCCGATGAGGTGACACGCCGCTTCCTTCTCGCCATGATCGAGCCGCAGGAACGCGATCAGGTAGCCAGTCTGGTCCGTTGGTCCGAGACCGGCGGCCCCGGGTCTGGCCCCGCGACAACTGAACCGTAGAAAGCCGCGGCTCGTCCAGACGACGACGCGCGCTTTCAGAAGGCAGATAGTGATGAGCAACAATCTCGCCAGGCGGATCGACCCGCTGCCAGACGACGCGCCCCACATTCTTGTCGTCGACGACGACCAGAAGATCCGCGACCTGCTGGCCCGCTACCTGTTCGAGAATGGCTTCCGCGTCACCACCGCCGCAGACGCCGCCACCGCCCGCGCCGCCATGCGCGGCCTCGCATTCGATCTGATCCTTCTCGACGTCATGATGCCCGGCGAAAGCGGCCTCTCGCTCGCCCAGCATCTGAAATCGACCTCACGCGTGCCCGTCTGCCTGCTCACCGCGCGAGCCGAAACTGAAAACCGCATCGAAGGCCTTGAGATTGGCGTCGACGACTACGTCACCAAACCCTTCGAACCGCGCGAACTGCTCCTGCGTCTGCGCAACATCCTGCGCCGCGGCCAGCCCGGTCCCAACGCCGCCGCCGCGGACGAAATCCGCATGGGCCCCTTCACGTTCGTGATCTCACGCGGCGAGTTGAAACGCGACGACGAGGCCATCAAGCTCACCGAGCGCGAACGAGATCTCTTGCGCCAGTTCGCCCAGCGCCGCGGCACGCCCATTCCCCGCCATGAACTGTCCAACGACGACAGCACCGGCTCGGAACGCGCCATCGACGTCCAGATTAATCGCCTCCGCCGCAAAATCGAAAGCGACCCCTCCAACCCGATCTATCTCCAAACCGTACGCGGCAAGGGTTACATCCTCTACACCGACTAAGGATCAAACCCGAAAATGGTCGCCCGCTTCGACGCGCAGTCCGGCAAGGTCAAAGCCCGTTTCGCCCGCGTGCGCGACGTCATGGCTGGCTGGCACCTGTCCGCCACCGCTTGGTTCGCCGAAGCACTGCCCAAGGGCCTCTTCGCCCGCGCCCTGCTCATCATCATCACACCCATCGTCGTCCTCGAAGGCGTCATTGCCTTCGTCTTCATGGAACGCCATTGGCAATCGGTCACCCGCCGTCTCTCTGAGGCCACCGCCCGCAACATCGCGGTCTTGATCGAACTGTACGACGCCAACAAGGACACCACCGCCAACACACGCCTCATCGAACTCGCCCGCGACAAACTCAATCTCACCATGCAGATACTGCCCGCAGGAGATCTGCCTGCCCCCGGTCCCAAACCGTTCTTCGATCTGCTCGACCGCGCACTCTCGAAGGAAATCTCCCGCAACGTTCAGCGGCCCTTCTGGATCGACACGCTTGGCGAAGCCCGCCTCGTCGAAATCCGCGTCAAGCACGATGACGCGATCCTTCGCTTCATCGCCACCCGCTCGCAAACCTACGCCTCCAACTCGCACATCTTTCTGCTTTGGATGATCGGCACGTCCATCATCCTGCTCACCGTTGCCATTCTCTTCCTGCGCAACCAGATCCGCCCCATCCTGCGGCTTGCCGAAGCCGCCGATGCATTCGGCAAAGGTCGCCCCTTCCCCGACGACTTCCGCCCCCGCGGCGCCCGCGAAGTGCGCCAAGCCTCGCATTCCTTCATAGAAATGCGCGACCGCATCACCCAGCACGTCGACCAGCGCACGACCATGCTCGCAGGCGTCAGCCACGACCTGCGCACCATCCTGACCCGCTTTAAACTGGAGTTGGCCTTCCTCCCCGACACCGCCGAGACGCGCTCGCTACGCTCCGACGTGAACGAGATGCAGCACATGTTGGAGGATTATCTGGCGTTCGCACGCGGCGACGGCGGCGAGGAGGCCAAGCCCACCAACCTGCGCGTTCTTCTAGAAGAAATCCACGAAGAGGCGCAAACCTACGGCACGTTAGTGGAACTCAAAATGCGCCGCAGCCGCGAGGATCTGGTCCTCCCCCTAAAGCGCAACGCCTTCAAACGTGCTGTCACCAATCTTGTCTCAAACGCCGTACGCTACGGCGACAAGATCATCATCCGCGCCGCGACCGAGGGCAATTGGCTGCGCGTCGAGATCGACGACAACGGCCCCGGTATCCCTGAGTCCGAACGCGAAAACGTCTTCCGCCCGTTCTACCGCATCGACAAATCGCGCAACCAGGACAGCGCCAACTCCGGCCTCGGCCTCGCTATCGCCCGCGACATCGCCAAAAGCCACGGCGGCACCGTCACGCTCGGCGAAAGCTCAATGGGCGGCCTGCGCGCCATCATCTCCGTCCCGCTGTGAAAGCGGCCTGCGGCCTACCTGTACGCCTTATCCAAATTCTTCGCCTGATCGAGGTTCTTGGCGCCTTCCGCATTCTTCATCGCGCCGATCTTGGCCGAATTGACGTCGGCGCCTGCAAAATCAGCGCCTGACACATTCGCCCCGGTCAGATCTGCCCCCGCGATCTCGCTCTCTAACAAAGAGACGCCCGTCAGATCTGCGCCCTTGAGCGAGGCGAACTCCAGCATCGCGCGTTTCAAATTCGCCCCTTTGAACGACGCCCCGTCCAGGTTCGTCGACCGGAACGTGCCCCGCATCAGCCCCATCGACTGATTCTTCTCGTCCGCCGAAAGGTCAGCACCATCCAGCGTCACATTCATCATGCTGGCTTTGGAAAAATCACCGGCCACCCGCGCGCCCGAAAGATTCGCCCCGTCGAGCTTCGAACCGACAAGCTGCGTACCAAACATGCTAGCGCCCTTGAGATTGACGCCCGTGAGATCGGAATTGAGCGACCAAGCGCTGTCGAGATTAACGCCTTCCAGGTTCGCGCCCTTGAGGTTCACCATCATCAGCCGCGCGGACTGCAGCACAGTGCGCCGCAAATCCATCCCCGACAGATCGAGCCCGTTGAGCGCCTTGCCCGTCAGATCGAGCTTGTCCCCCTCCTTCAGCTTCGCCAACCCTGCCTCGATATCCGCCCGGCTCATCTCCGCCTTGGTGAACGCCTCCGACTTGAGGTCCACCATATCGAGCATGTCCTGCGCACCGGCTGGCACGGCCAGCCAAAGGGCCGACGCCACAACGGCAAACAGCCGCAGAAAACGGAACATAGGCAGGCATCCTTCTATCGTGAGCTTCAGCCACAAGGCGTACGCAACGGCGCCGCCCCCAGTTTCATTTAGAGGCGCCCGCCGACCAAGACTGTGATGTCCATCACATCGGGCCCTGGCACGGCACTCACGGCGCCAGCCACGTCCCCTGCCAGCCGCCCTCGCTCCACGTCCAGCGCGCCCGCCGGTGTCCCTCGATGGCAAGATACAGCCACTCGACCCGGTCGACCGTCGCCATCAGAACCGCGAAGTTAGTCTGCCCATCGTCGGCGGCGGCAAATCGGCTGTCCACAGGAAGCTCTGGCAGCGGCGCATTGACCTCGGCACCCGGCGCCAGCCCCTGCTCGTAGCACAAGCGGCTTTGCGCCCGCGACGCGGCCCACGCCGCCCGCGCCACGTCATCACCCGTGTGCAACTGCCCCCGCGCCCCGATCCTCAGTTGCAGCTTGGCGTGCGCATCATAGAAGAGCACCGATACGCGCGGCTGCCGCCCGATATGCGCGAACTTACTTGAGCGGACATCCGTATGCAGCCGCAGCGTCCGCTGAACGGGATCCGCCGCCCTGAGCACCATCACCCGCTGCGATGGTTCCCCCACCTCGTCCACGGTCGCGACCGACGGCGTGTGAAAGCCCGACCGCCGGTCTGCCGCCCCGCGCACCATCATCGCCCATGCATGGTCCAACGACCCCTGCAGATCATTGTAATAGCCGGGCAGCACTCGATGCGGTGCCTCGGATCGCGGTTCGGGTGTTGACATCCAGCCTGTCCTAGTCCTTTTGACCGTTTCGGCTGTTATACGGCCCCGCCCACCCGTCAGCGCAAGCCCTTACCCTCAGGCCCCCTCACCCGCGCGGTGGCCGCCGCCGCTCGCTGAACCAGGCCCGAAAGACCTCGGCCATCTTCCGGCGCTGCGCCTCCGGCGCGCGGCGCTGACAGGTTTTGACTTCCTCGCTGCCCTCCGGCGCGCCCCAGCGCACCTCGGCGCAATCATTGATGTTATAGGCGACTTCCAGATCCTTCATGCGCGCCACGACATCGGCAAGCTTCAGCGTCCACGCCGACCCGTCGCTGCGCGTGTAGGAGAACGTCCGCCCTTCCAACTCCGCCGCCAGCTTGGCATCGAGCGCGGCCTTCACGTCTGCCGCCATCTTCCCTGCCGGCATCGCATACCGCTCCGGCCGCCGCGCCACCCGCTCGGGAAATCCGCGCACCACGTCGATCGCGATAAGCAACCGTAGATCCCGCGACGGTGTCGCAAAATCCTCCCACGCCCCCGTCGTCTCGAAAATCGCCGGCCCGTCCGGCATGGCCACTTCCCCACCGCCCTTCAGGTGATACCCGCGCCCGTTCTCCACCGATGTCACGCGCGCCCGCACCTGCTCGTCGAGCGCCGTTACCGCCTCCATCATCGCCCGCTCCGGATCGAGAGGCTTCGGCGACATCACATCGTCCATCCGGTCGTAGAAATCCTCGACACCCATATCCGATTGCTCAAGCGAAAAGTCCCCGTAATCAGTGCTCCTGGCGATCTCCGCGTTCGTCAATCGCCTGAGCCCGCCCTTCGCCTTCACCACCGGCCGAAAGCGCTTGAACCCCGGACTGCCCATGGCCGGATCCTGCGCAAAGAGAAAATTCCCGCGCCAGAACCGCTTACGCGCCACCGTCCCATCCGGCTGCCCGTCGACAGCCAGGATCAAACCCGCCGCCTCCGCCGTTTGCGGCACACGCCGCACGATGACGAGAATATGCCCATAAGGGTCGTGATAGACCGTCCCCGGCCGCAACGCCGCTTCTGTCAACGGCACGGAATAGTAGTCGGAATTGTCCGACGTCGCCGGCGGCCGCCCCGAGCCTGAATGAACCGTATTCGCCACTGTCTCGGATATGAATTGCCCGAACGCCACCACTTGACCCGGCGGCTTCGCCTTCGGCTTATCGGGCGCCGGAGCGCCCCCGAACAGCGCATCCAGAAACGTGGGCTGCGAACCCGATTTCGCGGCCGTCGCATCCTCCGGTGGCGGCTCCAGCTTCTCGATGTTCCACCAGCTCACGCACGCCGGCGGTCTGCCCTTGCTCCCGCGCGTGCACTTCGAATACCCAAACGGCAGCCCCATCTTGAACGAGAAGTACGCGCGCAAAAAATACGGAAGGTCCGCGCAATCCGGCTTGATGACGAGCCCCTTCTCGTCTTCCCGCAACCCCAGATGATTGAACAGTAAGTTGCGCTTGGGATCGCGTAACACCTCGTGTAGCGCTTTCCAGGATGGCGAGTCCGCCAGCGGCGCATCAAACAGCGCCTCGATCCACGCCGAATAAAGGTTCTCCGTCTCACGGTCCCACGCCGCACGGATCGGCCACACGCTCTTGGCCGACGCACCCGGCCCTCCCGCCGACGACTTGCGCACCGCAATATCGCGCGTCAGCGCCGTGCAACCGGCCTCGGCGCTATGAAGCGTGAGCGTCGCCGTCCAAGCGCCCACGGCCGGTTCCGGCACCTCGGCCAGCCAGAAATAGGGCGGTCCGCCACGCCGTTCCGGCGCCGTAGCCGCAACCGTCCCATCCGGACCTTTGAGCGTCAGCGCGCCCTCGACGGCCGTTTCCGAAACCATGATGACGCGCAACGGCGCGCCCTTCCACGGCGTTGACGGCGTAGAAAGTACGGCAAATCCCGGCAGCTCCGTGCAGCTGCCAGCCTTCGCCGGCTCGGCGGCCAGCGCCTGTCCAATCACGCTGCCCGTCACAACGGCTACAGCGCAGATCGCGGTGATGACTCTGATGAGATTGGATCGCGCAAAAAACATAACGGGGCCCCTTGCCGGTGCCCCGTCAGTCAACCTCAAAGAGACGCCCAGCGCTAGAGCCTTCGCCCCGGCGCCCGATCAGCCCAGGATAATTACGGTGTCACCGGCACGGTAACCGGTGCAGGCGCGGCGGTGGGCAGGCTCGTGGGCACGCCACCCGTGGCATAAATTGCCAGCCCGAACAGGATCGCGAATAAAACCGCCGTCACCAGTGCCGAGACGAATCGGTTCCCGAACGAAATCATGTTGGCGACCAGATCGAGCACGAACACCAGGATTGCGCCCATGGCGATCATCTGAATCCACGTCTCCTGCGACGCGGTCTGCAATTCCGGCGGCAGCATCGTCTTGTCGATGCCATACGCGAGCGCCCCGTAGAACAGCGCGAAGATCACAGCCGTCACGAGTGCGTTGATGAAGCGGCTGGAAAACGAGAGCACGTTGCCGAGCAAGGCGATCACAAAAACGATGCCGGCCCCGACGAGAACATTGGTAATCAAAGCAGTGTCAGCTGGTGTCATGGTCACTTCCCCTAGTATACCCGTTGTTATGCAGAACCCGCATCACCCCGCCGGGTTTCCAAGGGATGCCGATTATTTCTAGCACGCGCCGCGGCACCAGCCGCCGGCCCGCCACCGGTACACCGTGCATACGACAGAAACATTGGCTGGGGCGGGAGGGTTCGAACCTCCGCATGGCGGAATCAAAATCCGCTGCCTTACCACTTGGCTACGCCCCAAAAATCGGCGGGTCTCCCCGCCGCGGCGCGCACCATACTCAGGTGCCGCCCCGCCAGCAACGGCCGCTTTCCGGCGCTACAACTTGACCGGGGAAAAGAGGCCACTTGTAACGCTTGCGGGCTGAGGGTTGGATGGCTATAAAGCGCCTCCCGCCCGCGAGTTCGGCCGTCGGCCCTCGCGGATACTCTCGTTCGCCCTGTCCTGTCGCTCAGTCGAGCGGCGTTCGACGGTGGCGGCACCGGTCGGAGCGTAGCGCAGCCTGGTAGCGCACTTGCTTCGGGAGCAAGGGGTCGGAGGTTCGAATCCTCTCGCTCCGACCAATCTCTTGTCGATACTGTTCCACCCGGCATCGCAGACAAGGTCCGACGTGGACAAAGTCGACTTCAAAACAACCATGTCGTTTCGCTACGGCGAACCCGACCCCATGGCGCCGGGCGTCGTCCGTCTGGTGGCACCGAACCCGAGCCCCTTCACCTTCAAAGGCACAAACACCTATCTCGTAGGCACGGCCAGCCTGGCCATCATTGACCCCGGCCCCGAGGATGCCGCCCACCGCTTTGCGATTCTTGCTGCCGCAGCCGGCCGGCCCATCACGCACATCCTGATCACCCACGCCCACCGCGATCACAGCGACGGCGCGGCCTCCCTCGCACACGCAACAGGTGCACCGGTCCTCGGCTTCGGCCGCGCCGGTGCCAGTACCGATGCGCGCACGGATGCCGCCCACATGCCGTCGGGTAAGGAATTCGTCGATCACGCATTCGCACCTGATATCCGCTTAAGAGATCGCGACGTCGTCGAAGGCGGTGACTGGACGCTGGAGGCGATGCACGCGCCGGGGCACGCACCCGATCATCTCTGCTTTACGCTGAAAGGCCGCCGCATCGTCTTTTCCGGCGATCACGTCATGGCTTGGAATACCACCGTCATCGCCCCCCCTGAGGGCCGCATGTCGGATTACATCGCCTCACTTGAAAATCTTCTGCACCGCCGCGACCGCCTATATCTGCCCGGCCACGGTGGACGCATGGAAAAACCGCTGCGCGCGGTCAAAGCCTATCTCGTCCACCGGCAGTGGCGTGAACAGGCAATCCTCGCCGCCATCCGCGACGGAGCCGTCACCATTCCCGAGGTCGTCGCCCGCGTCTATGCGACGATCGATCAGCGCCTGATCAGGGCGGCGGAGCTCTCCGTTCTGGCGCACGTCGAGTATCTCGCCGAGCGTCGTCTCGTGACGTGCGACCGCCCGCTTTCTCTCGATCAGCGGTTTTCCCCGGCTTGAGTTTTTTGCTCTCCGCAACCGGTGCCTCGCCCGGTGCCGGCACGGTGGCTTCCAGCCGCGCCACGATTTCGCGCATCACATCGCGCAGCCGCTGCGCATTGGCCCCGAAGTCCGACCGCCCGTACCGCGACGACGATCTCAAATCGATCCGCGATTGAAGGTCCGCGGGATCGCCGATCGGCGTCACGCGCACCGAGATGTCGTCGTAGAAGCCCAGAAACAGCGTCCGGTCGAAGGCCTCCGCGCGCCCGGCAGGATCGTCATCCGTCGGCGGCTCCTCCGCCACGATGGTCATCTGCAGCCGCTTCAAGACATCGACCACCAGATCGAAGGTCTCAGCCGGTGGCCGGTTCACATCCATCGGCTTCATGTCCGGATAGGCCGACGCCTGCAACGCCGCGAATTTGGCGCCAGGATAAGTCGCCGGATTGGCCATGCCGGTTCGAACGCCCGCCAGCGCACGATAAGCTGGCGGATCGGCAGGATCGGTGGTCACATCGTTCAGCATCGGATACGACCGCGCCATAAGTCCGACGCTGAACGGCACCGCCAGAAGCGCCAGCGACAGCGCCATGCCCAGCGCGATACGCGCCGCGCCCGGCCGTCCCGTGCGCCAGACGCCGATCGTGCCGATGAGCCCCAGAGCCAGGGCCAGCGCCGCCAGAACAAATCCTGCCGCTACCGCATTGAGTGCCACCGCGGTCGGCAGCCCGAGGAAACGGTGCAACAGCGCGACAACCGCGATCAGCACCAGTGCAAAAACCGCCAAGCGCGAACACCACAGGCTCGGCCTCTGTGGCGTCTCCGCCGCTGCATCGCTCATCGATCATCCAACCTCTGGCAGTGGCCAGCCTCTAGCGTTGGGATGTCTTATACGGCAGAATCGGACGAAAAAGAGAGCCGGCACGACGGGCCCCTCTTCGCGCGCCCCGCCTGCCCGCATCCGGCGGCTGGAAGGCTCAGGCATGATCCACAGATCCGCAACACTGTTCGCCTTCGTCTGCCTTGCCTTGGCAGCCCAGGCCCGGGCCGAACCTGCCGCCGCGCCTACGGCGCCGGTTGGCGATGACGATCAACTCACGATTCTATCCGTCGACGTCCGCACCCTGCCCGGCGCGATCGCCCGCGCCCCCGAGGCCGAAGCGCCGCGCTGGCGCACCAGCTTCGGCTCCGAACGCCGCTCCGAAACGTCTATCGCCAAACCCACCACTAGCGTCGACGCCGATATTGTCCTCTTGCAAGGCGTCACCGATGTCCCTGCCCTGCGCCGCTGGTTTCCGGCTGGCCAGTGGCGCGTCGTCGCCTCGCGTCAATTGATCGCCCGTGCTGCCGAAGACCGCGCCGGCAGCACCATTCCGTCGACCGCCATCGCCGTCCGCCTCC
>VYKW01000244.1_pt1 | contig 22796 bp, 21 predicted proteins | sample 5114451 | NCBI WGS metagenome assembly VYKW01 (sample SAMN12291784, study PRJNA351875) | freshwater metagenome | isolation source: freshwater lake | place: USA: Michigan, Gull Lake | collected 2013-08-08
CGGAGACCCGCACCGCGCATGCGCTCGGTCAGGCCGGGGCGCCCGTGGCGCAGGACGGCGCCCGCCGCACCGCATTCGAATGGCTGCGCTTCCCAACCGTGACGCTCGATCATCTCCAGATCGATGTCGACGGCGCCGACCCGGCGGTGCTGGCGGAGTTGATCGAGGATGCCCGCTACGCGCCCTATCTTGAGCGGCAGGCGCAGGAGACCGCGATCATGCAGCGCGCGGATGGCACCCGCATTCCCACCGCGCTCGACTATGCGTCCGTTCCAGGGCTGTCGAATGAGATGGTCGAGCGGCTGGCCACCGCACGCCCCGACACAATTGGCGATGCAGCGCGTGTGCGCGGGATTACGCCAGCAGCGTTGACCGCGATCCTGCTCCATGTGAAGCGCGCGGCATGACCGAAGACGAAGCCCGCGACTGGATACGGAACCGCTACGATGTTTCACGTGAAACACGGCTCGCGACGTTTGTGGACCTGCTGCGCGATGAGTCCACGCGGCAGAACCTCGTTTCGCCAGCATCCCTTGAGGAGATTTGGGCGCGTCACATCGTCGATTCCGCCCAGCTATGTGAGCATGCCGACGTCGGCGGCTTGTGGCTCGACATTGGCAGCGGGGCCGGCCTTCCTGGTATCGTGCTGGCGATCCTGCGCGACGACCCGGTCGAGCTGGTCGAGCCACGCAAGCTCCGGACGGCCTTCCTCCAGCATTGTGTGGACACGCTCGGCCTCACCAACGTCGCCATTCACACGGCCAAAGTGGAGCGGACAAAGGGACGCGCCGCCGTTATCACCGCGCGCGCAGTCGGATCGCTCGACACGCTGTTCCGCATCGCCCGCCATCGGAGCGATCGCTCCACACTTTGGGTGCTCCCCAAAGGTCGCAATGCGCAATCGGAGGTGGAAGATGCGCAGCTATGGTGGCAAGGTTCGTTCCACGTGGAACCGAGCGTGACCGCACCGGACTCGCTCATCATCGTCGCCAAAGAGGTGCGCCCCAGATGATCTGCATCGCCGTTGCGAATCAGAAGGGCGGCGTGGGCAAGACCACGACCGCGATCAATGTCGGTACGGCGCTTGCCGCCACGGGCATGCGCGTCCTGTTGCTCGACCTCGATCCGCAAGGCAATTGCTCGACCGGACTCGGCATCGGGCGCGCGGACCGCGAGCGCTCGACCTATGACCTGCTGATCGGCGAAACCAATCTTGAGGACGTCGCTGTGCCGACGCGCGTTCCGGGGCTCGATATCGTCCCGGCGACGGTCGACCTGTCCGGCGCAGAGATTGAGCTGATCGAGTTCGAAGCGCGGACGCATCGCCTCTCGACCGCGATCGAGCGGAGCGCAAAGCGCTGGGACGTGGTGCTGATGGATTGCCCGCCCTCGCTCGGCCTGCTCACGATCAACGCGATGGTCGCGTCCGACGCGCTGCTCGTGCCGTTGCAATGCGAATTCTTTGCGCTGGAGGGGCTCAGCCAGCTGCTCAACACGGTCGAGCGCATTCGCGGACGCTTCAACCCCGGCCTGTCGATTCTCGGCGTCGTCCTTACCATGTACGATCGGCGCAACCGCCTGACTGACCAAGTCTCCGACGATGTCCGCGCCGTGCTGGGCAAGGTGGTGTTCGACACCGTCATCCCCCGCAATGTCCGCCTGTCCGAAGCCCCGAGCCATGGTTTGCCCGCGCTGATCTACGATTATCGCTGCGCTGGGTCCGAGGCCTATATCGCCCTTGCACGCGAAGTGATCGAGCGCCTGCCCAAGCTGAAGAAGGCCGCATGACCCAAGAGACGCCCCACGAGACTGCGACACCCGCGGCCGCACCCGCCGCCAGCACGCGCAAGGCGCGCCCCGGCCTTGGCCGCGGTCTTAGCGCACTGCTCGGGGATGCCGAACGCGAAGAGCCCGTCCGCCCCGGCACCGAACCGTCGATGGGCGTCCGCATGCTCCCGGTCAGCTCGCTCGCCCCGCACCCGGAACAGCCGCGCCGCCATTTCGACGAGGATGCGCTGGAAGAGCTCGCCAAGTCGATCGCCATGCGCGGGCTGATCCAGCCGATCCTGGTGCGGCCGCACGGCAAGGATTACCAGATCGTCGCCGGCGAACGCCGCTGGCGCGCGGCGCAGCGCGCGCGCCTGCACGAGGTGCCGGTGATCGTCCGCGACCTCGACGAAGCGCAGACACTCGAAATCGCGATCGTCGAGAATATTCAGCGCGAAGATCTCAACGCGATCGAAGAGGCGGAGGCCTATGCCAAGCTGATCGGCGATTTCGGCCATAGCCAGGAGGCGCTGGCCAAGATCGTCCACAAATCGCGCAGCCACATCGCCAATTTGATCCGCCTGCTCGACCTGCCGCAAAGCGTGCGCCAGCGCGTGGTCGAAGGCGGGCTGACCATGGGCCATGCCCGCGCGCTGATCGGCGCCCCCGATCCGGAGAAGCTCGCCAAGATCGTCGTCGAGCGCGACCTGTCGGTCCGCGAAACCGAAAAGCTCGCCCGCGACGCCAAGCCGCGCGCACCGGGGAAGGGCGGAGAGCGGAGCAGCGGCGTCGCCAACGCCGATATCGTCGCGCTGGAGCGGCAATTGGGCGACGTGCTGGGCCTCAACGTCAAGATCAGCTTTGGCGAAAAGGGCGGGGCGCTGACGTTGGCCTATTCGACGCTGGATCAGCTGGACATGATCTGCCAGCGCCTGACGGGCGAGAAAATCTAGCTATAACAATTGTTTGATGACGATCTTCTTCTTAAGCCCCTCCCGCTTGCGGGAGGGGTTGGGGAGGGTCTTCTTCTTCTATCTTCTGCGGTCCCGCTGCCTGCCCTTCACTCAAAAAGAAGAAGACCCTCACCCAACCCTCTCCCGCGAAGGCGGGAGAGGGCTAGAGCGTCGGGCGTGTAACTTGGATCGCTCCAGGGCCGAGCTTGTCGAAGGGCAGCAGTCTGCGCCCCGTGAGCGCCGGAACGGTGCTTCGACAGGCTCAGCACAAACGGCAAAGTGAGTCAGATTTAACGTGCGATGCTCTAAGAGCAGCACGCCCGAATTCGGCTCTTTGCCCAGCATTCACCCAACCTGAGTGGGATGCCCATCAACGCCGCCCGCCCCTCGTCACCCCGGCCTTGTGCCGGGGTCCACCGGGCGGCAAGCGCGAAGGTTGAGCTTCAAGCCTCCGAGCGTGAGGATGAGTGGACCCCGGAACAAGTCCTGGGTGACGAGAGGTGCGGTGGCGATCTCTCAGCGATCGCTAACCGGCACTGACTTCCAAGCATCAAAGCTGTCATGGACGTCGGTCGAAGGCCAATCCGGGCTCGTTTCTTCGCGCCGCGTCAAATGGACCTGCGCGTAGCGGCCGTCGGCGAGCCGAAAGAGAATGTCGTCGCGACGGTAGCGACGCCCTACTGCCGACGCCTCGATACCATACAGAGGATGGTCCTTGCTGACCTCCCGGCACAGTTCTTGGTCGAGTTCCCGTCGCTCTGATTGACTGGTTATCTCATACCAGTCCCCATCCCAATCATGTGTCATGGTTACGATCGAGCCTCGCCCCTCACCCCCGCGCTGCACCCCGCGCCAGCACCGCCAACTCATGATCCGCCAGCACTTGGCCCGCATTCCCGCCACCGCGCGTCATCGCCCGTTCCGCCTCACGCGCGCGTTCCACGGCGCGCGCCAGCATCGGGCTGTTCCAGCGTTGCAGCGCGCGGATCGTCGCGGCTTCCTCCTTGAAGAACACGCGGTGCTTCTTGACCACCTCGCCGGGGCTCATGCCATGGTCGATATCGGCGCGCATTTCGGCCAGCGCCATCAGGCGGCGGACCAGACCGCGCAGCAGGGGAATCGTCGACACCCCCGCCGCATCGAGCCGCGCCAATTCGACGCCGATCTCGGCCGGGCGACCGCCCACCACCGCCTCAATCGCGCCTGACATCTCGGCTTCGCCCAGATCGGCGCCGATTGCGTCCAGCGCCTCAATTCCCGCCTCACGCGGCCGATCGGGCGCAGCGTCGAGGAACAGCGACAATTTCTCGATCTCGCGCGCCAGCACTGCGCGATCGCCCCCCGACATGGCGGCCAGCCGATCCGCCGTCCCGCCGACCAGCCGCAACCCATGTTCGCGCGCGATTCCGGTCGCCAGCTGCCCGGCGGTGCGCGCGTCGGGCACATAACAGGCATGGACCATGACATTGGGGGCGGCGAGCGCGAGCTTCAGCAGCCGCCCGGTGCCCTTGAGGCCGCCGCCGACCGCGACCACTGGATTGCCGCCGGCTTCCGCCTCGATCAGCATCCGCACCGCGTCGGTACCGCCATCGTCGATGCCCGACACGCGGATGTAGCGCGCGCCACCGAACAGCGACAGCGACGCCGCTTCGCCGGCGAGCAGCCCAGCATCGTCCTTCAGCGCATTGCCCTCGATATCGACGCGCTCAGCATCCGGCCCCATCGCCCGGCCCAGCCGTGCGGCCAGGTCGTTTGCACCCGCCTCATCGGGGCCGTAGAGCAGGAACAGGCGAACATCAGGGCCGGGCTTGTCCAGCCGCGCGCGGATCTGTGCTTCGCTCGCCTTCACTTGGTCGCAGAGCTGCGTGCGTACCGGGCCAGCCGCGCGACGATCTGGTCGGCGACGATGCCCGACAGCCGCTCCAGTGCGCTCCGCTCCGCCGCGATCGTCGCATATTCCGAACCCGCAACGTCGATGCCCGCATCCGACCCGGCGGTCGCGTCCAGCACCGTCTGTCCGGTCGCCAGGTCGATCAGCTGATAGCGTGCGCGCAACGTCCGCCGCTCGCGCGTCACCACGTCATCGCTGCGCACGCCCAGACCCTCGATCCGGTCGTCCAGCGTGATCTCCAGCCGATAGGCCGGGGTGCCGCTGCGCGTCGCCTCGATCCGGTCGCGCACCGCGTTGGACACCAGCCAGCCAGCTTCGCCCTGAATCGGCGCGACCTCGACTCCCGACAGCATCGTCTGCACCGGGCCAGCGACGCCCCCGCCATACAGCGGCCGCAACCCGCAGCCCGACAGCGTCGTGCCCGCCGCGACCAGCACGATCAGGAGCGCTGCGCGCTTCATGCGACGATATTCACCAGACGGTCGGGCACGACGATCACCTTTCTGGGTGCTGCGCCTTCCAGAATGCGCTGCACAGCGGGATTTGCCAAGGCCATGGCTTCCAGATCACCCTTGTCGGCGCCCTTGGCCGCCTTGACCGTATCGCGCAGCTTGCCGTTGACCTGGATCGCGATCGTCACTTCGTCATCGACCAGCAGGGCGGGGTCGACCGCTGGCCATTCGGCATCGGCGATCAGGCCGTCATTGCCCATCGCGGCCCAGGCTTCCTCGGCCAGATGCGGGACCATCGGTGCGGCGATCAGGATCGCGGTGCGGATCGCATGGGCGCGGGATGCGCTGGGTGCGGCCTTTTCGAGCGCGTTGACCAGCCCATAGAGCTTGGCCACCGCCTTGTTGAACTGCAGCCCCTCGATATCCGCCGCGACGCCGGCGATGGTCTGGTGCAGCACGCGGTCGAGGCTCTTGTCCTCCCCGGTCCAGTCTTCCAGCCCGTCGAACAGTCTCCACAGCCGCTGGACGAAGCGCCACGCACCCTCAATCCCGTTCTCGGTCCACTCCAGATCGCGCTCGGGCGGCGAATCCGACAGCACGAACCACCGCACCGCGTCCGCGCCGTACTGGTCGACGATCGGTTCGGGATCGACCGTGTTCTTCTTGGACTTCGACATCTTCTCGATGCGGCCGACCTCAATAGGCTTGCCGTCCGCAATCAAGATTGCACCGTCTGCGGTTCGCTTAATCTCGTCAGGAGAAAACCAAACGATTCTAGCGGTATGCTTGTTTCCAGGAATGCCGTTGTGAGAAGTTCGTTCGCGATCCCATTCGATGCGCTTATAGGTCTCGTGCGTCACCATCCCCTGGGTGAACAGCCCTTCGAACGGCTCGGCAATGTCGATCATCCCGATCCGCTTGAGCGCGCGCGTCCAGAAGCGGGCATAGAGCAGATGCAGGATCGCATGCTCGACCCCGCCGATATATTGGTTCACCGGCAGCCATTGCTCGGCCACCGCGCGGTCGAACGGCTTGTCCTTCGGCTGGCTGGCGAAGCGGATGAAATACCAGCTCGAATCGACGAATGTATCGAGCGTGTCGGTCTCGCGCCGCGCGGCATGGCCGCATTGCGGGCAATCGACATGCTTCCACGTCGGATGGCGGTCGAGCGGATTGCCGGGGATGTCGAAGCTGACATCCTCGGGCAGCACGACGGGCAGCTGCTTCTTGGGCACTGGCACCGCGCCGCAAATCTCGCAATGCACGATCGGGATCGGCGTGCCCCAGTAACGCTGGCGCGACACGCCCCAGTCGCGCAGCCGCCAGACGGTCGTTCCCTTGCCCCATCCTTCGGATTCGGCGCGGCGGATCACCTCACGCTTGGCGTCGGCGACATCCATGCCATTCAGGAAGTGAGAATTCACCAGCGTGCCGGGGCCGGTGTAGCTTTCTTCCTCGACAAATTCGCTTTGGGTTTTTTCGCCATCGGAGACGACCCGGCGGATCGGCAGCCCGTATTTGGTCGCAAATTCGAAGTCGCGCTGGTCATGCGCCGGCACCCCGAACACCGCGCCGGTGCCGTAATCCATCAGCACGAAATTGGCGATATAGACCGGCAATTCCCAAGTGGAATCAAAGGGATGCGCCGCAAGGATGCCGGTGTCGAAGCCCAGCTTTTCCTGCGTCTCGATCTCCGCCGCAGTGGTCCCGCCCAGCTTGCACTGCGCGATAAAGTCCGCCGCCGCCGGGTCTTTGGCGGCCAGCGCCTGCGCGATCGGGTGATCCGCCGCGATCGCCACGAAACTCGACCCGAAAATCGTGTCGGGGCGGGTGGTGAAAACCTCTACTTCATTGAAATCGCTGGACGAAAGCTTGAAGCGGAACTGCAGACCCTGTGACTTGCCGATCCAGTTTTCCTGCATCAGCCGAACCTTGTCGGGCCATTTGTCGAGCGTGCCGAGGCCGTCGAGCAGCTCGTCGGCAAAGTCGGTGATCTTGAGGAACCACTGGTTCAGCTTCTTCTTCTCAACCAACGCCCCCGACCGCCAGCCGCGCCCGTCGATCACCTGCTCATTGGCGAGCACGGTCATGTCGACCGGGTCCCAGTTGACCGTCGATTCCTTGCGGTAAACCAATCCGTTAGCGAACAGATCGAGGAACAGCGCCTGTTCGTGCCCGTAATAATCCGGCTCGCACGTCGCCAGCTCGCGGCCCCAGTCGATGGCGAGGCCCAGGCGCTTCAGCTGCGCACGCATCGTCGCGATATTGTCGCGCGTCCAGCCGCCGGGATGGACCTTCTTTTCCATCGCGGCATTCTCGGCCGGCATCCCGAACGCGTCCCACCCCATCGGGTGGAGCACTTCCATGCCCTTCATCCGCCGATAGCGCGTCAGCACGTCGCCCATCGTGTAGTTGCGGACATGGCCCATATGGATGCGCCCCGACGGATAGGGAAACATCTCAAGCACATAGGATTTGGGCTTGGGCGAATGGTCGTCCGCGGCAAAGGTGCGGCGTTCCTCCCAGACCTTCTGCCACGCGGAATCGGCGTTCAGCGCGTTGAACCGCGACACATGTCTTTCCTTGTCTTCAGTCGGACGGGCGAGCGGCCCGCCGGATCACTTCTCGACGATTGCGGCGCGGCGCAGGTCGCGGGCCTTGGTCAGGATGATGTCTTCCAGCTTCTGGACGGTCGCCGCCTCGACCGGGGCATCGACCCACTGGCCACCGCGATTCTGCTGACGCTGGACGCTGACGCGCAGCGCGTCGGCACGCAGATCCTGGTCCAGGATCGCGACGGTGATCTTCACCCGCTCGGTCGCCAGGTTGGGATTCACGTGCCAGTCGGTGACGATAACGCCGCCATTCGAATCGGTCTGCGCGATCGGCGCGAACGACACGGTGTCGAGCGCGGCGCGCCACAGATAGGCATTGACGCCGATCGTCGTCACTTTCGAAGCGGCAAGATCGGCACGCGGGCGATCGCCACCGCCACCGCAAGCGGCGAGGGTGAGGGCAACGCTGCCCAGGATCGCGGTGCGCAACTGGCGGTTCATCGGCATCATCCTATGGGAAATCTCATCGGGTCGGTGTGCATCTATAGATGCTGGCGCGCGCGCCGCAAGCGCAAGCCGCTGCAACGCGATGCTGTGCGTCTTAGGCAACACCTGCACCAAAATCGGATTCGCCCTGTGGAACATCGCGGTCGAATCATGGTAGTGGCTAGCGCGAATAAGGGGTTTCGATGCGTATTCGTCGGATCATTGCGGGATTTGGGCTGGGGGCGCTGGGCGTCGCCGGGTTCGTTGCCGCGCCGGCGTTGCTCGCGCAGACCGGGACGCCACAGCGGGCCGCTCCCCTGCGCGCGAGCCAGATTGCGGGCATCGGCACCTTCACCCCGGCATCGGCAGACCCGCGACTCGCGGCCGCGTTGGCGCGCAGCGGCCTTTCCGGCAGCGGGTTCCGCTTCACCCCAGCCGATACGCGCGGGGCCAGCAATCGCAGCGTGACCGTCGCGGTGCGCGCCCGCACCGCGCGTCCGTCGGCCGCGATTGCGGATCGCGGCGCGGCGGCACCGGCTTCGGTGACGTTGCAGCCGATCGCCTATAACCTGGGCGTGTCGGTGGGTTGGAAGCGCTTTGCGATCTCGGGCGACTTGGCCAAGATGGATCTGGCTGGTCAGCCGGGTAGCAGCCAGAAAATGGATCTCGGCGTTTCCTATACCGGAAAGCGCGCATCGGGACGGATCAAGGCGACCAGCGAGAAGCCGTCTGAGCGCGGTCCGCGCCTGTTGACGGTTGATCCCAATTATTCGCTCGACGTTGGCGGGGCCTATTCGATCACCCGCAATCTCGATGTGACGGCGGGCGTCCGCTACACCAGCGAGAAGGATCGCCTGCCGCAGCTGAAGGATGATCGCCGCGACAGCCAGGCGGTCTATGTCGGGACAGCCATCCGCTTCTGATCGCGGGGCTGGCTTAGGCCCAGGCGTCGATCCCGGCCCATCCATAGGCACCGACCGCGCGGAGCGCGCGCCAGCGGCGCTCGTCCATCCCGCCCAGAGCGATCACCGGTAGCTTCAGTTCGCGAATCATCAGCCCGAATCGCACCGGGCCGAGCGACGGCGCGCCCGGGTGCGAGCGGGTGGGGTAGACCGGCGACACGAACAACAACGCTGCACCAGCACGCGTTGCTGCGATCGCTTCGGTCCGCGCATGCACGGGAGTGGTCAGCGCGCCGCGATGGCGACCATGGCGCAGCATGGCACCGCGACCAAGCGGTGGCCCGGCAACCACCAGTAGCAGCCGCTTTCGTTGCGCCATGCGGCACACGCGCTTGAATAGCTCGCGCCGCAGCTCCGGCTCGGTGGCGTAATGGCGGAAGACGATGCCCGATCCGCGCGGCAACGCGTCGATCGCCGCCCATAGCGCCTCGCCAAACCGCTCGTCGGTCATCAGCCAGCGGCGCGGCAAGGCGGAAGGGCGGGGGTGGCGGCGCGGCATCGTGCCACCTATAGCGCCGATCATGTCCGCCGAAACCGCCTCCACCCGCCTTGCCGATATCCAGTCGCGGATTGCCCATGCAGCAAGGATTGCTGGCCGCCGCGCCGATGACGCCACGCTGATCGCCGTGTCCAAGACGCACGATGCCGCCGCGATTCAGCCATTGATCGATGCGGGCCAGCGCGTGTTCGGCGAAAATCGGGTGCAGGAAGCGGCGGCGAAATGGCCGGCGCTCAAGGCCGCGACGCCCGATATCCGCCTGCATCTGGTCGGGCAGCTTCAGTCGAACAAGGCGGCCGATGCGGTGGCGCTGTTCGACGCAATTCATTCGGTCGATCGCCCGTCGCTGGTCGCTGCGCTGGCCAAGGCGATGGCGGACAGCGGCAAGCGCCCCGATTGCTTCATCCAGGTCAATATTGGCGACGAGCGGCAAAAGGGCGGGGTGGCGGTCGCCGACCTGCCCGCGCTGCTTTCCCAGGCAAAGGCGGCGGGCTTGCCGATCGCCGGGTTGATGGCGGTGCCGCCGATCGGCGTCGATTCGGCACCCTATTTCGCGCTGCTGGCCAAACTGGCGCGTGAGGCGGGGCTGGAGGGGCTGAGCATCGGCATGTCGGACGATTTCGAGGTCGCGGTGACGATCGGCGCGACGCATGTCCGCGTCGGCACGGCGTTGTTCGGAGCGCGCGCATGAGCCTGTCGGTCCGGTTCGATGCGCTGATCTTCGATTTCGACGGGGTGCTGCTTGAGAGCGAGTTCGAGGGGAATCGGCACATCGCCGAGTATCTGACCGCGATTGGTCACCCGACCAGTCCTGAAGACTCGATGGCGAACTTCATGGGGTTGGCGGGGCGCGAATTTCTCGACGCGATCGAGACGTGGATCGGGCGGACGCTGCCTGAAGATTTTCACACGGCGCGCGAGATTGAGAATCGCCGTGCACTTGCAGAAGGTGTGGCGGAGGTGGCCGGGGCGGTCGCCTTCGTCCGCGCGTTGCCCGACGATCTGCCGCGCGCCATTGCCTCGTCGAGCAACAGCCATTGGATCGGGACGCATCTCGACCATCTCGGCATCCGTGATGCGTTTGATGGGCGGATCTTCAGCGGGCGCGAGCATGTCGCGCGCGGCAAGCCTGCACCCGACATCTACCTCCACGCCGCCGCGCATCTGGGTGTGCCGATCGAGCGTTGCGCGATTCTCGAGGATTCCCCCGTCGGTGCGACCGGGGCGGTGGCGTCCGGCGCGCATGTCATCGGCCTGTGCGCGGGCAATCATTGTGGCCCGGACCACGCCAGCCGTCTGCGCGCGCTGGGTGTCCACGACATCGCGCACGACTTCACCGAAGTCGCGCGACTGCTCGCCTAAGCGGTTCCGCCAACGGTCAGGCCGTCGAGCAACAGCGTCGGCTGGCCCACGCCGGCAGGGACCGACTGCCCACCCTTGCCGCACATGCCGATCCCCTCATCGAGCGCGAAATCATTGCCGATCCCGATCACCCGGGTCAGGCTGGTCGGCCCGTCGCCGATCAGCGTCGCGCCCTTGATCGGGGCGCCGAGCTTGCCGTTCTCGATCTTGTACGCTTCGGTGCAGCTGAACACGAACTTGCCCGAAACGATGTCGACCTGACCGCCGCCGAAGCTCTTGGCGAAGATCCCCTTCTTGACGCGGCTGAGCAGTTCGGCGGGATCGTCCTGGCCCCCGCGCATGAAGGTGTTGGTCATGCGTGGCATCGGGGCGTGCTGAAAGGATTCGCGGCGGCCATTGCCGGTCGGTTCGACCCCCATCAGCCGCGCGTTCATGCGATCCTGCATATAGCCGCGCAGGATCCCGTCCTCGATCAGCACGGTTTCGCGCGTCGGCGTGCCTTCATCGTCGATCGACAGCGATCCGCGCCGATCCGTGATCGACCCGTCATCGACCACGGTGACGCCGGGCGCGGCGACCCGCTCACCGATGCGGCCGGAAAAGGCGCTGGTGCCCTTGCGGTTGAAGTCGCCCTCAAGCCCATGGCCGATCGCTTCGTGCAGCAGGATGCCGGGCCAGCCGGGGCCGAGCAGCACGGTCATCTCGCCCGCTGGAGCATCGACCGCGTCGAGATTGACCAAAGCCTGCGCCAGCGCCTCGTCGACCGCGCGGTTCCAGGTTTCGGGCTGCATCAGCCGGTCGTAGAGCGCGCGCCCGCCGGTGCCGAAGCTGCCGGTCTCGCGCCGCCCGTTCGATTCGACCACGATGCTGACATTCAGGCGCACCAGCGGGCGGATGTCGGTGGCGACGAAGCCGTCGGGGCGGACGATTTCGACCACGCTCCACGATCCGAGCAGGCTGACCGACACCTGCACCACGCGCGGATCGCGGGCGCGGGCCGCTGCGTCGATCGTCTGGCACAGATTCACCTTGTCGGCGAAGGCGACCAGGTCGAGCGGGTCGGCATCGGTGTAGAGGTGGCGGTTGGTCCGCGCCGGGGCCGCCGCCTTGGGGCCGGTCGCCGGATCGATCAGCGCCATCGTCTCACCCGCGCGGCGGATCGCGGCGTCGCTGATCTCGTTCGCATGGGCAAAGGCGGTGGTCTCGCCGCTCACCGCGCGCAGGCCGAAGCCCGAGTCGGTGTTATACGATGCGGTCTTGAGCCGTCCGTCGTCGAAGCCGAACGCCTCCGACTTGCGATATTGCAGATAAAGCTCGCCATCCTCGGCCTTGGCGAGGATCGATGCGGTCAGGCGCTGCGCGGCGTCGGCGTCAAAGCCGTCGCGGTAAAGGAAGCCTCGGGGATCGCTATACATCCCCTCAATATAGGCGGATCAGACGCTCGCGCCAGCCGGGTGGTCGGGCAATTGCGACTGGTCGGCACCATCGGCGGGGCCGCCGATCAGCACGAAGCGGCGGTCGCAATAGCCGCAATCAACATAGCCATGCTCGTCGATCTGCAGGAACACGCGCGGATGGCCGAGCGCGGCGGGGATACCGGCATGCGCGCCGTCACAGGCGACGCGGGCGGTGGTGACGCGGGTGACTTCGGGCGGCGCGATCATGGAAGTGCGGTTAGCAAAGCGCGCGGGGTCGGGCAATCGCGCTGTGCAGCGATGTTCACATGGCCCCGGTAGCGCGCTCGAACTCGTCCGCACAGCGTTCGGCCAGTTTGGCTGCACCGTCTATACCGCCCGCCTGCATCGACGCTGCGACTGCCTCCATCGCCGGACCGAGCATGGCGGGCCCGCTGCGCCCGACGATCTTGCCGAGGAAAAAGCTCATCGTCATGTCGAGCCCGGATTTGTCGGACGCAGATGCGCTTTCGCCCAGCATCGTCATCGCGAACACGCATTTAGCGTCCGCCTGATCGGCGGGCGTCGGGGTGGCCTGAAGCATTGCAAGCGCGAGTGCGTGGGTGATGAGCATCGGTGGTCCTCCCCTGATGGCTGCGCAGCCTGTGCCGTGCGTCCGGTCTTGGCAACGTGTTTCGCTTGCCATTCGCCGCGCATCGCCCCACTTCCGCGGCATGAGCGACGCGGCGATCGAGATCGACGGCCTTTCCAAGGTCTATCAGGGCGGTAAGCAGGCCCTCGACAATGTAACCTTCACCGTGCCGCGCGGGCAGATTTTCGGGCTGCTCGGTCCGAACGGCGCGGGCAAGTCGACGCTGATCAACATCCTGGCGGGGCTGGTCAACAAGACCGGCGGAACGGCGCGCATCTGGGGCTTCGACATCGACGCCAGCCCGCGCAACGCCAAGCGCGCGATCGGCATCGTCAATCAGGAGATCATGTTCGATCCCTTCTTCACGCCGGTCGAAACGCTGGAGATTCAGGCCGGGCTGTATGGTGTGCCGAAAGCCAAGCGGCGCTCGATGGAACTGCTGCGCGCGGTGCATCTGGAGGACAAGGCGCGCGCCTATTCGCGCACTTTGTCGGGCGGGATGAAGCGGCGGCTGATGGTCGCCAAGGCGATGGTGCATTCACCGCCGGTGCTGGTGCTCGACGAGCCGACCGCGGGTGTCGATATCGAACTGCGCCAGCAGCTCTGGGCCTATGTCCGCACGCTCAACGATCAGGGCGTGACGGTGGTGCTGACGACCCATTATCTCGAGGAAGCCGAGCAGCTGTGTGACCGCATCGCGATCATCAACCATGGCAAGCTGATCGCCAACGAACCGACCCGCGAACTGGTCGGCAAGACTCAGGAGAAAGCGGTCGAGGTGGTGGTCGATCGCGACATCATCGACCTGCCTGCCAATGGCTGTTTCCAGAAGATCGAGGCGAAGGGCGAGCGGACGTTGGTCATCACCTATCGCAAGGACCGCGCGAATGCCGGTGAGGTGCTGGGCGCGGTGCAGGCGGCGGGCTTCGGCATCGTTGACGTCAGCACGCGGGAGGCGGATCTGGAGGACGTGTTCCTGAGCCTGACGCGAGCGGCGAACGCGGCTTAGCGCGAATAGCGCGCGAAGAAGCGCCACATGGCGTCATTGTCGGCAGTCCAGACATGGCCGCCGCCGCGCAGGATATGGGCGACCACCTCGGCCTGTGCGCGACAGCGTGTATGCAGCCGCTCGTAAAGGCTCGCAGCGAGGTCGCGGCGCAGCGGGCCGGCGGTGCAGCCGTTGAGCGTGGCCCAGCGCGCCTCGGCTGCCCCCATCGTATATTGCCAATAGCCTGCACCGCCGCCCTGCACCGGGTTGGTGCCATCGGCATCCCCGGCAAAGGCGATTACCGGCATCGGTTGTTTTGGCGTGCAGGTCGCCGGGTCGGGGCGGGTCTTGTCGCTCGCCAGCGGGTTGCCTGCGCGCAGGCCGACCACGGGGGCGATGGCGGCGAAGCGGTCGGACGCGACACAGCCCAGCCATGACGTCATCCGTCCGCCGCCCGACAGGCCGGTGGCGTAGACGCGCTTGGCGTCGGCGCAGCCGCTGGTCGCCAGCCAGTCGATCGCGGTCTTGAGAAACGCCACGTCATCGGCATCGCCCGGCCCCGGCACCTTTCCCGTGACGGTGGGCACGCCGGGGATGTTCCACACGAAGCCACGCTCGACCGGAATCCCCGCATCGGGCGCCGCGACGAGGAAGCCGTGGCGGTCGCTGCTCCCCTCCAGCTTCGATTGCGCGAGGATCGCTGCGCCGTCACCACCGCTGCCGTGCAGTGCGAACACCAGCGGGAGGCGACCTGCCGGTGCATTCGCCGGGACATGCAGCAGCAGGCTGCGCCCGGTGTCGCCGACCGTGACCCGGGCCGTAGTGCCGGGCGCGACCGGGCAACCGGGTGCCGCAAGTGCGGGCGTCGTCGCGGCGAACAGGGCAGCAGCGGCGGCGAGGATCAGGCGCATCGGAATCTCCTTGAGCAGCCCTCGCTATGGCCTGCGCCGCCGCCCGGCAACCGCAGCGTGTTTGAAATCGCCGCGCTTTGTCGCATAGCGGTTCCCCCGCCATGGGTGCGCGAAGGAACGAGATTGGCCCAAGATCCTCATCAGTGCGACGTGCTTGTCATTGGCTCAGGCGCCGCCGGTCTCACCGCCGCGCTCAATCTGGCCGAGCGGTTCCGCGTCACGGTGCTGGCGAAAGGCGGGCTGGACGAGGGATCGACCGCCTGGGCGCAGGGCGGGATCGCCGCCGTGCTGGAGCCGGGCGACACGTTCGAGGCGCATATCGAGGATACGATGGTCGCCGGCGCGGGCCTGAACGACCGTGCGACGGTGGAAAAGGTGGTCGAGAACGCCCCGGCCGCGATCCAGCGGCTGGTCGAGCTGGGCGTGCCGTTCAACATGGACGGAAATGCGCTGCATCTGACGCGCGAGGGCGGGCACAGCGCGCGGCGAATCGTCCATGTCGATGACGCCACCGGCTGGGCGGTGCAGGTCGCGCTGATCCGTGCGGCGCAGGCGCACCCCAATATCACGCTGGTGCCCGACATGGTCGCGATCGACCTTGCGACCAGTCGCCATGAACTACGCTATTCGGGCGCGGGCAAGGTGTGGGGCGTCTATGCCGTCAACCGCGCCACTGGGCGGGTCGAGCTGTTCACCGCCAACGCGACGGTGCTGGCGACCGGCGGGGCGGGACGCACGTACCTGTTCTCGACCGCGCCCAAGGGGGCGACGGGGGACGGGATCGCGATGGCGTGGCGCGCGGGCTGCCGCATCTCCAACATGGAGATGATGCAGTTCCACCCGACCTGCCTCTACCATCTCGACGTCAAGAATTTCCTGATTACCGAGGCGGTGCGCGGCGAGGGCGGGCGGCTGATCAACCCGCAGACCGGCAAGCGTTTCATGGCGGATTACGATCCCGAGCGGATGGAGCTGGCGCCGCGCGATGTGGTCGCCCGCGCGATCGACGCGGAGATCAAGCGCGATGGCCTCGATTACGTCCATCTCGACATCAGCCATATGCCTGCCGAGTTCGTGAAGGGGCATTTCCCCAATATCTACGACAAGCTGATTGGCCTGGGCATCGACATGACCACGGGTCCGATCGCGGTGGTGCCGGCGCAGCATTATACGTGCGGCGGGATCGTCATCGATCTCGACGGGCGCACCGATCTGCCCGGGCTCTATGCCGCGGGTGAGTGTAGCGAGAGCGGGCTGCATGGCGCGAACCGCCTCGCCAGCAACTCGCTGCTCGAATGTTTCGTGTTTGGCGAGGCGGCGGCGCGGCACATCGCGGCGAACTGGGACGATCTGCCTTCGCCGCCGCCGATTCGGCCATGGGACGAGAGCCGCGTCACCGATTCGGACGAAGAGGTGGTGATCAAGCAGAACTGGACCGAAATCCGCCGCTTCATGTGGAACTATGTCGGCATCGTGCGCACCACCAAGCGGCTCGAACGCGCGGCGCACCGCATCAAGATGCTGAACGAGGAAGTCGCCGATTATTACGGCCATTTCCGCGTGACGCCCGACCTGATCGAGCTGCGCAACCTGTTGCAATCGGCCGAGCTGATCGTGCGATCGGCACTGCACCGGCGCGAAAGCCGGGGGCTGCATTACACGCTGGATTTCCCGAATACGGACAAGTCGGCGCAAGACACCGTATTGGTCCCGTGATTTTTTGGCTGAATCTTCACGCTTTGCCGTCATAATCCGCGCATTCGTCGCAGATGCCACCATATGCTCTTGGCCATGGTGCCGCGACGCAGCATGATCGCTTTGGGCAAGGGGCGTGGTAATCGTGTTGGGGATGCAGGAGTTTACGATTCTTCAGCGGGCAATGACATTGGCGGGTCTCGCGCCCGTATTGCTGATCGGCGCGGGCGTGGATCGCGACGATTTGCCGAAGGATCTGACGCCCGCCAGCTATCGCGTCAGCATGCCGATCCCGGGTGCGCCCAAGCCGCTTCCCGTCTTTCCCGCACCTGCAGCGTTGACCGCAACGGTCGACGCACTGGCGCGCGATTTCGGGGGCGTGGTCGGTATTTCGGTGCGCAGCCTCGAATGGGGCTGGCAGGTCGATGCCAATGGCGACCGCCGCATGCCGCAGCAGAGCGTGAGCAAATTGTGGGTCGCGATGACCGTGCTCGACGCGCGCGACAAGGGGCGGCTGACGCTGGATGATCCGGTCGAGCTGACGCGCGAGCATCTGACGCTGTTTCATCAGCCGATCGCGACGCTCGTCGTGCGCGACGGCGTGTATCGCACCACGGTGCGCGAATTGCTGCTGCGCGCGATGCAGCAGAGCGACAATACCGCCAATGACCGGCTGCTAACCCTTGTCGGCGGGCCGCAAGCGGTGCGTGCGTTCATCGCCGAGCGGGGGCTGGGCGAGATTCGCTTCGGCCCGGGCGAGCGGTTGCTGCAGGCGGGGACCGCCGGGCTGCGCTGGGACCCGCGTTATTCGATGGCCGGAGAGTTCCAGCGGGCCCGCGCGGCGCTACCCCCGACGGTGCGGCGCGCCGCGTTCGATTCCTATGTCGCCGATCCGGTCGACGGCGCGGCGCCGTCGGCGATCGCGCTGGCATTAGCGCGGCTCAAGGCCGGCGAGCTGCTGTCGGCGTCCTCGACCAGTTTCCTGACCAACGTCATGTCGGGCACGCGGACGGGCAAGGCGCGGCTGCGCGCAGCGGTGCCGGTGGGCTGGGTACTGGCGCACAAGACCGGCACGGGCCAGGATCTGGGCGGGCGCACGGCGGGCTTCAACGATATCGGCATCCTGACCGCGCCGGATGGCAAGGCCTATTCGATCGCAGTGATGATCGGCGATACGCCGCGCCCGGTGCGCGAGCGCCAGCAGCTGATGCAGGCGGTGGTGGCGAGCGTGGTGGCGAACCACCGCTGAGGCCCTAGCTAAAAGAGTTTGTCCGTCCGGCGGCATGGGTTATCCCCGCGCCATGCCCCATCTCTATCTCGTCGACGGCTCGAGCTTCATCTTCCGCGCCTATCATGTGCTGCCCAAGCTGACCAACAAGCATGGCGAGCCGGCGGGGGCGGTCTATGGCTATGTCTCAATGCTGTGGAAGCTGGCGAGCGAGCTGCACAAGGCCGAGGGGCCGACGCATCTGGCGGTGATCCTCGACAAGAGCGAGCAGACCTTCCGCAACGAACTCTATGACCAGTATAAGGCGCATCGTCCGCCCGCGCCCGAAGATCTGCGCCCGCAATTCCCGATGATCCGCGACGCGACGCGCGCGTTCAGCCTGCCGTGCATCGAGGAGCTGGGCTGGGAAGCGGATGACCTGATCGCATCCTATGCCAAGGCGGCGCTGGCGCAGGGGTGGCAGGTGACGATCGTCAGCTCCGACAAGGATCTGATGCAGCTGCTGACCGAACCCGGCATCGACATGCTCGACACGATGAAGGACCGGCGCATGGGGCCGGAGGCGGTGGTCGAGAAGTTCGGCGTCGGGCCGGACAAATTGGGCGAGGTGCTGGCGCTGATGGGCGACAGCGTCGACAACGTTCCCGGCGTGCCGGGGGTTGGGCCGAAGACGGCGGCGAAGCTGATCCTGGAGCATGGCGATGTCGAGGCGGTGCTGGCCGCCGCACCGACGATGAAGCCGGGCAAGCTGCGCGACAACCTCATTGAGCACGCCGATATGGCGCGGCTGTCCCGGAAATTGGTTGCGCTGGCGGAGGATGTGCCGCTGCCCGAACCGCTCGATTCCTTTGTCCTTGACGGGATTCCGGATGCGCCGCTGCGCGCCTTCCTGGAGCATCACGGGTTCAAGACACTGCTGAATCGGCTGGGGAGCGAGGCGAGTTCGGTCGCCGATGCGCCGGTTGAAACGCATGAGGTTCCGGGGCTGGAGCCTGATCCGCCATGTGACCATGATGGCTATGAGACGGTGGTTGATGAGGCCGCCCTGGACCGCTGGATCACGGTCGCGCGGCATCAGGGATGGGTCGCGGTGGATACCGAAACCACCGGGACCGACGCGACCCGCGCTGAGCTGGTCGGGGTCAGCCTGGCGCTGCACCCCAATCTCGCCTGCTATATTCCGGTTGCCCATGGCGGGACGGACATGTTCGCCGAAAAGCCGGTGCAGCTCGACCGCGCGACCGTGCTGGCGAAGCTCAAGCCGCTGCTCGAAGATCCAGCGGTGCTCAAGATCGGGCACAACCTCAAATATGACCTGATCATCCTCAGTCGACTCGGGATCGATGTCGCGCCGTTCGACGACACGATCGTGATGAGCTTCGACCTTGATGCCGGGCTGCACGGCCATGGCATGGACGAGCTGGCCGCGACGCATCTCGCGCACAGCTGCATCGCGTACAAGGACGTGACCGGGAGCGGAAAGAAGCAGATCGGGTTCGCCGAAGTCGATCTGAAGGCCGCGACCCGCTACGCCGCCGAGGATGCTGACGTCACGCTGCGGCTGTGGCGGCGGTTGAAGCCGCGGCTGGCCTATGAGGGCGCGACGCGGGTCTATGAGATGGTCGATCGGCCGCTGGTGCGCGTGATCGCCGACATGGAGCGCGCGGGCATCAAGGTCGATGCGGCGGTGCTGGCGCGGCTGTCGGACGAATTCTCCAAGCAGATTGCGAGCCTGGAGGGCGAGATCCACGCCATCGCCGGGTTCAAATTCACCATCGGCAGTCCCAAGCAGCTTGGCGACGTGCTGTTCGACAAGATGGGGATCAAGGGCGGGCGTAAGGGCAAATCGGGCGTCTATTCGACCGACGTCAACGAGCTGGAGCGGATCGCCGCGGACAAGGATTCGCCGGGGCGGGAGATGGTGGTGAAGGTGCTCGACTGGCGCCAGCTGTCGAAGCTCAAATCCACCTATACCGACGCGTTGCAGGCGCAGATCAACCCGGCGACCGGGCGGGTGCATACCAGTTACTCGCTGACCGGCGCGCAGACCGGGCGACTGTCATCGACCGACCCGAACCTGCAGAACATCCCGATCCGCACCGAAGTCGGGCGGCAGATCCGCGACGCATTCGTCGCCGAGCCGGGCAATGTCATCCTGTCGGCCGACTATTCGCAGATCGAACTGCGCCTCGCCGCGCATATCGCCGATGTGCCCGCGCTGCGCGAGGCGTTCGAACAGGGCGAAGACATCCACAATCGCACCGCGATGGAGCTGTTCGGCGAGGTCAATCGCGACACGCGCGGGCGGGCTAAGACGATCAACTTCGCGATCCTTTATGGCATCAGCCGCTGGGGACTGGCCGGACGGCTCGACGTCACGCCGGACGAGGCGCAGGGGATGATCGACCGCTATTTCCAGAGCTTCCCCGGGATCAGCCGCTACATCGCCGACACGTTGAATGAGGCGAAGGCGCGCGGCTACACGACGACCCTGTTCGGGCGGAAGACGCACTTCACCCGGATCAACGCGCCCAACCAGAATGAACGCGCGGGCAGCGAGCGCGCGGCGATCAACGCGCCGATCCAGGGGACCAGCGCCGACATCATCAAGCGCGCGATGGCGCGGATGGGACCGGCGTTGCTGGACGCGGGGCTGCCCAATGTCCGCATGCTGCTGCAGGTGCATGACGAACTGGTGTTCGAACTGCCCGAGGGCGATGTCGACGCGGCATCGGCGGTGATTCGCCGGGTGATGGAGACCGCGGCCGAGCCGGCGATCACGTTGACCGTGCCGCTGGGCGTGGAGATTGGCACGGGTCCCAGCTGGGGCGCGGCGCATTGATGGCGACGCGGAAGCCGTCGCCCCGGCGGAGGCCGGGGCCGCCAGCGGTATGGCGCATTGCTCCGAAACCAGGCGGCCCCGGCCTTCGCCGGTGTGACGAGATATCCGCGTGACCGTCGCCACCCCTTCCGATGACCTGAACGCGCTCGCCAAGGGCGGGCGGACCAACATCTTCGGCTTCTTCCTGAGGCTGCTCGCGCGGCTGCCGTTCCTGTTTATCGCCGGGCGGCTCTATGGCGCGGAGACGGTGGGGCGGTTCGCGCTTGCCGTGGTCGTGGTCGAGCTGGCGGCATTGCTGGCGACATTGGGCCTCAAGCGCGGACTGGCACAGGCGCTGGCGCATACCGATCGACCGCACAGCCATGTTGTCTGGGACGGGATGGTTGTCGCCTTCGTCGTCTCGGTGCTCGCGAGTGCGGTGCTCTTCATCTTCCCGGACCTGATGTTCCCCAATAGCGGGACCAACGGGCTTGACCGATATCTGGCGGTGATCGTGTTCGCGATCGCCTGGTCCGATGTCAGCCTCGCCGCGCTCGCCTATCGTCACAATGTGAAAGCGGCGGTGACCGCGCGCGCGATCGTCGAGCCGTGGACGATCAGCATCGCGGCGTGGGTGCTCTACTATGTCTCGGCGCGCGATGGGCTGATCATCGCCTATGTCCTGTCGATGGCGGCGGCGCTGGTCGCCAGCCTGATCCCGTTCATCCGCAGCTACGGCCTGCCGCAGGGTTGGTCGCCGCGGGTGACGCCGCTGCTCCAGCTCGCCCGGCGCAACGTGCCGCTGGCGGGGGCGGATGCGCTGGAATGGGGGTCGCGCAATATCGACCGCTTCATCCTCGGCCTGTTGTTCCCGCCGGCGATCGTCGGCATCTATTATATGGCGCAGCAAGTCTCCTCGCTCCCGCAAAAGCTCAAGACCAGCTTCGATCCCGTCCTTGGCCCGGTCATCGCGCGTAATCTGGCGGCGGGGAACCGCGCGGCAATCGCGGCGCAGGTGCGCCAGGTCGGCTTCTGGATTATCGCGCTACAGGCTGTGCTGCTGCTGATGGGCGGCATCCCGGCCGAAGGGGTAATGGGCGTGGTCGGCCCGCAATTCGTGGTCGGAGCGGTCGCCTTGTGCTTCCTGCTGGCTGCCGAGGTCGTCGCCACCCCCGGCGCGGTGGCCGAGGCGGGGCTGGTCTATATGGCGCGGCACCGCAATCTGGTGGTGTCGATGCTGTTGCTCGGATTTCAGGCGGCGTTGTCGTTTGCACTGGTGTTTCAGGCGCGCGCCATGGGCCTTGATGTGCATGTCCAGGCGGCGGGGCCGGCGGTGGCGCTGGTGCTGACGCTGGCGCTGGGGTCGACGATCAAATGCTGGATGCTGTCGCGGCTGACCGGCGCAGCGGTGTTCAGCCTGCGTCCCGGCTTCATCGCGGCGATCGTGGTCGCAGGCGCGGTCGGCTGGGCCTTCACCCGGCTGCCACCGTCGCTCGAATGGCTGGAGCTGTCGGTCGGGATCCCCGCGATCTGCATCGTCTATTTCGCGGTGATCGGGAAATGGGCGTTCGGCCCGGAGGACCGCGCGCTGTTCAAGAAGATGCCGAAGAGCGAACCGACGCTGCCGGATGAGAAGGTTTGAGCCCCAACCCCCGTTTGCCCTGAGCCTGTCGAAGGGCCGATCCTGAACCCGGAGATCCGGGAGCCGCGCTTCGACAAGCTCAGCGCAAACGGCGGGCAGGGCGTCCCACTCAGTGCCGGAAGTGGCGCATTCCTGTGAAGACCATCGTGAGGCCAGCTTCGTCGGCTGCGGCGATGACCTCGTCATCGCGGATCGATCCGCCGGGCTGGATGACTGCGGTGGCGCCTGCCTCGATCGCCGCGAGCAGGCCGTCGGCGAAGGGGAAGAAGGCGTCGGAGGCGACGGCGCTGCCGATGGTGCGCGGTGCGCTCCAGCCGGCCTTTTCGGCGGCATCCTTGGCCTTCCACGCGGCGATGCGCGCGGATTCGAGGCGATTCATCTGGCCCGCGCCGATGCCCGCGGTGCTGCCGCCGCTGGCATAGACGATCGCGTTCGATTTGACATGCTTGGCGACGGTCCAGGCGAACAGGCAGTCGGCCAGCTCCTGATCGGTCGGCGCGCGTCGGGTCACGACCTTGAGCGCATCCTGTGTCACCCG
>VYKW01000283.1_pt1 | contig 22786 bp, 20 predicted proteins | sample 5114451 | NCBI WGS metagenome assembly VYKW01 (sample SAMN12291784, study PRJNA351875) | freshwater metagenome | isolation source: freshwater lake | place: USA: Michigan, Gull Lake | collected 2013-08-08
TGCTGCGCGACGCCGGCTTGGACGTCTGGGTGGTCGGCGGCCCCGGCGAGAAGCCGCTCGCCGCCGAGATCGTCGCCGCCGGCGGACCTGCCGTCCGTGATCTGACCGGGACCGACCTGCGCAACGGCATTCTCGCCATGGCTGCGGCCGGTGTAGCGATTTCCAACGATTCGGGCCTGATGCACATCGCCGCCGCACTGGGCACGCCAACCATGGGCATCTTCGGTCCCACCAGCCCGTACCATTGGGCGCCGCTGAACGGCCTAGCGGCGACCGTCCAGACCAAGACGCAGGTCCCCTGCCAGCCGTGCCACCGTCCGGTCTGCCGGATGAACGACCACCGCTGCATGCGCGACATCCCCGCCGGCGATGTCGCGGCCATTGCCCGGCAGGTGCTGGCGGATGCGGCGGCGAGCGTCGCGCATTAGCTTGCGAAGCGGCCGCCCGCCCAATACACCGGCCTCACCGCAGCCCGAGCCGCCATCGTGAACCGCGCAGCCGACGATCTCATTGCCAGCCATCTCGCCCGCTCTCACGCGGCGATGGCGCGCGCCGCCCAGGATACGGCGCTGCTGGCCAGCGCCGGGCGGATCGCCGCCAAAATCGTTACGGCCCTGCGCAGCGGCCGCAAGCTCCTGATCGTCGGCAATGGCGGCAGCGCGGCGGATGCGCAGCACATTGCCGCGGAAATCGTCGGCCGCTACAAGCAGGAGCGACCGGCCTTTGCCGCGATCGCGCTGACCACCGACACCTCGGCGCTGACCGCGATCGGCAATGATTACGGCTTCGATCACGTCTTCGCCCGGCAGGTCGAGGGACTTGGCACCAGCGGCGACGTGCTGCTGGCGATCTCGACCTCCGGGCGCTCGCCGAGCATCCTCAACGCGCTGCGCAAGGCGCGCGAGCGCGGCCTGACCACCATCGGATTCACCGGCGCAAACGGCCTTGCGATGGGCGAACTGTGCGACGAATTGCTCGTGGCGCCGAGCGACGACACACCGCTGATCCAGCAGATCCACCTGGCGACTGCGCACGGCATCTGCGAGACGATCGAGGCGGCGCTGATGCAGGATCTCAGCTGACATGACGAAAGCCCAGCTCAAGCCGGCGGCATTCCTGGACCGCGATGGCGTCATCAATCATGACGACAACTACATCGGCAGCCCTGAGCGGATCCGCTGGATGCCGAATGTGGCCCCTGCGATCCGGCGGCTCAATGACTCCGGCTATCACGTCTTCCTGTTCACCAACCAGTCCGGCGTCGCCCGCGGGCTATTTACGGAGGACGATGTCCTCAGCCTGCATGACTGGATGCGCACGGAGCTCACGGCGCAGGGCGCCGTGATCGACGACATCCGCTACTGCCCCTATCACACCGAAGGCACCGTCGAACGGTATCTGCGCGAGCATCCCTGGCGCAAGCCGGCGCCGGGCATGATCCTCGATCTGATGCAGCACTGGCCGGTCCAGCGCGAGGGCAGCTTCGTGATCGGCGACCGCAGCTCCGACGTCGCCGCAGCCGAGGCCGCCGGCCTGCCCGGTTTCCTGTTCGCCGGCGGCGACCTCGATGCGTTCGTCGCCGACATCATCGCTCAGACCAGCCGGCGGTAGACGGCGGCGATCTTGTCGGCCTCGGCCTCGAGGCTGAACCTCTCGATGACGCGTGTCCGCGCCCGCTCTCCCATCGCGCGCGCCGCGGCTGGATCGCGCATCAGCGGTTCGAGCGCCGCAACCAGCGCCTCGACATCGCCGGGCGGCACCAGCACGCCGGTGACGCCCTGCTCGACCACGATCTCTGCAGCACCGGCGCGCGCCGCCACCAGCGCCGCGCCGGCGGCCATCGCCTCGATCAAGGTCAGGCCAAAGCCTTCATTGCGCGAGGTGAAGGCGTAGATCGTCAGCCGCTGATACCAGCGCTGCACCTCGGCGATGTCGAGCTCGCCGGTGATGACGATGCGCTGCTCCAGGCCCGCCGCGGCGATCTGCTTGCGCAACTCGCCCGCGAACGGCAGCTGCTCGGGCGTGACGGCGCCGACCAGCACGGCCGAAAAATCCGGATAGCGCGGCAACAGCCGGCACATCGCGGCAACGAACACGTCGCTGCCCTTCTGCGCACGCACGCGACCGAAGCAGCCGATCGCGTATCGTCCCGGCAGGCCGCTCTCGGCGAAGGCGGCGGCGCGATCCGCAGGCGGCGCGTAGATGTCGGTATCGACGCCATGCGTCACCACCGTCGCCTCGCGCTTCAGATAGGACGCCGAGATGTCGCTGGTGGCGATGATCGCGTCCATGCGGCGGATCAGCCAGCGCGTGATCCAGCTGTGATGACGCTGCGCCGCCGAGGTGAACACCAGCTTCAGCGGCCAGCCGAGCGCGCGCAGGATCACGCCGGCAATCATTTCGTTGTTGCGGCGCGCATGCCAGATCAGCGGACGGCGGCGGCGCCACAGCATGACGAGATCGCTCGCCTGCATGCGCGCAATCCCGTCCGGCGCGTAGGTGCCGAGCCATGCCGCACGCACCCGGCGCGCGAGCTTCGGCGCCACCATGCGGTTCGTCGCCGTCACGCCGGAATAGCGCCGGTGCAGGTTCGGCACGATCACGTCGAGATCGGCGGCGGAAAACGGCTCGGCAGGCACAACTCACTCCAATTGTAACGTTTCCCTATACGCAAGATTAGGCACCCCCGCCAGTTCGCATCCCGCTCAACTCGTCCTTCATCTCGCTGGCGCTAGTGTGCCGGAAAACAAACCAGGGATCGCGTCAAACAATGACCGTGCTCGTGACGGGTGGCGCCGGCTATATCGGCAGTCACATGGTGCTTGCGCTGGCGGAAGCCGGCGAAAACGTGGTGGTGATCGACAATCTTTCGACCGGCTTCTCCGCCTTTGTGCCGGAGAATGTGCCGTTGTTCATCGGCGATGCCGGCGACGAACATCTCGTCGATGGCGTCATCAGCCAGCACGGCGTCGACAGCATCATCCATTTCGCGGGCTCGGTCGTGGTGCCGGAATCGGTGCGCGATCCGCTGCTGTATTACCGCAACAATACCATGACCACCCGCAGCCTGCTCAACGCCGCGGTCAAGCGCGGCGTCAGCCGCTTCATCTTCTCCTCGACCGCGGCCGTGTACGGCAATCCGGAGCAGGTTCCGGTCACCGAAACCGCACCGACGCGGCCGACCTCGCCCTACGGCACCTCGAAGCTGATGGCCGAGATCATGCTGCATGACGTTGCCACGGCGCATGAGCTCAACTACGTCGTGCTGCGCTATTTCAACGTCGCCGGCGCCGATCCGCAGGGCCGGGTCGGCCTTGCCACCGTCGGCGCCACCCATCTGATGAAGATCGCGATGGAGGTCGCCACCGGCCAGCGCGCCAAGATCGACATCTACGGCACCGACTATCCGACCCCCGACGGCACCTGCATCCGCGACTTCATCCATGTCAGCGACCTCGCCCAGGCGCATCGCGCGGCGCTTGCCTATTTGCGCACCGGCGGCTCCTCGGTCACGCTGAATTGCGGCTATGGCCGCGGCTATTCCGTGCTGGAAACGATCGAGGCGGTCCGCCGCGTCTCCGGCCGCGCCATCCCCACCCAATACGCGCCGCGCCGTCCGGGCGACATCATGACCATGGTCGCCGATACCACGCGTCTCAAGGCGCTGCTGGACTGGACCCCGGCCTATGACAATCTGGAAACAATCGCCGACCACGCGCTGGCCTGGGAGGAGAAACTGTTCCTGGAACGCCACAGCGGCGCGCTGCAGCGGGCCACGGCTTAGAATCAACGACTTAGCCGGACGCCGGGGGGCTTGAAAAAGCCGCCCCGAGCGGGCAAGCACACTTGGCCGCCCGGCGATTTGTCCCGGCGGCCAGGGACCAGAATGGCCGACTTTCCGAAGAAGATCACCGACGATCCCTATGGCGCCGCGATCCTGATCCGCCGCCTGGTGATGGAACAGGGCATCGTCTACTGGCGCCGCTATCTCACCGCCTTCGCGCTGATGGCGGTCTCGGCCGGCGCCAGCGCCGGCGCGGCGTACATCCTCGGCCAGGTCATCAACAAGGCCTATGTCGACAAGAGCATTCCGGGCATCGCCATGCTCTCCGGCGTCACCGTGCTGCTGCTGTTCGTCAAGGGCGTCTCGACCTACGGCTATGCGGTGATCCTGTCGAAGATCTCGAACGCGATCCTCGCCAACAATCAGCGCCAGCTGTTCGCCAAGCTGATGAGCGAGAGCATCAGCTTCTTCTCCGAGCGCCATTCGTCGGAGTTCCTCGCCCGCCTCACCGCCGGCGCCAAGTCGATCACCGACGTCCTGACCATGCTGATCAACGCGATCGGCCGCGACCTCCTGCTGCTCATCAGCATGATCGCCGTGATGGTCGCGCAGGACCCCTGGATGTCGCTGCTCGGCCTCGTCGTCGTGCCGCCGGCGATGCTGGTGCTGCGCAAGCTGGTCAAGCGCATCAAGGGCCTGGCGCACAGCCAGTTCACCGGCAATGCCGACATCCTCGAGACGATGCAGGAATCGCTGCAGGGCATCCGCACCGTCAAGGCCTTCACGCTCGAGGACGCGATGCGCGCGCGCATCGCCGAGAACATCGCTGTGGTCGAGCGCAACGCCAACAAGATGGCCCGCGTCTCCAACCGCTCCAATCCGCTGATGGAGATGCTCGGCGGCTTCGCGGTCGCGGGCTGCCTGATGTATGGCGGCTATGCCGTGGTCGCGCTCAACGCCACGCCCGGCCAGTTCTTCTCCTTCATGACCGCCTTCCTGATGGCGACCGAACCGGCCAAGCGGCTCGCACGCCTCAACATCGACCTCAACAGCCAGCTGGTCGGCGCCCGCATGCTCCTCGAAGTGGTCGACAGCCCCGCGAGCGAGCAGCCCGACGACGACAAGCCGGCGCTGAAGCTGACGCAGGCGAAGATCGAGCTGCGCGACGTCTCCTTCGCCTATCGCGACAACGAGCCGGTGCTCAACCGCATGAGCTTTGTCGCCGAGCCCGGCAAGGTCACTGCGCTGGTCGGCCCGTCCGGCGGCGGCAAGTCGACGGTGCTGGCGCTGCTGTTGCGCTTCTACGAGGCGACCGCGGGCGACATCCTGATCGACGGCCAGTCGATCGCGCAGGTCTCGCGCCGCAGCTTGCGCGAGCAGACGGCCTATGTCGGCCAGGACGTCTATCTGTTCCGCGACTCGATCCGCGCCAACATCGCCTTCGGCAAGCCGGGCGCGACCGAGGCCGAGATCATCGACGCGGCGAAGGCAGCCTGCGCGCACGACTTCATCATGAGCTTCCCGCTCGGCTATGACACGCCGGTCGGCGAGCACGGCACCCAGCTCTCCGGCGGCCAGCGCCAGCGCATCGCGGTCGCCCGCGCGCTGATCCGCAACGCACCGATCATCCTGCTCGACGAAGCCACCGCGGCACTGGACTCCGAATCCGAGCGCCAGGTGCAGGAGGCGATCGAGCATCTCTGCCAGAACCGCACCACCCTCGTCATCGCGCACCGCCTGCACACCATCATGAACGCCGATGCCATCCTGGTGGTCGAGGCCGGCGAGATCGTCGAGCGCGGCCGGCATGACGATCTGTTGCGCCGGGGCGGCCGCTATGCTTCGTTCTTCCGCCTGCAACAGCGCGACATGGGGCCGAACGTGATCCCCATGACGGCAACATCGTGACCGCGACCTCCTGACCCGCTTATTTCACCGCACCCGAGATCCATTTCATGAGCGCCTCCACCGTCATTCCGGCCTTCCCGCAGCCTTCTCTTCCCGTCGTCGGCGAAGCCGGTGTCTTCCCGGTCCGCCGCATCTGGTGCGTCGGCCGCAACTATCTCGAACACATCCGCGAGATGGGCAATGACGAGCGCGATCCGCCGTTCTTCTTCGCCAAGCACGCCGACATGCTGGCGCCCGAGGGCGCCGTGATCCCCTACCCGCCGCTGACTCAGGACCTGCATCACGAGGTCGAGCTGGTGGTGGCGCTGAAGAGCGGCGGCCTGAACATCCCGACCGACAAGGCGCTCGACCACGTCTATGGCTACGCCGTCGGCATCGACCTCACCCGCCGCGACCTGCAGCTCGCCTCCCGCAAGATGCAGCGCCCCTGGGAGGTCGGAAAGTCGTTCGACCATTCGGCGCCCTGCTCCGCGATCCAGCCGGCGGCCAAGATCGGCCATCCGGCGAAGGGCAAGATCTGGCTGTCGGTCAACGGCGCCGAGAAGCAGACCGGCGACCTCTCCGAGTTGATCTGGAACGTGCCGGAGATCATCTGGAAGCTCTCCCAGCAGGTCGAACTCGCCGCCGGCGACATCATCATGACCGGCACCCCCGCCGGCGTCGCGGCGATCGTCGCCGGCGACAACATCGAATGCGGCGTCGACGGCGTCGGCACGCTGAAGGTGAGCATCGGGCCTGCGGCGGCGTAAGCGGCGCCGACGGTCCTCGCAACAAGTCCAAAAGCCGCGCCCTGCGCGGCTTTTTTTGGTCTCGCGCCCGAGATCGCAGCCAAGCACCGGGATGACCCTCCCCTGGAGGGGGAGGGTCGCCTCACGAGGAGCGAAGCGACGCGTGAGGCGGGGTGGGGTGATCTCTCCACGCGCGCCGACGCCCGCGGAAAGATCACCCCACCCCGCTCGCCCGCTTCGCGCGCGATCGACCCTCCCCCTCCAGGGGAGGGTGGGCACCGCACCTGCGGCAACACTGATCCACAATCTCAAACAGCATCGCGCTAGAAACGAGCACCCCCGCTCGCGAGCCCGCGCCCTGCACGGCTTTTCTCATTGAAGCCCGATCACAGCCAAGCACCGTGGATCACCCTCCCCTGGAGGGGGAGGGTGAGCACCGCGCAAGCAGTCTCGTCTGATCCACAATCTCAAACAGCATCGGGCTGATCAGAGACACGAGCATCCACATTCTCGCGACGCATCCCGCGCCCGAGTGATGCCCGAAAGTCCCGCCCTCTTGAGAATGGAGGGCGCGAGGAAGGCCGGACCTCGGCTGAGGCCCGTGGCCCGCCTGCTAGACAAAAAAGCAGGCGGCAGTCACCACAGGTACAGCCGGACAGACCCGGCCTTCCCCACGCGATAGTTTTAACAGGCTATAGCGCGCTCTTCCTGGTGCACCGGGCTTTCTGGCCACCATCCCCAACGCGATGCCGTTAGGCATCATCGCCAGGTTGATACTAGCGTCGGAGTATCAGAACCACGCGCCTTCACCGTCCGCGAGCCGACGTTCGTCCGTGCTGACAGCACTGCGCCGACCCGCGTCCACCGCTCCCCGCTGCCAACGTCCGTGACGACCGCGAACCGTCCCCTACCGTGCAACGGGATGGCGGGGACAATAGTGCTGATTTGGCGAAGCGGTAAAGTGATTTATGTTTTTCGGAAGCCATTGACAGGTTATCAAGTCGGGGATGTGATTTGCCCGACGGTCGACAAACGGAGCTGTCGCTGACCACCTGCGACGGTTTGTAAGTTTAAGCGGATCGACCCTCAAGGAGCTGCAATTTGATCATTGAGGTCCCCACATCGTCTGACTTTATGACCGCATCTTTGAATTCACTCAACTTAGCATGGTCCATAATAATTCAACTTCACTTCGAACTCAAAAACGCAAAAGTCTCGGACTGGGATTCAGACGGCGATGTCACCGATGAATATTGGCAGAAATCGCAAGCCCCCCTCGGCAACGCTCTAATTCTCGTTCAACAAGGGTTCGAACTATCGCTTAAATCGAGAATCGCCGCAGTAAGCCCCTACCTTCTCCTATCCAAGGATCTAAGAGACTGGCCCGCCTCCGACAAGAAAGACATCTCATTTTCCGATTTTCGGACGATTGACTCGGCAGACCTCATCAAGCTTCACAATAGCATCTCTGCAGACCAATTGGAGCCAGCATTTATCGAGCGATTCGATCTCATTCGAAAGAGACGAAATCAAATCATACATCACGGAAAAGATCGACGACCCATCCAGATTACCGAACTACTAGAGGCGATCTTGACATGCGTCGCGCGGCTTGCACCGTCAACTCGCTGGATGAAACAGCGATCTGAATACAAGAATAGTGATCACTTTTCGGTTGCATACTCCAGCGACCACGTATCAGACGAACTCTGCAGCGAGGCAGCAGCCGTAATTGATCTCCTTGGAGCAGCCAAACTCAACTTCTTCTTTGGTTTCGACAAGAAAGCTCGTCGATATTACTGCCCAAGTTGCGCTCGCTATTCGGAAGCCGACCCCTATCGAACAGCGCATCTCCGGCCTAACAGTTCTAAAAGCCGAACTCTGTTTTGTATGGCGTGCGACGAAATTCACGAAATACAACGACAAGCTTGCGCTCATCCTGAGTGTAAATCTAATGTGATCTCCATGGATGGTACCTGCCTGACCTGTTGGGATGATCAATGAAGATCTACCACCACTTGAGAGGCGTCCATGTCTAAAAGTCCGAAGCGTCTCGCATCTCAACAAAAGATCGCCGAGTTCGCTAAACGCAGAGGTGGTGCTAGCTACCATGATGCTGCCGGAGCTGCAGAAGAACGTCTTTGGCAACTTAAAGAGGATTATGCAAACGCTCCAGCCTCGTACCGAAGTATCTTCTTGTCGGTATCTGCACCTGCCTAGAAAGCCACATTAGGTACTTTTACGCAGCCGCAGCGGAAGTATTCGATGATTTTCCGGATATGCTTAGGGAACTTTACAAGGACATTCACGTCGACACCGATACGTTGATTTCAGCAACAACTAAGACTTTTGGCCTAGCTGACATCGTCGCGGCAAACATTTCGGTTTCGAGCTTGGCGGCTTATCGCGATAGAGCGTGTCACTTCTTTACCGTACTCCTCGGCAAACCGCACGATTTTCCATGGGACTCCGTGAACATCCACACAGACGGCGACATTTCGCTGAATAAGGAGTATGCAGCGAAGCTTGACCGCTTAGAGCGTGTCTTCGATGCGCGCCACAAGCTTATTCACGAAACTGACGTTCTCGGCTTTCTCAAAGATAGCGATGATGACCCGCTTCAGTGCGTGGAGGATGCACTTTGGTTGACCTCTCAATTTGAAATACAGTACAGCGATGTTTTGATTAGCCCTAAGTACGGCTCGATCAAGGACAACGAGAGCACTGACGAAGCGGTTCAACGAGTATGTGCGGAAATTGAAGGCGCATTTGACCACATCAAAGCTCAGTGCGACGACCGTCAGCACACATCTCTCGATAAACTAAAAACAGCCTTTTTCCAGTATCTCTGGGCGCGTTGCGATTTTTTAGCTAGCGTATTCATCGTGAAGCAGAGCGAATGGGCAACAGCCCAGTTCCTGGATTTGGCACATGAATACAAGAATATGCTGGCTGACCTCGCGTTTAAGCAGACCTACTTGCTTTCCAAGTACCCAATCGATGAGCAGGAAGCCGACCTCTTGGATATGACCAAAGAGGACGGCGGCGCCTGACGCTGGTCCCGTTAGCAAGCGTGGGGCGGATTAGCCGAAGGCGCAATCCGCCGTCTTTCATGACGAAGGTCGGCGGATTACACTCCGCAAACCCGCCCTACTCCTCCGTCCATCACCGAAACGCCGACACCACGATCGCGCCGACGATCGCCACCGTCAGCGTGTACTTCGCCGCGTAGTACACCGTTCGGTTCCATGCCTTCACCTTGCGCGTGGCCAGATGAAACTCATACAGCTTGCCGAACACTTTGTTCAGCACGCCGACGTGCTCGCCCTCGACGTTCTGCGTCGCCGAGGCCTTGACGATGTGGTGGCTGACCCAGCGGTTGATGGCGGTCATCACGCCGTATTTCATCGGGCGCTCGACGTCGCAGAACAGGATGATGCGGTTCTGGTCGGTGCCGTTCTCGGCGCTGTGGATGAAGGTCTCGTCGAACATAAAGGCTTCGCCGTCACGCCAGACGCAGGGCACGCCGTCGACCAGGATGCGGCACTTGTCGGAGTTCGGCGTCACCAGGCCGAGGTGATAGCGCAGCGAGCCGGCGAAGGGGTCGCGGTGGGCGCCGAGCTTGCCGCCGGGCGGCAGCATCGCGAACATCGCGCCGTGCACATTCGGAATGGAGTTGAGCAGCTCCACGGTCTTCGGGCACAGCGTGCGCGCCGAGGGCAGGAAGTCGTCATACCATTTCAGATAGAAGCGCTTCCAGCCGCTCTTGAAGAACGAGTAGAAGCCCCAATCATTATTGGCGGCGGCGGCGCGAATAAAACCCTCGTCGAACAGGCGCACCGCCTCCTCGCGGATCTCCTGCCAATTGTCCGTCAGCTTCTTGAGCTCCGGAAACTGCTCGACCGGAATGACCGGCGTGTTCGGCACGGCCGAGCCGGCATACATCAGCACATTGTAAGGCGCGAGATAGGTGGAGTGATCGCCGAGCTGCCGGGCGAAGCGAAGCCGCTGCTTGCCGCGGAAATGGACGTAGATGGTTGCCCCGATCAGGATGTACAGCCCCACGAGCTGGGGCGCAAAAAGCTGTCTCAGCATATCCGGTTCCCATGACCCGGCCGCTCAGAGCGTAGTGCGCAGAACCACGTCGCCATCCCGGACGACGATTGAAACGGTACCTGATGCAGCCGCAAGGTCGCAGCATAGCGGGAAGCCCCGCGGGCTGCATCCCTCGGATGCAAGTTGTGAACAGAACGATCCGGTAAATTTGTTTGGGCGTGCCCTGGCTGCAACAGCCCTGAGTGGTCGTGACGCCGGAGCTCGCCAGAGCTAGCCCCTGGCCATCTCCTGCAGCCCCTTGAAGGTCAGGCGCTTGGGGTCGCGGACGCCGGCCTGATACATGCGCCTGATGCAGGCGGCCACGGCGTCGCGATCGCAACCGGTCAGGACGACGATGGCGTCCACTGCGGTCTTCTGGGCCTCCATGGGACTCAATCCTCCTGGCGTGCGAACCCGGCCCTGCAAGCGTCCACGGTCGGGCTTAACACCGCGTTAACCGTGCACAGGGCTCGGCGTTCCATGCCGCGATTCCCGCCCGTCCCCAATACGCGAAACCGCGGATGCCGGACCGACCGCATGACGAAGGCGGCACGAGGCCGCCGCAATCACACCACGAAAAACTCGTCAGCGGACTCGACGATGTCATCGGCATGGGCGGCGAGCCGCTGCCGCGTCGGCCGCGTCGGCTGCGTGACCACACGCCGCTCGAGCTCGGTCATGCTCGCCAGCGGGTCGACGAAGCGGACGGCGAACCCGTCGTGAAAATGCCTGACCACGCGGCCGACACAGCTGCCCACCGCCAGGGGCGTGCCGATCTCCGGCTGCAGCTCCGAGGAGACGGCGACGCCGGACACCGAGGCATCGATCACCAGGCAGGGAATGCTGCTGCCATCGGCCAGCATCAGCGCCGAATGCGGACTGTCCGGCACGTAGCGCGCATCGCGGCGCGCGTCGCGGATGGTCGGATCGCGCTGTCTCTTCTCCAGCCAGACCAGCTTCTCCGCAAGCTTGGCGCGCTCGGCGCGCGTCATCTCCAGCTCGAGCAGAAAGCCGCCATGAACCGTGTCGCTGATCTGGCCCTCGAACTTGCCGAACTCGCGGAAATAGCTGGTGAGGCGGTCGCCGATCTTGCCGACGACAGGCACGTCCAGCAAGGCGCGAAACGGCGACACGCGCGTGGTCCGACACGCGAATGACCGCAGCTTTCCTTCCGGATCGTACCAGTTCGGCAGCGTATACGATCCAACCGTCTGAATCCTGACCGCGCGCTGTTTCAGGAATCGGGCAACCGACATCCCACGCCTCCCCATGAACCAACCGAAAATGTGATGGGGCCATCGCGTGTAATGTGTCGGCAGGCGCAATCAGCTGCCGGCCTCATGGTTCTCAGGGCGATGCAAGTGCATCGCCTCACCGCGCCGTGCACGGCGCTCCCGACCATCAGCCTCCTGGATCTCGTCGCAACATCTGCCCGCGTCCTCGGGCGCCCGCCAAAGGCGGGCGGCCCGAAGAGCGGAAGCGAGGTCCAGCCAACCCGCGCTGCTCTCAACATGCGATCGCCCTGCATGTCCTCCGGCTGGCGCTTGCCCCGCTTTCGCAGCAGTGCGACACGCATATTGCAATCTTTGCGTGTATTTTTGAACGCACCATCATAAGTAGAAAGGTACCAGCCATCATGCGCGGAACCTGCGCGCATAATTGCTAAGAAAGTCTGTTTTTTGAGGTCAGATTTCCGGCCAACGGAATCGTATGTCCGACCCGTTTCCGGTTGCTGAAGATGCGATCCCGTCCGACTACGGTGGTCCGCGGATCGCGCGTCTGTACCAACAAGCTTAACGAGGCACCGCGCCGTCGCGCCGCTCGTCACGCTTGGCAACCCCTGGTTTGCCGGAGCACCGGAACCAACTACTTCCCCGCGCAGACGCGGCCAGCGTTAATCATCTAACATGCTCGACAAATTGTACGAATAGCCTGCTAACGCCGGATTCACCACTTGCGCAATCGGTGCTTTGGCCGGCCCCTGCGCCCTGCCTTGTGCAAGTTCGCTTATACCATTGCCGCTTAGTCATGAAGGACGGCACGCGCTGTTAGCTGATGATCGGCTACTCCGGCGCATGAGTTGAAAGTAGTAACGCGTATGATGACCGCACGCATCGTGGTGTTGACCATCGCTCTCGGCGCAGGCGGCGTCGCGGCCTATCTCGTCAGCACCTCGGAAAGCCAGCAGCCTGTTGCCGTCGCGCCGGTCGCGCAGCTGCCGACGGTCGAGGTGCTGGTCGCCAAGAACGACATCGGCCTGGGACAGGCGATCAAGCCCGGCGACCTCGTCTGGCAGACCTGGCCGGAAGCGGCGAGCAACATCTTCATCCGCCGCGGCGATCGTCCGGAAGCCGCGAACCAGCTCGTTGGCACCATCGCGCGCGCGCCGTTCGTGATCGGCGAGCCGATCCGCGAGCAGAAGCTGGTGAAGTCCGATGGATCGGGCTTCATGGCGGCGATCCTGCCTGCGGGCATGCGCGCGATCTCCACCGAGATATCGCCCGAAACCGGCGCCGGCGGCTTCATCCTGCCGAACGACCGCGTCGACGTCATCCTGTCGAAGCGCGACAAGAACCCGGACAAGCCTGGCGGGCCGGACTACGTCAGCTCCGAAATCATTCTCTCCAATGTGCGCGTGCTCGCGATCGACCAGGCGCCGAAGGAGAAGGAAGGCCAGAACACGGTGGTCGGCAAGACGGTCACGCTCGAGCTCAAGCCCGAGCAGGCCGAGACGCTGGCGCGCGCGCGACAGTCCGGCTCGCTGGCGCTGGCGTTGCGCAGCATCGCCGACGTGAACGCGGCCGACGGCAACAAGAACGAGACGCAGATGGCGCGACGGGGTAACGCCATCGAGATCATTCGCTACGGGATCACCAGCTCGCTCACGGCGCAGAAGTGATCGAAAGGACGGGGACCATGAGGGGTGGGTATCAGCATCGTGTGAGGACGGCGACCTGGCTCGTCCGCGCATTCTCGAGCGCGGCGGCGATCGGCCTCGCGATCAATCCGGCGCTGGCGCCGGTCCACGCAGCCGAGGACCGGGACACGCCGGTCGTCTCGGTCGGCTCGTCCAAAGTGCATTATCTGTCGCTCGGAATCGGCAAGTCCGTCGTCGTCGACTTTCCGCAGGACGTGAAGGACGTACTCGTCGCCGACCCCAAGATCGCCAACGCCGTGGTGCGCTCGGCGCGGCGCGCCTACATCATCGGCGCCGCGGTCGGTCAGACCAATGTCGTGTTCTTCGACGGCGAGGGACAGCAGGTCGCGGCCTATGACATCGCGATCAAGCGCGATCTCAACGGCGTGCGCCAGGCGCTGAGCCAGAGCATTCCCGGCGTCAAGATCGATGGCGTCGGCGACGGTGTCATCCTGACCGGCTCGGTGTCGAGCCCCGTCGAGGCGCAGCAGGCCGGTGAGATCGCAAGCAGGCTGGTCGGCGGCTCCGACAAGGTCGTCAACTCCATCGTCGTGCGCGGCCGCGACCAGGTGATGCTGAAGGTCAACGTGTCCGAAGTGCGGCGCGAGATCGTCAAGCAGCTCGGCATCGATCTCAGCGCCAGCATGACCTACGGCACCGCGGTGGTGAACTTCAACAACACCAATCCGTTCACGGCCTACGGCAAGTCGCTGGTCAATGGCAACGCCCTGAACGTTTCCGGCGGCGGATTGTCGTCGGTCTCGGCGACGATGCGCGCGATGGAGACGGCGGGCGTCACCAAGACCCTGGCCGAACCGAATCTGACCGCGATATCCGGCGAATCCGCCACCTTCATCGCCGGCGGCGAATTCCCGGTTCCCGGCGGCTATAATTGCGATCCGACCACGCGGGTCTGCACCACCTCGATCACCTACAAGAAGTTCGGCATCTCGCTCAACTTCACGCCGGTGGTGCTCAGCGAAGGCCGCATCAGCCTGCGCGTCATGACCGAAGTCTCGGAACTGTCGAACGACAACGCGATCACCGTGTCCTATGCGCTGACCTCGACGTCGAGCTCGTCGGTCACGATCCCCGCGATCCGCACCCGTCGCGCCGAAACCACGCTGGAGATTCCGTCCGGCGGCTCGATGGCGATGGCCGGCCTGATCCAGAACCAGACCAAGCAGGCGATCAACGGCCTGCCCGGCGTGGACCAGCTGCCGGTGCTCGGCCAGCTGTTCCGCAGCAAGGACTACGTCAACAACGAGACCGAGCTGATGGTGCTGGTGACGCCCTATGTCGTGCGCGCCGTGGCGCAGAAGGAGCTGGCGCGTCCGGATGACGGCTTCGCGCCGGCGACGGATTCGGAATCGGCGCTGCTCGGCCGCATGAACCGGCTCTACGGCATCGCCGCAAAAGTCGACACGGCCACGGGCGAGCCGGCCGGCTTCGGCTTCATCATCGACTGAGACGGCGGGATCACGGGGACGGGGGAATGATCATGTCGAACACAAACGCAGAGAATGGCCGCCGCGCAATGCGCCGGTGTGGTGCCATCATCGGTCTCGCGCTCACGCTCGGCGCCTGCAACGCCACGACCGGCGAGGTCGTGGCGACCATTCCGGACGACTACAAGATCCGCCATCCGATCGCGGTCGAGGAAGGCCGGCAATCGATCGTCGTGTTCGTCGGCAGCGGACGTGGCGGCCTGACCTATCAGCAGCGCGCCGATGTGGCCGGGCTCGCGCGCTCCTGGCAGCGCGAAGGCACGGGCGCCATCGTCGCCGAAGTGCCCGCGGACACGCCGAACGCCCGCACCGCCGCCGACACCTATCGCGAGATCCATGCGATGCTGACGAGCGGCGGCGTGCCGTCGCGGGCCATCACGCTGCGGCATTATACGCCGGACGATCCCCGCCTGCTGGCCGCGGTGCGGTTGAGCTATCCGAAGATCGCGGCCGTCGCCGGTCCCTGCGGCCTGTGGCCCGATGATCTCGGACCCAACATCGACAATCCCAGCTACAGCAACAATCAGCACTATCACAATTTCGGCTGCGCCACGCAGCGCAACCTGGCTGCGATGATCGACAATCCCGCCGATCTCGAGCAGCCGCGCGCCGAGGTGGCGGCCTATACGCCGCGCCGCTCCGCGCTGTTCGAGAAATACCGCAAGGGCGAATCGACGGCCGTGACCTATCCGGAAGCCGAGAAGGCCAAGCTCAGCGATACAGGCAAATGATCAACGCGTCCCGTCAGAGCCAGGAGGAGACCGCCGGCCCCAGCGGCGCGGCGCTCAACGACCATATCGCGCCGGTGCCGCGCGTCTCGGTGCAGGCATTCTGCGAAACCGATCAGACCTCCGCGGCGATCCTCGCCGCCAGCCAGGACCGCCGGCTCGGCAAGGCGCATATCACGATCAAGGCGGGCGGCATGCCGCGCGCCATCGAGACCTACCATTCGCAGCCCACGCCCAACGTGATCGTGCTGGAGACGAAGCCCGGCGGCGACATCCTGGGCGGGCTCGACGATCTCGCCAGCGTCTGCGATCCCGGCACCCGCGTGGTGCTGATCGGCAACCCGGCCGACGGCGTCGCCTATCGCGAGCTGGTGCGGCGCGGCGTCAACGATTATGTGGTCGGACCGGTCGAGACCATCGACGTGATCCGCTCGATCTGCAGCCTGTTCTCGGCCTCGGAAGCGGTGATCACCGGCCGCATCATCGCCGTGATCGGCGCCAAGGGCGGCGTCGGCGCATCCACCGTCGCGCATAACGTCGCCTGGAGCATGGCGCGCGATCTGACGCTGGACTCGGTCGTCATCGACCTCGACATGGCCTTCGGCACCGCCGGGCTCGATTACAACCAGGATCCGATGCAGGGCATCGCCAATGCCGTGTTCCAGCCCGACCGGCCGGACACGGCGCTGATGGATCGCCTGCTCGCCAAATGCACCGAGCATCTCAATTTGCTCGCCGCGCCGGCGACGCTTGAGCGCGTGTATGATTTTGGCGCCGATGCGTTCGACGCGATCTTCGACACTTTGCGCATGACCCAGCAATGCATCGTGCTCGACGTGCCGCATCAATGGTCGGCCTGGACGCGGCATGCGCTGATCAATGCCGACGACATCCTGGTCGTCGCCGAGCCCGACCTCGCCAATCTGCGCAACGCCAAGAACCTGCTCGGCGTGCTCAAGGCGTCGCGGCCCAATGACCGGCCGCCGCTGTATTGCCTCAACCAGGTCGGCATGCCCCGCCGGCCGGAGATCGACCTCAAGCGCTTCGCCAAGACCGTCGAGGCCGAGCCGGTCGCGGTGATTCCGTTCGACTGCAAGCTGTTCGGCACCGCCGCCAATAACGGCCAGATGATCGCGGAGATCGCAGCGCTCAACCGCACGCCGAAGCTGTTCCTGGAGATCGCAAACCGGCTCACCGGCCGCGTCGACCCGAAGCCGCAGCGCAGCTCGCTGCTGGCGCCGATCGCCAGGCTGCTCGGGGCGAAATAGGCTCAGTCGTCGGCGCGGCTGAGCGCGCGCGCGAGTGCCTTGTCGGTCTGGCCCGCGGCGGGGCGATCGCGCCGCGTCGCCAGCTCGCGCTGGGCGACCTGCCGGCGCTCGAGAATGCGCTTCACATAAGCGACATTGGCGTTGGCCTGCGCCGGCGGCAGACCTGATCGCGCAATGCTCTCGGCCTCGCCCATGCGGCCCTGCAGCCCGACGATGACGGCGAGATTGGTCCTGACCCGCGGGCTCGCATCCGGGTTCGCGCTGGCCCTGCGCAGCTGCTCCTCGGCCTTGGGCAGTTCGTTCGAAAGCGCGTAGGACAGACCGAGATTGGACAGCACCGAGGGATCGTCGGGCGCGATCTTCAGCGCCGTCGCGTAATACTGCCGGGCCTCGTCATGGCGGCCGAGCTGGTCGAGCGTGGCGCCCTGCGCCGACAGGATGCGCCAGTCGGGATCCTCGGGCGAATGCGCCCGGCTCAGCACGTCGAACGCCTGCTGGAAATTGCCGTTGTCGGCCAGCGCGCGGCCATACGCCGCCAGCAGCGCCTTGTTGCTGGGATTGGCGATCGTCGCCTGCTCCAGAACGGCGACCGCCTGCGACCGCTGGCCGGTGCCGCGCAGCGCGGTGCCGTAGCGCAGCGCCACATCGGGATCGTTCGGCGTGGCACGAAAGCGCTCGCGCAGCTGGTCGAGCTCGGCGCGCGGATCGCCGCCCGGCGCACGCGTCTTGTCGGCGCCGCCGCCGAGCGCCCCCGTGACCTCTTGCAGATCGGTGGTCTGGCAGGCGCCGAGGCCGAGCAGCACGACGGCAAAGGACAGCGCGAACGCAGCCGGCCGCAACACAGGAGAACAACGAGAGGGCCGCATACGCATGCAACTGAACTACTTCGGGACCAGATGCCGCGCAGGCTGGCAGTTTAACCCTAAGGTCCCGTTAAGCGGCCCGTCGTTGGCGCCTCAATCGATGAATTCGGCGCCGAACTCACAGCCGATCCGCCACCGCAACCTGCACTTGCGCTGGTGATCCGGCGCAAAAATGATCGTGAATTCGGGAGGAATCTCGACGAATTCCGCGACCACCTTGACGCCGCCATCGGAAATATCAGTGATCGTGCAGTCCCGCGGCAAGGTGCCGGTGCCCCAATAGATCTTCGCAAGCCTCCGGCACAGCCGACGTTCGCTCTTGCGACGGTTCGCCAACATCAACATCTCGAGGTCTCACCCACTCAGTCGTCCATCCGGAGACATCGTTTCTAACGGGCAAAGATTTGGAACTGGCTAGCGTGAGGGCCGGGAATCCGGCGGAGCGATTTGCATTTCGTTTACCGTCTCCGCGCGCGCCTCAACGCACCGGCCGCATGAAGCCGGCAAAATACGCGGCCAGCCGTTGTACATCGTCGAGCGGCAGCACGTCGGCGACGTATTGGTCCGGACGCACGATCACCAGGCAGCCGGCGGCACGGTGGATGCCGCGCATCGCGAAGATGTCATGGCCGCCCTTGAGATCGGGGCAAAACATCTTTTCGTAGTCAATGAGGCCGTGGCGCCCTTTTCGCGGCAGCAGCAGCTCCGGCATCGCCTCGATGGCGAGATCGCGATGTCCCTGCTGGAATACCGCCCGCAGATCGATGACGGAATCGATGTCGGCGCCATCAGGCGTGTAGCGCCGCAGCGGCGACGCTGGATCGTCGCTCAGGAATCGGCACAGGCGGCGGATGGCCGCGTTCGGAGCCGTCGGATCCTCGGCGCCCGCGAAGGCGAACAGGCGGAAGCGGCCGTCCGCCTGCACGACATGCCCGAGCTGCAGCGGCTTGGCATCGCCCAACCGGATCACCGGAGCCGAATGGAAGCGCTTGCCGATGACGAAGCCGGTGGCGAGCTGCTGGAACGTGGCGTCGCCGGTGAGAACCGACGGACGATAATGCGTGGCGGTTCCCGCGGTGTAGCGGCCGTGGCGAACGAAATAATCCTGCGTCTTGGCGGCATCGGCACCGCCCTGCTTGGCGGCCGACGCCAGGATCGCAGCCCATTCGCGATCGAAGTCGATCAGCTCCTGCGCAATCGCCCGGCGCTCGGCCGAGTAGCTGTGCAGCAGTTCGGGCGCGCAGCGTCGACCCAGCACGGCTGCGAGCTTCCAGCCGAGATTGAACGTGTCCTGCATCGACACGTTCATGCCCTGTCCGGCCTTGGGGCTGTGGGTGTGGCAGGCATCGCCGGCGATGAACACGCGCGGCAGCCGCGTCGCGACCTCGGCCTCCGGCACGTCGTCGAACTTGTCGGTGATGCGCTGGCCGATCTCGTAGACCGACCACCACGCGACCTCCTTCACCTGCAACGTAAAGGGCGCGAGAATGCGTTGCGCCTTGGCGATCACCTCGTCGACGGTGATGTTGCGTCCCGCGACGCGCTCGCCAACCTCGAGCTTGGCAAGCTCGACATAGAGCCGGACGAGATAGCCGCCCTCGCGCGGGATCACCAGCAGGCTGCCGTCATGGGCGGACTGAATGAGCGATTTGAAGCGGATGTCGGGAAAGTCGGTGACGGCGAGCACGTCCATCACGCCCCAGGCATGATTGGCGGAATCGCCGTGCAGCTCACGGCCGATCGCCTTGCGCACCATGCTGCGGGCGCCGTCGCAGCCGACGACATAGCGCGCACGCACGGTCTCGACCTCGCCCTCATGCGCCGGATCGATGCGGTCGAAGCGGACGGTCACGCCGTGATCGCCGGCGTCCTTGGCATGATCGATCTCGAGATCGCGCAGCCGCCGCGCATAATGCGGCTCGAGCTTCGCCGCCGAGCGGCGCATGACGTCGAGGAAGAAGTCGTGCACGCGGGCCTGGTTGAGCACCACGTGCGGCATTTCCGACAGGCCGTCCTCGACGTCCTGCACGCGGCCGCTGCGGGCGATGTGCGCGCTGTTGGCGTCGTCCGGCTTCCAGAACGTGGTCTCGTTGATCCAGCAGGCTTCCTTCAGCACGCGGTCGGCGAAGCCATAGGCCTGGAACATCTCCATCGTCCGGCAGGCGATGCCGTCGGCCTGGCCCAGCAGCAGCCGGCCCGGCTTCTGCTCGACGATGCAGGTCTTGATGTCCGGGAAGGCGGAGAGCTGAGCGGCGAGATTGAGCCCGGCAGGACCGCAGCCGACGATCAGGACGTCGACCTCTGCAGGCAATGGACCGGTCGCGCCGTGGCTGGTGACACGCTCGGCGGCATCGAAGATCTCGGGATCGCCCGGCTGGAAGCCATTGAGATGAAACTGCACGTGACCACCCTCCCTCACATTCATTATTGATCAGTATACTGATCATCAGTATACTTGTCAAGTAAGCGTGGGGGGAGAACCGGGTTGAGCGAGATGAAGGACATGCCGGGCCATCTGGCGCGCCGGTTTCAGCAGATCGCGGTGGCGGTATTCCTGGCGGAGGTCGAGGCGGCCGGCTTCGACCTGACGCCGGTGCAATACGCAGCCCTGGCGGCGATCGCCGCCAACCCGTCGATCGACCAGATCACGCTGGCCGGGCTGATCGCCTATGACCGCACCACGATCACCGGGGTGATCGATCGGCTGGCGCAGAAGGGCTTGGTCGTCCGCCAGGCGAGCGCGCGCGACCGCCGCTCGCGCGAGCTCTTGATCACCGATGAAGGGCGGCGGACGCTGGACGCGATCACGCCGGCGCCGCCTGATGCAGAAGGCGATCGCCGCCGGCAACGAGCTCAGCCGCGCGCCGTTACGCGAGGGAGCAAGCGAGCGGTGATCACGCCGCTCATGGTCCGTGGGCAGCGCCGTTCCGACGCCACATCCTCATGGTGAGGAGCGCCGCGCACCGAACACCGCGACAGCGCAGGCTCTCAATGGCGGCGCATCTCGAACCATGAGGCCGAGGTGACACGGGCCTCGTCCTTCGAGACGCCCGTCTTCGGGCGGGCTCCTCAGGATGAGGGTGGAGAGGTCGGGGCGCCGAGAGAAGCAGGTTCGACCTCAGTACGCCTGCCCCCGGCCCTCACGAATACCGCATCACGCCGTCATCGACCTTGCCGAAGCGCAGCGAGATGATGTCCAGCGCGTAGTTCTGGTACAGCCGCCACGGCCGCTTCGAGCCTTGCTTCGGCAGGTCGGCGACCGCGCGCTGCACATAGCCCGAGCTGAAGCTCAGCGACGGCAGCGGCGTGACCGAGGCGTCGTCATTATGCGGCATGCATTGGCGATAGCCGTGCCGATCCATGTAATTGAGCAGACGACAGACATATTCGCAGGTCAGGTCGCATTTCAGAGTCCAGGACGCGTTGGTGTAGCCGAGCGTGGCCGCGAGATTCGGCACGTCGGAATACATCATGCCCTTGTAGTTGAGCGTCTTGGCAAAATCGACCTTGCGGCCGTCGACCATCACCTCGATCCCGCCGAGCACCTGCAGCACCAGCCCGGTCGCGGTCACGATCACGTCGGCCTCGAGCTCGCGGCCATCCGACAGGCGCAGGCCGCGCGCGGTGAAGCTCTCGATCCCGGCCGTCACCACCGACGCCCGCTGCTCGCGGATGGTCTTGAACAGGTCGCCGTCCGGTACCAGGCAGAGCCGCTGGTCCCACGGATTGTAGCGCGGCGTGAAATGGGTGGCGATGTCGTAGTCGGGGCCGAGCGCGGCCCGCACGCCGCCCAGGATCAGCTGCTTGACACGCTGCGGCTTGCGCCGGCTGAGCTGGAAGAAATACATCCCGAACAGCACGTTGCGCCAGCGGATCAGGTGATAGGCGAGGCTGGCCGGCAGATGCCGGCGCAATTTGTTGGCGAGCGCGTCCTGCGCCGGGCGCGACACCACATAGGTCGGCGAGCGCTGCAGCATCGTCACATGCGCCGCGGTCCTGGCCATCGCCGGCACCAGGGTCACGGCGGTGGCACCGGAGCCGATCACGACGACGCGCTTGCCGGCATAATCGAGATCCTCAGGCCAGGCCTGCGGATGCACGATGCGGCCCTTGAAATCGGCCATGCCCTTGAAGTCCGGCAGATAGCCCGCCTCGTAGCGGTAATAGCCGGAACACATGAACAGGAAGCCGCAGGTGATCAGCACCGTCTCCGTTGTCCCCTGCTCGGTCCGGCGCTCGACCTCCACCGTCCAGCGCGCGTCTGCGCTCGACCACGCAGCGCGGCGGACGCGATGATGAAAGCGGATGTGGCGGTCGATGCCGTTCTCGGTCGCGGTGTCCTTGACATAGTTCAGGATCTGCGGCCCGTCGGCGATCGCCTTCGGATCCGTCCACGGCTTGAACGAATAGCCGAGCGTGTACATGTCGCTGTCGGAGCGGATGCCGGGATAGCGGAACAGGTCCCAGGTGCCGCCGATCGCACCGCGGCCTTCCAGGATGGCGAAGCGCTTGCCCGGACATTTGTGCTGCAGGTGATAGGCAGCGGCGATGCCGGACAGTCCGGCGCCGACGATCAGCACGTCGACATGCTCTGTTGACATGAGGCGGTCCTGGCGTTCCCTGGTCCAGCGTCTTGCGCCGGTGGCGGACAGTCGCAACCCTGCCTGTTCCTGTCAAATCGTGCGCGCGTTCGCATTCGATCAACCCTCCTGCTCTATCAACAGGATCATCCTCAGACGGATCTCGTGATGAACGACCTCGCCCCGCAGCACGAAACGCCCGGCAACGACGTCAGCCGGGACCGCGGGAGCGCGCAGGCGCAGCGCATCGCCCTGGGGTTCACCCTCGCCGCCATCGGGCTGGCGGGATGGTCGCTCTTCCCCAGCTTTCCGGCCGGGCAGCTGATCGCGGTCGTGACCGTCATTCCGCTGCTGGCACTGATCCTCACGCTGCGCTTTCCCGGCCGGTTCCGCATCGGTCTCGGCGC
>VYKW01000245.1_pt1 | contig 22770 bp, 19 predicted proteins | sample 5114451 | NCBI WGS metagenome assembly VYKW01 (sample SAMN12291784, study PRJNA351875) | freshwater metagenome | isolation source: freshwater lake | place: USA: Michigan, Gull Lake | collected 2013-08-08
GCGGCGGGTCCACGCCGATCATTTCCGGGACGAAGGCGCTGTTTTGGATGACCAGTTCTTCCGGGATGCGCCCCGCCCGCAAGATCTCCTGCCGGTGGTAAATGTCATACATGAAGGCGTTGAGCGCCTTCACCCGCTGTTCGATGCCGGCCGCCAGCCGCCGCCACTCGGAGGCGGAAATGATGCGCGGTACGATATCGAAGGGGATGAGCCGCTCCGACGCCTGGCCGTCGCCGTAGACGGCGAACGTGATGCCGGTCCGGCGAAAAAGCGCCTCCGCCTCCGCTCGCTTTTTCTTTAGGTCATCGATTTTTTGGGTACCGAGCCACTCAGCCACGGCGCGATAGGGCTCACGAATCCCCCCACCGAAGCCATTCATTTCGTCGAAGGCTTTCGACACGTCGCACGATCCCCCAATTCGCTTTTTCTTGGACACGTTAGCGCAAAGACCGGGCCAACTGAAAAAGGAAATATTTTCAGTGACCTAGATCGACGTTGGTAGCCATCTGACGGCTGACGAGGCGGCGATTGCACAAATTTCAGCCACTAGTTTAGTCTAATCTAGTTTTGCACACGTTTTAGGCGCGCGCCGGTTAACTGCAGTTTCAACCACCCGGTCTTGAGAGCCGGCCTGACCCGTCCCGGCCGCTATTTGGCGTGATAGTAAGAGGGCGGGGCAGTTGGACCAGCGGTCAGGTCAGAACGAGAGCGGTGCCGGGGGAATGGCGCAAGGCGGTGGGTTTCAGGGTCAAACGTATGCGGAGCGCGCCGGTTCCAGCCCGGAGCGGGTCGGGGTCATCGTAATTCACGGTGTCGGCGAAACAGAAGCGGGCTGGATCAACGACGCGCTCATTCCACGCCTTACATCCCAGCCCGATAGTCCCGCATTCGAAAACCACAGCGAGGTCTACGACCTCTCGGATCGCGGCCGCAACCGGCCAAACCTCCGCTTTAAAGCGTTCGTCCGCCGCGGCCAGACGCCGGCCGGCGATAGCGTCGCGGTAATGGAAATGACCTGGGCCGATCTTTCGCGCATCGGCGTCGGCACGCTTGCCAACGCGCTCGTCATGCTCAAGCTGTTCTATGAAGCGCCCCAGGTGCTCGGCGACTGCTTCTTCGACAAGACACGCAACGTCTTTGCCACCGTACTCTGGAACCTCATCAGGCTCGCCAACTGGATTCTACGCTGGCCCATTACCGGCCTGAACATTGTAGCACTGGTGTGCGCCCTGGCGCTTCTCCTGCGCCAGAGGATGCTGGATACCCCCGACCTTCAGCCGCTGTTCCTCTTCAGCCTTCCGGAAGTGATGACCGCGCTACTTGCAACCCTTGCGGTTGTGTCGGTCCTCTTTGCGCGATGGCGCGTCTATCGCGACATTGCCTTGACCGACATCGGCATGTCGACGGCCCTGTTCGCTGCCCTCTCTGCCGGCGCCATCCTTCTAACTCAGTATGTCATGCCTGCCGACGTGTTGGCTAACCCGGCCATCTACCTGATGGCCGCCGGAGTCGTCATTTTTGGCTTCTGGCTAATTTGGAACTACGCGATGCTTATCGCGATCCTGTCCCTTGGCGCGCTGGCGGTCCAGCAGTGGTTCGAGCGGGACAAAACCGAACGCGTTCCGGTTATACGGCCCGTCGCCGCCGTCAGCCTGAGCGTCGCGCAGGGCGTCATTTATAAAATCGTGATCGCGCTTCTCTGGATCTTTATCTTCGTCACGCTGGATTTCAACGAACGCACCGCCGACGCCTGCCAGAACGATACGCTCCACGCCTGCAGCTATCTCGCTGACGTCCAAAAGAACCTCGTCGGCATCGTCGTTTTCAATCTGCTTGTCGTCTCGGTCCTCGCCGTCACGTTCTTCCTCGTCGCCATCTCCCGCTCCTTTTTGCGCATCCCCGCCCGCCGCACGCGCCGCCTGGCGTCGTTCTGGATGCCGCGCATGATTGTGAGCCCCGTAGCGATCGTCGTTCTTCTTCTGGGCACGCTCTTCAATCTGGTGATCTTCTACTGGCGCGATGTCATTCCGGTCGACTTCTATAAGCAGGTCGACGTGCGGCTGTTGCCCTGGCAAGAGGTGGTCAAAGTCATGGTCGGCGGCGGCTCAGCTCTCACCGTGGCCTTCTATGCCTTCCGCGCGCTTCAGCACGCCGCTCGCGGCATTCTTCACATCGGCCGTGATCTTGTCGACCACCAATTCACGCCGCGGTTCACGCTGTCGCGGCACCTATTGCCCCGCCCCGCCCACAAGGATGTGGCCCACCCGCGCCGCGCCCGCATCGAAGCCCGTCTCGATGTCCTCTTAAAAGACGTCGTCGAGGCCGAAAAATTCGACCGTCTCGTCTTCATCGCCCACAGCCAGGGCAGCGTCATTCTGCATGACTACTTGAGCGGCAACCGCGATGATGTTGCCATCCGCAACGCGCGCCGGATCGATGTTCTGACGCTCGGCTCCCCGCTTTCCCACCTGTATCAATATTACTTTGCCAAGTACGAAGCCACCAGCGCCGGTCCCGAAGCGCTCAACACGCGCCTCACCTCATGGTCCAACATGTGGCGCGTTGACGATCCAATCGGCAATCGCGTTGACCTCTTCGGCGGCAATTTTATCCGCAACATACCGCTGCGCCCCGGCGGCCACGTCGACTACTGGAAGGACCCGGAGGTCATTCGCGCCATCCTCGACCTGATCGCAGAGCGGCCGGTCGACACCGCGCCGCCGGGTGCCGGAGAACAACCGGAACTTGAGTTGGCCGAACCTGTCCCGACCGGCGCTTAAACCGCAGCGCTGCGCATGCCTGGGATTGCCGGCGCCGGTCCGGAAAACGTGATCACATCGCCATCGGTGATGGATGCGCCCAGATCAAGGTTGCCGCCCGTGTAAGTTCCGGGGTTCATGTCCCGCCCGTTGCACAACACCCGTGCAATCTGCTCGGCCGGCAACTGATAGATCGCAATGAGATCGCCAACCGTCGTCTCGGCCGGCACTTCGATCTTCTCCGCATATCGCGGGCTGCCGCTGTATTTCGTTAGGCTCGAAACGAAGCGGACTTCGATGGACATCGTCGCGCCGGCGCGGGACGGGGCGGCAGCGGTGATCGAGCGGTCGTAGGCGGTCATGGGCGGCTCACGGCAGATTGTGCGATCCGCACGAAATCCTCTAATTTGATTGAGCGCACAATCCTCCGAAAGTCGAACGGGCGCCGGATCTCTCCGGCGCCCGCGATCATGATGAGAGTGTGATCGGCTGATGGAGGCTAGAACAGCCCTTCGATCTGGCCCTGATCGTTCAGGCGGATGAAATCCGCCGACGGCACCTTCGGCAGACCCGGCATCGTCATGATCTCACCGGTGATCACGACGATAAACTCCGCGCCGGCCGAGAGGCGCAGTTCGCGCACCGGAACGATATGGCCCGTCGGCGCGCCGCGCTTGTTCGCGTCCGTCGAGAAGGAGTACTGCGTCTTGGCCATGCAGACCGGCAGATGCCCGAAGCCCATCGCTTCCAGTTCCTTGAAGCGCGTTTCCACCGATCCGTCGCACGAGATGTCGGCTGCGCGGTAGATTTCGGTAGCAATCGTCTTCACCTTGTCGCGCAACGGCATCTCGTCCGGATAAAGCGTCTTGAAGTTAGCCTTGCCGCTTTCGCACACACCCACGACATGATGAGCCAGCGCTTCCGTACCCTTGCCCCCGTCTGCCCAGTGCGTGCACAGAAACGCCTTCGTGCCCATGCTCTCAGCCGCCTTCATCACTTCCTGAATTTCGGCTTCCGTATCCGTGATGAACCGGTTGACGGCCACCACCGCCGGCACTCCGAACTTGGCGACGTTTTCGATATGCCGCTTCAGGTTCTCGCAGCCCTTGGCCACTGCGGCGACGTTCTCGCCCTTCAGGTCTTCCTTCTTCACGCCGCCGTGCATCTTGAGCGCGCGCACAGTCGCCACGATCACCGTGGCGGAAGGCGCCAGCCCGGCCTTGCGGCACTTGATGTCGAAGAACTTCTCCGCGCCAAGGTCGGCACCGAAGCCCGCCTCTGTCACCACGTAATCGGCCAGCTTCAGTGCCGTCTTTGTTGCCAGCACCGAATTGCAGCCATGCGCGATATTGGCGAAGGGGCCGCCGTGGATGAAGACGGGATTGTTCTCCAGCGTCTGCACCAAGTTCGGCATCAGCGCGTCCTTCAGCAGCACGGTCATGGCGCCGTCCGCCTTCACGTCGCGCGCTCGCACCGGCTTCTTGTCGCGCGTGTAGCCGATAATGATGTTGCCGAGGCGGTTCTCCAGGTCCTTCAAATCGCGCGACAAGCACAGAATGGCCATCACTTCGGACGCCACCGTGATGTCGAAACCGTCCTCACGCGGGAAGCCGTTCGATACGCCGCCGAGCGAATTCACGATCGACCGCAGCGCGCGATCGTTCATATCGAGGACACGGCGCCACTCTACGCGGCGGCTGTCGATGCCGAGGCTGTTGCCCCAATAGATGTGGTTGTCGATCAGCGCCGAGAGTAGGTTGTGCGCCGATGTAATGGCGTGGAAGTCGCCGGTGAAGTGTAGGTTGATATCTTCCATCGGCACCACCTGCGCATAGCCGCCGCCGGCCGCACCGCCCTTGACGCCAAAGCACGGTCCAAGCGACGGCTCGCGCAGCGCCATGATCGCCTTTTTGCCGATCCGGTTGAGACCATCGCCCAGACCCACTGTCGTCGTCGTCTTGCCTTCGCCCGCCGGCGTCGGGTTGATCGCCGTCACCAGGATAAGTTTTCCGTCAGGCCGGCTCTTCAAGCTATCGATGAAATCTGCCGTCACCTTCGCCTTGGTCGGGCCGTACTGTAAAAGCGCGTCCGACGGGATGCCGACTTTGGCGGCCACCTCCGCGATTGGCTTCATCGTGGCTTCGCGGGCAATTTCAATATCGGTCTTCACGGTCACGGCGTGTCCCTCGAATGGAGTTTCTTATGCGTGGGTGAGTAGTTAACCGCGCGCGCCAGGCAAAGCCAGCAGCACGAAATTGAGCGTCTCGGTCGGCGGGGAATATGTCGACTAAAGTCGCAGCCGCCAAGCGAGTTGTTGAGCCCCCGGGGCGGAATGCGGTGCGGCTTTGCTTCGCACATGCGAAGGCCCGCCGCATGGGGTGCAGCGGGCCTCGTTGCGGGGCATGGGATGCCGGCTTATCTTTCCTTGAAAGCCCGGTTGATCTGATCGGCCATGGGCTTGACCAGATACGACAGCGCCGTCCGCGCCTCGGTCGTGATGTGGACTTCGACTGGGATACCCGGCTGCAGCTTGTTGTTGCCAAGTTTCGCGCGCTCCGCGTCAGGCATCGAGATTCTGGCGGTGAAGAAAATTTCACCCGTGATCTGGTCGCGGGTCAGGTCCGGCGAAATGCTCACCACCTCGCCAGCGATTTGCGGCGTGGTTTGCTGGTTGAACGCGCTGAAGCGCAGCCGCGCCTGCATGCCCGTGCGGACTTGATCGATGTCCTGTGGAGCGATCTTGGCCTCCACCTGTAGCTTGTCGTCTTGCGGAACAATGAGCATGATTGGTTCGCCCGGATTGATCACGCCGCCGACTGTAAAAACGGCAAGCTGATGCACGATGCCGTCTTGCGGCGCGCGGATATCGACCCGGCGCAACTGATCGGCAGCGGCAATCTTGCGCTCCACGAATTCCGCAATCCGCGTCTGCGCCTCGCGCAGTTCCTTCACAACTTCGGTTTTCATGTCCTGGTCGAGACGCGCGATCTGCAGTGCCACTTCCGTCCGCCGTCCGCTCGTTTGCGCCAAGGCAGCTTCGTATTGGCCAAGTTCGCCTTCAAGCCTCGCTTTTTCGCGCTTCAATGCGGCCATCTTGCTGGTCGTCACCAGTTGTTTGGCCTCCAGATCCGCAAGTCCGGCCAATTCGTCAGCGATAAGGGAAATCTCACGGGTCTTGGCTTCGATCTGAGCCGTAATGCCTTCCGATTCCTGCGACAGCTGGCCCACGCGTTCGTTCAACTGTGACAATTGTCCAGCCTTCGATTCGCGCCGCGACACGAAGAGGCTTTGTTCGCCGTTCACGATTTCAGCGACGTCCGGATCGAACGTCCGGCTGGCTAGAATGGCCGGCACGGTGACCGACTCTGCACCATCCCGCTCCGCCTTTAGTCGCGCCTCACGCATCAAAAGCTGGTCGAGCTGCTTAGAGATCATTTGCTCGTTCGTGCGCGTCAGCGTCTCGTCGAGACGGATAAGCAGATCGCCCGTTTTGACTTTTGAGCCGTTCTTGACAAGGATCTCGCCAACGACGCCGCCGGAGGGATGCTGGACCTTCTTGACATTCGACTCCACCACGACAATCCCGTTGCCGATTACGGCGCCGGAAATGGTCGTGCTGGCAGCCCAGACACCCAGTCCTCCGACGAGGAAGAATAAGACCGCCAATCCCGCGGCGATATATCCGCGGACGTTGGCTGCCACTTCGAACTGTTTGCGGTGTGGGCGGCTCATTGCATACCTCCCCGGTCGCGCGTGGAAAGCGGCTTAGGCATTAGCGCAGCGAATGTCGGCAAGTTCGGATCCGCTGGAACAGCCGTCATGGCCGGAGGCATCACCACCGGGCGGAGCGATGCCGTGGGCTTGGCCGTCGCCACCTTGCGGCCGTTCGGCTCGGCCTGCTGAGGCGGGCTCTTCGCAGCCGCGCTGGCGGCAGTGGGGTTAACCGGCGCCGCCGGTTCGGGTCGAACGGCTTCGGCAGCCACTGGTGCCGGCGCCACGGCCGGTTGCGGTTCAGTCTGATGCGGCTGTTGCGGAACGGTTTGTGGCCGGCCCAATACGTCTTTCAGCACGTCGGCCTTCGGTCCGAAAGCAGCCACCTGTCCCCGGGCCATCGCCATCACCGTATCTACGGCGGCAAGCGCCGAAGGCCGGTGCGCTATGACAATTGCGATGCCGCCGCGTGCGCGAACCGATTGGATCGCCGCAGTCAGCGCGTTGTCGCCCGCCGTATCGAGATTGGAATTCGGCTCATCTAACACGACCAAGAAGGGATCGCCATAAAGCGCTCGCGCCAGCGCGATGCGCTGCCGCTGGCCAGCCGAAAGCCCCACGCCGCCTTCCCCGATCTTGGTCTGGTAGCCGTCGGGCAGATTGACGATCATGTCGTGAACGCCAGCCGCTTCCGCCGCGCTGACGATCGTTTCACTCGTCGCATCCGGATCGAAACGCGCGATATTCTCCGCCACGGTCCCGGCAAAAAGAGCGATTTCCTGTGGCAGATATCCGATGTGCCGGCCAAGCGCCTCGGGCGACCACTGGTCCAGCGCCGCGCCGTCGAGGCGCACGCTGCCGGCAGGCGTCAAGGGTTGCCAGATTCCCATAAGCGCCCGGGCCAGTGTCGATTTACCAGACGCGCTGGGGCCGATGATGCCTAGGCCTTCGCCAGCCTTGAGCGAAAAGCTGATGCCATGAATGATCGGGTTACGCTCGCCCGGTGCAGCGATCGCCAGATTACGCACGATCAGCGACGACGACGGTTTTGGCAGAGCGACGAGGTCCGTCTCCTCCGCCCCAATTTCCATCATCTCAAACATTTTCGACAAGCGTTCATAACTCTGCCGCGTCGCAACGAACCCGCGCCAATGAGCGATCGCCGTCTCAATTGGCGCCAGAGCCCGCGCCATGATGATCGAGGCGGCAACGATCGTGCCCGCCGAAACCTCGCCCCGGATTACGAGCCAGGCGCCAAGGCCCAGGATGCCGGACTGCAGAAACAGCCGCATCACTTTCGAAATGCTGCCGATGCCCGACGCGGCATCGTTTGCCGTCATCTGGTCGGTGACATGCTGTGCCGTGAGCTTTTCCCAGCGGGAGAGCATCCGGTCGCCAAGTCCAAGAGCATGGATCAATTCTGCATTGCGCCGCGTTTCCTCGCCAAATGCAAAGCGCGACGATGCACTGCTCACGGCCGACATCGTCGGTTCGCGCGTCTTTTGCTCGGTCAAAAGCGTCAGCGTCACGAGAATGATCGCGCCGAACAGTGCGAACACGCCGAGGATCGGATGAAAAAGGAACACCACCAGGAGGTAGACCGGCACCCACGGAAGATCGAACAGCGCCGTCGGCCCAAGCCCGCTGAAGAAGCCGCGAATGGTGTCGAGATCGCGCACCGGCTGCAGGCCGTCGCCCGATTTGCGGAAGCGCAGCGGCATCATCCGGATGGCCCGGTAGACGCTCGCGCGCACATCGTTGTCCATACGAACACCGACGCGGCTCATCACGCGAACGCGAATGAAATCGAGAAAGCCATTGGCGATATAGAGCAGCGCCATCAGCACGGTGAGACCGATCAGTGTCGGGACGCTGTTCGACGGCAGCACCCGGTCATAGACCTGGAGCATGTAAAACGAGCCCGTCAGCGCCAGCAGATTAATGACGCCTGAGAAAAGCCCGACGGCAATCAGCAGCTTTTTCGAACGCCGCAAAGTCCGCTGCAGCGGGTTCTGAACGGGTGTACTCGACCAAAGCCGGCTCATGGCGGCACTAACGCTCCAGATTGCGCGGTCCGCGCTTTCGAACCCGGGTGGGGTCCGTGGCGGAGGTCGCGCATGGTTACTGGAGTATTGGTGCCAGAGACTCGTTCACAGATGGCTAACTGTGAGAAGAAAAAAGCGTTTCGTAAGAGTCACTTGCTGTTTGGGCCGTTCACACTTTGTCAAGCTGCCGGCGGCGCCTTGAAATCCAGCCTGCCGACGAAAGGTTTGCCATCCTTGTCCCTCGCCCGCAGCTTTGCCGGAGCCTTCGTAAAGACGTTCTTACTAAGTTGCTGGAACAACTGGTTGATGATCTTCGGTTCGCCGAATGCCGCTACGATCCAGGGAATGTCGCCAGACTTCCATTCGGTCGGCTTCAGATCCATCGGCTTATCGAGTTGGCCGGATAGGCGCTGGTCGACGGTTTCCGAGACCATGGCCCACAAAACAACGCCCAGGGGCGCCACCACCCCAGTGTCCTGAACCTGCGCCTCCGCCACCGCGAATTGCCCGGTCTGCATGGCCGGCACAACCATCCACTCCAGATCGGCGAGCGTCCGTCCCCGCTCCGTTTCCGACCGCATCAGCAAAGTAACGATGTCGCCGAAAGCACCCGAAAGCTGCTTGGCAATCTGCGCCCGGCGCTGCAGCTCTTCTTTCGCCAGAGCTTGGGGCTTCTCGTTTGAGTTGGTGGCCATGGGCAGGAGTCCTGTGAGTGAGAAATCCCATCAATCAATGTCGCTAAGGACCCCCGGCGGGAGCGGAAGTCAAGCCCCGGACCCCGTCAACTCTGGTCAATTGCCCATAGGCAAGGGACATTCATCATTGCTTGCCGATTTGTGTGCTGCAATGACAAGGGATTGACAAGAGGCGGCCGGCCCATGCTGGGCCCTGCCGCAACCACCAACCCCGGCCCCCGAACCAGGAAGCAAGACACCCGGTATGTCCGACGTCATCGACTTGGCCGAATACCTTGCCCGCTGGGTTGACAAAAACCCGGAACGCGCCGCAGTGGCCGCGACCGTCGCTGGCATCGCCCGCGCCAGCATTGCCATTGACGCGCTGGTCCGCCAAGGCCCGCTCGCTGGCGCCGTCACGGCCAGCACAGGCAAGCAAAGCGGCGTCGACCAGCAAAAGAAAATCGACGTTCTGGCCAACAATCTGATCTTGGAGGCTCTGCGCGATTGTCCGGTCTCCTGTTTCGCCTCGGAAGAGATGGATAATCCCCTCCGCATTCAAGCCGATGGCAAACTCGCCGTAGCCGTCGATCCCATCGATGGATCCTCCAACGTCGAAGCCAACATCACGCTGGGAACCATCTTCTCCATTCTGCCCGCGTTGGCCGGCGGCGCCGACGGGTCGAGCTTTATGCAGCCCGGCCGCAACCAACTCGCCGCCGGTTTCACGGTCTATGGCCCCTACACCAGTCTCGTCGTCAGCGTCGGCGCTGGGACCCAGATCTTCACACTCGATCCGGAGTCGAAGCGCTTCATTCGCAGCTTCTACAGCGTGGCCATTCCCGCCGTTACAACCGAGTTCGCCATCAACAGCTCGAACTACCGGCACTGGGAAGACTGCGTTCGTATCTACGTTGACGATCTCCTACGCGGCCGCGATGGCCCTCGCGGCAAGGACTTCAACATGCGCTGGACCGCAACGCCGGTGTCCGACATCTATCGCATCCTCAACCGCGGCGGCATCTTCCTCTACCCCGGCGATCTGCGCGACGGCTACACATCAGGCCGACTGCGCCTTGTCTATGAAGCCAATCCGATAGCCTTTGTTATAGAGCAAGCTGGCGGCGGTGCCTCCACCGGCCGCGCGCGCATCCTGGATGTCGAGCCCCGCAGCCTCCATCAGCACACGCCGATCGTCGCCGGCTCGAAAGCCGAAGTCGACTATGTCGTCCGCCTCCACCATGAACCGCACGGCCCGGGCGAGCGTTCGCCTTTGTTTGGCCGCCGCGGGCTTTTCCGAACCTGATCGCAGGAAAGTAACCAGAGATGTCCGCCAAGCATCCGATCATTTCAGTCACGGGGTCGTCCGGCGCCGGAACTACGTCGGTAAAGCGCACGTTCGAGCAGATCTTCCGCCGTGAAGGACTCAACGCCGCCTTCATCGAGGGCGACGCCTTCCACCGCTACAATCGCGAAGAAATGCAAGCGGCCATGCAGGCGGCCGAGGAAGCCGGTAATCAGCACTTCAGCCATTTTGGCCTTGAAGCCAATCTGCTGAAGGAATTGGAGCAGGCTTTCCGCTCCTATGGCGAAATCGGTACGGCGAGGACCCGGCACTACGTTCACAACCAAGCCGAGGCGCAGGTCTACGGCACCGCACCCGGCACGTTCACCGCCTGGGAAGAAATTCCATACGGCACCGACCTTCTTTTCTACGAAGGACTCCACGGGGCCACCGTCACCGACAAGGTGAACATCGCCAAATACGCCGACCTGAAAATCGGCGTCGTGCCCGTTATCAACCTAGAGTGGATTCAAAAGATCCATCGCGATCGCGAAGACCGCGGCTACACCACTGAGGATGTTGCGACCACCATTCTGCGCCGGATGCCGGACTACGTGAAATACATCTGCCCGCAGTTCACCGAGACGGACATCAACTTCCAGCGCATCCCCACCGTGGACACCTCCAATCCCTTCGTCGCCCGCTGGATACCGACGCCCGACGAGTCGATGGTTGTGATCCGTTTCCGATCGCCGCGCGGCATCGACTTTTCCTATCTCTGCTCCATGATCAAGGACAGCTTCATGTCCCGGGCCAATTCCATCGTCATCCCCGGCTCCAAGCTCGACCTCGCCATGCAGCTCATCCTCACGCCCATGATCCTGCAGCTCATGGAACGCAAGCGCCGCACGTTCTTCTAGCGGGTTTTGCGCTGGTTTTGCGCACGGCGCCCGCACCGCCCGCTTGCCCTGGGGGGGCAGCGCGTGTACCCCTGCCTCGACGCCACCCCGGAGGAAGCCCCATGTCCCGGCCGCTGATCATCGCCCCGTCGATCCTCTCCGCCGACTTCGCTAAGCTCGGCGCGGAAGTGCGCGACGTCGATGCCGCCGGCGCCGACTGGATCCACCTCGACGTCATGGACGGCCACTTCGTCCCCAACATCACCTTCGGCCCGCCGGTGATCAAAGCCATCCGTGCTGCGTCGCCCAAGGTATTCGACTGCCACCTGATGATCGCCCCCTGCGATGCCTACCTCGCAGCCTTCGGCGATGCAGGTGCCGACATCATCACCGTCCACGCCGAAGCCGGTCCCCATCTTGACCGGTCGCTCCAGGCCATCAAGGCGCTGGGCAAGAAGGCCGGTGTCTCCCTCAATCCGTCGACGCCGGCCAGCGTCATCGAGTATGTCCTCGACCGCCTCGATCTCGTCCTTCTCATGACCGTAAACCCGGGCTTCGGCGGCCAGGCGTTCATCCCATCGGTTGTCGACAAGGTGCGGCAGGTAAAAGCCCTCGTCGGCAACCGCCCCATCGACATCGAAATCGACGGCGGCGTAACCCCCGAAACCGCGCCCCTCGTCGTGGCGGCCGGCGCCAACGTCCTCGTTGCAGGCTCAGCCGTCTTCAAGGGTGGCACTCAGGCGGCCTACGCCGACAATATCCGCGCCATTCGCACGGCTGCATCCTCTGCCCGCGCCCGCGCGGCTTGATGCCGTAATCCCGTGATGCGTTTCGATACGCCGCTGCCCATCGACGACGTGCTGGCTGAACTGGGCGCCGCCCTGACTGCACGCGCCTCCGCCGTTCTCGTGGCCCCGCCCGGGGCCGGCAAGACGACCCGCGTTCCGCTAGCGCTTCTTGATGCACTTTGGCTCGGCCCGCGCAAAAAGATCCTTGTGCTTGAGCCGCGTCGCATCGCCGCCCGCGGCGCCGCCGAACGCATGGCCAAGACGCTTGGCGAGCGCGTGGGCGAAACGGTCGGCCTCCGCGCCCGTATGGTGTCCAAGACCGGGCCAAAAACGCGCATCGAAGTCATCACCGAAGGGGTCTTCACCCGCATGATCCTCGACGACCCGTCCCTAGATGGCGTCGGCGCCGTGCTCTTCGACGAATTCCATGAACGCTCTCTGGATGCCGATCTCGGCCTCGCGCTGGCCCTCGATACGCAGAAGGCCCTGCGTGAAGACCTGCGGATACTTATCATGTCCGCGACGCTCGATGTCGCGCGCGTTGCATCGCTCCTCGATGACGCCCAGGTTATTGAAAGCGAAGGTCGCGCCTACCCGGTCGAAACCCGCTATCTCGGCCGCGATGCCAGCCGCCGCATCGAAGACCAAGTGGTCGACGCCATTGGCCGCGCACTTCGCACAGAACCCGGTTCGCTGCTCGTTTTTTTGCCCGGACAAGGCGAGATCAAACGCGTTGAAGAGCGTCTTCAAACCATTATCACAGACACCAACGCAATCCTCGCGCCCCTCTATGGTGCCATGGATATGGCAGCCCAGGATCGCGCCATCGACCCGGCACCCGCCGGAAGGCGCAAAGTGGTCCTCGCCACCGCCATCGCCGAGACGTCTCTCACCATCGAAGGCGTCCGCGTCGTCATCGACAGCGGCCTCCAGCGCGTCCCCCGCTTCGAACCCGACGCCGGCGTCACGCGCCTCGAAACCGTCCGCGTTTCTCGCGCCTCCGCCGATCAGCGTCGCGGCCGCGCCGGCCGTACCGAGCCTGGCGTCTGTTACCGCCTCTGGGACGAGCCACAGACCGCCAGCCTCCGCCCCTTCACCGAGCCTGAAATCCGATCCGCCGATCTCTCCGGCGTTCTACTTGATCTTGCTGAATGGGGCGTCACCGAACCCGCAGCTCTCGCATGGCTGGATCCGCCCGCGCTATCGGCCGTCACTGCCGCCTGCGAAGAGTTGCAAACTATCGGAGCCCTCGACAGCGATGGCCGCATCACACCGGAAGGCCGCCGCGTCCGCGCACTGCCCTTGCCGCCGCGCCTCGCGCGTATGGTCCTTGCCGCTGGGTCCAACGAAGCCGCTGAACTCGCCGCCATTCTCGTCGAACGGGGTCTCGGCGGCACCGACACCGATCTCGATCATCGCGTGTCGAATTTCCGCCGCGACCGCTCCCGCCGCGCCGAAGATATGCGCCGCCTCGCCGGCGGCTGGGCCAAGGCGGCTGGCGCCACGGCATCTGCGCAAGGCTCAAGCGCTGCGCCACTTCTTGCGCTCGCCTATCCGGATCGAATCGCAAAGGCGCGCGGCGCACCAGGCCAGTATTTGCTAGCCAACGGCCGCGGCGCCTATCTTGATCGCGCCGACGGCCTCGCCCGCGAGCCCTATCTGGTCGTCGCCGAGTTGCAAGGCACGGCTGCCTCCACGCGCATCCTCGCCGCCGCGCGCCTCTCCGAAGCGGAACTCCTGACCATCGCCGGCAACCGCATCGCCGACCGCGATGAACTCTCCTTCGACGCCGCCGCCGGAGCCGTTCGCGCCCGCCGCGTTCGCCGCCTTGATGCCATCACGCTCGCCAGCGAAAGCCGCCCCGTCACGCCATCATCCGAAACAGCGGCACTTCTGGCCCATGGGGCCGCGTTCGCCGGCATTGATCGGCTACCCTGGTCAAAGGCACAGGAGCAACTCCGCCATCGCATCGCATTCCTGCGCACCGCCCAAGGCGATCAATGGCCAGATTTGAGCGACGAAGCCCTCGCGCGATCCGCCGAAACCTGGCTCGCCCCCTTCCTCGAGCGCGCCACCCGGCTGTCCGACATCGACGCCGCCGTTCTCGGTGCCGCGCTCGATGCGCTCATTCCCTGGGACCTGAAGCGCAAACTTGACGCGGAAGCCCCCACCCACTTCGAAGCGCCGACAGGAAATAGCCATCCCATCGACTACGACGGGCCGGGCGCCCCGGCGCTCTCCATCCGCGTCCAGGAACTCTACGGACTGAAAGACCATCCCGCAATTGCCGGCGGCCGTCTGCCGCTGACCCTCAACCTGCTCTCGCCTGCGCACCGGCCCATCCAGATCACGCGCGATCTGCCGGGCTTCTGGGCTGGCTCATGGAGTGCGGTGAAATCGGAAATGAAAGGGCGCTATCCCCGCCACCTCTGGCCGGACGACCCAGCCAATGCTCTGCCCACCGCGCGGGCCAAGCCGCGCGGTACGTGAGGCAGTCGCAATCGCGTTAGCGATAGCAGGGACGACCTTCGACGCTGGCGCTCCAGCCGCTCGACTCTTTCGAATACGAGATCTTCTTGCTGGCCGCGTTCGAAAAACTGGCCCAACGTCCGCCGTATTCCAAGTCGGTGAAGTCGATCCAAGAGCGGATTGCAGCCTTTTGCGCAGCATCCTTCGTTGCACCCACGCCGCTGCCTGAATGCCAATGATCGCTCATGCACAGCTTACCCTTTTCGCGGCGCATATCGTGCATGGCGGCGAGGCCCGTGATTTCCTGCGCCAAAGCGGCAAACGGCAGTCCAATCGCAACAATCGTCGCAGCAAGCATGCTGAAGCGCATTCGGTGTCTCCCAAAGGCAATGACGCGGCACGGTCGAATCGGTGCGAGATTAGCGGCGCGCCAAGCACCCTTCAATCAGATCAGCCGCATCGTACGCATACTGATGTGGCCCGTACGCCCCACAATGATGTGGTCATGGACGGTCACGCCCAGCGGCTTCCCGGCATCGATAACGAGTTTCGTCATGTCGATATCGGCGCGCGATGGCGTTGGATCACCCGACGGATGATTGTGGACGAGAATGATCGCCGTCGCCGAAAGCTCCAGTGCCCGCTTGACGACTTCCCGCACGTACACGGGCGTATGATCGACCGTGCCCTCGCCTTGCACTTCATCCGCAATCAGCCGGTTTTTCTTGTCGAGAAAGAGCACGCGGAATAGCTCTTTCTGCTCATACCCCTGGGCCACCGTGAGGTAGGCCAGCACATCGGGATTCGAAGACAAAAGTGGCTGTTGGCTGATCCCGGTCCGCGTCAACCGCGCCGCCGCCGCATGCACCAGCTTCAACTCAGTTACGACTGCGTCGCCAACCCCAGTTACTTCCTTAAGCCGCCCCGCGGGCGCATTGACGACCTCGGCAAAAGATCCGAACTGCGCGATCAGCCGCTTGGCGAGATTCTTGGTGTCCCGCCGGGGAATGGCGCGGAACAGAATGAGTTCGAGGAGTTCATAGTCGGGCAGCGCTTCGGCCCCGCCCTTGCGAAAGCGATCCCGCAGCCGGTCGCGGTGCCCCATATGCAGCGGCTGCGGCGCGGCAAACGCCGATCCTTCGAATAGACCGGACTGGTCTGGCTGCCGGTCACCCTTCCCCCGGTCCGTCATCCCCGCCCCCGTCTGCGCTCACTCTATTTGATGACGTAAGGCGGTTGATGCAGTCCGGCCGGTGACGTCGTGAAAATCTCGCACCCCGTCTCCGTCACTCCGATCGTATGCTCGAACTGCGCTGAGAGCTCGCGGTCGCGCGTCACCGCCGTCCAGCCGTCGGGCAGCACCTTCACAGCCGCCTTACCGAGATTGATCATCGGCTCGATGGTGAAGAACATGCCTGGCTGCATCACAACGCCCTCGTTCTCCTCGCCGTAATGCAAAATGTTTGGCCGGTCGTGGAACACGCGGCCAAGCCCGTGCCCGCAGAAGTCGCGCACGACGCTGCATCGCTCCGTTTCCGCAAACTGCTGGATAACTGCGCCAATCTTTCCAGTCGAAACCCCGGGCTTCACAGCCGCGATCCCGCGCATCAGGCATTCGTACGTGACTTCGATCAGCCGTTCCGCCCGCCGCGAGATCTCACCCACGGCATACATCCGGCTCGTGTCGCCGTGCCAACCGTCCACGATCAAGGTCACGTCGATGTTGACGATATCGCCTTCCCGCAAGGGCTTCGGTCCCGGGATACCGTGGCACACCACGTGATTGATCGACGTGCAAATCGCTTTCGGAAATCCGCGATAGTTGAGCGGTGCCGGAATCGCGCCGTGATCGCGCGCAAACGCCATCACCAAGGCATCCAGATGATCGGTGGCCACGCCCGGCTTCACATGCGGCGTGATCATATCGAGCGCTGCGGCGGCCAGTTGCCCGGCCTTCATCATGCCCGCGAAGCCGTCGGGCCCGTGCAGCTTGATCGAGTTATCGCGCTGGAGCGCTCTGGACACTTCGACATTCGACATGGGACTGTTGCTCACCGTGACTGATGGCGGAAAGACTATCGGAAAGGCAGCGCTAAGCCAACGCACGAGCAGCACCGATCCGTCGCGGGCCCCGCCCAAAAAACAAAACGGCGGCCCGAGAGGCCGCCGTTCCGGTTGTTCACATCTCGGATCGCCAGTTGACCAAGCTGAGCAACTGGGCAGAGAGATTAAGCTTGAGCCTCGCCTTCGCCTTCAGCGGGTGCTTCGGCCGCCGTCAGCAGCGCGCGGGCCTGACCGATCCAGTCCTGCTTCTCGACGCGGCCGTCGATGTTCAGCGCACCTTCGACGTTGCCGATGTCCTCGTCGGAGAAATTCGCGATCTGCTCGAACTTGTAGAGGTTGAGCTGCTTTAGACGGGCAGCCAGCGTTGCGTCGATACCGTTGATCTGCGTCAGATCATCAGCCTCGCCCTTCGGCTTCTTGAAGCCTTTCCAGGCGGCATTGAGCTTACGGGCGCGCGCATCCGTGCGTTCGAAAATGCGGGCAGCCTTACCGCGCAGACCGCGCAGATAGTACAGCTTAGCCCGGCGGACGCGGCCGCGGCGGAGGACCTCGATTTCAGCGATATGCGGCGAGTAGATGGGGAACACGCGTTCCACGCCTTCACCGTAGGAGATCTTGCGAACGGTGAAGCTCTCGTTGATCCCGGCGCCTGCGCGGGCAATCACGATGCCCTCGTAGGCCTGCAGGCGCTCAGCCGGCGCACGCGCCGCGGCAGCCTTTTTCTTCTTGTCTTTGGGGTCGGCTTCGGCCAGTTCAACCACGCGAACCATGACCTTGACAGTGTCGCCCGGCTGGAATTCCGGCACGTTGCGCTTGGCGAGCACGGCATCCATCTGCTCGCGCTCAATCTGCTGAATAATGTTCATTTTCGTTCCTTTTTGATTGTTATTCAATGCAGAGGAGCTTCGCCGCCGTCTAATTGGCGGGCGAGCGAGGCTCGTGCGGCCCTTAAGGGCACCCTTGATCGGGGAATTCGTTGCCGCGGGTGATACCGGAAAGGACTGTCCTTGTCGAGTGGGTGCGGCGGCCACGCCCCCGGCCGGTCAGGGCTTCGGCCCCTGGGCCGGACTGAGGTCCGAAGGCGGCATGCCCAGGCCCCGCAGCGTCATGAAGCGCGGATCCTCCCGCAGTTCCGGAGATAGCCCGCCCACCGCGCTATCCTTGGGATCGGGCTGGAACAGGCCGGTCGCCAGCGCCCCCGAGGCAGCCGGCCCGGATCCGGCCGCTTTTTGGGCCTTCGCCGCTTCAGGCGCATCCCCGGGAAAGACCGGCTGCGGCTTAACAGCGGCCGCCGCCGGCGAACGCGCAGCCTTGCGCAGATTTCTAGTGCCCGGCCGCACTGCCTTCGCCGGCCGCACTTTGGACTTCCGGATCGCGGGGCCCGGCTCCGCCAAGCCGTCTTCCGGCCGGTCGCGCACTTCCACGGTCAAGGATGCAATCTTCACACCCGCTCGAGTCCGCAAATCAACCGTGGCCAGGATTGGGGTGGTCCGCTGTCGCGGCAACTCGATGACGAGATTGTGCAGATCGCCGAAAGCGACGGCCCAATCGCCAGCCCCGTCCGGGCTTCCCGTCAGCGCCGCACCCGCCGATAGACGCGCCTCCGGCGGCAACCCGGAAATCTGCAACGTTGCCAGCGGATCGAAAACCGGCTCCGCCAGGAGAGCATGTTGCTCGATAGATGCCGTCGCCACGGGCTTGGGCAACATGCCCGCGCTGTGCGAGTTGGTGCCCTGCATCGCCGGCAGCAGCCAGTCCCGGCCCTCCGTGCCTATGAATGCAAAGGCAGGCTCCGGCCTGACACCAACAAGAGGAGCCGGTGACACCGTCGCTGGCGCTAGGGCATCCCCCGGTCGCGACCCTGCCCCCTGGCGTCCGCTTTCCAGCACAAACCACGCGCTCAAAGCCAGCAACGCCCCGGCCAGAAGCAAGAACTCGAGATCCGCACCAAGCCCTTTGACGAACTGCTGCCAACCGCTTTCGGAGAGGGTCTCTTCCCTTGGAAGAGGCTGCGGTTCTGGCTCATCCCTCCCGCGTAGCGGGCGAACCGCCGCCATAGCGTATGGTAAAGGGTCGGGCATGTTTGACCTCTGAACACGAGACCGCGTCGCGATCTGAGCAGGCTGAACAATTCCCTCATGCGGCCCCAGCAATTGTTTTTCAAATGCCAATTGATCTTGAAATGCCGCAACAGCGAAGACGGTAAAAATCCCGGTAAGAATTGCAAGTTATTGAGGCGAAATTAATTCCAGAGCGGCACGGATGAATGTCAACGTAGACGAAATAAAAGTCGTAAAATCAGAATGTTAGATTGAATTAATTCCATAAAGTACGAGAAATAGTAATTCATAAAATGAGCCTTTCTCGAATCGGGGCAGCCAATTTCGATATGCTCATAAGGGCCAATCATGCGCTGGCTGATGAGCGATAAAAGCGAAGGGCAGAAACCGCACAGAGGCGCCCCTCGTGTAGAATATTAACCTCTTATTAACCAGACTGAACAAACCTTTCTGAAAAGCTAACGGGGGTGGCGGAATGATTCGGCAGCTGTACGATCTGGAAGACTGGCTCTTCTATCGCTCTCGCGCCTGCGCACCGGCCACGCGCCGCGTTGTCGAAAGGTTGTCCCGGAATGTTGGCCAAATCGCCGATCGGCTCGAAGGCCAAGGCTGGCGTGGCCGCGCCACGTGAGGTTAGTCGCGACCCGGCTTGCGGATAAGATCGGGCCGCCTTTCAGCCGTAATCCGTTCGGCCTCCGCCCGACGCCATGCGGCAATGGCCTTATGATCACCTGAGAGCAGCACATCCGGAATAGACCGCCCCTCCCACTCCCTTGGCCGCGTATACTGCGGATACTCCAGCAGTCCGCCCTCGAAGCTCTCGTGTGCCAGGCTGTCCGCCGCGCCCAGCACGCCTGGCAATAATCGCACGCAGGCGTCGATCATCACCATCGCAGCCAGTTCGCCGCCCGACAGGACGTAGTCGCCGATGGAAACCTCCACCAGTCCTCGCCCAGCAATCACGCGCTCGTCGACGCCCTCGAACCGCCCCGCGAGCAGAATCAAGCCGGGCCCGGCTGCAACATCCTTGGCCATGGCCTGATCAAACGGCCGTCCACGCGGCGATAGATAAACGAGCGGAGTGTCGGGGTTTCCCTCGCGGGCGGCATCAATCGCGGCCCCCAGCACATCCGCCCTGAGCACCATGCCTGCCCCGCCGCCTGCCGGCGTATCGTCCACCTGCCGGTGCCGGCCCAATCCAAACTCACGGATCTGATGCGTTGCGAGCGACCATACGCCCGCATCGAGCGCCTGCCCCACGAGCGAGACGCTGAGCGGCCCGGGAAACATCTCCGGAAATAGCGTCAGCACGCTGGCGCGCCACGCCGGCCGGCCATCGCTTGTGGGAAAGTGCGCCATCTGCGGCTTCAGACGCCTTCCACGACGGTGATGTCGATAGTCCCCGCGCCGTGCCGCAGAGCCTTGGCCTCGGCATATTCCGGGCTTTTGGCATAGCCGATCGCATGTGCGTAGCTCGGAAACTCGAGAACCACGTTCAGCTGCACACCGTTGCCCTCGATGATCTCGCACTGGCCACCACGAACGATTGGCCGGCCTTCGTACTTGTCGAGCGCAATCTTCGACTTGGCGACGTACTGCCCCCACTTCTCGGGGTCCGTCACGGTAGCGTGCGCTATCACGTAACCCTTCGGCATGCGTCTTTTGTCCTTCTGCTGGGCTTAAAGATTGGCAAGGCATAAGCCGGGGCACGGTGTCCCGCAAGCAACTGCCGGTCCGGTGCTGAACGCGAACGCGCTAAACCGCCTGCCGGATATGATGATGGAAGGTCTGCGACGCCTGGACAGGGTCGTCCGCCTGGGTGATCGGCCGCCCGACGACGATGTGATTGGCCCCGGCCCCAATCGCGTTCTCCGGCGTCATGACGCGCTCTTGATCGTCTGTCGTTCCACCAGCCAACCGTATACCCGGTGTCACGATCAAAAATTGCGGACCCGTCGCCGCCCGGATGGCGGCCGCTTCCTGGCCCGACGCAATCACCCCGTCGAACCCCGCCTCATAGGCCAGCTGTGCGCGATGCAGCACCAGCTCGCTTGGCGTCAGCCGGCTCCCCTGCTGCTTGAGATCTTCCGCCGTCAGGTTGGTCATCACGGTGACCGCTAGCAGCTTCAAGTCACTGGCGCCCCGGCCGGTTACAGCCGCTCGTAACGTCTTGAGATCCTGTCCGTGCACGGTCAGGAAATCGACGCCCAGTTCCCGCGCGTTCCCGACCGCCCGTTCCACCGTGTTGCCGATGTCGAGCAGCTTCATGTCGAGAAACACGCGCTTGCCCTGCGCCTTGAGGCTCTCGGCCAGATCGAGCCCACCGGCGAAGAGGAGTTCGAGACCAACCTTATAGAACGTCACGGCGTCATCGAGCTTCGCAACGAGCCGCTGTGCCTCCTCCACAGTCGGCATGTCGAGGGCAACGATCAGACGGTCTTTGATAGGTGTTTGGGTCATGGGTTCGGCATCCGGCGTCCGGAAAGCGGCATCCGAAAACTTATAGAGTAACGCCAATCCGGTTGCCGTCTGCAGGCTGCCGGTAGGCGCCCTCTATCCATGCAGCACGTGCGCGGCCCGGGCAAGCTTCTGAATGAGTGCCTTGAACTGCTCTTGGGACTCTTTGTTTTTCAAATGCCCGTGTTCGTCATAGGCTTCCATGGCGCGTGGTACCGCAAACTGTTCCGGCAGCACGAGCGCACTGAGTCCCAGTTCCAGCACCGTTCGCACCGTGTTTAGCCCGCGCAAACCACCCATCCCGCCCGGCGACGACGATCCAAGGGCAAACACGCGCGTCTTGAAAACCGCTAGCGGCTCTTCGCCGTCGTTGCGGATCCGGCTCAACCAGTCGAGCGTGTTTTTCAATAGGGGTGTGATCGATGCGTTGTATTCCGGGCACGCGATGAAGATGCCCGTGTGCACCCGCATCAGTGCTTCCAGCTTGCGCGCGTTCTCAGGAATGCCGTCGCTGTTCAGCAAATCCGCATCGTACAGAGGCAACGGATAGTCGCCAAGATCGGCAAAGGTGGCCGCGATCCCATTCGCTTCCGCGATCGTTGCGCCGAGACGCGCCAGACGCATATTGTGCGATCCGCTACGCGCCGACCCGGCAAAGAAAAGCAGACGAGGAGCGTTCGGCGTCGTGGACATCGGGTTCATCCTCTTCAGTGTAGGCTATGAACTCAAAATTTTCGACCGTGTTGGGCGACTTTGCACGGTGTCGTTACGCGTTCTCAGCTGTCGCCGCCAAACAGATCCTTCATCCGCGCAAAGAATCCGGTGCTGGCCGGGCTGGTTTCCTTGGCGCTGACTTTCTCGAACTCCTCGAGCAATTCGCGTTGCCGGCGCGTCAGGTTCTTGGGCGTCTCGACCTCCACCTGGATATAGAGATCGCCCGTCGCAGTCGAACGCAGCAAAGGCATCCCCTTGCCTTTCAGGCGGAACTGCTTGCCGGTCTCGGTCCCCTCGGGAACCTTGACGCGGCTTGTCGTACCGTCGAGTGTGGGCACGTCGATTTGCCCGCCGAGCGCAGCCGTCGTCATGGAGATCGGAACCCGGCAGAACACATCCGCGCCGTCGCGCTGGAAAAGTTCATGCGGCTTGATCGACAGAAAGATATAGAGATCTCCGGCCGGTCCGCCGCGCACCCCGGCTTCACCCTCGCCGCTGAGACGGATGCGGGTTCCATCCTCTACGCCGGGCGGGATGCTGACCGAAAGCGTCCGCTCTTTGACGACGCGCCCGGCGCCGTTGCAGGCCGGGCAAGGGTCCGCGATTGTCTCGCCGCGCCCCTGGCACGTCGGACATGTCCGCTCGATCGTGAAAAACCCCTGGCTCGCGCGCACTTTGCCGGCGCCACCGCACGTGGCGCACGTCACGGGCTTTGTGCCCGCTTTCGCGCCCGCACCCGAGCACGTTTCGCACGTAACATTGGTCGGCACCCGAATCTGCGCGGTCTTGCCTGCATAGGCATCGTCGAGCGTGATTTCCATGTTGTAGCGCAGGTCGGCGCCGCG
>VYKW01000246.1_pt1 | contig 22751 bp, 18 predicted proteins | sample 5114451 | NCBI WGS metagenome assembly VYKW01 (sample SAMN12291784, study PRJNA351875) | freshwater metagenome | isolation source: freshwater lake | place: USA: Michigan, Gull Lake | collected 2013-08-08
GGGCGAAGGCGAGCGTGATGGCTGGTTCACCCTGCGCCACCATGAGGCGATGACGCCCGAGGCCGTGGTGCGGCTCGCCGAGGCCACGCATGACGCCTACGGCTTCGCCGACTTCAAGCTGAAGGGCGGCGTGCTCAAGGGCGAGGCCGAGATCGAGGCGGTGACGGCGATCGCCAAGCGCTTTCCGCAGGCGCGCGTCACGCTCGACCCGAACGGCGCCTGGTCGCTCGATGAGGCGATCCGGCTGTGCAAGGACATGCACGGCATCCTCGCTTACGCCGAGGACCCATGCGGCGCCGAAGCCGGCTTCTCCGGCCGCGAGATCATGGCCGAGTTCCGCCGCGCCACCGGCCTGCCGACCGCCACCAACATGATCGCCACCGACTGGCGGCAGCTCAGCCATGCGCTGCGGCTGGGTGCGGTCGACATCCCCCTGGCCGACCCCCATTTCTGGACGATGCAGGGCTCGGTGCGCGTCGCCCAGACCTGCCGCGACAACGGCCTCACCTGGGGTTCACACTCCAACAACCATTTCGACATTTCGCTGGCGATGTTCACCCATGTTGCCGCCGCCGCCCCGGGCAAGGTCACCGCGATCGACACCCATTGGATCTGGCAGGACGGCCAGGCCCTGACGAAAGCGCCGCTGCAGATCAAGGGCGGCCGGATCGCCGTGCCCGAGCAGCCCGGGCTCGGCATCGAGGTCGACCGCGGCGCCATCGAAAAGGCTCATGCTCTGTACAAGAGCCACGGGCTCGGCGCCCGCGACGACGCCGTCGCAATGCAGTATCTGATCCCCGGCTGGACCTTCGACGACAAGCGCCCCTGTCTCGTGCGATGACGGGGGCGATCGGTTAGATTGTCCGAGCAATCGCGCAAAGTCTGGAGAACAACATGAACGCGATCCTCAAGAATTTCATTGCCGGCGAGTGGGTCGACGGCAGCGGGGTGACCCGCAACATCAACCCGTCCAACACCAACGACGTCGTCGGCGAATATGCCAAGGCCGACCGCGCACAGACCGAGAAGGCGATCGCCGCCGCCAAGGCCGCCTTCCCCGCCTGGTCGCGCTCGACCCCGCAGGAGCGCTATGACGCGCTGAACAAGATCTCGGCGGAGATCCTGTCGCGCAAGGAAGAGCTCGGCCGCCTGCTCGCCCGCGAGGAAGGCAAGACCCTGCCGGAGGGCATCGGCGAGGTCGCCCGCGCAGGCCAGATCTTCGCGTTCTTTGCCGGCGAGGCGCTGCGCCTGACCGGCGAGAAGGGCGCCTCGGTCCGTCCGGGCCTCGATGTCGAGATCACGCGTGAGGCGGTCGGCGTCGTCGGCATGATCACGCCCTGGAATTTCCCGATCGCGATTCCCGCCTGGAAGATCGCCCCTGCCCTCTGCTACGGCAACACCGTGGTGTTCAAGCCGGCCGAGCTGGTGCCGGGCTCGGCGCATGCGCTGTCCGAGATCATCGCGCGCTCCGGCCTTCCTGCCGGCGTGTTCAACCTCGTGGTCGGCTCCGGCTCGGTGGTCGGCCAAACCCTGCTCGAGCATCCCGACGTCGCCGCGATCTCCTTCACCGGCTCGGTCGGCACCGGCCGCAAGATCGCGCAGGCCTGCGTGCTCTCGAACCCGATGAAGAAGTTCCAACTCGAAATGGGCGGCAAGAATCCGCTGGTCGTGCTGGACGACGCCGACGTCAAGGTCGCGGTCGAGGCGGCCGCCAACGGCGCCTATTTCTCCACCGGCCAGCGCTGCACGGCGTCCTCGCGCCTGATCGTGACCGAGGGCATCCACGATACATTCGTGGCTGCGCTGACCGAGCGGCTGAAGGGCCTCGTGGTCGATGACGCCGTCAAGCAGGGCACCCATATCGGCCCGGTGGTCGACGCCAACCAGCTCGAGCAGGACCAGCGCTATCTGAAGATCGGCCAGGACGAAGGCGCGAAACTCGCCTGGGGCGGCGAGCTGCTGAACCGCGAGACGCCCGGCTTCTACATGCAGCCGGCGCTGTTCACCGAGGCCACCAACAATATGCGCATCGCGCGCGAGGAGATCTTCGGGCCGGTCGCCTGCGTCATCCGCGCCAAGAACTACGACGAGGCGCTGGCGATCTCCAACGACACCGAGTTCGGCCTCGCCGCGGGCGTCTGCACCACCAGCCTGAAATACGCCTCGCACTTCAAACGCAACAGCGAGGCCGGCATGGTGATGGTCAATCTGCCGACCGCCGGCGTCGACTACCACGTCCCGTTCGGCGGCCGCAAAGGCTCGAGCTACGGCGCCCGCGAGCAGGGCTCCTACGCGCGCGAGTTCTACACGACGGTAAAGACGGCCTACACCTTCCCGGTGTGAGCTGGCGAGACACGACCACTAGGACTCGTCATTGCGAGCGAAGCGAAGCAATCCAGGAGCCAGGAAAAAGATTCTGGATTGCTTCGTCGCTTCGCTCCTCGCAATGACGACAACTAAGGATCTGGAGGGTGGGCAAAGGAGCGCAAGCGCTGTGCCCCCCGATCGTCGAGCGATTTGAAAGACGGTGGGCACGCATCGCTTGGCCACCCTAGGGAAGCTGAAGCGGAACGGAGCCAGCATGAACCAGCAGGTCGTCGCCAATCAGGAGCCGCGCACCATCAAGCTCAACGCGCGCGACAATGTCGCGATCGTGGTGAACGATTTCGGCCTGCCCGCCGGCACCAAATTCCCTGACGGCCTGACGCTGAAGAGCTTCGTCCCGCAGGGCCACAAGACGGCGCTGGTCGACATTCCCGAGGGCGCGCCGATCATTCGCTACGGCGAGATCATCGGCACTGCGAAGTCACCGATCGCAGCCGGCGAATGGGTCGACGAGGCCCGCATCGACATGCCCGAGGCTCCCGAGCTCGACAAGCTCGAGATCTCGACCGCCGTGCCGGCGCCGCTGCCGCCGCTCGAAGGCTACACGTTCGAGGGCTATCGCAACGCCGACGGCTCGGTCGGCACCCGCAACGTGCTGGGCATCTCGACGTCAGTGCAATGCGTGAAGGGCACGCTGGAATTCGCGATCAAGCGGATCAAGAGCGAGCTCTTGCCGAAATACCCGAATGTCGACGACGTCGTCGCGCTGACCCACGCCTATGGCTGTGGCGTCGCGATCTCGGCGCCCGACGCCGTGGTGCCGATCCGCACCTTGCAGAACCTCGCGCTGAACCCGAATTTCGGCGGCGAGATCCTGGTCGTCGGACTCGGCTGCGAGAAGCTCGCGCCGGAGCGGCTGCTGCCGGAAGGCACTGAGGACTCGATCGTGCGCATGCAGGACGAGGCCTTCGACGGCTTCGGCGCGATCGTCGACGCCATCATGACCCAGGCCGACCGGCGCCTCGCCCAGCTCAACAAGCGCAGGCGGGAGACCTGCCCGGCGTCCGATCTCGTGATCGGCCTGCAATGCGGCGGCAGCGACGCGTTCTCCGGTGTCACGGCGAACCCCGCGGTCGGCTTCGCCGCGGACCTCCTGGTCCGCGCCGGCGCCACCGTGATGTTCTCGGAAGTCACCGAGGTACGCGACGCGATCCAGCTGCTGACCCGACGCGCCATCAACGAGGACGTTGGCCGCGCGCTGATCCGCGAGATGGACTGGTACGACGCCTATCTCAAGCGCGGCGGTGCCGATCGCAGCGCCAACACGACGCCGGGCAACAAGAAGGGCGGCCTCGCCAACATCGTCGAGAAATCCTTGGGCTCGATCGTGAAGTCCGGCTCCGGCCCGATCCATGGCGTATTGGCCCCGGGCGAGAAGGCCAAGCAGAAGGGCATGCTGTTCGCGGCGACGCCCGCCTCCGACTTCATCTGCGGCACGCTTCAGCTCGCCTCCGGCATGACCCTGCAGGTGTTCACCACCGGCCGCGGCACGCCCTATGGCCTGGCCGCCGCCCCCGTCATCAAGGTCGCCACCCGCAGCGAGCTGGCGCGGCGCTGGAAGGACCTGATCGACTTCGACGCCGGCCGCATCGCCACCGGCGAGATGACCATCGAGGAGACCGGCTGGGAGCTGTTCAAGCTGATCCTCGACGTCGCCTCGGGCCGCACCAAGCCCTGGTCCGATCGCTGGGGCATCCATAACGATCTGACCCTGTTCAATCCGGCTCCAGTGACCTGAGGGAGAACGCGCTCGACCTGCCATGGTCATTGTGTCGCTCCGACCTCTCCCCGTCATTGCGAGCGCAGTGACGCAATCCAGGGGCTGCAACAACGACTCTGGATTGCCTCGCTGCGCTCGCAATGACGCGTATGCTGAAGCGCTAACCTAGGTAACGAGGATCGGGGAGGGAAACCACGAGATGTCCAGCTTCAGCCGCTTCGCCGCGATCGCGGTCACCGCCCTCCTCCTCTCCGCCGCCCCCGCTCGCGCCGAGGACGCCATCCCCGGCGTCCCCCGCGAGCTGCTCGAGGATATCGCGACCGGCAGCCGCGTGCTCGCCGATCTTGGAATCGTCGACGCCTTTGGCCATGTCAGCGCGCGCAGCCCTGCCAATCCGCGCCATTTCCTGATGGCGCGCTCGATCGCACCGGCGCAGGTCACGGCCAATGACATCATGGAGTTCGACGAGAACGGCGAGCCGGTCGATGCGAAGAACCGCGCCGTGTTCCTCGAACGCTTCATCCATGCCGAGGTCTACAGGGCTCGCCCGGACGTCAACGCCGTCGTGCATACGCATTCGCCCGGCGTCATCCCCTTCAGCGTCAGCCGGACGCCGTTGCGCCCGCTCTATCACAACGCCGCCTTCCTCGGCGAGGGCGCGCCGGTGTGGGACATCGGCAAGGAATTCGGCGCGACCGACATGCTGGTGCGCAACAACGCCATCGGCAAATCGCTCGCGACAGCGCTCGGCGACAAATCCGTGGTGCTGATGCGCGGCCATGGCGACGTCACCGTCGGCCCGGCGGTGCAGGCGGCCGTGTTCCGCGCCTATTACACCGACGTCAATGCGCGGCTGCAGGCGCAGGCGATGGGGCTCGGCACCGAGGTGACCTATCTCAGCGCCGAGGAGGCCGCCAAGGCCGACGGCGTCAACATGGTGATCATGGACCGCGCCTGGGTGCTGTGGAAGCAGAAGGCACAGTCAACGAAGTAGGTCCCGACGACGCTGCAGCTTCCATCAGGGCAGCCCGGACCTGCTGCCCCCTGGATGACGCCGCAGCGTCGACGTCGTCCTACACCGCGCCCTCCGTCTCGACATAGAGCGCGTAGAGCGAATGCGACGCCGCCATGTAGAGGCGGTTGTTCTTCGGCCCACCGAACGTCAAATTGGCGCAGCGCTCGGGCAGCCGGATGAAGCCGATCGGCTTGCCCAAGGGATTGAACACCATGACGCCGTCGAGATCCTCCGACTTGGCCTTGAGCGGATAGACCTTGCGGCCATCGACGTCGACCGGCTCGGCGGCCAGCGCGCCGTTCGACCCCCAGCCGCACCAGAGATTGCCGTCGCGGTCGACGCGGAAGCCATCGAGCGAGCCCTGGTCGGCGGCATCGATCAGCTTCACCTTGTTGCCGACCGAGCCGTCGGCGTTGACGTCGTAGCTCCAGATGCTGCGGTTGGGCGTGCCTTTCCACTCCACGACATAGAGCTTCTTCTCGTCCGGCGAGAAGGCGAGCCCGTTCGGATTGACGAGGTCGGTGATGACGGCCGTGAGCTTGCCGTCGGTGCCGATCCGGAACACGTTGGTATTGGCCTGCTCCGACTTGGCCTTGAAGCCTTCCCAATTGCCGTTGATGCCGAACAGCGGATCGGTGAACCAGATCGTGTCGTCGGACTTCACCACGATGTCGTTCGGCGCGTTGAGCCGCTTGCCTTCGAAGCTGTCAGCGAGCACGGTGACGACGCCGTTCTTCTCGGTGCGGGTGATGCGCCGCGTCACCGAATGCTCGCAGCTGACCAGCCGGCCCTGACGATCGCGCGTGTTGCCGTTGGCATAGTTCGCAGGGCTGCGGAAGACGGTGAAGCTAGCGTCCTTCTCGCTGTATTTCATGATCCGGTTGTTCGGAATGTCGCTGAGCAGCAGATAGCCTTCCTCGGGGAAATAGGCCGGCCCTTCCGCCCAGCGCATGCCGCTGGCGAGCTGTTCGACGGTCGAACTGTAGAGGCGATACTTGGCGAAGCTGGGGTCGAGGATCTCGACCGCGGGATCGGGATAGCGCTGGTTGGGCTTGAACGCGAAGGATTGCGCCCTCGCCTGCCCCGAGACCGCAAGCGCTGCTCCGCTGAGCGCGGCCGAAAGAATGCCGCGACGCGACACTGTCATCCGTTTCCTCCATGTCGTTCTTATGTTGGACCGTGAACCGGCCATGCTCTTCCCATAGAAGCTGAACGCGGAACTTTCTAAAGGTTTTTGCGGTATCGAAGGCGAATCGAGCGGCATACTGCGGCGCAATGTCCGGCAATTGGCATCGGGCAGCCGTTGTTTTGCCGCAAAGCTGACACATCGCTTAACCTATTGCGCAGACATGATTCCCTTCAGGCTGACCCCGCGGATGACCTTTCACTTTCCTCGCCTCGTCGCCGTTGCGCTCGGCCTCGGCCTGAGCACGCCATGCGTCGCGCAGCAGCCGATGCCGGTCACGAACGTGCCGGAGGAGCAGCCTGACATCGACCTCTATGCCCTGATGTCCGGCAGCTGCCGGACCTTGAAGGTCGACGGCCGGGATTTCCCCTGCAAGACCGTGGCGTTCTTCCACAGCGAGAAAGGCCGGGCGCACTTCACGGTGGCTCTCGACGATCCCGCCGACGAAAGCCACATCATCGCCTTCTCCGGTATCAATGGCCGGCGGTCGATTCAGAACGTCTACGAGCTGCCGATCGACCGCATGCTGCTCAACTCGAAAACCCGCCCGAAGGTCGACGGCATTCCGGTGCCCGCAACCCAGAGCTCGTCGGGACACTGCCGGCAGGTCGGCAATTTCGCGATGCTCAAGGTGACGAGCGTGACTTGCTCGGCCAAGGACGACAGCGGCCGCGCTTATGAGCTGCAGTTCGTTTCCGACGGCACGCCCATCACGTTGCGCCGGGTGCGCCAGACCATGACGGACGCCGCACACGACCCCTATCCTTAAGATCGCCTCCTGGAGTTCAGCGCGCGCGTCCGGCTTGTGACAGGATCTCCTGGGCGGCACGCCCGAGCCGCCTTGCCGCCCCGGTCAGATCGTGGGTCGCAAACCCCGAGTAGCCCAGGATGAAGCCGTCCGGTCCGCGCTGCACGATCCGGGCATCCGACAACAGCCGGCATTCGATGTCCGCCCGCTCCCGGATCAGCTTCGCGGCCCCTTTCGGCGCACCGTGCGGCAGGGTGGCCAACAGGTGCAGCCCCTGCGCCGGCGCGGCGAGATGGAGCGAATCGCCGGCATATCTTGCGAGCGCGTCCGCCACGACGTCGCGGGCCTGACGATAGCGCGGGCGCATCCGCCGCATATGGGCTGAGATCACGCCGTCGGCCATCAGATCGGCCAGCGCGTCCTGCATGAAAACGGGCGGAAACCGGTCCTGCGCTGCGCGCGCGGCGACGACGCGTGCGACCAGGGCTGGCGGCACCACGAGATAGCCGAGCCTGAGCCCGGCAAACAGCGTCTTGGCGAACGTGCCGAGATAGATCACGCGTTCGGCGCCGATGCCGGCGAGCGCCGTGAGCGGCGGACCGGCGAAGCGATACTCGCTGTCATAGTCGTCTTCGAAAATATAGGCACCGGCCCGGCGCGCCCAGTCGAGCAGCGCGATCCGGCGCGCCATGCTCATCGCGACGCCGGTCGGAAACTGGTGCGAGGGCGTGACATAGGCGGCCTTCGCCGCAGCATCTGCCTTCTCGCCTGCGGTCACGACGATGCCCTCGCCATCGACCGGCACCGGGACGAGCGTCACCCCGGTCGCCCGCAACGTATGGCGCGAGGCGAAATAGCCAGGATCCTCGAACCAGACCGCGTCTCCCGGCGCGAGCAGCGCATCGATGCACAGCCGCAGCCCGTGCTGGGTGCCACTGACGATCAGGATACAGCTGGGGTCACAGCGGACGCCGCGATTGGCGGCGAGATAATGCGCGACCTGGGTACGCAGATGCAGGCTGCCGCGCGGATCGCCATAGCCGAGCTCATCCGGCACGGCCTGCGCGATCCGACGCCGGCTGGCCGCGGCGAGTCGCTTCAGCAGCACCGGGTCGACCAGCGTGACGCCGAGCGCGAACGGGCGGCGTGGCGGAATGCGGATATCCAGTTCGGCCATCGGCGCCGCAGCCGGTGGCGCCGGCAGCTCGGCCGCGACATAGGTGCCCGCGCCATGGCGCGCCTCGACCAGGCCGTCCGACAGCAGGGCCTCGTAGGCGGCAACGATCGCGTTGCGCCGGACGCCGAGTTGCTCGGCGAGCGCGCGCGTCGAGGGCAGCCGCAGGCCAGGCGCGAGCAGGCCGTCGATGATGCCGGCGCGCAGCGCGCTGTGGACCTGCTGCGACTGGCTGCGAATGGCCCGATCGAGCCGGATCGGCAGCGCCAGCACATCGTCGCGGCGCCGCAAAGTGGTTGCTCTGTTTGGCATCAAAGTGGAACTCCCGGCAACCACTTTGCCATGGCATCAGTTCGCCGCAAACAGGAGACTGACGATGACCGAGGCACCAGCGGCGAGCTATCCCATCGACGACATCAATCGCGTCAAGCGGAGACATCAGCGCGCACATTACGATCACGCCACGGTGCACGCCCTGCTCGACTCGGCCGCTCTCTGCCATGTCTCCTACGTGATCGAGGGCCAGCCCTACTGCACGCCGACGCTCTATTGGCGCGAGGGAACGACGCTGTACTGGCATGGCTCGAGCGCCAGCCGGATGCTGCGCAATTTGTCCGAAGGACAGCCGGCCTGCCTGACCGTGACGCATCTCGACAGTCTCGTGCTGGCGCGCAGCGCCTTCCATCACTCCGCAGATTATCGCTCGGTGATGGCGTTCGGCCATGCGCGGCTGATTGAGGACCAGACAGACAAGTCGCGGGCACTGACCATGATGGTCGACCGTCTGTTTCCAGGCCGCACCGCGACGTTGCGCCCGACCACGGAGCAGGAGCTCAAGGCGACGTCGGTCGTGACCATGGACATCGAGAAGGCGTCCGCCAAAATCCGCGCCGCCGGCGTCATCGATGATGAAGAGGACTATTTGCTGCCGATCTATGCCGAGCGAATTCCGGTGCGCACCGTGATCGAGCCGCCGGAGCCCGACGGCCGGCTGTTGCCTGGCGTGACGCGCCCTGCGACGCTCTCGGCTTTCAGAACTGGACGGCGACTGGATGAGGCGCTGACAGAGACCTATGCAATGAGCTATCCGGCGGGATAGCTCGCCTTTCTCGCTTCCGTCATTGCGAGACGCGCAAGCTCTGACGCAAGCCAGAGTCCCTGCGGAGCCCTGGATTGCTTCGTCGCTTCGCTCCTCGCAATGACGATCGGAGCAGGCGTCGCGCGACACGCTCTCCGTCGTCGCCCGCGAAGCGATCCAGAGGCCGCACGAAAGGTCTGGACTGCTTTGGTTCGTTCGCAATGACGACGGAACGACGCCAGCCTAGCGCTCGATCATCCTGTTCCAGCGCGTATTCCATTCGGCGCGCCTGGCGTTGATGCCGTCCCAATCCAGCGTGATCGCGGTCTTCATATAGGTGTGGAACGTCGCGAGCTTCTGCTCGGCGGCGGGCGTCGTGGCCTTCGCTGCCGTGTTGGAGGGCACGATGTTGCCGGCGGCAAGCGCCTTCGCCTGGGCGTCCGGCGACAGCAGATAGGCAGCGAGCTTCTGCGCCAGCTCCGCTTCCGAATTGTTGGCGATCACGCATTCGGCCACCATCAGCACGACGGAGCCCTCCTTCGGCTGCGCATATTCGACCGGAATACCTTTCTCCTTCAGCGTCGACACCGCGGTCGGCGTGAGCGGAAAGATCGCGGCCTCGCCGGTCTGCACCATCTCGGAGATCTTGGCCGAGTTCGGGATGTATTCGAGCACGTTCTTGCCGATCGTCTCGGGGAACGCCTTGAAGCCCGGCTCGACATTGGCCTCGCTGCCGCCGTTGATGCGGTTGAACATCAGGAAGGCGTGCAGTCCGAAGGTGGACACCGAGGCCGATTGAAACACGACCTTGTCCTTGAACTTGGGGTCGGCGAGATCGAGCCACGACGTCGGCGCCGCCCAGCCCTTGTCGTCGAACAGCTTCTTGTTGTAGGCGAGCCCGGTCATGCCGATGTCGATGCCGGCGGCGATGTCGTTCTTCAGCCGCGCGAACGGCTCGAGCTGCGCCAGGCCATCGCTCGGCTTCAGCTTCTCGCACAGGCCCAAACCTGCCGCGCGGATCATCACGCCATCATCGAGAAACATCAGGTGCATCTGCGGCCTGTCTTTCGCGGCGATCGCCTTGGCGAGGATCTCCGAGGAGGTCCCGGGCACAACGACGATCTTGACGTCGTTGGCCTTCTCGAAATCCGGAAACACCGCCTGCGTATAGGTGCGCTCGAAATTGCCGCCGTTCATGCCGACATAGAGCGTCTTCGTCTCGGCCTGCGCAGCGGCGGTGGCGAGCATGAGCGCGAGGGCTGAGCCGAGCGCGCGGCGAGCATCGATCATGGCGTGATCTCCTTCGATCCTGTCGTCATTGCTGCTTGAGAGCACCGCCCGGCTGCGATGCGGGTGAGAAACGGGTGATCGCGAAGGCGTCGATCGGCGTCGCGGTCTGGCCATCGCGCACCAGCTCGGCCAGCACCTCGCCGACACCCGGCGCGATCTGGAAGCCGGCGCCGGAGAAGCCGAAGGCATGAATGAGACCCGGCGTCGTCGCGCTCGGGCCGAGCACGGGATTGCGGTCGGGCATCGTCGCCTCGGTGCCGCTCCAGAACCGGATCGCCTGCGCATGGCGCAATGGCCCGAACAATTCGCTGGCCCGCTGCATGATGGTGAGAGCGCCATCACTGCGCGGGCGCGAGTAGTCGGGATTGTCGAGCGGCGTGGCGCGCTCGCCCCCGACCACGACATTGCCGCGCGCAACTTGCCGCGCATAGATGCCGCCGCCCTCGATGCCGATATTGACGGACAGGAACGGATCGAGCGGCTCGGTCACGATCATCGAGGGATAAGTCCGCTCCAGCGGCACCGGCTCGTTGAACGCGCGCGCAAATCTGTCGGCCCAGGCGCCGGCGCTGTTGATGACGCTGCGGGCGGTGACGGCGACATCGCCGGCCTCGAGCGCAAAGCCCTCGAACGTCCTGCTCACGCCGGCGACTTCCGTGTTTTCCAGCACCTCGGCGCCGGCGCGGCGCGCCGCCGCAGCGAAGGCCGCAGCGACCAGCCGCGGATTGGCGTGGCCATCACCGGGACAGAACGACCCGCCGACGAGATCGCCCATCACGCCGAAGCGCTCGCGCAGCTGATTGTGTCCGACCAGTTCGAGATCGAGCCCGAACGGCGCGACCTCGGCGGCGTAACGCTCCAGGCTCGCCATGTCGTCGGCGCTGCGCGCGAGCTTGAGATGGCCCGAGCGCAGGAACTCGCCGTCGATGCCGATCAGCTGCTGCAGTCGCGGCCAGATCGCATGCGCCCGCTGCGACAGCGGCAGTTGCTCGGACGGACGGCCCTGCCGGCGCACGCCGCCATAGTTCACGCCGCTCGCCTGCGCGCCGCAAAAGCCCTTGTCGAGCAGCGTGACGGACAGGCCCATGCCGCGCAGCGCCAATGCGGCGGAACTGCCGACCAAGCCGCCGCCGATGATCGCGACATCGCAGTCAATGCGCCGGGTCATGCTGCCTCTCATCGATGGACAGGCCCGCGGCCAGCGGTATCGGCTTGATCGGCGCCTGCGCACGCAGCCGCCCGACCGCGCCGATGTCGCGGCGGGTCTGCGCAGCCAGCAGTTCCGCTGCAGCAGCGCCGCACATGCGGCCCTGGCAGCGGCCCATGCCGATGCGCGTGACCGCCTTGAGACGATTCATTTCGGTCAGCGAGAATTGCGCGATCGCGCGCCGGGCGTCGCCGGCGCTGATCTCCTCACAGCGGCAGAGCAGCGTGTCGTCGGCGATGTCGCCCGCCCCATGCGACGGAAAGGGAAATGCCGCCTCGAGCAGGTCGCGTAAACGGTCGATGCGCGCCAGCACGTGTTCGAGATCGGCGGCGCGCGCCGGATCGTGCGGCAGACCACGGTCCTCCAGCAGCGCCAGCGCCGCACGCTCGCCGGCGGCTTCCGCGGCATCCGCACCGGCGATGCGGGCACCGTCGCCGGCGAGATAGACGCCGGCAACGCTGCTGCGACCGGCGGCATCTCGCTCAGGCAGATGCGCGCGGTCGCGGGGATCGAAGCGGAAGGCGCAGCCGGCGAGATCGGCGGCCTGTGTCTCCGAGCGCAGATTGAGCCCGTAGCCAACGCCATCGCAGGCCATTGCGCGTTCGCGTCCGCCCGCGTGATAGACGATGCGGGCCACCCTGCCCTCGCCCTCAATACGAAGCCCGGAGACGCCGAACTGCACACGCGTTCCACCGAACGCAAGCTCCGCGGCCATGCGCAGTCCGCGGAGCACAATCCCGGGCGCGAGCGGCAGCGCGCGCAGCAGATTGAGCTTGGCCGGCAGCGGCGCTGCATCGAGCACGGCCGCGACGTCCACGCCGGCTTTCATGTACTGCCAGGCGACGAGATAGAGCAGCGGGCCGGCGCCCGCGAACACCACGCGCCGGCCGATCGCACAGCCCTGCGCCTTCAGCGCGATTTGCGCGCCGCCGAGCGTGAACACGCCGGGCAAGGTCCAGCCGGGGATCGGCAGCACACGGTCGGTCGCGCCGGTTGCGAGGATCAGGCCGTCATAGGCGAAGCGCCGGCTGGTGCCGTCGCGCAGGACGTCGGCAGCGCCATCGCGCAGATTCCACAGCAGCGTATTCGGCCGGTAGTCAATATCGCTGCCGAGCGCCGCGAAGGCGCGATGCAGCCGCGACGCCTTGGCGGCCTCCGAGCCGTAGCGCGCGCGGTCATCACGCTTATCGGCAGCCAGTGGCTGGCGATAGATCTGGCCACCGCAGGCATGGCCCTCATCCACCACGACCGGCCGCAGGCCGGCCGCGACCAGCGTGATGGCAGCGCGGATGCCGGCCGGGCCGGCGCCGACGATCAGCGGCGGTGGACGCTCACGCATGGCTGCCTCTCCGCTGCGTGATGATGTGCATGCCCTCGGCGAGCGGCGTCGTGCAGGCGCGCAGCCGCTCCCCGCTGTCGAGCTGCACCCAGCAGTCCTGGCACGCCCCCATCTGGCAGAAGCCGGCACGTGGCGAACCAGTGAACTCGCTGCGACGCAGCCGTTCGGCATGACACAGCACCGCGGTCAGCACCGTGTCGCCGGCGCGGCCCTGGCAAGGGGTGCCGTCGATCGTGAAGCGGATCACGGCGCTGTCGGTGCGGACGAGACGGTGCAGCAATGGCATGGTCATTCCTCAGCCCGGCCCGACGAGAATCTTGTCGAGGCCGAAGATGCGATCGAGCAGCAGCATCGCCGCGGCGGTCACCGCGATCATCAGCGCCGACACCGCGGCCATCATCGGATCGATCGACTCGGTCGCATACATGTACATGCGCACCGGCAGCGTGACCGTCGCGGGCGAGGTGATGAAGATCGACATCGTGAGCTCGTCGAAGGAGTTGATGAAGGCGAGCAGCCAGCCGCCGGTGATGCCGGGCAGGATCATCGGCACGGTGATACGGCGAAACACGATCCAGCTGGAGGCGCCCAAGGTCACCGCGGCCTGCTCCGCACTGCGATCCAGCCCCGACAGCGCCGCCAGCACCAAGCGGAGCACATAGGGCGTGACCACGATGATATGGCCCGCAGTCAGCCAGAGCAGGCTGCCGGTGCCGCCGATGAGCGCGAACAGCCGCAGCAGCGCGACGCCGAGCACGAGATGCGGGATCATCAAGGGCGACAGGAACAGCGCATTCAGCGCCGCGCGGCCGCGGAAATCGTAGCGATCGAGGGCAAGCCCGGCGGCGACCGCGAGCACGACCGCGACCGACGCGGCGATCGCCGCGACCCAGAGGCTGTTGAGGAACGAGGCGACGAAATCCGGATGCGCGAACACGGCCGTGAACCAGCGCAGCGAGACCTGCGTCGTCGGCAGGGTCAAGGTGTTGGCGGGCGTGAACGCGACCAGGCAGATGACGATGAGCGGCGCCAGCACGAAGCCGACGACGAGCGCATGAAACAGCAGAGCGATCGGACCGTTGCGGTGCATGCCACTCACCCCAAGGTTCGCTTCGCGCGCGCCTCGACGACGCGCTGATAGGCCAGCATGATGACGAGATTGATGACCAGGACCAGCATCGCGATCGCAGCCCCCAGCGGCCAGTTCAGCTCATGCATGTATTCGTCATAGACCAGCGTGGCCGCCATCTTCAGCCGGCGGCCGCCGAGCAGCGCGGGGATCGCGAAGGCCGAGGCCGACAGGCCGAAGACAACGAGGCTGCCTGACAACAGGCCCATCGTCACCTGCGGCAGCACCACGCGGCGCAGCGCCGTGAAGCGCGAGGCGCCGAGCGTCCAGGCCGCAGCCTCGACCATCGGATCCAACTTCTGCAACGAGGTCCAGACCGGGATGACCATGAACGGGAGCATCACATGCACCAGCGCGATCACGATCGCGGTCTCGGTGTAGAGGATCTTCACGGTGCCGATGCCGAGCCCGCGGAATGTATCGTTCACGAGTCCCGTCGGGCCGAGCAGCATGCTCCAGCCGAACGTGCGTACCACCACCGAGACCAGCAACGGGCCGATGATCGCGAGCAGGAAGATCGAGCGCCAGGGCTCGCGCATCCGCGACAGGACGTAGGCCTCAGGCGCGCCGATGACGGCGCAGATCAAGGTCGTGAGCGCGGCGAGCCGCAGCGTGCGCCAGAAGATATTCAGAAAATAGCTGTCGGAGAGGATCGCGGCATAGTGCGCCAGCGTGAACTCGTCCTGCACACCACGCGCGACGTCATAGGCATGGAACGAGAGTACGACTGTGAGCGCGAGCGGCACGAGCACGAGCGCCGCGAACAGTAACGCACCAGGCGCGGCCAACAGCCAGGGTGTCGTGCTGACGCGCGCGCCGCTCATGCCCCCTGCGCTCCCTCCGGCTTCGCGGCCTTGGCGCTGGTGCTGCTCCAGTCGAGTCCGACGGCATCGCCCTCGCGCGCCGGCTCCTCGCCGGCATTGGGCAGGGACACGCCGATCAGGCCGGCCGGCGTCTCCACGGTGAAGAACCAGGCACTGCCGAGAAAAAAGCGGCCTTTGACGCGGCCGTCGAGCACGCCTGCGCCCGGCGCCTTCAAGCCGATCTTCTCCGGCCGGATGGCCAGCACGGCAGCGGCGCCCTCGCTCAGACCAGCGCCATTGCAGGGCAGCAGGCGGCCGCCGATCTCAACCCCGCCCGGACGCCAGACGCCGGATAGCCGGTTCATCTTGCCGACGAAGGCGGAGATGAAGGACGTGGCCGGGCTCTCATAGAGCCGATAAGGCGCATCGACCTGCACGATGTGGCCCTGCTCCATCACGACCACGCGGTCGCTCATCGACAGCGCCTCGCCCTGGTCGTGCGTCACCATGATCGTGGTGGTGCCGACGCGCTGCTGGATACCGCGTAGCTCGAACTGCATCTCCTCGCGCAGCTTGGCATCGAGATTGGACAGCGGCTCGTCGAGCAGCAGCACCGGCGGATCGATGACCAGCGCACGCGCCACCGCGACGCGCTGACGCTGGCCGCCGGACAACTGGCGCGGATAGCGGTCGGCGAGCGCGGCGAGTTGCACCAGCGCCAGCGCCTGTCTGACGCGCGCGTCGCGCTCGGCCCTGGCCACCTGGCGCATCTCCAGCCCGAACGAGACGTTCTGCGCCACCGTCATGTGCGGAAACAGCGCATAGCTCTGGAACACAATGCCGAGGCCGCGGCGATCCGGCTTCTCATGGGTGATGTCACGCCCGTCGAGCGTGATGCGCCCCGATGTCGGCTCGACCAGGCCGGCGATCATCTGAAGCGTCGTGGTCTTGCCGCAGCCGGACGGGCCGAGCAGCGAGACGAACTCGCCCTTGGCGACGCTGAGGCTGACGTCGCTGACCGCAGCGACATCACCATAGAGCCTGGTCAGACCTTCCAGCGTCAGGAAACCCATGCGTCCTCGCGCGGGAGGCGCCCTGGGCCATCACCAGGGATTGCCACCCTGGGGCTCTTTCATCGGGCGGTCGGGACGACGGGTCAACGACCGATTTCAATATCCTGAATTTAATTCAGAAAGATTCCGCTATATGGATTATTATACGCTCCTATCCCCAATATCATTCACTCAACAAAATGAACAACTCTGACCTGCAGTCCTCCTCCAGCCTCCGCCGCGCGCTCAGACTGCTGCGGGTTCTCGCGGCCGGCGACCCGGCGGGGCTGCGGCTGAAGGACATTGCCGAGGCCGCGGGCTGCAGCCAGCCGACCGCGCATCGCATGCTGCAAGACCTCGCGGCCGAAGGTTTCGCGGAGCAGGCCGCCGGCAAACGCTATCGACTCGCGCTCGATTTCTACGTGCTCGCCGCGCGCGCCGGCCAGGCCAGCGGCCTGCGCGAGGCCGCGCGTCCGGCGCTGCTGCGCCTGTCTGCGACGCTCAGCGACACGATCTTCCTGCTGGTGCGCAACGGTTTCGATGCGGTGTGCCTCGATCGCGTCGAGGGGCCGTTTCCGATCCGCTCCTTCACGGGCGATATCGGCGGCAAGGTGCCGCTCGGGCTCGGCCAGGGCAGCCTCGCCATTCTCGCCAACCTGCCGGAGGACGAGCAGGAAGCTGTGATCCGCTTCAACATCCCGCGCCTGCTCGATCGCGGCTTCCTCGACGAGGCGTCGCTGCGCAGCGCTTTGGCGCAGGCGCGCGCACAAGGATGGGTCAACACCAGCACGGGACTGATTCCGGGCATGGCCGGCGTCGGCGTCCCCGTGCTCGACACGCAAGCACGCGCGGTCGCAGCGCTCAGCGTCGGCACGCTGGCGGAGCGGCTGAATGCCGATCGCCTGCCGCATGTCGTGAAGATCCTGCAAGGCGAGGCACAGGCGCTGGCTGGCAAGCTGAACCCGTTCGACGTCGCGCTGCGCTATCCCTCGCGCAGCCTCAGCACGATCGGAAACTGAGAGAACGCTCTGTCGCAGATCAGTTTATAGGCACGCGGCTGCTCATTTCTTGCGCCGCCATGATCCAAATTTTTGTGCGCCCACGGACAAGTCAGCCGCGCTCGCGCGCACCTAAGCTCGCTTTTGAGCTTGGACCGGGGCGACGGCACCCATGCACCGCCGGACCAGCGCGACATCATCGTTCGAAGGAGCTGGCAACATGCAGACGAGGCTATTCACCAAAGCGAGGCGCGCGTGGCTTGTCGCGCTCGGCGCGATCATCGCGGCGGGGCTTCTCGCTCCCGTCGGCGCCCAGGCCGCGGCGCCCGCAGGCTGCGCGGCGCTCAAGGAGAAATATCCGGACTGGAAGGGCAAGACGCTCGTCAACGCCATCAACCCGCACACGCCGGGCTATGAGTCGATCGATCCGAAGGACCCGAGCAAATATGTCGGCTTCGACATCGATCTCGGCGAGGCCATCGGCGACTGCCTCGGCTTCAAGCTGACCTACAAACCCGTGACCTTCGCCGCGCTCCTGACCACATTGGCAAGCGGCCAGGCCGACATCGTCATCTCCGACATCTACGCCACCAAGGAGCGCGCCAAGGCCGCCGACTTCATCACCTACTCCAAGGTGTTCGACGGCGTGCTGGTCGCCAAGGGCAACCCGAAGGGCATCAACGGCATCAATCTGTCGATGTGCGGCGCCGCCGCCGCCGAGAACACCGGCTATGTCGAGGTCCCGCTGATCCAGGACCTCGGCCCGCAATGCAAGGCCGCCGGCAAGCCCGAGCCGACGCTCCAGCTCTATGACAACAACGCCAACTGCATCCAGGCCATTCTCGCCGGCCGTGCCGACACCTATGTCAACGACGTCAACACGGTCGATCAAGCAGTCAAGGCCTATCCGGACAAGCTGGAGAAGGCGATCGCGGTGACCATCCCCTATTCGGTCGGCATCGCCGTGCCGAAAGACAAGCCGAAGTTCCGCGACGCCGTGATGGCCGCGCTGATCGAGGTGCAGAAGGCCGGCATCCATCAGGAGCTGTTGAAGAAGTGGGAGCTTGATCCGGCGAACTTCAAGGAGCCGGACATCCTGACGGCAGACTAAGCGCGCCCTTCAAGCGAAGCTACTGCCGCAAAAGACCGCGCGCTCCCCTCCCCCTTGCCGAGAGGATGGGGGATGGGGGTCTACACGGCGGAGTCTTTGCTGACATCCCCCTCCCCAACGAGGAGGGATCGCACGAATCGCGGTCGGCACGGCGCTCCGCGCCGTTGCTCACCCTGCGGCACTTTTCAGGCACTCATCACCGATGTCCCTCTTTCTGCACTATCTCAGCATGCCGTACCTGCTCATGGGCATCGAGCTCACGCTGCAGGTCACCGCGCTCGGGCTGATCGGCGGATTGCTTCTTGGGATCATTCTCGCCGGCATGCAGCTCAGCCGGTTCTGGCTATTGGCCGCGATCGCGCGCGGCTACACCGTGATCTTCCGCGGCACGCCGCTGATCCTGCAGATGGTGTTCGCCTACGACGCGCTGCCGCATATCGGCATCAAGCTGCCGGCGGTGCTGGCCGCCGGCCTCGCGCTGGCCTGCAACGAAGCGCCGTTCATTGCCGAGATGCTGCGCTCCGGCGTGCTCGGCGTCGATCGCGGCCAGCTGCTGGCGGGTCAGGCGCTCGGCATGACGCCCGGCGTTTTGATGCGCCGGATCATCGCGCCGCAGGCGATCCGCACCATGATCCCCGCCTTCGGCAACGAGGCCGTGAGCGCGTTGAAGAACTCCTCGCTGGCCTCGGTGATCGCCGTGCAGGAGCTGACCCTGCGCTCGACGCAGCTCGCCTCCTCGACTTTCGATTTCTTTTCGATCTTCTTTGCTTCCGGCCTCATCTATCTCGTGCTGACCGGCGCGATCAGCGTGATTCAGCTGGCGCTGGAATGGCTGCTCGACCTCGACCGGACGACGAAGCAGCGCGGCCTCGCTGATTATCTCCCCTGGCGCCGCGTCGACCTCACGCCAAAGCCGGAGCAGGCCAACAAGGCAGCGCCGCCAGAGGCACCCGAGCTCAAAGAGACCCCGCCGCTCGCTTTGTCGATCGAAGACCGGGCCCGGCGCGCGGCGACTGTCGCGCGCAACAACGTCGCGGTCGAGGTGAAACACCTGCGCAAGGCCTATGACGGCAACAAGGTGCTCGACGGCCTCGACATCACCGTGCGCATCGGCGAGGTGGTCGCGCTGCTCGGGCCCTCCGGCTCCGGCAAGAGCACCCTGCTCCGCTGCATCAACCACCTCGAGAACTGGGATGCCGGCGAGATCCGCGTCGGCGGCCGCAAGCTCGGCTTCGACGAACAAGGGCGCAAGCTGTCGCCGCGCGCGATCGCCAATGAGCGCGCCAATGTCGGCGTCGGCATGGTGTTCCAGCAGTTCAACCTGTTCGGCCATCTCACCGCGAAGGAGAACGTGGCTGGTCCCCTGCGCTGGGTGCACGGCATGGGCCGGTTCGAGGCCGAGCGCCGTGCTCTCGAGCTGCTGGAGCGCGTCGGGCTCTCGCACCGTGCCGATGCGCTGCCGCGGCATCTCTCCGGCGGCCAGCAGCAGCGCGTCGCGATCGCCCGCGCGCTGGCGCCGAACCCGAGCGTGCTGCTGCTGGATGAGCCGACCTCGGCGCTCGATCCCGAGCTGGTCAACGAGGTGCTGGAGGTGATCCGCCGCCTCGCGATCGATGACGGCCTCACCATGATCATCTCGACCCACCAGATCCGCTTCGCCGACGAGGTCGCCGACCGCGTCGCCTTCCTCAATGGCGGCGTCATCCTCGAGCAGGGCCCGGCCCACGAGGTGCTGACGAATCCGCGCCATCCGCTGACCGCACGCTTCCTGTCGGTGATGGAGGCCGAGCGGCCGAAGGACGCGGTGGCATGAGCGCCGCGTCCTTGTGTGCCGCGACAGCGTCCTCTTGGCCATCCTTCGAGACGCCCGCCTACGGCGGGCTCCCCAGGATGAGGTCCGTGGCTGCGGCGCCGTCACTCCCACCCTTCATGGTGAGGAGGCGCGCAGCGCCGTCTCCGGACGATGCCTTCGGCATCGCCTTGAGAACCATGAGGCCCACGGTCTCGCGCCCCACAGGACCCCGGGCGCGAGCCAACCTCCCGACGTTTTTCGATCTCTGAGCAAAGAGGCCCTCGCATGAAGCACCATCTGCTGCCGGTGTCCAACAAGACCGTCCACTGGGGCTATTTCTCCAAGGTGGTGTCGCCGGCGCTCACCTTGCGCTCCGGCGATCGCGCCACGATCGAGACGCTGACGCATCACGCCAACGACGATTATGAGCGCATGATCAAGGACGATCCCGGCGCCGAAAGCGTGTTCAAATGGACGAAAGAACACAAGGCGGTGGCGCGGCGCGGCTCCGGCCCGACCGAAGGCCCGTTCATCCGCGGCGCCGGCGAAGGCATCGGCGTGCATCTGCTGACGGGCCCGGTGGCGATCGAAGGCGCCGAGCCCGGCGACGTGCTGGAGGTCCGCATCCTCGATATCAGGCCGCGGCCGAGCCAATGCGGCTGCCATGCCGGCAAGTGCTTCGGCTCCAATGTCGCGGCGAATTGGGGCTTCCATTATCACGACCTGATCGAGGAGCCGAAGCCGCGCGAGGTCGTCACCATCTTCGAGCTGGACAGTTCGGGCGAGCCGTTCGCCAAGGCGGTCTACAACTACGTCTGGACGCCGCAGATCGATCCCGACGGGATCGTCCATCCGACCATCGACTATCCCGGCGTGCCGGTCGATCACACCACGATCAGGAAGCGCGAGAACATCCTGCCGGGCATCAAGGTGCCGGCGCGGCTGCATTTCGGCACCATGGGCCTCGCGCCCTCCGAGGCGGACTACGTCTCCTCGATCCCGCCGAGCTACACCGGCGGCAATATCGACGATTGGCGCATCGGCAAGGGCGCGCGGATGTATTATCCGGTCGCCGTGCCCGGCGCCTATTTCTCGGTCGGCGATCCCCATGCCGCGCAGGGCGACAGCGAGCTCGGCGGCACCGCGATCGAGACCTCGCTCACCGGCGACTTCGAGTTCATCCTGCACAAGAAGGGCGATCTTGGCGGCACCCAGCTGGAAGGCCTCACCCATCCGCTGCTGGAAACCAGCGACGCGTGGTCGGTCTATGGCTTCACCTATCCGAACTATCTCGCCGAGCTCGGCGCCAATGCGCAGACCGAGATCGCCAACCATTCCAGCCTCGATCGCGCCATGCGCGACGCCTTCCGCAAGCTCCGCCGCTTCCTGATGACGGTGCATCATCTCAGCGAGGACGAGGCGATCTCGCTGATGTCGGTCGGCGCCGATTTCGGCGTCACCCAGGTGGTGGACGCCAATTGGGGCGTGCACGGCACGATCCGGAAGACCGTGTTCCGGTGTGATTGATTGACGGTGGTGAACGAGCCCTCGCTCCACGAAAGGTACGCTCCCTCCCCCCTTGTGGGGCAGGGGAACAGACCGCTCGCGGGGCATAGCATTGACCAACTCAAGAGCACAGCGCTGAAGACCGACTCCCTTCTGCGGACATCACACACCATGAAGCTCATCTGGCACGGGGGTTGCTTCGAATTCCCGGACCCGGGGCGTGCCATGAGTTTCCGTCCGTTCACCAGCGAATCCTATGCCGAGGGCGAGCGCCCGGATGCGTGGCGCGATGTGTTGAGCGCCGTCGGGCTGCAGCCGGCAACGAAGACGGCCTTCTACGACGGCCACGCCACCGCCTCGCATCGGACTGCGCCAGGCCTGGCGCTATCGCGGCTTTCGGCAGGCTCGCAGAGCGTAGCCGCGGTTCCGCAGGCGCATGAGGACTTGCCGATCGCGCTGCTCGCGATCGAGGATGGCGCCGTGCTCCGCAGCGGCGACAGCCACCGCATCGTGCCGTCGGGACATCTGCTGCTGCTGCCGCGGACACGCGACTGGAGCATCGCGTTTCAGCGCGACCTGCGCGCGATCGTGCTGTCGGTAACATCGGACGCGCTGCACGGCCGCATCAGCGGCAAGCTGAAATTCGCCAAGCCGCAGGTGATCGCGCCAATTGGGCTCGCCGACGTGGTCTGCCGCACCATCGAGGCGACAGCGCGAACGCTGGAAACGCTCAGCGACGCCGAATGGAGCACGGTCGCGCAAAGTCTCGTCGATCTGCTGCTGACGCTGGCGCATCGCCAGGCCGTGCCGGTCTCGGAGGCCGGCAGCAGCGCGACCCAGGCCGCGACCTTGCACCGGATCTGCCAGAGCATCGAGCGAAGGCTCGATGACGCCACTCTCACGCCGGCAAGCGTCGCGCAGGCCGAAGGCATCTCCGAGCGCTATCTGCAGAAGCTGTTCGAGAGCGCCGGCGACAATTTCAGTCACTATGTCCGCGAGCGGCGGCTGCAGCGCGCCTGGACCGATCTGTCCAATCCGGCCGAAGCCCATCATTCCATCTCGGAGATCGCCTATCGCTGGGGCTTTGCCGATTCAGCGCATTTCAGCCGCAGCTTCCGCGCCCGCTTCGGCCTGTCGCCGCGCGAGTTCCGCCAGCAGAAGGCTGAGCAGGCGGTGACCTCGGCGGTGCCGCGCGGCCAGCGCGGCTGGCCGCAGGAT
>VYKW01000247.1_pt1 | contig 22598 bp, 24 predicted proteins | sample 5114451 | NCBI WGS metagenome assembly VYKW01 (sample SAMN12291784, study PRJNA351875) | freshwater metagenome | isolation source: freshwater lake | place: USA: Michigan, Gull Lake | collected 2013-08-08
GGCAACGGGGCTGAAAACATGCGGCGCTCGAAACGTTCCTAGGTCAGGTTATTGTCCATCGGCAAGTCACGCGCCGTCGCGCCGCCCGCTTTTGTGCTTCGGCAGAACGCTCCGCCCTGATTAAGGTGCTCCCGCCCGATTTGCAAAGTGCGCAACGTCACGGTCATACGAGCAAAATGCCCCGCAACCAACCGGCCCCGGCAAGATGAACGGGTGCGCTCAGGTCCAAACTCAACATGGCACCGGCAACCCGCGGTGTTTGATCGGCATCAACGCCGCACCGGCGATGCCGCGCGAAGCTGGCGTCCATGACCCCACACCTGCACATCACGAAGATTACCGTCGCTCTGGCACTCGCCGCGGCCATCGCTATTCTTGTCTTCTCCAACCGCGCCGCCTCTGGCGACAGCGGCGGCGAAGACCCCATCGGTCTCACCGAATATGAGATTGCCTGCATGTCCTGCCACGGACTCGACGGCAAAGGCGACGGACCCGCAGCCAAAACACTCTCCGTTATGCCCGCCGACCTCACCCGGATCGCTCAGATGAACGGCGGCACATTTCCCAAAACGGCGATCTACGACATGATCGATGGCCGCGGCGTGATCCCAGCTCACGGCCGCCGCGACATGCCCATCTGGGGTGAGCGCTATCGCAACACCGGCGATCCCGGCGAAGACCCCGCAGCCGTGGATCAGCGCGCCCGCGCCCTCATGCAGGCGCTCGTCGACTACATCGAAAGCATCCAGCAGAATTAACACCTGCCGCCGGCCGGTTCCCGCACGGGGCTACTCCATGCTATGCGCAGGGGACCGTTAGAACCTGGAGCCAGCCCGCGAGCATGACCGCCCCCAGAAAGCGCACCGCGATCCTTGTTTCCGGCCGCGGCTCCAATATGAAAAGCCTCGTCGAAGCAGCCCGCCGTCCCGATTATCCCGCTGAGATAGTGGTGGTCATTTCCAACCGCCCGGATGCCCCCGGCATTGCCTGGGCCAAGGAGCAAGGCATCCCGGCAATCGCCATGGACCACAAACTCTATTCCGACCGCGCCCATTTCGAGAGCCAATTGCACGGGCTACTAACTTCCTCGCGCGTCGAGCTGATCTGCCTAGCAGGCTTCATGCGCCTCATGACTCCCGGATTTGTCGACCTCTGGCGCGATCGGATGCTCAACATTCATCCAGCTCTTCTGCCGGCCTTCAAAGGGCTCAACACGCATGCCCGCGCCTTGGAGGCCGGCGTAAAAATCGCTGGATGCACCGTTCATCTTGTGCGCCCCGAAATGGACGAGGGACCCATTCTTGGCCAGGCGGCCGTTCCTGTTCTCGCAACCGACACCGAACCGGATTTGGCCGCACGCGTTCTGGCCGCCGAGCACCAGTTGTATCCCCGTATTCTCGAATTGTTCGCCCGCGGACAGATCGCCATCGACGGCAATAAAACCTCGTCACCATCGGACGTTAACGCAACATGGGCTAAATTTTCACCCCAAGTTTGATTTAACCGGGATTTGGCGTGCCACTTTGGTTACCGTCCGCCGGTAAATTGACGCGGGCGTACCCGTCTCATGGACACTCTCGCGACCTCGGTGTTAGGTCACGCAACGGTTCGACCCCCGGCGGGCTTGTACTGTGAGTGATCCGGCGCCGGCCGGTCAGAGCGGCCCGCGTGGCCCGCTTCATGCGACGCAAGCGTTTTTCGCATCAGGTATCGCCGGGCCGAACCGGAATGGAAGCCGCGATTGAGTGGCTCGGAGACGAAGGCATGACGATTCAACAGAACCTCGGTCACACGCAGGGTCTCGGCGAAGCAAATAGCATCTGGTTCAAACTGTCGGCGCTTTCCAAGGGCAATCCCGACAACCCGATGCAGACGCTGCAGATGATGGCCGACCGCTATGGTCCGGTGATCGCAGTCAACATCGCCGACCAGCGCGTCGTGTTCCTCACTGAACCCGAACACTTCAAGCACGTCCTAGTCACGAAAGCGGACGACTACATCAAATACTTCGACGGCCTGAAACCCGTCTTCGGCAAATCCATGATCACGAACGATGGCGTGCTCTGGCAGAAAATCCGCATGCCGCAGCAGCCGGCGTTCCATCCGGACATGTTCGCCGAATACATCCCCTATTTCTTGCAGGCCATTCGTACCAAAATGGACCTCTGGTCCAAACTCGCCGAAACGGGCGAATCCTTCGAAATGGTCGAGCAGACATGGACGCTCGCCGCCGACATGATTTGCAAGGCGTTGTTCGATCGCGACATGCCATTCAACCCGCACTTCGTTTTCAAGTGCGTGAAAACCTACACAGACGTGATGGAACACAAGGCCATCCGCATGCGCGTTCTCCACGGTGAGGATGGCGGCAACATCACAGAAGAAAACGCCGCAAAGGCGATGGAAATTTGGGCCAGTGTCCCGCCCGCCGTGTTCGCGCAGAACCCCAACGAAGACCGCCAGCGCACGCTGCTAAAGATGATCGAAGCCGTCGTCGCCGATCCGAGCGTTCCCGAGTTCGACGCCGAACAGGCCATCGACGAACTGAAGCAGTATCTTTGGGCCGGAACCGAAACGACGGCTCTGACACTTGCCTGGGCCTTGTACCTGACATCCAAGAACCCCGAAGCCGCCGACCGCATCCGCAAGGAAGGCGAAACGGTCTATGGCGACCGCGAGCCGACCGCAGCCGACTATTCCGCGCTCGCCTACACCCGTGCCGTCATTCAGGAAACGATGCGCATCTATCCGCCAATCTGGGGCCTGATCCGCGTCGCCACCAAGGACGACGTCATCGGCGGCAAAGAAGTGAAACCCGGCGACCGCGTGGTCTTGTTCGCCTATGGCGCGCACCACAATCCCAAGTTCTGGCCCGAACCTGAAGAATTCCGGCCCGAGCGCTGGATGGGCGGCACCAAGGGGCAGGTTAAGTACTCCTACCTTCCCTTCGGCGGCGGCAAGCGCTCCTGCATCGGCGGCGCCATGAGCCAGGTTGAAAACACCCTCGCTCTCTCAATGTTGCTGCGCCGCTTCCGTCCCGAATATCTGGGCAAGGAGCCGCCGGGCTTCTCGGGCACGGTGACGCTGACCCCCAAAGGCGGCCTCAAGTTCCGCATCCGCGAACTGAGCTGAAACTGCAAAAAATGAAGGCGGCGCCGGTGCATTCCCCGGCGCCGCTTTTGTTTGGAACACCCCGAGATCAACCGCCGGCGATTTCGGCTTCGATCGTCTTGATATCGCCTTCTGCGCCGGCCAGATCGTCGGCGACGCACTTGGCTTCGAGCGCCGTCAGTTGTCCTTCGATCGTGGTCTGCTTGTCTTTGGCGAATTTCTTGGCCGCCGCCTTTTCGGCCAAAGCGAACGCCTGCTCGAGGCAGGCATCTTTGGACGCGGGCGGAGACGCCGTCACCACACTCGAACTAAACGCCAGCGTCAGCAGAGCAGCACCGAAACGTTTCGTCATATCAGGCTCCTTCCAGTCTCAATATCCGGAAACGCAGACGGTCGCACGGCCGCCAAAGGTAATTTGCGGGATGTAGCGCAGTTCGATGTAGTCGATACCGCGATGCCGTCCCGACAGATCGATCGGACGTGTCTCGGCACCTTCCGGAATGACCGTCCGCACCACCAAGTCATCTGCTTGACCATTGGAATAAACAACTCGTAGCCGCTCCAGCCGCAACTTGTTGCCGCGAACATTCAGCTTGATCGCGCGAAAGGTTCCTTCCTTGCGTCCCACGCGAATAACGTCCTTCCCCTCCAGAAAGCCCACCTTCGCGCAGCCCAGCTCCTGAAAGCGTCCCGGCCCCAGACCAGCGCCCGGCCCCGGCCCCACGCGTCCCTCCCGCCCAACAACTTCGATCCGCGCCGGCCCAAACGTCCGGTAAACCACTTCGATGTCTCGCAGCCGCCGCACGCGTCCCGGCAGGTCGATCGGCGGCAACCCGGTGCCGGCCCGCACGATCTTATCGACGCGCACGCGCTCCACCTCGTTGTTGCCGTAGCGGATGTTGAGCTCGATGATTTCCACATCGCCGTCGAAGGCGCGAACGCCAATCCGGCTGAATGTTTCTTCGCGCGGATTGACGCGAATGAATTCGCGCTCGATGCGCGGCTTCACAACGATTTCACCGATGCGACTCCAGCCGCCGCGGCGCTCTTCGTAGAACGACCGCTCGTCGAACCGCTCTGCGTCGCGATCGCGTTGGGCCATGGCCGCTTGCGGCACCCACGGCATAAGCACCGCGAGTGCAGCAGCTATCACGAGTACTTTTTTCATGGGCGTTTCCCTAATCGTCGGCAGTGTAAGGCAGCGGCCCTTGCACCAGGGCTGCGGACATCCCCCGGCACACCGTATGTCTGCCCGGAGATTGCGCAGTTTCTGCGACCTATTTCGGACTTACGGCGATAAAACCTCGAGCGTCACGATCTCACCCACCTTCGGCACAAGCCCCGGCCAGTCCGCCACCGGCAGGCCCGCAAATGTGCCCCGGATGGCCGCAATCGGCCCGCCGTGACAGACCGCGACCACCGGCCCGGCAGCCCTGTTTGCCGCCTCCTCGAACCAGGCCATGGCACGATCCCGCAGCGCAAACGTGGCCTCGCCGTGCCCGCCCGGCCGGAACGACTCCGGCGACGTGACGAGTCCCATCATGGCGTCGCCGGTGGTGGCATGGATGGTGTCCCAGCTCTGGCCTTCCCATTCGCCGAAATGGCACTCCGCTAGACGCGGTTCGATGAGCAGACGGGCAGTGGGCGCCTCGCGCAGCACGAGACCCGCCAGAAACCGCGCCCGCCGCAGGGGCGAAACATAGATGTGTGACGCGCCCAAAGCCGCAATACGCGGCGCAATCACCCGCGCCGCCGCCCGCCCGTCGCGGCTGAGCCCAACGTCGCTCTGCCCGTAACATCGCCCGGTCCAGTGCGCCGCAACTGCCGTATGCCGGACGAGATGCACGATCATCCGCTAGCCCCGTCCCGTGCCAGCGCCAGCGTCGTCAAGATCATTCCCACGTAGACCGAAAACCCAAGGCAATCTCCCGTCACACCGCCGAGCCGCCGCAGCAGGTACGCGCGATACCAGACGACGAAAACCGCAATCGCCAGACCGGCTATGACCACCCCAAAAACATCATAGACCAAAGCAAACAGTACTAGCGGGGCGCACCACATCACCCCACACCAGAACGTGCCCCAATCGGCCACCTGCCCGACATCCTTCGCCAAGCCGTCCCGCGCCGGGACCGGCGGCACCACTGCCATGACGCTGAGAATGACGAGCCGCCCCACCATCCCCGCGATCACCAGCGCCGCCGCCGCATTCCACACATCGCCCAGCGCAATTAGTCCGCCCGCCCGCAGGGCCACCGCCAAGACCAGCCCCAGCGCACCATAACTGCCGACGCGGCTATCCTTCAAAATCCGCAGAACGTCTTCGCGCGTCCATCCACCCCCGAACGCATCGCAGAAGTCTGCGACTGCATCTTCATGGAACGCCCCCGTCAGCCGCGCCTCCACGGCGAGCGCAGCGATGATCGCAACCGGCAGCGGCAAGAGCAGATCGAAAATTACAAGTGCAACTGCGGTCAGCACGCTCACGCCCGCGCCGATGAGCGGAAAGAACTGCAGGCCCCGCTTGATGTCCTCCGGAAACGTCGACAGGTCGCGCGTCTCGCCTCCCGGCACCGGCAGCCGCGTCAGAAACTGCACCGCCGTAAAGAACGCCCGCGGCCAAGGCGCGTCGTGCCACACAAGCTGCGCGCCTTCCTCGCTCATGCCTTGCTGCCTCCGCCCGTGACTTCATCCAGCGTCGCGACATCATTCAGGAGCGCCGCCGCCGCGTCCAGCATCGGCAGCATTAAGATCGCCCCCGTTCCCTCGCCGAGCCGCATCCCCCAATCGAGATAGGGCTCCAATCCGAGGCTCGCCAACGCAACGCGGTGTGCCGGTTCCGCGCTCACGTGCGAGGCAATCGCCGTCTCCAGCGCCGCCGGATCGACCGCCTGCGCCACGATTGCCGCCGCCCCCGAGACCACACCATCGAGCACCACGGGTAAGTCAGCATCGCCCGCCGCCGCGATCGCTCCCGCCATGGCGACGATTTCAAACCCGGCCACCGCAGCCATCGCCGCCACCGGATCATCCGCGATCACGTCACGCGCCCGGGCCACTGCCGCACGCACAATCGCGCGCTTGCGCTCCAGCGTCTCCGAAGTCGCCCCCGCACCGGCGCCCACGAGCGCGTCGCTGTCGTGCTCGCACCCCAGCGCAATCAACGCTGCCGCTGCCGTCGTATTGCCGATACCAATCTCACCGAGCACCAGCACGCGCACCCCATCCGCCCGCGCCTCTGCAACCGCCGCCTGTCCGGCCATCCACGCCGCCCAGAACTGATCCGCCGTCATAGCCGGCCCATGCGCCAGGCTCGCCGTTCCCCGGCCAACACGCCGGTCGCAATAGAGCGGACTGGACGGCACCTCACCCAACATCGAGCCCACATCGATGAGCCGCACCGACGCGTCGCACGCCCGCGCCAGCGCCGAACACGACGCCCGCCCAGCCGCAATCGTGGAAACCATCGCCCCCGTCACCGCCTGTGGCCAGATGCCGACCCCGTCGGCCACCACACCATGATCGCCAGCAAACACGATCAGCCGCCGCGGCTTCGTTTCCGGCTTCAGCGTCCCTTGGATGGACCCAATCCGCACGGCCAACTCTTCCAGCCGCCCCAGGCTCCCCTTCGGCTTCGCCAGCCGGTCGAGATGCGCGGCAACCTTCTCTGGATCGATCATGTCTCACCCGGAAAACAGGATCGGGCCCTCGAAGGGCCCGACCGCAATCTCAAATCTACAAGTCGTCCGCTGGATCAGCCGACGATTTCATCAAGCCGGAAGTTCAACGCGATCTCGCGCTCCGCCGATGCCGCGCTATCCGAACCATGCGACGAGTTCTCGCCCTTGGAAACAGCAAACAGCTTGCGGATCGTTCCCTCGGCGGCTTCCTTCGGGTCCGTCGCACCCATCACTTCGCGGTACTTGGCAATCGCATTGTCGCCCTCCAGCACCTGCATCACGATCGGGCCCGACGTCATGAAATCGCACAGTTCGCCGTAGAACGGCCGCGCCTTGTGTTCCTCGTAGAACTTCTCCGCCTGCGCCCGCGTCCAGCGCACGCGCTTCTGCGCCACGATACGCAAGCCGGCCTTTTCGATGACGGCGTTGATCGCACCCGTCAGATTACGCTGCGTCGCGTCGGGCTTGAGAATTGAAAAAGTGCGCTCGATGGCCATCGTGGGGTCTCTCCAGTGGTCTTTGCAACGTAATTTTGATTGGGCTGCCGGGCTTATAGCTGTGGGCCCGATGGCCAGCAAGCATTCCCCCGCGCGGCGGATAGATAGACTGCCTCGACTGGGCACAAAATCCTTCCCCGTCTGGCCCGGTCCGCGCCGCGCTGATGCCCGGATTGTATGACAAATGCACGACCGGCTGATGTGCATTGCCGCGTTTCGACCCCCATCATGCCGCCAAGCTGCCCCGTCGGCGCGGCAGATTGCCCCCGCGCGGCGGCCGGTCCAGCGGAAATAGGAAAGTCTAATTCTGTGTTCAGATTGACGTCCGCGATGCTTAAGTCCACGAATCTCCGCAAAGTCAGCCCGTTTGTGGCAGAAGTCCTGCACCGGTATGGGCCCACCGCTTCCGGGCACCTACAGCCGGACGAATTTAACGAGGCGCGCGCGTGACCGAAACGATGACGGAGGACAGTGTTTGGTACCTCGCCCGTGATGGTAAACAGCATGGGCCCCTGTCGCATGTCGAAATGACAAAGCTGGTCGAGTTGGGCCACCTGCGCCCGACCGATCTGGTGTGGCGTCCAGGCTTTGCCGATTGGCGCCCCGCACCAACCGTCTTTGAAATGGCATCACCACTGCCGGTCGTCGTACCACCCACCGCTGCAAAGCCCGAACCGGCACCAGCCCCCGCGCCGGCCGTTATCACGCCCAAACCGCAACCATCCTTGGCAGAAATGTCGTTGAAGCCGGAGCCCGCCGCGCCGGCCCCCACCCGCTTCGAATTTGCGCAGCCGCAACCGTCGGCAAACGAAGTGGCCACCGCGTCCGAACCGCGCCCGCTCGCGCGCGAACCCCAACCCATGAAGTTCGACACCGGCGCATTCCGGCCGGCCGCAACAGAATCACAGTTCGGGACCGCCGCTACCGCACCAGAACCTTCAACCGCGCCCGAACCGTTCCGCATGGAGCCGATGTTCGAGGACCCGCCGCCGACGGCCAAGCGAGGCCGCGGCATCGCTGTTGCTTTCGGCCTACTCTTGGTCATTGGCGGTGTTTCAGCCGCCGGCTACACCTACCGCGATACGCTAAAGACCATGCTCCAAGGTGCAGCACCACGGCCGACAGCCGACATCCCTGTCGTCACCGCCCCGCCCGCCGATACGAGTGGTGCGCCGCAACCCGTTGATGCCACGACGACCGCGGCCACAACCGCACCTGCCGTGGAGTCCGCCTCACCGGCTCCTATTTCGACTGCGGTCGAACCCGCACCACAGCCCGCCGCCGTCGTGGCCGCGGTCGAACCTCAACCGTCGCCGGCACAGCCGCTTCCAGGCGTCCCTGTGACAGCCGACTCGAACCCGATCGATACCGCGCTTCAGGCCTCGCCCTTCTGGAGCTACGCCAAGACAGAATTTCCGCAATGGTATGCCGAGCGCGTACGCGACGTCGGCGCGATGAAGGCCGCCAACGAGTCCGACGCCAACATCGATCGCAAACTCGTTGAGCAGATCGTCGTCTTGCGCCGGCAGAATGCGTCCAAGGCCTTAGCCGCCAGCCCCGAGCGGCTAACCGAAATCGCTGAAGCTTATGTCGCCAATCTCGGCGACATGCAGACCCGTAGCGTCGACACCTGCTACGAATTCATCGAAAAAAGCGAAATGACGCCGGCCGCCGCCGCACTCGTGCAGAAGCCGTCGGAAGGAGCACCGCTCCACGCCCAGATGCGCGCCGTGTTCGCAGCCGTCGTCGAAGGCCAAAAAAATCCAGTCGCCCGCGCGGCTCCCATGCCTGATGACTATGCGCTGCTAGCCAAAGAACTCGGGATCCTTGGCTGGACCCAGGCGGATATCCAGCTCTTCGCCGATCCCAACGCCCTCGCCGCTTCCCCGCGCGACCGCGTCTGCAAGATGGTCAAGGACTGGTTCTCCGCTCATCTCGCCGTAAAGGACCTGCCGGCCCGCGAGCGTCTGCTGCACGAAACCCTGCGTCCTGTAATCGCCAACTGACGCCGCCCCCGACGGTCAGAACAAAGGCAGCTGTCCACCCTTCGGGATCGGCGGCTTGAAAAGATCCGTGCGCAAGGCCACCCGCTGTTCATTCAATCCCAGCCGCCGGATGGCCAGCCGGAACCGCGCCGCCACCTGCTCTGCGTAAGGTCCACTGCCGCGCCCGCGCGCGCCGAAAGCCGCCACATAGTCGCGCCCTCCGTGCATCGATTGCAGCAGATGGAGCACGCGATTGGCCCTATCCGGCACTTCCGTTGCCAGCCACTCCCGGAAGAGCTCCTTCAATTCCAGCGGCAGCCGCAACATCACATAGCCCGCTTGCCGCACGCCGGCAGCCTTTGCCGCCGCAAGGATGCCTTCGATTTCATGATCGTTGAGCGACGGAATGATTGGCGCCACCATTACACCGGTGGGGATGCCCGCCTCGTTCAATTGCCGCAGCGCTTCGAGCCTGCGCGTCGGCGTCGAGGCTCGAGGCTCCATGCGCCGCGCCAGATGCCGGTCGAGCGTCGTGACCGACAGCGCGACCTTTGCAAGCCCGCGCTCCGCCATGCGCTTGAGAATGTCGATGTCCCGCACCACGAGCGCCGACTTCGTCACGATGCCGACGGGGTGTCCTGTCCGTTCCAACACCTCTAGCACCGATCGCGTGATCCGCCGCTCCCGCTCGATAGGCTGGTAGGGGTCCGTGTTCGTGCCAAGCGCCATCGTTGCAGGCTGGTATCCTGGTGCCGCCAATTCTTTCTCCAGAAGCGCAGCTGCATCCGGTTTAGCGTAAAGCTGCGTCTCGAAATCAAGACCCGCCGAATGCCCGAGATAGCAGTGCGTCGGGCGCGCGTAGCAATAGATGCAACCGTGTTCGCAGCCCCGGTACGGATTGATCGAGCGGTCGAATGAAATGTCCGGGCTGGTGTTGCGCGTAATGATCGTCCGCGCAGCCTCGTCCTGAACGTGCGTTCGCAGCGGTGGCAAATCCTCGGCCAACGCCCACCCGTCATCGAACGATGCACGCACCTCCGGCTCATAGCGTCCACTTGCATTCGATAGGGCCCCCCGGCCCCGTCGTTGCTCCACCGCCTGGACCTCCGCTCGCTCTGCCAAAACCTCAGCCGTCGCCCCTGCCATGACAAACCTCGCTCCCAACGCGGATCGAGCCATAACCCAAGTCAAGGAACATAACAAGAACAAGTCAACCTGCCGATCACTGCCATGCATCGAAACGTGCGCTTGTTGCCGCTGAAAAGCCGTGTCATCGCTGTACCCCATGATTTCAGTCGTCATCCCCACGCGCGATGCCGAGCAAACGCTCGCCCCAGTCCTCGCCGCCCTGATTCCCGCTGCGGTGGATGGGTTCATCCGCGAAGTCATCGTCGTGGATGGCGGGTCCAGCGACCGCACATTGATGATCGCCGAAAACACCGGCGTCGAAATCGTGACGACAGCGCCAGGGCGCGGCCGTCAACTCCGCCTCGGCGCCAAGCGGGCGCGCTTTCCCTGGCTGCTGTTCCTGCACTCCGACACGGAACTGGCCCAGGGCTGGGAACAGGCCGCGGCGAGCTTCATGGACAAAGTCGAAAAGGGCCGGTTGCCGCCCGCCGCTGCCGCCTTTCGCTTCCGCCTCGCCGACGACGGCTGGAAACCGCGCGCCCTCGAAGCTGCCGTCACCATGCGCTGCGGCCTTTTCCGCCTTCCCTACGGCGACCAGGGCTTGCTGATACCCCGCGCGCTCTATGACGAGATCGGCGGATTCAGCGAACTGCCGTTGATGGAAGATGTCGATATCGTGCGGCGCATCGGCCGCCGCCGGCTCCACATGCTTCGCGCCGAGGCCGTCACTAGCGCCATCCGCTATCGCCGCGAGGGCTACGCCAAGCGCATTCTGCGCAATCAAGCGTGCCTCGCGCTCTATACCATCGGTGTCGCGCCCGAGCGCATCGCCACGCTCTATACCCCCGAGTACGCAGCACCCGCCGACGCCAAGCAACAGCCCACCGCACCGTGAAACGCCGATCGCCGTCAGCAGGCCGAACCCTAGTTCTGATGGTCAAGGAGCCAACGGCCGGCCGCGTCAAGACGCGCCTGTCCCGAGGCATCGGGGTCGCCTTGGCAACCGGCTTCTACCGGCACGCCGTTTCGACCCTCGTCGCACGCCTGACCATGCCCCGCCGTTGGACGGTGGTACTGGCCGTCTCCCCGGATGCGGCTTACCGTACGCCAGCCCTCCCCGGGCCAGCGCGGGCGCGCGTTCCGCAAGGCACAGGCGATCTCGGCCGGCGCATGCAGCGTGTGATCGATCAAGCCCCGGCAGGCCCGGTTATCGTCATCGGATCCGACGTGCCGGCCATCACGGCCGCCGACATCGCCGCCGCCTTCCATCGCCTGCAAAGCCATGACGCGGTGATTGGCCCGTCGCCTGACGGCGGCTATTGGCTGATTGGCCTCCGCCGGCGCCCGCGCCGCCTGCGGCCTTTTATCAATGTCCGCTGGTCGACCGATGATGCTTTCGCCGGCACGATGCGCAACCTCGGCGGCAGCCGCGTCGCGCTCCTTGGTGAGAAGGCCGACATCGACGATGCAGCGGATTGGTCCCGAGCCGGCCCCGCCCGCACCCGCCGCATTATGGCGCCGCGAGCACGCAGGCCGTGATTACGCAGCCGTCTGACCGGCATACTCCACCGCCGTCACCGGCATGCACACATCGACCCTCTGCCGCTCGGCCGGCACATGGTCAGGATGATCGAGATAGATCTCGATCACCGGCCGCCGCGTGTCGACGATTACCCCATACTGCGGCACCCATTCGCTGCGCAGCTTCGAGATCGTCTGCGACAGGCCCACCGTCCCGCCGAGATGACGCTGGCGCGCATACGCGCCACCCGGCAACCGGCGCACGTTGAACTCGGCCGGAACGACACCGCGTGCCTCATCGAGCAGTTCGACACATGCTTCATAGCGGCACTTTTCCGGCGGAGTTTCGCGCGGATCGTCCAGCAGCAGGCCGTAGCCCGTGCCGATTTGGCGGATCAAGCCGCTAGAGTTGAGCCAGGCGAACATTTTGCTCCATGCAGCCGCGGATGATTCCGAATATGGACCTGCCACTCGGCATGCTGCGACATTCAATGGCCGCAAATAGACAAACCCCGTACGCACGCTCATTCTCCGCCTGCTACGACTGCCACGTTTTGACGTAATTTTCTCCGGCAATCTTCGGGAACTTTAGCAGCCTCGCATTCAAGCCCATTTAAGTGGGGCGCTAAAAGTTATGCTCAATTCAAACCAATTTCGAAAAGACCATACGGTAAGATCTTGTTCATACCGCCCCTTGTACGGCAGATGAAGAAAGTCCTAGCGCATCGCGAACACTCAGAAAATCGCGCCACGCTTGGCGTTTAGCAATTGGCGTGCGCAACAGATACGCCGGATGTAGACTGGCCAGGGCCGGAACTTTCAATTGTCCAAATTCCAGTGTTTGCCATTTCCCGCGCACTTTCAAAATGCCTTCATCAGTCCGGAAAATCTGTTTCGCCGCAGACCCACCCAGCAAAAGCAGAGCGCGCGGCGCCACCAATTCAATTTGCCGTTCCAGAAACGGCCGGCAGACCAGTGTCTCCTGTGGCGTTGGAGTGCGGTTGCCAGGCGGGCGCCAATAGACGACGTTGGTGATGTGGACGTCCGCTTCGCTAAACCCCGCCGCTGTCAGCATGCGGTCGAGCAATTGGCCCGCACGCCCCACAAACGGCTTGCCCTCCATATCCTCGTCACGGCCCGGCGCCTCGCCGATGATCATGAGGGGGGCCTGTGCCGCACCCCGGTAGAAGCAGAGCGATTTTGCCGTCGCCTTTAGCGAGCATCCCTCGAAGGCTTCCAATGCGCCCCGCAACGCGTCGAGATCCGCGGCCGTTCGCGCGGCGGCCCGCGCCGCCCCGACGGCCGCATCGGGCGCAGCGGTAGCAAACTTTCGAACCGGTGCTGTAACCGGCGGCGGCGCTGACAGCCGCGTTCCGCCACTGCCACCGACAAGGGAACGCTCCATACCGGACGGCGGTGCGCGGCCAGGGTCGGTGGACTGTCCACCCAAATCGAAATCCCGGCCCGGCGGACCGCGTCCATCCGCCAGCCAGTCGGTGGCCGCATCCGCCACGGGCGCATCCGCGCCCATGGTCACGGTCCACTCCAGCACGGCGGCCAGGATCTGTCGGTTGGGATCGTTCATACCGGCACCATAATCACCGCAACCGCTAAGTCCACATGGCGCGCTATCGGCCGACACACAGGACCCGGCAAGTACACCGGACGCGCCTCCCCGCTTCCTGTGACGGAACGCCAGCTTTTCTTGACGCTTCCCCCTACACAACCTAATCGGGAGCGCTGTTCCCCCAAAACCGCCCCGATCCACCCGAACCGTAGGACTATGCCGAGATGGATGTAGAAGCATTTGAGCTGCCACCGCGCGAGGCCATGGAGTTCGACGTTGTCATCGTCGGCGCCGGTCCGGCCGGTTTGTCGGCAGCCATCCGCTTGAAGCAACTCGCCGCCGATAGCGGCCGCGATCTCTCGGTCGTGGTGATCGAAAAGGGGTCCGAAGTCGGCGCCCACATTCTCTCCGGCGCGGTCATCGATCCGGTCGGCTTGAACCGCCTCATCCCCGATTGGAAAGCCAAGGGCGCTCCGGTCGAAACCAAGGTCACGCAAGACCGCTTCCTGATCCTTGGCCCGCAAGGTGACATGAGCCTGCCGGCCATTCTGATGCCACCGCTGATGAACAATCACGGCAACTATATTGTCTCGCTGGGCGCAGTTACGCGCTGGCTCGGCGAGCAGGCAGCCGAACTGGGTGTCGAAATCTATCCGGGCTTCGCTGCCGCCGAAGTCCTCTACGACGACAAGGGCGCAGTCGTCGGCGTGGCCACGGGCGACATGGGCGTCGGCCGCGACGGCGTGCCCAAGGACGGCTTCGCTCGCGGCATGGAATTGCGCGGCAAGTATACGTTCATCGCTGAGGGCGTGCGCGGCTCCCTCGCCAAACAACTCATCGCCAAGTTCGGCCTCGACGCCCAGTCCGAACCGCAGAAGTATGGCATCGGTCTCAAAGAGCTCTGGGAAGTAGCCCCCGAAAAACACCAACCGGGTCTCGTCCAGCACTCATTCGGCTGGCCACTCGGCAACCGCACCGGCGGTGGCTCCTTCCTCTATCACTACGGCGACAATCTCGTTTCCGTCGGCTTCGTCGTGCATCTGAATTACGAGAACCCCTATCTCTCGCCCTATGACGAGTTCCAGCGCTTCAAGACACATCCCGCCATCCGCTCGGCGCTTGAAGGCGGCAAGCGCATCGCCTATGGCGCCCGTGCCATCACAGAAGGCGGCTGGCAGTCGCTGCCCAAGCTAACGTTCCCCGGCGGTGTGCTCCTCGGCTGCTCTGCCGGGATGGTCAACGTCCCGCGCATCAAGGGCAGCCACAACGCCATGTTGTCCGGCATCGAGGCAGCAGAAGCAGCCTTCGCAGCCCTCGCCGCCGGCCGCGTCAACGATGAACTGAAGGCCTATGAAAGCGCTGTCCGCGATGGCGCCATCGGAGCCGACCTGAAGCGCGTTCGCAACTCCAAGCCCATGTGGTCTCGGTTCGGAACAGCGCTTGGAATTCCGCTCGGTGGCTTGGATATGTGGCTCCGTACGCTCCTCGGCGGCTGGTCGCCCTTCGGCACATGGCGCCACGGTAAAACCGACGCGGCTTCCCTGAAGCCCGCCGCCGGCTTCGAACCAATCGCTTACCCCAAACCCGATGGCGTTCTCACATTCGATAAGCTGACGAGCGTTTCATTCTCGGCGACCAACCACGAGGAAGATCAACCGGTCCACCTCAAGCTCACCGACCCCAAGATCCCGGTCGACATCAACCTGCCGACATGGGCCGAGCCTGCGCAGCGCTACTGCCCGGCGGGCGTTTACGAGATCGTGCGCGACGATAAGGGCAATCCGCGCTTTCAGATCAACGCCCAGAATTGCGTCCATTGCAAAACGTGCGATATCAAGGACCCGAGCCAGAACATTACGTGGGTCTGCCCCGAAGGCGGCGGCGGTCCGAACTACGCCGGAATGTGAATCGCGGCTGCCGCGAGCCCATCAACCCCCTATCGGGACGGTTGCGGGCATCTCCGGATCAATGGGCCGGCTTATCGGTTGCGCCATTGCCCTCAACTGGCGATCCGACCGCGCCGCCGGACTCGTCTTCATTGCCCGTGTCATCAGGCGGAACACGGACCGTATCGCCCGGACCCGGTTCCCCTTCGACCGCCGCGTCTTCGGCAGCCGGTTCCCCGACGCTTTCGCCAACGACGTCTTTCTCAGGGACGGTCATTTCCTCAGCCACTGCGAGAGGTTCCTCAGGAGCGTCCAAGGCAAAGGCCGGCTCCAGGCCATATCCGCACAAGATCACTGAACCCAAGATCGCCGAACCCAAGACGGCGGGCTGCCAAACGGTGCGCCACGTAGCGGATCGAGTTGGCCGCATGAGTTTATGCTCCAGAAAAGTGAAGACAACGGCCTGCCGGGCTCCGGCGCCATACTGTCAAGTCTACCCGACAAAGCGCCCAGGATTAACCCCAAACCTGGCACAAGATCAGATAGGGTAAAAACTCTGCAAATGACCTTAAGCTCTGTCGCCAAGCTGCCGCAGACTTTGCTAGAATTCAGTGGGAGTCGTGCGCTCCCGTCACCGCAAGTGACGACCACATAAGGATATTGCGCCCATGCGAGCACGTTCGGCCCGGTCGTTTTCCCAGCCCTGCCTCCGCGCTGGCCTGTTGGCTGCGTTGCTGGTGGCGGGCGCACCGGCCTTGAGATCGGAGACCGACGACACGGTGGACCTGTCGCAGACGCTGTCGGGCAGCTACCTCGCCGGCCGATTCGCCCGCGCCGACAACGAAATGGATAAGGCGGCCGAATTCTACTCGAACGCGATTGTCTTCGATCCCAACAGCGACATGCTGCTTGAGCAGGCCCTGTTGATGGAGGCCTCGCAAGGCGCGTGGGACCAGGCGTTGCGCTTATCGGAAACGCTCGTGAAGATGGAACCGGGCCACCGCATGGCCCAGATGTTCCTTGGGCTTGGCGCATTTCGCAATGGCGATTGGCAGACCGCTGAGAAAAACTTCCGCGCCTCCGCCTCCGGGCCGATTGGTGAGTTGACGAGTTCGCTCGCAACATCCTGGATTTTGTTGGCCGAGAAGAAGCCAGGCGAAGCGCTCGATCTTCTGGTCGTGCCCAAACAGGCTGAGTGGGCGCAATTCTATCTGCGCTATCACCGCGCGCTCATTGCAGATGCCGCAGGCCGACGCGTCGAAGCGCAACAGGCCTACGACAAGATCTTCAAGCAAGATGCACGCACGCTGCGCACCGCGCTGGCCTACACCCGCAGCCTCGCAAACGCCGGCAACATCAAGGGTGCACGCACCATCCTGCGCCAGCACATTGAGAAATCGCAAGGCGAAGGCCACACCCTCGCGCGCGCGTTAATGAAAGACCTCGAGCCAGGCGACCAGAAGATCCCACTGCTGGTGTCCACCCCGTCGGAAGGCCTCGCTGAAGTCTTCTATGGCCTCGGCGAAAGCCTCATCGGCGAAGGCGCCATCGGTGTCGGCATCGTCTACCTGCAGATGGCGCTCTACCTTGAGCCCCAGCATCCCTTCGCGCTGGCCGCGCTCGCCAACGCCCATGAGGCAAACCGCCAGTTTGCCGAAGCCATCGCCACCTATGATCGCATTCCTAAGGGATCGCCGCTGGCTCCCGCCATCGAGATCCGCAAAGCGTTCAATCTCAATTCGCTGGAAAAGCCCGATGAAGCCCGCTCCGTCCTCGAGCGCTTGTTGAACATCGGCACCAAAGCCGAAGCGGGCGTGACGGCTTCCCCGGCACAACCCGCGCCCACGTCTGCACCTGCTTTCCCCGCTCTCGACCTTGGCGGCGACGTGCTGCGCCTCGGGGCGGCCGGCGATGGCGTTCGCGAACTCCAAGACGCTCTGCAACGTCTGAACCTGGATATCGGGGGCACGCCCGACGGTCGTTTCGGAATAGGCACGCGCAAAGCCGTTCAGGACTTCCAGCGCGCGAACGGCCTGGACGTCGATGGCATCGTGGGCCAGCAGACCGTTGACGCCATTCTCGCCAAGGCCAACGACGCCGCCGGCACGCCCGCGCAAGGCAGAACGGCCGCATCAAAAGACGTGGACGCGCTCGATCCGAGCGAGAGGCTGCAGGCGCTCGATGCCCTCGGCAACATCCTGCGCTCGCGCAAGCTGTATGCCGACGCTGTCGATGTCTACAATCGCGCAATCGCCCTGATCGAAAAGCCCGACCGCCGCCACTGGGTCTACTTCTACGCCCGCGGCACGTCCTACGAGCGCTTGAAAAACTGGCCGCCGGCCGAAGCCGATCTCAAGAAGGCGCTCGAACTCTACCCCGATCAGCCGCTGGTCTTGAACTATCTCGGCTACTCCTGGATCGATCAGGGCATCAATCTCGACGAAGGCATGCGGCTCATCGAACGCGCCGTCGCCGTCAAACCCGACGACGGCTACATCGTCGACAGCCTCGGCTGGGCCCATTTCAAGCGCGGCAATTACGCCGAAGCCGTTCGTTATCTCGAACGCGCCGTCGAATTGCGCCCCGATGATCCCGTCCTAAACGATCACCTCGGCGACGCCCTATGGAAAGTCGGCCGCGAACGCGAGGCACGCTTCCAGTGGGATCAATCGTTGTCGTTAAAGCCAGAACCGGAAGACGCGCTCAAGACGCGCCGCAAAATCGACGAGGGCCTTGTTGTCATCGAACACAACACACCCAAAGTCGCCAACGGCGCCAGCGCCGAAGCCAGCAAACCTGCGACACCCTGAATGACGGTCGTAACGGAACGGGCGCGGGCGAAGATCAATCTGACGCTCTCCGTCGTCGGCCGCCGTCCGGACGGCTACCATGCACTACTAAGTCTCGTTGCGTTTGCTGGCGCGGCGGATGAAGTCGCGCTCGATCCCGGCGCTCCGACGGGCCTCACCGTCAGCGGTCCCTTTGCCACTGCGATCGCCGGCGCCAATCTCGCCGAAGCGGCGCAACGCCTCGTCGCCGAACAGGCACCGGGCCTGTCCGTGGGGCATGTGTCGCTCGTCAAAAATCTCCCCGTCGCCTCCGGCGTCGGCGGCGGATCCTCAGACGCCGCAGCGGTCCTACGCGCCATCCGCACAGCACACCCGGCTGCCACCGCCCACATCGACTGGTTCGCTCTCGCTCGCCGCCTCGGCGCCGACGTGCCCGTCTGCTTTGCTGATCGCGCGGTCTGGATGTCCGGCGCCGGCGAAACATTGCACCCCCTCGAAACGCCGCTGCCGGCATTCCATGCGGTCTTGGTGAACCCGCAAGCACCCGTGCCCGTTGACAAAACCGCACGCGTGTTTCGCGCGCTCGGCGCTCCCGCCCTTGCGGCGGAGGATATCGGTATACCGAGCGCCAGACCCGTCATACCCAACCGCGCAGAGCTGCTGGCCCTCATGGCCCGCACAGGCAACGATCTCGATTCCCCCGCAACCGCCGTCGTGCCGGAGATAGAGGACGTGATCACAACGCTTGAGGCCTGCCCCGGCGCGCGTATGGCGCGCATCTCGGGCGCCGGCCCCACCTGCTTTGCAGTCTTCAATGACGCCGCCTCAGCCCATGCGGCCGCCTCGGCCCTGGCCGCCCGGCGGCCCGGTTGGTGGGTAGCGTCCACCGTAATCGGATGAAAACCGCGCTCAGTGACCGCGGTTGACCGAGAAGGCAATGACCTCTTCCATCGCCGACTTGTGCGCGCTGTCCGGGAAGATCGCCAAAGCATCCCGCGCCATGGCGCCGTAGGCTCGCGCACGCTCCATAGTGGCTTCCAGTGCCTTGTGCTTCTTCATGAGCTGAATGGCGTGATCGAGATCGTCTTCGTTGATCTCGCCTTCGACGATCGTGCGGTTCCAGAACGCCCGCTCCGTGTCGTTGCCGCGCCGGAACGAAAGGATAAGCGGTAACGTGATCTTGCCCTCTCGGAAATCATCGCCCACTGACTTGCCGAGCTTGCGCGTATCGCCGGAATAATCGAGCGCGTCGTCAACCAGCTGGAACGCCAATCCAAGGTTCTTGCCGTAGGAGCGCATCGCTGCCTGCTCATCCGCTGGACGGTTGGCTAGCGCCGCGCCTACCTCAGCCGCCGCCAGGAACAGCGCCGCCGTCTTGGCGTTAATGATCGCCAGGTAGGCGTCCTCCGTGGTCGACGTATTCTTTGCCGCGGCGAGCTGCATCACTTCGCCTTCCGCGATCACGGCAGCCGCGTTCGAAAGGATCTTCAACACTTGCATGTTGCCGACTTCGACCAGCATCCGGAACGCCTGTCCGAGTAGGAAATCGCCAACGAGCACGCTTGCCTGGTTGCCCCAGATCAGCCGCGCCGTTTTCCGCCCGCGCCGCGCATCGCTCTCGTCCACGACATCATCGTGTAGCAGCGTCGCCGTGTGCATAAATTCGATCGCCGATGCGGTCCGGATGTGCCCGGTGCCCGGATAGCCACACATCTTCGCAGACGCCAATGCCAGCATCGGCCGCAAACGCTTGCCGCCCGACGCGATCAGGTGGTGCGCCAACTGCGGGATTAAGTCCACATCGGACACGGCCTTGTCGAGGATGATGCGATTGATCGCCTCCATATCCTCGCTGACGAGTTGAAGCAGGGGCTCCAGGCTCTCGGACGCAGACCGGGCCTCATCGAAGGGGACAACAACTCCCACGGGGCTCTTCCTCTCGCTATTTGCCGGAATTGCTATACCGGCTTCCACCCTGCATATTCTCCGGCACTTTGCCGCACAAGACGGCAGCCATGGGAGAGGAAAATAGTTCATGCGAGAGCTGATGCGGATCAATGATCCGGTTTTGATCAGCTACGTCGATGCCCTCCTCCGTGGAGCCGGCTTCAATCCGGTGTTTCTTGATCGTAACATGAGCATTCTCGAAGGCTCCCTCGGGATATTGCCCTGCCGTGTCTTGATCGACGAAGATGATTGGACCGCCGCCCGCCGCCTGATCGTAGATGCCGATCTGGGACATTGGGTCATTGAAGAGGCCGGACCATGACCGCCCCTGCCCCGCCGCCGGCCCCTGCAGCTGTCACGGACGACGCCTTTCTTGGCGAGCGTTTACGCCTCCTGCAACCCGCGACTGGTTACCGCGCCGGCATCGACGCCGTGCTGCTCGCCGCCTCCGTCACAGCCGCCACTGGACAGTCTCCAGCGATCCTCGATTGCGGCGCCGGGGTCGGTACCGTTGGCCTATGCGTTGCCGCCCGCTGCACGGATGCACGCGTCACCCTCATCGAGCGCGAACCCGCCCTTCTCGACTTGGCCTTCCGCAATATCTCCCGCAACGCCCTCGACAGCCGCGTTAGCGCCATGCCGGGCGACATCACCGCGCCCGCCATGAGCCCGGCCGCCCCGCACCTTCCCCCCGAATCCTTCGATCACATCCTCGCCAATCCGCCCTTTCACGACGAAGCTGGCGGCACCCATGCCAATGATCCCTTGAAGCAGGCCTCACACGCCATGCCGTTAGGCGCCCTCGACGCGTGGGCTCGTTTCGCAGCGCGCATGGCCAAGCCCGACGCCCGGGTCACCATGATCCACAAGCCCGACGCGCTCCCAAACCTACTGGCAGCACTGCAGGATCGATTTGGCGCACTCACAATCACGCCCATTCATTCCTATATCGGCAGGGCGGCTATTCGCGTTCTCGTCACAGGCGTCAAAGCCAGCCGCGCACCGTTGACACTTCTGCCGCCCATCGTGCTGCATGAGCCCGGTGGCGCGTTCACGCCATACGTCGGCCGGATTCTCCGCCAAGGTGCCTCCCTCACCCCTCAACTGAAGGAATGATCCGCAGCATGTGGCCGTTCACGCGCACGCCCGTCGTCCCCGTCCTGCGCCTCTCGGGCCCCATCGGCATGGCAAGCCCGCTCCGTCCCGGTCTGTCCATCGCCTCGCTCGCCGAGCCGCTGCACAAAGCGTTCGAGATGTCGAAAACGCCGGCCGTCGCTTTGATCATCAACTCTCCCGGCGGTTCCGCCGTCCAGTCGAGCCTGATCCTCAAACGGATCCGCGCGCTCGCCGAAGAAAACGAGAAAAAAGTCCACGTCTTTTTGGAAGATGTTGCGGCATCCGGCGGCTACTACCTTGCCATCGGCGGCGACGAAATATACGCCGAACCCTCTTCCATCGTCGGTTCCATCGGCGTCATCTCGTCAGGCTTCGGCTTCGTCGAAGCCATCGATAAACTTGGCATTGAACGCCGCGTTTATACCGCCGGCCGATCCAAGGCGATCCTCGATCCGTTCCTGCCCCAGAAAACCGAAGATATCGAACGCCTGGCGAGCCTCCAGCGCGACGCACACGATGTCTTTATCGGCGCCGTCAAGGAACGCCGCGCCGGCAAACTCAAGGGCCCCGACGAGGAACTCTTCTCCGGTGCCTTCTGGAGCGGCAAGCAAGCCCTCGAGTATGGCCTCATCGACGGCATCTCGGATATCCGGACCCGCATGCGTGAACTCTACGGCGACGCCGTCAAACTGAAGGTCGTGCCCATCGAGCGCCCCGGCCTGTTGTCAAGATTGCGCCGCTCACCGTCGCTCGATAGCCTCGCTGCTCTCGCCGGACCCGAGACATCGCTGACAGATGAACTTCTCTCCACCCTGGAGACAAGAGCCCTCTGGGCGCGCTATGGTCTGTGACGCCAGTAGAGCTTGATTGGAGGCCGCCATGCCGCCCGTGATCTTTGCGCTCGCCGCCGCCGCCGGTTTCTTCGCCGCGTCACGTGTCATTGCCTCGATGATGGGAACCGCCACGCCCGAGTCCATGACCGCGGCCGATCCGCCGGCCCAGACCGCGGCCGAAACCGCGCGCAACCTCGGTCAGTTGGAGTGGGACCCGGCCTCCGGGGTCTACCGCCCCAAAGTCTAGCTGATCGCCAGCAGCGCGATTCCAATGAACACGAACACGTTCAACAGCGACGAGACATTAATGTCGCCCGCTTCCTTCACGCGCACTGTGCGCACCACCTCGCGCACCTCAACGCGCGGCGCACCGGCCAGCCCGGTCTCCCGCTGACGCACCCAGTTCCAAACGAAGCGCCCCAATGTTGAGACCCGTGCGGCGATCTCCGCTGGCGCCCGCTGCCACCCGTACTTGTAGAAAAAGATGATGCCGACCAGCACCGCGATCTGCGCCAGCGGAGATCGCCGCACGGGTCTC